>Ga0105047_10008522_pt1 | contig 17053 bp, 12 predicted proteins | sample MAT04_FD_78384 | JGI IMG/M metagenome (GOLD analysis project Ga0105047, IMG submission 78384) | Freshwater microbial communities from Lake Fryxell liftoff mats and glacier meltwater in Antarctica - MAT-04 (megahit assembly) | ecosystem: Environmental > Aquatic > Freshwater > Ice > Liftoff...
CTGCCGTTCGTGGGTGCCGTGCGACCGCGCCGCGCCGGGCTGGCGTGCCCCGCTCCGTGTCATTCCGGGCCGGAAAAGCACCGGCCCTCCCTTCTTTACCTGCGCGGGACACGCCAGCCCGACCCGCCGCTACGCCACCTGCTGCGCGCGCTGGGTTTTCAAGCCAACGCACGCGGCAACGGTGGCGGCGGCCAAGGGCGTTGGGTGACCGGATCCCGTAAGTAGAGGAGGAGGCGTCGGACGCAAGGCCGGCGCCGGGGGACATGGAGGGAGCCGGTTGCCCGACGGCCTTGGTTGCCATTCGGCGCATTCGTCGAACGGCGGCATTCCAATCAATCGAACGACCGCAACGAGCCGACAGCGATCCAGCAAAACCCGCATCAGGCGAGCCAAAACGGCAAGTCCAATCCGTCAATCAGACAAGATTGCCCAGCCATTGACCCGAAACTGTCGGGCCTCGGGAATCCCCGCCTCTGGCAGACCTGGCGGAGCAGCGTCCGGTCTGACGCATCGACTGCTGCGGCCACGCGGACTGGCGACGCGCGCAGCACCAGCGGCCAGCGGCCCGGGTCATCCTGTCCATTTCCGCCGTTTCAGCGCACTGATCAAACTGTGAAGCCTACCGACATAATTCGGTGCCCGCGTCCACGCAACAGTCCGGACGCACCGACGGACGCAAGACACATGAACAAGCCAACTCGCTCCTCTACCGAGCGGCCCGCGGTCAAGAAGCCCAAACCATCGAGTGCTGGCGTAAAAGCCACGCCCGCCCGAACTCGCTCGAAGGTGACGGCCGCCAAGAACGCTTTCATCGCCCATGAGCTTGCACCCGCGGTCGCGATCGCCGCGCTCGAGAAGTCGGAGCAAACGCCAGGCCATCTGCCGGCCGCGCTGGATGTCTTGGCAGCAGGGGCGTCGTCGTCCGAACTTGCCGGGCACGTGCGCGTGCAACTCCTGTTCGAAAACGGATCGGTCCTGCCCGTGGAGATGAGCGCGGCGGCTGGCGCCGCACTGTCGGCGGGCCTTGCCAGTGAACTCCCGGCCGTGAAGAAGCCGAAGCCACGCAAGTAACCGCCGCCCCGGCCGGCGAGTGCCCGGCGCACCGCAGCGGTCGCCCCGCATCTCTACCCCCATGACCCTGTTCCGCCTCATCGGTGGTTTTGTGCTGGCCCATTGGCGGGCCTATGCCGCCTCTGCCGGGATGCTGGCCGGCGTCGCGCTGCTGGGGGTCTGGCTGCCGCGCCAGATCGGGCAAATGGTCGATGGCCTGGTGGCCCAACGGCTGACGGGCGACGCGCTGTGGCGTGAAATCATGCTGTTGCTGGCGGCCGGCGTCGCGATCTACGGCCTGCGCGTGGCCTGGCGGCTCAAACTCTTTGCCACCGCTTACCGGCTGGGCCAGGACCTGCGGATGCAGCTCTACGGCCGGCTGCTGCAGCAAGGCCCGCGCTTTTATCAGACCCAGCGTACCGGCGACCTGATGGCGTTGGCCACCAACGATGTGGATGCGGTGGAGATGGCTGCCGGTGAGGCCATGCTGGCCGGCTTCGACGGCACGATGACCCTGCTGCTGGTAGTGGCCGTGATGACGCTGGGTGTGGACTGGCGGCTGGCCGGCGTGGTGCTGCTGCCGTTCCCGCTGATGGCGCTGGCCTTCTGGTGGATCTCGCGCCACCTGCACGCAGCGTCGCGCCAGGCGCTGGACGCGTTTGGCGCGCTCAACGACCAGGTGCAGGAGAGCCTGACCGGCGTGCGCACCCTGCGTGCGCTGGGCCTGGCCAGCCACAGCAGCGCGCAGTTTGGCGCGCTGGCCGGTGCCGCAGCCCAGGCCGGTGAACGTGCCCAGCGCTGGGAGGCGGGCTACGAGCCCGCCGTCGGCCTGAGCTTGAGCGCGGCGATGGTGCTGTCGCTGGGCTTTGGCGGCTGGCTGGTCTGGCTGGGTGAGATGACGGTCGGCCAGCTCACCAGCTTCGGGCTGTACCTGGGCCAGCTGATCTGGCCGATGTTTGCCGCCGGCTGGGTGCTCAGCCTGATCGAGCGTGGCCGCGCCGCCTGGGCCCGGCTGGCGCCGGTGCTGGAGGCGCCATTGACAGTGGATGACCTCGGCACGCTGGATGCCGTCTCGCCCGGCCTGCTGCAGGCCGATGCGCTGCACTTTGCCTACCCCGGCCAGCTGCGGCCGGCGCTGGCCGGGGTGGGTTTTGAGCTGCCCGCCGGCCAGACGCTGGGCATCGTCGGCCCGACCGGGTCGGGCAAGAGCACCTTGCTCAAGCTGCTGCAGCGCCAGTGGCCAGCCGCCCAGGGCCAGATCCGCTGGGGCGGCGCGCCACTGGACCAGCACCGCCTGGCCGCCCTGCGCCAGGCCATCGCCTGGGTGCCGCAAGAGTCGTTTCTGTTCTCGGCCAGCGTGGCACAGAACATCGCGCTGGCGCGGCCCGATGCCACCCGTGCCCAGATCGAGGCCGCTGCCCGCCAGGCCGCCGTGCACGACGACATCAGCCAATTGCCCCAGGGCTACGACACGCCGGTGGGCGAGCGCGGCATCACGCTGTCGGGTGGTCAGCGCCAGCGCGTGGCGATCGCCCGGGCGCTGCTGGCCGATGCACCCTTGCTGTTGCTGGACGATGCGTTGTCGGCGGTGGATACCGGCACCGCGGCCCGCATCCTGGCCAACCTGCGGCAGCCCCGGACCCAAAACGCCGGGCGCACGCTGATCATCGTCAGCCACCGCCTGGCCACGGTGATGGATGCCGACCAGATCCTGGTGCTGCGCCACGGCAGCGTCAGCGAGCGGGGCGATCATCCGGCCCTGTTGGCGCTCGAGGCCCGCGACGGCCACCTCGGCTGGTACGCCACCCAATGGCGGGTGCAGCAGCTGGAAGCGTCGCTGGACGATGGCGATGACGCTGCGCCCATCCATACCGACCCGCTCAGCGACCCGCTCAGCGACCCGCCCAGCGACCCCACCCCAACGGTGCCTCATGTCCGCTGACAAGGCCCAGCCCGACCCGCACGAGCGCCGCGCCGCGCTGGCACTGCTGGCCCGCAGCGCCGCGCCCGACGCGCCGTTGCTGCGCAACTCGGTGCTGTGGCTGGTGCTGGCCGCCGCGCTGGAGGCGCTGGGCCCGGTGCTGGGCAAGGCCTTCATCGACCAGCACCTGCTGCCGCGCAACGCCGACCTGGGCGCCATCGCCGGCTTGCTGGGCGGCGCGCTGCTGGCCGGCTGGGTCGCCAGCCTGCTGCGCTTCTGGCAGCTGGTGCGGCTGGCCGGCGTGGCGATGCGCTCGGTGCAGCGCCTGCGGGAGCAGGTCTACGGCCATGTGTTGCGCCTGCCGATGGCCTACTTTGACCGCGCCATCACCGGCCAGCTGGTCAGCCGGGTCACCAACGACACCGAGGCGGTCAAGACGCTGTACGTGCAGCTGCTGTTCGTGATGCTCGACAGCGCCATCATGCTGGCGACCATGCTGGTGACGATGGCGCTGCTGAACTGGCGGCTGATGCTGATCGTGGCACTGCTGGTGCCGGCGGTGGTGGGCATCGTGTGGCTGTACCAGCGGCTGTCGGCGCCGGCGGTGGCCCGCACCCGGGCGCTGCGCAGCGACATCAACGCCCAGGCCGCCGAGTCGATTGCCGGCATGGCGGTGATCCAGGCCAGCGGTGCCGCACGGCGTTTTGCCCAACGTTTTGCCGACACCAACCAGGCCCACTTCGACTCGCGCCGGGTCGAACTGCGCGCCAACGCCTGGCTGCTACGGCCGGCGCTGGACTTTCTCAACGTCGCGATGCTGGCCGCGCTGATCGGCGTCTACGGCCTGGGGCTGGCGGGGGGTGTGGCGGGTGGCGTGGCGGGTGCGGCCGGGGGCTTGGGGAATATCACCACCGGCGGCGCGCTCGAGGTGGGCGTGCTCTACGCCTTTGTCAGCTACATCGGCCGGGTGGTCGAGCCGCTGATCCAGATCACGATGCAGTTCTCGCAGCTGCAGCAGGCGGTGGTGGCGGCGGCGCGGGTCAATACCTTGCTCAACCAGCCGCAAGCGCCGGCGGCCCAGGGCAGCGGCCAGGTCAGCGCCGGCAGCATCCGGGTGCACGACCTGCACTTTGGCTACCAGCCCGGCCGGCCGGTGCTGCACGGCCTGGACCTGGACATCCCGGCCGGGCAGTTTGTCGGCATCGTCGGCCACACCGGCAGCGGCAAGAGCACGTTGCTGTCGTTGTTGCTGCGCTTCTACCCGGCCCCCGCCGGGGCGCTGCTGATCGACGGCCAGCCGCTGGACCAGATCGGCGATGCAGACTTCCGCCGCCAGGTGGGCCTGGTGCCGCAAGAGCCGTTTTTGCTGGCCGCCAGCGCCCGCGACAACATCGTGATGGGCAGGGCGCTGGACGCTGCTGCGGTCGAGTCGGCCACCCGCGCCGCCCACGCGCACGACTTCATCCTGCGCCTGCCGCAGGGCTACGACACCCCGCTGGGCGAGGGTGGCGCGCGGCTGTCGGTCGGCGAAAAGCAGCTGATCGCGATGGCCCGGGCGCTGGCCGGCGCACCGCGCATCCTGCTGCTCGACGAGGCCACCGCCCACATCGACAGCGAGACCGAAGGCCGGGTGCAGCAGGCACTGACCGCGCTGCACGGCCGCGTCACGGTGCTGGCGATTGCGCACCGGCTGTCGACCATCCGCGAGGCCGACCAGATCATCGTGCTGAACCACGGCCGCATCGCCGAGCGCGGCAGCCACGCCGCGCTGATGGCGCTGCCCGGCGGCATCTACCAGCGCTTGGTCAGCCTGCAGCAGTTGCAGGCCGATGACAGCGAAGGCGACGCTGACAACAGCGGGGTCGATGCCAAAACCGATGCCTGAACCCAGCCTGCTGCGCCAGCCGGTTTTCGCCGCTTCTGGGTCTCGCGCCTGGCCGGCACCGCCGCCGGCCAGATGCTGCTCGTGGCACTGGGCTGGCAGATGCCGGCCCCACAAGCGCTGATGCCGCAACTGGTGCCGGGCGAACGCCTGCCCCAGGCGCTGGCGCTGTCATCCACCGCGCTGCAGGGTGCCGTCATTGCCGGGCCGGCGCTGGGCGGGTTTGTCTATGCGGCGGGCGCGGCAGCGGTCTACGGCCTGTCGGCGCTGGGGTTTGCGCTGGCCACTGCCTGTGTGCTGCGGTTGGCCACGCGCACGCCGCCGCGGGGGCACGAGCCGGTGTCGGCCCGAACGCTGCTGGCCGGGTTGCACTTCATCGCGCACCGGCCGGTGGTGCCGGGCGCGGTTTCGCCGGACCTGTTTGCGGTGCTGCTGGGCGGCGCGGTGGCCTTGCTGCCGATTTTTGCGCGCGACATCCTGCACACCGGGCCTTGGGGGCTGGGTTTGTTGCGGGCCGCACCCGCGGTGGGCGCGCTGGGCATGTCACTGGCGCTGGCGCGCTGGCCGGTACAGCGCCGCAGCGGCGCCTGGCTGCCGGGCTCGGTGGCGGTGTACGGCGCAACGATGGTGGTGTTCGGCCTGTCCAGCCAGCTGTGGCTGTGGCTGGCGGTGCTGGCAGCGTCCGAAGCGGCGGACATGGTCAGCGTGGTGATCCGCCAGTCGATGGTGCAACTGGCCACACCGGACGCGATGCGCGGCCGGGTCAGCGCGGTCAACTCGGTGTTCATCGGCGCGTCCAATCAGCTCGGAGAATTCGAATCCGGCGCCACGGCCGCGCTGTTCGGGCCTGTAGCATCCGTGGTTTGGAGCGGCGTGGGCACCGGACTGGTGGTGCCGGGCTGGACAGGCCTGTTTCCTGCACTGGCCAGGCATGACCGCCTGGTGCGCGACCCGTTCACCGACCCGCCAGACCCGCCGCAGGTCCGCCCACAACAAGCCTGAAGCGGCCCGACATCACCCCGTGCAAGCCCGCAACAACGCCATGGCCATGCAGCAACGACACGAACTTCCAGGGCTGCGCACTTGACGCAGGGTTTGACCGCAGCCGATCTGCGCGCGCTCGCCACCTTGCTGGACGGGTTTGGCATGACCGTTGCATTCGCGGGCGCCGATGGCCGCATCCAGCCGCTGGCCACGCCCGGCGGCAGCTTGGTCCAGCCGGTGCCGCGCCAAGGCAGCCGGGTGGCGTCGATGACCTTGGCGGACGGCCGCCGCCTGGTACTGAACGAGCGCGACCGGGCACCCGAGCGGCGGCCCGGCGGCGCCTCCCTGCACGGCCCTGTCGGCAGCGCTGCCCAAAGTGCTGCGCACGGCGCCGAGCCCCCCGCCGCCGGCCCGCAGCCCCTGCCCGAGCGCCGCGCCGGCGCCGAGGCCGCCGACATCCGGTTCCGCCTGCTGGCCGAGCACTCGATCGACCTGATCGTGGCGGTGGACGCCGACCTGGCGATCCGCTACGCCTCACCCGCCACCACGCCCATGCTGGGCCTGGAGCCCGCCAAGCTGCACGGCCACACCCTGGTCGAGTTGCTGGCGCCGGAGGACCGCGCCGCCTTCATTGCCCGCCACTTCACCAATTCGGCGCGCCGTGGCGCCGGGCCCGACCTGTTCCGCGCGCTGCGCAGCGACGGCCAGACCCTGTGGGTGGAGGCCCGGGTGGCGCCGCTGCCACCCGGCAATGGCCTGGGCGACTACCTCGTCACGCTGCGCGACGCCGACCGGCGCAAACGCGCCGAGGACGCGCTGGGCCAGGTCAACGCCGAGTTGTCCACGCTGGCCTCGACCGACGCGCTGACCGGCCTGCCCAACCGCCGCCAGTTCGACGCCACGCTGCACAAGGAGTGGTACCGCGCACTGCGCGAAGCCACGCCGCTGGGCCTGCTGATGATCGACGTGGACCGCTTCAAGCCGCTCAACGACCGCTATGGCCACCCGGTGGGCGACGCCTTCCTGGCCCGGGTCGGCCGGGTGATCCGCGACAACGTGCGGCGCGCCGGCGACATGGCCGCACGCTACGGCGGCGAGGAGTTTGCCGTCGTGCTGCCGGGCACCGGGTCCACCGGCGCGCTGGAGATCGCCGAAGTGATACGCCGCGCGGTGCACGCCACCGACACCCGCAGCCTGGTCGAGGGCGGCCACCCGCTGAGCGTGAGCATCGGCGTGGCCGCGATGGTGCCGCTGGCCGGCGCCGGCTCGGCCGCGCTGGTCAACAGCGCCGATGGTGCGCTCTACCAGGCCAAACGCGGCGGCCGCAACCGGGTCGAGTTGATGGGCTGAGGACAGGCGGCGGACCGTGCGCCGCCGGACCGCGGTGCACACCCCCACCCATTACCGCGCTGCTGCACCCGCGACAGCCGGCGGGACGGGCCGCATGGCACGATCCGGCCCCCCCCGATCCCGATCCCGACCCCGCCATGACCACCGACCTGCTGCTCACCGAGATCCACCCTGCCGGCTACGCCGTGTTGACGCTGAACCGGCCCCAGGCCATGAACGCGCTGAGCAAGGCGCTGATGACCGCCTTGGCGGCCGAGGTGGACGCGCTGGCCGCCAACCCCGCGGTGCGGGTGCTGGTGCTGACCGGCGCCGGCCGGGCCTTTTGTGCCGGGCTGGACCTGAAGGAGATCGGCGCTGGCCAGGGCAGCCTGGGTGGCAAGGACATCACGGACAGCACGGACAGCAACGGCAGCAAGCCGGCTGGCGACCCGGTGGCGGCGATAGGCCGCTTCCCGGGCCCGGTGATCGGCGCGATCAACGGCGCGGCGGTGACTGGCGGCTTCGAGCTGGCGCTGGCCTGTGATGTGCTGCTGGCCGCCGGCGGTGCACGTTTTGCCGACACCCACGCCCGCATCGGCGTGGCGCCGGGCTGGGGCCTGTCGCAAAAGCTCAGCCGGGCCATCGGGCCGTACCGGGCGCGCGAGGTCTCGTTCACCGGCAACTGGGTCAGCGCCGAGCAGGCGGCGGCCTGGGGCTTTGTCAACCGGGTGCTGGCGCCGGACGCGCTGTTGCCGGCCGCGCGTGCGCTGGCGCTGGACATGCTGGGCACGCTGCCGGCAATGCTTGTCCGCTACAAGGCGGTGATCAACGACGGCTACCTCCTGGCCTACGGCAAAGGGATGGCACTGGAGAAAACCCGCGCCCGCGAGTTCAATGCCCGCGTCGACTCGGCCGACGTCGAGCAGCGGCGTGAGGCGGTGCGCGCGCGCAACCGCAGCGCCTGATCGCCACCTGACCCGGCCCGGGCGGGTGTCGGCTCAGGGCAAGGCTCACCGCCGCGCTCATCAGGCCGTAATCGGTGGAAAAAAATCTTGCAGCGCATGCAGCCGGACCTCCCCGGGTTTTGCAGGATGTCCGCATGAGGCACCTTGCCTGTGGGGCGGGTCTTGCGCTGGGTTGATCCACGGTGCCGATGCGCCGCCGCCAGCACAACGGTTTGATCCAGGCCAGCCGGCGCGGTCCGGACCGGCCACCCTGAGGACAAAAAAAAGCCCCCAGTGCAGGCAGCACCGGGGGCAATAGGCCTCATCGCAAGCGTCGCGAGGTGTTGCTGCCGTTGGCCGGTGTGATCACGGCGGCAGGCAGCAAGGCATCACGACAACCGCAGGCTACGCCCAGTGGGCGCCCAACCGAATCCCTAGAACGGCAGCTGAACTTTGCAGCCGAAACAAACTCACCCGGATTTCGGGCCGCCGGCACACCCGCCACCCCGCCTCAACTGCCCAGCGACACCCCCAGCCCGCGCACCGCCGCCAGCAGCGGGTGGTCCAGGGGCACTGGCCGGTTGCGGCCCGCCACGCTGGCCATGTCCACGCTGGTCACGCGGTCGCCCTGCAGCGCCACCATGCGGCCAAATTGGCCGGCGCGCAGCAACTCGGCCGCATGCCAGCCAAAACGCGTGGCCAGCACGCGGTCGAACGGCGTGGGCGACCCGCCCCGCTGCACATGGCCCAGCAACGTGGCCCGCACCTCGGTGCGCAGCAGCGGCTGCAACTGGTGCGCCAGCACGGCGCCCACGCCGCCCAGGCGCAGCGGGTCGGGGCTGTCGGCCAAGGTCTGCGCCACGGTGAGCTGGCCGCCCTCGGCACGGGCGCCTTCGGCCACGCAGATCAGGGTGTAACCCTCAAGGTCTTCACGGGCGCGGCAGCGCTCGACGAGCGTGTCCAACCGGTAGGGCAGTTCGGGCAGCAGGATCACGTCGGCGGCGCCGGCCAGGCCACCCTCCAGCGCGATCCAGCCGGCATAGCGGCCCATGGTCTCGGCGATCATCACCCGGCCATGGCTGCGGGCGGTGGTCTCCAGCCGGTCCAGCGCCTCGGCCACCACCGCCACCGCGCTGTCGAAGCCAAAGCTGCGGTCGGTGTGGCACAGGTCGTTGTCGATGGTCTTGGGCACGCCCACGACCGGCAGGCCCAGGCGCGACAAGCGGTGGGCGATGGCCATCGTGCCGTCGCCACCCACTGCCACCAGCGCGTCCAGCCCCAGCTCGCGGGCGTAGGCCAGCGCCTGCGCCGAGACATCGGCACCGCCAGCGCCAAAGTAGTTGAACGGGTCGCACTTGTTGTGCGTGCCCAGGATGGTGCCGCCCTGGGCCAGGATACCGGCCACCGCCGGCACGTCCAGCGCCACCACCTGCTGGGTGATCAAGCCCAGAAAACCGCGCCGGATGCCGGTGACGCGTGCGCCGCACTCGTGCACCAGCGCCAGCGTGACGGCGCGGATCACCGCGTTCAGGCCGGGGCAGTCGCCCCCGCCGGTGAGGATGCCGACATGCATGCTGAGCTCCGGATTCAGGCGCCGCGAGGGCGGCAATTCAAGCTATTTCGAGAGGCCATCAGCCCAGCCAGGTCACCAGATCGGCCTTGAGTTGCGCCAGGTCGGCGCGCCGGGTGTACATCATGTGGCCAGCGTCGTAGTAGCGGTGGGTGATGCGCTGCAGCACCTCGGCCGGCGCGTCCAGCTGCGCCAGCGACCAGTCGGTGGCCGAGTACGGCGTGCCCAGGTCGTAGCGGCCGCTGGCCACCAGCACTTTCATGTGCGGGTTGCGGCGCATGGCACGGGCCAGGTCGTTGCTGGTGCTGGTGAATCCGTCGGCATCGCCGATGCCGTCGGCACTGCCACGCCGCCAGTTCCAGGCCTTGTGGACGTCGAAGGACAAGGTGTCGTAACGCTCGACAGTGGGCAGGCCCAGCCCGCTGTAGTAGGCCAGCATGGCCGTGGTGTAGGGGATGGCGATGCCCTCGATGCCCGGATCGAAGCTGAACTGGCGCTCACGCGCCGCAGCCATCGGTGCGGTGGCGCGCGATTCGAGCCGGCCCACCAGCAGGCCGCGCGGGCGCAGCGCCTCGACAAAAAAGGTGCTGTCGCTGATACGCAGGTTGTTCTCCTGCACCACCGGCAGGGCCAGGCCGGTCAGCTCGGCCAGGCGCTTTTCAATGCGGCTGCGGGCGCGACCGTCGAGCCGGGCGCCCTGGTGCAGCGCGCCCAGGTAGTCGTCTTGCACAAAGGCCTCGGCCGCTGCGCGGGCGGCCTCGCCCGAGCGGCCGGCCTCGCCCTTGAGCGTGCCGTGGTACTGCGCGGTAGCGGCAAAACCCGGCAGGAACAGGGCGTAAGGCAGGTCGTTGCGCGGCGCAAACACAATGGACTGCAAGTCCATCGCGCACGACACCAGGATCAGCCCCGACAGCGCCAGGCCGTGGTCCAGCAGCTTGTCGGCCAACGCCGCGCCGCGGGTGGTGCCGTAGCTCTCGCCACACAGAAACAGCGGCGCACCAAAACGGTTGTTCGCGGCCAGCCAGCCACGCATCACCTCGGCCAGCGCATCAACATCGCCGTCCACCGAGAGCTGGGTCTTGCGCGCCGCATCGCTGGCGCTGACCGACCAGCCGGTGTGGGGCGGGTCGATGAACACCAGGTCGAAGTGCGCCAGCCAGGTCAGCGGGTTGTCCACCACGGCATAAGGCGCTTGCGCCAGCGTGCCGTCGTCGTTGACCGGCACCCGCTTGGGGCCGAGGGCGCCCAGGTGCAGCCAGATCGACGACGAGCCGGGGCCGCCGTTGAAGGCAAAGCAGACCGGGCGCACTGGCGTGGCGGCGGCGCCGGCGCCGGCCGGGCCGGTCTCGGCCAGGTAAGCCACCGTGAATACCGCCGCCTGCGGCTCGCTGCGCTGGGCGTCCACCCCACCGGCCAGCACCGGCACAAAGGCCGCACGCACGGCGTAGCCCAGCGCCTGGCCGTTGTCCAGCGTGACGCTGGCGCTGGCCAGCACCGCCGGCCGGGCCAGCAGTTGCGCAACCTTGTCACGCTGCCGCTTGGCGGCGTCGGGATCGATTGCTGGTGGGGTGGCGGGGGTTGGGTCGCTCAAGGCGGGCTCCTGTTCAGGGTCAGACGGGTTGTAGGGCCAGCGTTTGGCCGGGGTTCAGGCGGCTGATTCAGGCGGTCGACAGCATCCGCGCGTAGGCGGGCAAATCCACATTGCCGCCAGACACGATCACCCCGACCCGGGCGCCGCGCAGGTCCAGCACGCCTTCCAGCAGGGCCGCCGCGCCCAGGCAGCCGGTGGGCTCGACCACTTGCTTCATGCGTTCGGCAAAAAATTGCATCGTGCGCACCAGTTGCGCGTCGCTGACGGTGACGATGCGCTGCACCAGCGCCTGGATCACCGGGAAGGTCAGCGCGCCGCTGGCGGTTGTCTGGGCGCCGTCGGCCAGGGTCTGCGGCACGGCAATCGTCACGATCTCGCCACGCGCCAGGCTTTGCTGGGTGTCGTTGCCGGCCTCGGGCTCGACCCCGATCACCTCGATCGCCGGCAGCTTGTGCCTGGCCGCCACCGCGCAGCCCGAGATCAGCCCGCCGCCGCCCACGCAGACCAGCAGCACGTCGAGATGGCCCACCTCGTTGATCAACTCCAGCGCGGCCGTGCCCTGGCCGGCCATCACGTGCGGGTGGTCAAACGGCGGGATCAGCGTCATGCCGCGCTCGGCGGCGATGCGCGCACCGATCTGTGCCCGGTCCTCGGTGTAGCGGTCGTACAGGATGACCTCGCTGCGCGCAGCACCCGCCGGCATGGCCTGGTAGGCCCGGGTGGCGGCCAGTTTGGCGGCGGGCGCGTCCTGCGGCATCACGATCACGCTGGGCATGGCCAGCAGCCGGGCTGAGAGCGCAATCGCCTGGGCATGGTTGCCCGAGCTGAAGGCCAGCGCGCCGGCTCGGCGTTGCTCGGGCGTGAACTGGGCCAAGGCGTTGTAGGCGCCGCGGAACTTGAACGCGCCCATGCGCTGCAGATGCTCGGCCTTGAAAAACACCCGCGCACCGCAACGCTCGTCGGCAAAGCGCGATTGCAGCACCGGTGTGCGATGTGCCACACCGTGCAGCCTTTGGGCGGCAGCGGCGACGTCGGAGAACTCTATGGCGAGGGGGGTCATGCCGACAAGCATAACCAAGGCCCTTGAATGCACGCTGCGCAACCACTCCGCGCGGCCGCCCGATCTGGCCCGCTTTCTGCCCGCTGCTCGGGGCCTGTGGCCGGCCCGCCGCGCCTACGCTCGTGTCAGCAGTTGTTGATCTCTTGAAGGTGCTCACCGCCATGTACACCGCCACCGCAGCCGCCACCGCCACTCCGTGTGCCGCCGATCACGCCGCGCTCGGCCCCAGCGCACCGCCGCTGGCCGCGCCACGCCCCGGCGGGGTCGGCGTGCCCGCGCCAGCACCGGCCCCTGAACTGATCGAATTCGTCGACTTCAAATGGCTGATGGCCGGCGAAGGCCACCGCATCGACCTGGGCCGGCTGCAGTGCGAGCCAGCCTATGCGCGTGGCTGCCTGGCGCTGGCCGGCGGCTCGACTTCGGCGACCTTGCGCCAGGCCGCAACGCGGCTGGCAAGGTCACTGGGCATGGACGCCGCCAGGCTTCAGGCCGGGCCCTGAAACCCACCACGCCGGAAGGTCAGCACCAGCGTGTCGCGGTGGCCGCCGCCGGCGGCGCTGTCCTGCGGCTGTATCGGCGTGCTCTCGTGGATCACCCGCGCGTCGTCGAGCAGCAGCGCGCTCCAGGGCTGCTCCAGCGTGAAGCGCTGGCCCTGCGGCCCGTGGGCATCAAACACCCGGGTCTCGCCGCCCTTGATGCCGACCCGCGCCACCAGCACCACCACCACCAGATCCACGCCGTCACGGTGCGCACCCTCGGGCGTCGGGCGGCCGATGCCGTCGGTGGTGTCGATGCGGAAGGGGTGCGCCTCGACGAACCAGGGCACTGCGCCGGGACGCTCGCCGCGCAGCCTGGCGCTGTGCACCGCTAACGCGCAAAGCAAGCGCTCCCAGTCGGGTGACTGCGCCAGCGACGGCGCCAGCGGCTCGAACCAGCGCAGGATGCCGCCGTGCAACGCGTTGTACTCGACCGGTTGCCAATGCGCGCGGTGCGGCACCGGTGTCACGGTGCAAGGCACGGCGCCGTCCGGATCGGCGCCTGCAGGCAGGTCCGGCGGTGCGGCCTGCACCACGAAGCAGCCATGGCGCCTGCGCCTGTAACGACCGCCGTCCTTCAGGAAGCCATCGGGCGGCAGGTCGTCCCACAGCGGCGCCCAGCCGGCCAGCACTGCTGGATCCACCCCCGCAAGGCTGGCCAGGCTGGCGGCATCGAGCACGGCAAAGCCATGGCCCGCCAGTTGGCTGTCGAGGTCGTCGAGCGGGGTGAGTGGCGGGGGCAGCGAGCAGGCAGGCATGGCGAAGGCGGGCAGTGGACCGGGGCGGCGTGTCGCAGGCGGGTCGGATCAGGGGTAAGCAATTGTGCGTGAGGCCGCACCGCCACACCGGCCGCGGGACCGGGTGGAAGTCCCGGCGGCGCCTTAAACTGGTGCCCACGGTGGCCCTGCCGTCACCCACCGGTCTGGACCGCAGACAGCCCGCATGAACCCGTCCTCCGACCCCCCCACCCCGCCCCCGACGCCCCCTGCGGCGCCGGCCGGCCTGCGGCCGGACACCTCGGCCTACCACTGGCTGGACCTGCCGGTGGCCTGGACCGATCTGCAAGGCCGGCTGCTGGGTGCCAACCCCGCTTTCGAAGCCGCCACCGGGCACCGCGCCGACGCGGCGCAGGCCCAGCGCCTGACCGACCTGCTGGGCCTGGACCACACCGGCAGCGATCCGGTGCTGGCCCACGGCCTGGACAGCGGCCTCGACTTTGCCCCGCTGCCCTTTGCCGGACGCGACGCACACGGCCTGCCGCTGATCGGTCTGCTGGGCCAACGCTGCCAGGCGGGCATGTGCATCGTCACCCTGCAACCCGGGCCGACGCCGGCAACGCCGCCGCAGCCGCCCCGTTTCTGGGATCTGCGCGCCCTGCGCGACGGCCTTCGGGGTGCACTCACCGGACCGGTCGTGCCGGACAGCGCGCCGCCACCGGGCGCGCTCGACACGCCCTACCCGCTCGACACCGCCCAGGCGCGCTTCGACATGGCCAGCACGCTGGCGGGCATCGGCATCTGGCAACACGACACCGCCACCGGCCTGCTGCATTGCAACCGGCTGGGCTGGTCGCTGCTGGGCCTGCCTGCACAACCCGACGGTCTGGCGCTGGGCGCGCTGGCCAGCCGGCTGCACCCCGATGACCTGGCCGCCGTCACGGCCCAGTTGGCGGACCCGCCGGCATCCACCCGGCTGAACAACACGGCAACGGCCGGCGGGGCGCACGCCATCGGGCAGGCGGGCCCGATCGAGCTGGGCGCCCGCTGCCGGCACAGCGACGGCCGCTGGCGCTACCTGCTGACACGCAGGGTGGCGCGCCGGGACGACAACGGGCAGCTGCTGGGCCATGTCGGGGTGGTGCTGGACCTGAGCGACCGCTTCGACCAGCAGCAACTCGCGCTGGCATTGGCACAGCGGCTGGAGATGGCCACCGCCGCTGCCGGCGTGGGCATCTGGAGCGTCGAACTTGGCAGCCCGGCGGGCGAACCCGACCCGGTGCATTGGGACGAGCAGATGCGCGCACTGCACGGCCTGGACGCCGACACGCCGGCGCCCGAGCTGCCGGTCTACATCGCCCGCTGGGTGCTGGAGGCCGACCGCGCCAGCGTGGCCGATAGCATGGCCACGCTGCTGCAGCGCCGCGAGGGCTTGCTGGACCTGGACCTGCGCATCCTGCGCCCCGACGGCCAGGTGCGCCGGCTGGCCACCCGGTCCAGCGTCAGCGGCCCCGCCGGCCAGCGCCATTTGCACGGCGTGATGCTGGATGTGACCGAACGCCACAGCACCGAGGACCAGCTGCGCCAGGCCAACGAGCGCGCCGCGCTGGCGGCCCGCGGCGCCGGCATCGGCACCTGGGAGTCCGATGCCTTGGCGTCGGTGGGCTGGTGGGACGCGCAGATGTTCCGGCTGCGCGGGCGCGAGCCGGTGCCCGGCCCGGTGCGCACCGACCAGATGTTGGCCTGGCTGCATCCGGCCGACCGCGACCCGTACAGCCGCCACACGCAAGCGGCGCTGGACCGCGATGCACCGACCAACACCGAGTTCCGCGTCGTGCTGCCCGACGGCAGCGTGCGCTGGCTGGCCTCGCGATCGACGCCGGTGCGTGACGAGCAAGGCCACACCGTGCGCCGCATCGGCATCAACTGGGACATCACCGACGTGCGCAACGCGGCCGCCGTGCGCGAGGAGCGCCAGCTGGCGCAACGCGAGAGCCAGGCCAAATCGCGTTTCCTGGCACGCATCAGCCACGAGCTGCGCACCCCGCTCAATGCGGTGCTGGGCTTCTCGCAATTGCTGTTGGCCGAAGGCGCCGGCCCCGACCCGGCCATCTGGCGCCGGCGGGTGGCGCACATCCAGGCGTCGGGCGAGCACCTGCTGGCGCTGATCGACGACGTGCTGGACCTGTCCAGCCTGCAGTCGGGCGAGCTGCCGCTGTCCTTGCAGCCGGTGGCGCTGGCGCCGCTGGCCCAGACCAGCCTGCCGCTGGTCGAGCTGCTGGCGCGTGACCACGGTGTCGGCCTGCACCTGGGCCCGCTGGACGGCTGGGCGCTGGCCGACCCGGTGCGGCTGCGCCAGGTGCTGCTCAACCTGCTGAGCAACGCGATCAAGTACAACCGGCCCGGCGGCAGTGTCACCGTCAGTGCCACGTCGGAGGCGGGCTGGCTGCTGCTGCGGGTCGAGGACACCGGGCGCGGGCTGGACGCCGAGCAGATCAGCCACCTGTTCGAGCCCTTCAACCGGCTGGGCATGGAGCGCGAGGGCATTGCCGGCACCGGCATCGGGCTGGCCATTGTCCAGGCGTCGGTTCAGCACATGGGCGGCACGGTGCGGGTGCGCAGCGTGCCAGGCCAGGGCAGCTGTTTTGAGCTGAGCCTGCAGCAGGTGCGCGCACCGACTGCCGCACCTGCTGCACCTGCCGCACCTGCCACACCTGCCACAGGCGCCATAGCCGCCACGCCCACCGACCCCGCCGGCGGCCAGGTCGAGCAGGCGGCCGCCGGGCCAGCCGCCCCCCACCGGCCTGCCGGCAAGCGCCTGCTCTACATCGAGGACAACGAGGTCAACCTGTTGATCGTCAGTGAGCTGGTGCGCAGCCGCAGCGACATCGAGTTCCTGTCGGCCGCCGATGGCGGCAGTGGCCTGGCCTGCGCGCAGGCCCAACTGCCCGCACTGATCCTGCTGGACATGCAACTGCCCGACATGGACGGCCACGCGGTGCTGCGCCGGCTGCGCGCCGACCCGCTCACGGCCGATATCCGCTGCATCGCGCTGAGCGCCAACGCCATGCCGGACGACATCCGGCGCGCCCGCGAGGCCGGCTTCGACGATTACTGGACCAAGCCGCTGGACCTGCGGGCCTTCATGCGGGCGATGGACCGGTTGTTCGGACCCGAGCCGACCTGATGAACCCCCAGGCGCGGCGCGGCACCGCTCAGTCGATCAGCCCACGCTCGCGCAGCATCGGCGTGATCACCGCATCACGGCCGCGGAAGGCCCTGAAAGCCTCACCCGGCTCGACACTGTCGCCCCGGCTGTAGATGCAGGCTTTGAGGCGCTGGGCCAGCGCCGGGTCGAACGCGCTGCCGGCCTCGCCAAAAGCATCCCAGGCGTCGGCCTCCAGCACCTCGGCCCACAGGTAGACGTAGTAGCCTGCGGCGTAGCTGTCACCCGAGAACAGGTGCTGGAA
>Ga0105047_10008525_pt1 | contig 17050 bp, 12 predicted proteins | sample MAT04_FD_78384 | JGI IMG/M metagenome (GOLD analysis project Ga0105047, IMG submission 78384) | Freshwater microbial communities from Lake Fryxell liftoff mats and glacier meltwater in Antarctica - MAT-04 (megahit assembly) | ecosystem: Environmental > Aquatic > Freshwater > Ice > Liftoff...
CGACCTTCTATCAAAACTTGGACGTTTCAACGAAGCCTGTGTAGAATTCAAAAACGCGGCAACACTCACACGAAACACACGTGAACGTGAACTTCTTCTCGAACGCGCTGCCGCAATATTAAACGAGAACTGAGAAATGAAAAAAGAAGATCCAAAAGACGAATTGACCGCCTCACAAAACATCGATAAATTTATCAAAGAGCTTACCGACTGGCGCGGAAAGTGGGTCGCACAATTTCGTGAATTGATTCTAAAAACTGTACCCGAGGTCACCGAAGACTGGAAATGGGGTGTACCCGTTTGGGTGTATAAAGGCAATGTGGTCGCCAGCGGAGTATTCAAGGATCACGTGAAACTGAATTTTTTCAAAGGCGCTTCCTTGAGCGACCCCAAACATCTTTTTAATGCAGGCCTCGAAGCCAAGGCAACCCGCGCCATCGACATCAGTGAAGGGCAGGAGATCAACGAGTCCGCTTTGAAAGACCTTATTCGTGAAGCCGTTGACTTGAATAAATCCGGCAGCAAAAAGAAATAACAGCAGGAGATCCGTCTATGAGTAAAGATAATCACGTAAGTGATCTTCCGAAAATTAGCGCACCGGCTCAACGCGCTCTTACAGCAGCTGGCATTACGAAACTTTGTCCTTTTCCCCCACACAATGCGGGCAATCTAGCTCAGTTTTCGGATGCATCACCTGCGCCTTGCGTGGCTTCTTCCCTTTTTTCTTCTCTGCCAGGATCCGCTCGATCCATTCCTTCCGCAACCACCGGTAAATCTCATATATCACCACCAGAATCCCGAAGATCCCAACTAGTTTTTCCATTCAGCAGCCTTTTCCGAACCTGTAGTGTGCTTTAAGGCTGCTATCTTACCATATTCGCCTATAATTCAGTTATCCCCCACCGACTGTGGCTGAGCCCTCCCAGTCCTCCTCAATAAATCGGGTAGCTGATCAGCTCTTTTACCGTCCATCTCCTATTCGTCAATCCAGCCGCCACACTTGCACCGCACTGCGTTCGGTGCAGTGCAGGTGTTGCAGTTGTCTGATTTTTATACTTAATCGGCGGCTGTTTACCTTTTCGATGGATCAGTGCTGCAAGTTCTAATCTTAAGCTCTCGTGATAGCGGGAAAAGTGGTAATACGCTCGCCACCACTCGATAGGTTCGACCAATTCCAGAGGATACTGCGTCAATCCCCACGTCCGGCGAGCCAATTTGGAGATACCACGTCGAATGGTCAGATTCAACCGCTCGATAAAAGAAGAATTTATATTCCCGCTAAGCCCGACGGCTTTCAAACGGCCCCGGTAATTATCTCTATCGCCGCACAAGATCCGACGTTCCACTTTGACCAACTTTCGCCGCCGTTGGTGTTTGACCACCTGGCCATAGACAAATTCTGATAATAGCACCCACTCTGGCCGACGTTTACCTTCTACCGTTTCCCACCTCCCAAAATGCGCTGTTAATCCGCACCGAAGGTGCACATTCGTGTAAAAATAGGACTTCAGTCCGTCGCTGGAAAATACTGGGGTATAACCCGCCCGGAGGCATTGTTTCAGATCATGGATCACCTGGCAGGCTGCCTTTTGGGAGCGATCGTTCACTTGCATGATCGGGGCCAGTTTGGTCTTCACATCGGTGGCCGCCCAAACCCACATTTCATGCCTGGCATGTTTCACCTCGGCCCACACTGCCAAAGGCACGTAGTGCCTGGGGAAGTTCATCCATGTGAACTTGGACCAGATCCAATCCGGTCAAGAGGGTTTGGTGTAGTTTTTGTCCATGGTCCCCGCTACGCGATAACCATGTTTGCAGGGTGCTCTTGCTTATTCCGTAGGCTTCTTCCAGGGTAGATAGGTCTACTCCCAATGCCAGCAACATCAAAATCAACGAAACTACCTGCGAAGAGGTCTTCAAACAGTACAACACCGTATTCCGCCGTGCCGAGAACTTTCGTTTGCAGCACTGGAGGAAAAAATCTTGAATGACCTCTCCCTTGCCGTGGCCGCCATACCCTTATCATTACACTTTGGGTTTAGGCAGGCGTAACCCTGGGTGGAAATTCGATTCTTACGCCCACCTCGGCCTTTTCGCAAACGCCATGAAATTGGAATGTGCGGGCAGGATTCGCCCTGAGGATTCCCGCCTGCTTTCTCTGCCACACAAAACGGACAATCGTTTTCACTTTTCGGCTTCATCACCCTGGGCTTGGGTGGAGAAACGGGTGGTTTTTATCGGGCTATAAAATTGTGAAAACATCGGGACTTGAGGAATCGGTTGAATTCCCAGACCAGGAGGAAGGCAAGGATTATGATGAGCAAGTCTTGAGACATGGTGATAATGGTGTTCCAGGCGGCAGAGTGAAAACGACCGCAATCTTACCATGTCTGACTATAATTGAGTTATCAACTGCGAATTATGGGTGGACCCATTATAACGCCACACCGCGTAGCGATAATTCGCTCGAAAAATGACAGGCGGAGAAGTGCTCGTTCCCCAGGTCCAGCAGTTGCGGAGCCTCCCGCGAGCAAATTTCTTTGGCGTAGCGGCAGCGCGGGTGAAAATAACACCCAGAGGGAGGATTGGAAGGGTTCGGGATATCACCCTGCAGTAAAATGCGATGTGAACGGTTGCGCGGGTCAGCCCGCGGAACGGCAGACATCAGCGCCTCGGTATAGGGATGGCGCGGTGAGCTGAACAGCTCTTCCGTTTGGGCCAATTCCACCAGGCGGCCCACATACATCACTGCCACCCGGTCAGCGATATATTCCACCACACTTAAATCGTGCGAAATGAACAGGTAGGTCAGGCCCAGATCGCGGCCTAATTGCTGGAACAGTTCAATAATTTGCGCCCGCACCGAAACGTCCAGCGCAGAAACCGACTCATCCGCCACCACTACGGTCGGGTCCACGGAGATTGCGTGCGCGATGCCGATCCGCTGGCGCTGCCCACCGCTAAACGCGTGCGGGTAGCGGTGCAGGTGTTCTGGCCGCAGTCCCACCTTCACCAACAACGAAGACACTTTTTGTTCGATTTCCTTGCTGCCGGCGTGTTTTAATATTTTTAAAGGTTCGCCCACCAGGTCCATAACATTCATGCGCGGGTTGAGGGATGAATAAGGATCCTGGCAAATCATGCGCAGTTTCGCTCGATAAGGATATAGCTGCTTCTTGTTCAATCCAGCCAAATCCGTAATGGAACCATCCTCATTATGGTAAAGCAGCTTTCCGGATGTAGGCTGATGCGCCCGCATCAGGCAGCGTCCCAAGGTGGTTTTGCCACAGCCGCTTTCACCGACCAGGCCCAGGGTTTCGCCTTGATAAAGGGTCAGGCTGACATCATCGACCGCTTTCACAATTCCACGATCTTTACCAAAAAATCCACCCTTGATCGGGTAATACTTCTTCAAGTTCTGGATTTCAATGATCGGTTTTTTCTGATCGTTATCCATGGTCTACCTCATCCCTTTGGTCATTTTCATACAGCAAACAGCGAACCGTGCGCCCGTCACCCATCATCGTGGTTTGGGGATGAACCCGGTCACATTTACCAGGCATGCGCGCAGGGCAGCGCGGATGAAAGGGGCAGCCACGTGGACGATTATAAGGATCGGGGACATGGCCCTTGATCGGGGCGAGCTTCATTTTCTTGCTTTTTCCCAAAACGGGGATCGATTGTAATAACGACTTTGTATAGGGATGGAGCGGGTTATAAAAGATATCATCCACATTGGCCTGTTCTACCACCTCGCCCAGGTACATCACCGCCACTTCATTACAAGTTTCAGCCACCACTCCCAGATCGTGAGTGATCAGCAGCACTGCCATACCCATGTCGCGCTGCAGTTCAAGCATTAATTCCAGGATTTGGGCCTGGGTGGTCACGTCTAATGCCGTGGTGGGTTCATCGGCGATCAGCAGTTTTGGATTGCAGGAAAGGGCCATGGCGATCATCGCGCGTTGTCGCATGCCCCCACTGAGTTGGAAAGGATATGAATCGACCCACTGGTCGGCGCGCGGTATGCCCACCTGGTCCAGCAAGGCAATCGCGATTTTGCGCGCCTCGGCTTTATCAACCGGACGGTGCAGACGAATAGCTTCAATAATCTGGAACCCGATCGTATGCATCATACTTAGCGAGGCCATCGGTTCCTGAAAAATCATGGCGATGTCCCCGCCGCGAAAAGCCCGGATCGGGTCACCACGCGGTTTGAGCGATGCCAGGTCAATGGTTTCGTAAACGGTATTTCCATCTTTGCTGGTAATTTCGCGGTTATACAGCACTTTCCCGCCCACAATTTTACCGGGCAAATTAACGATTTGCAAAACGGAAAACCCGGTCACACTCTTGCCACAGCCGCTTTCGCCCACCAACCCCATGGTTTGCCCGCGTTTGAGCACTAAATCGACCCCTTCCACGGCCTTTACCACGCCCTCATCCATCATGAAGTAGGTCTTTAAGTCCTCTATCTTTAATAAAATTTCTTTTTCCATGCCGAGCTCCTCTGCAGGGGTTAGTGTCCGTATGGATCAGCGGCATCCCGCAAGCCATCACCCAGGAAGTTCATCGCCAACACGGTGATGATGACGAATAAGGCCGGGTATAACAGCCAGGTCGCTGAGATCACCGAACGCACGGTCTGAGCATCCTGCAGCAGCACCCCCCAACTGACCACCGGTTCGCGCAATCCCAGGCCTAAAAAGCTCAGCGCCGTTTCGGAAATGATCATGTGCGGGATGGAAAGGGTGATCGAAGCGATGATATGGCTGGTAAAAGAGGGTAATAAGTAGCGGAAAATAATGCGCAGGGTGCTGGCGCCGTCTAATTCCGCCATCATCACAAAGTCCTCATTTTTCAAGGATAAAAAGCGCCCGCGCACCACCCGCGCCAGGCCGGTCCAGCCAACCAACGATAAAATGACCGTGATGCCAAAGTAGACTTGCAGCGGAGGCCAGCGGGGAGGGATAGCAGCGGCGATACCCATCCACAAGGGAATGGTGGGCACGGAGCGCACGAATTCGATCACCCTTTGGATCAGCAAGTCAAAAGTACCGCCATAATAACCAGATAACCCTCCCAAAAGAATTCCCAGCAACAAGCTAAAGAGCACACCCACCAGGCCAATCGATAAAGAGACTCGCGCCCCATAAATCACCCGGCTCAAAAGGTCGCGCCCCAGGCGGTCGCCGCCCAAAAAATAAACCGTTCGCACCGGGTCCACTGGTCCGATAAAATGAACGTCCATCGGGATCAACCCCCACAATTGATAGGGGTCGCCTTTTACAAAAAAGCCGATTTCGATTTTATCCGAGGGGTCGAACAGGTATTTGCGGCGCATCTCGACCCGGTCCAGTTCAGACACCATACCCCACACGTGCAAATGAATACGCATCATGCCATCCGTGGTATCCACCAGGCGGAGCGACTGGGGTGGGGCATAAGTCATCGAAGGATCATAGCGGTCAGAGGCAAAAGGAGCGATAAATTCCGCCATCAGGGCAATCAAATAAATGATGATCGTGACGATACCGCCGATCACTGCCAGCCTGTGCTTGCGAAAACGCCACCAGACCAGTTTCCACTGCGAAGCTACAAAAGCCTGGGATTCTTTTTCATCCTCCCCATCCGCCGGAAGGTTCGCCCCTTGATCTACCGTCAATAATTTCTTTTGCAATTTTGCCATGATCAACCTCGAAACCGATTAACCTTCAAAACGGATGCGCGGATCCAGAAAAGCCAACAAAATATCAGACACAAAGGTGCCGATAATGGTTAACACACTCAACATCAAGATAAAGGCGCCAGCCAGGTACATATCTTGAACCATTAAGGCTTTTAGCAGCAAAGGTCCCGTGATGGGCAGGCTTAGCACCGTGGCAACGATAGTCGACCCAGAGACAATCTGCGGCAGCATCCAGCCCACCGTGCTCACAAAGGGATTGAGCGCTGTGCGGACCGGATAGCGAATAAACAAAACGGTCTCTTTTTGGCCTTTGGCTCGTGCCGTGGTCACGTAAGGTTTGTCGAGCTCGTCGAGCAGGTTCGCGCGCAAGGTGCGAATTAACCCAGCCGTGCCACTTGTTCCCAAAATGAGCACCGGGATCCAAAGGTGTTGGAGCAGATCCACAAATCGATCCCAACTCCAATCCGCGTTGACAAATTCAGGCGAGAACAAGCCCCCCACGCTGGTGTTAAACCACATATAAGCCACCACCATGAGCACCAGGGCTAAAAGAAAATCTGGAACCGCCACGCCTAAGAAGCCAAAAAAAGTTGCCACGTAATCACCAATTGAATATTTTTTAACTGCCGAATAGATGCCAATGGGAAACGATATCAACCATGAAATCAGCAGCACCACAATCGAGATCAGCACGGTCAGCCCCAGGCGATCCCAGATCAAGTCGGAAACCGCGCGTTTATAAAACAAGGAATAACCAAAATCACCCTTGGTGACAATGCCCCCCATCCAGGTTAAATATTGCACCGATAAGGGTTGGTCGAGCCCGTAGCGAATTCTCAGGTTTTCTACCACGGCCTGGTCCACCGTTTCACCGGCTGCTTCGCGATTAGAGATATAAGTGGTTAAATAATCACCGGGGGGAAGCTGGATCACAATAAAGCTGATGACGGAAACAACAATAAGGGTGGGGATCATCAGCAAAACCCGTTTCAGAATATATCGAAACATAAGTTGTTTCCTCCTGCTCGAAAATAAACGTTATCCCTTCATTGTCATTCAACAGGGGTATTTTTCTGATTATAGATACAAACCCAAAAGCGATGGAGAGTGCAGCAGTAAATGAATCCTACGCTTGTTTTTCAAAGGACTATTCCGAGAAGAAATGCCGCCCAGCGAGCAAAGCACAGGAAGAGCGGCATTTCAACTCAGATCAGTTTGTGCCAGATTTCAAACGAGATTAAAAATCTCCTGGCATCAGGCTTGAATCCACATCTGGTCCATATTGTCAGGGCCAGGGCTCGGATATACCCAGGACAGCGGAATATCATCCGGGACGTTTTGCATCCGGTTAGTAGCAATACCGTACTGCTTGGGTTCGTAACAAATGCCGATGGTATAAAACTGGTCGGCAGCAATATCCAGCAGGCGGGTCATTAGCTTCAACTGCTTGTTCCCATCACCGGTGGCAATGACCTGTTTGTAGAGATCCATCTGCTCTTTGACCGGTGCTGGCGGTTCTTCAGCCACAGTAGATTTCACGCCGTTGTACCAATCCGCCCAACCTCTGGCAAAGAAAGAGCTTGTGCTCGAATAGGGGAAATACCAGCGCGGATCCAGCAACACATAATCTCCCACGCCGCCGCCAAAGAAGTGGCCCGAAGCGTGGTAATCGGTTGTCTTGCCGCGAACCCTTTCTTCCCACAGGGCGCGCACCATGGTCTTCACCACACACTCCACGCCTACCTTCTGCCAGTATTTGACCACCAGGGACATCGTGTCGACGAACGCGGTGCGGCCTTCGTCCAGTTCAAACACGAACGAAATCCGTTTCCCATCAGGGCCCAGCCGGTAGCCCTGGGCATCCTTCTTGGTCCAGCCGGTTTTATCCAGGCTGGCATTGGCTTTATCAACGCTGAATTCGGTGTACTGCTTGGCAAGCTTTTCATGATAGAAGCGTGATTCTGGCCGGGGGGCGGTCTGGTGAGGTTCAGTAACACCTGGGAAGACGATGTCGATCACCTCTTTGCGATTGATCGCATAGGACATGCCAATGCGGAAATCTTTGTTGTTGAAGATCTCGCGCAGCACCTTATCCGAGCAATTCAGGTTGAAGGCAATGTTAAAGGCGTTGGGATAGGTCGGAATGACGTTGAATAAGCGGTAATTGCCCTTTTTCTGCCCGTCGATATAGGTTGGCTTGGTCTTGGCCAAAACATATTTATCGTTGACATGATCGATCTCACCGTTCATGGTCTTCAGGGTCAGCACTTCAATATCCTGGATCATGAACGAGATGCAGCGATCAATGTATGGAAGCTGGTTGCCTTCTGAATCTACCTTATGATAATACGGGTTACGCGAAGCTGCCAACTGGGTATTGTTTTTCTCCAGGGACCACTCCATGTGGAAATGGCCCAGGTTTGGCAGGTTGGCATCATTCGCCTGTTCGTTATGGTAATCGTACAGTTCGCTCCATTTGGCAAACTTCTTTTCCTTCACCAGGTCCATCACCTTATCATTGTATTTTGGATGGAACTGCTTCATGTAATGCTTCGGCTGAGTGTAGGCTTCAGAATTACCTGCGGTGGCAATATCCATCAGGAAAATACCGTTCGGAGCTGGGAATTTGAAGGTCAGGGTATATTTATCCGGCGCGGTGACCGTGGCGAGCTTGCCGCCAGCCTTGAGCCAGCTCGGTTTGTTGGGCATATACTCGTCATTGAGCACCACGTCCTCAAAATAGAACATGTAATCTTCGGTGGTGAGCTCTTGACCATCAGACCACTTGATCCCCCGACGCAGATGGAAGGTATAGGTAGTGGAATCTTCACTGATGTCGACCGACTTGGCGACCCCAGGCATCGTGCCCTTCCAGCGAGGTCCCCAGCGCCATAACGGTTGGTAATCCCAATAGCGGTAAAAATAACCCTGGGGAAGGTCGGGGGTGCCGATATACATCGTCCCGCCGTATTTCCCGATACTTTTTTCAACAGGAACAATGATCGGCTCGGGAGGCAGGCGTTTGTCAACTGCTGGAAGCTTGCCTGCTTTGACCAACTCGGCTAAAACGGGGGCTTCTTTGTATTTTGCTGCTTCAACGACTTTGGTTGGGACCGGCGCCGCGGTGGGTGTGGTATTCATCGGGACTTCGACTGCCTTGGTTGGGGCGGTCGTTGCGGTGGCGGCAACCGCTCCGGGCTTGGCGGTTGGGACAACCGTTTCAACTGTGCCACAAGCTGACAGGGCCAGACCTGAAGCAACAAGGACACTTCCGCGAAGAAATGCACGTCGACTAAGTTTTTTCTTCTCCATTTTTATCTTCCTTTTTGACGGTTGGAATGAAAATTGCCTGGGTACGATTCAAAAAACAGCGGGGTCATGTTCTTGTGTTTGGAAATTGCATCCACCTCCTCCACAGCCCACACATGGATGAACTGGTGCCAACGGTGATCGATTATGGCTCTGATTTTAGTGTTGTTATCAATCAGGATCAATAATAATATGAGGCCGTCCGTAGGCCAGATCCACAAATAGGCACAAATCGATGGAGATAAACAATTTTCGTCAGGTGGCAATGAGGATATTCGCAAATTCAGTATATGTATTTTTCGAATAAATGTCAATAACCAGACGACTAAATTGCGAATTAAGTTTAATAATATCGTATTAATTAATCTAAATATATAATGCTTATTATGGCGATTAGATTTAGAATATTGCAATGCAATTAATCACATTAAATATGTGTAATAACTCTTAATATTGTGTGTTTTATTTTGCTATAATTGTTGTTATTATATACGATAAAGCAACACTATCGTATTTTTATTACGATGTAAAATCGAAAAATAATTTTGCACAATCTATTTTTCATCCAAAAGGATGATTTTTAGAGATTTTCAAGAGCAAGGATGAGAACTTGAACAGGTACGCTGAGGCTGATCTGACGGATAATTTCATACACCATTGGCTGGTCGCCGGACCTGCCAGCAGCCGGTCCCTCTCTGTCGGCAGGCAGGCCGGTCAGCGCGCCGTATGCGCACAATCTCCGCGTGAACTAGAAGGTTTAAACCTGTTAAAAGCAGCTCTCCAGTGGAAATTTGTGGCCATTCAGGCTGATCATTTCCTCGATCTCACTCCCGTGCGCCAACAGCCGAAACAATGCCAAATTTTCTGGGCCTATACCGAAGTGATCAGCCCCGAAGAATTGTCTGGCAAGATCCTGCTGGCTGGTTTTACCGCGGTGGATCTTTGGTTAAACGATAAGCTGCTTTTCAGTACGACTCAAACCAGCCAGGTCTTTCCCTGGATGCGTGAAATCCAGACCTCGCTAAATCAGGGCAAAAATGCCTGCCTGCTGCGCCTGGCAACCGATGCCAGCGAGAATTCGCTGGCCGCAGCCGCCTTACGGCTGGCATTCCCCGCCGAATTGAAGGCTGGCATTTCGGTGGCGTCGGACCTGACCTCAGAACGCGATTTCTTTGAACGTGCCTTTGGGGCAGCTTATACCGATCGTTATGTTTATAACCGGGATGCAATTCTGGCGGTTCGCTGGCCAGCCGGTTATCCGCAGCACTGCATCCTCGATTTGCAGGTCCGGCAGGAGCCCAACCATGTTTTCGGCCTGGCCGAAGCGGTGCAAGCGGAAGCAAACCAGAAAATCACCCTGCTTCAATCCTACGATGTTGCTGATGGCGCTTATCAGTTGCGCTTGATGCCTAAACTGGATACATACGCTGGTATGAAGCTGCGCATCAAACGGGATATTCCCATTTTCTTTGCCAGGAATAGCTATCATGCCACAGCCGATGACCCGCTGCTGAAACGAGCTGATGAGTTGGCTCGCTGGGCATACCAACAGGTCGACGATCTTTGGGGCCAGGTGGCCCAATTGGCCGTTGGGCGCTGGAACCTGGCGAACTTCGATGTGATCGCAAAGGCCATTTCAGAGGCTGTTTCCAATCCCGATCCATTCATTCGGCTTTGCCTACTGGGAATCGCTTACCGTTATGCTGGGCACACTTCTTTCCCCAAAGAACTGCGAGAACAGCTCAATTCAGTGATTCTTGGCTGGGATTTAAAGAGGCCAACCCTCTGGGCTTCCACTTCTGGCGATGCGGATAAACTCCTGCGGGCGGTGAATGAAATGCTGGCAGGTCAGTTATTCGAACAGGTAACCTTTACCCAATCCGGGAAAATGGGCGCGGTTCACGCCCAACGCGGGGTTGCCCGGATTCAATCCTGGCTCAAGCAGTGCGCCCGCCAAGGGTTTGTGGAATGGAATGCCAGTGAGAGTATAGAAAAGATCATCGCCGCGCTGACCCATACCATCGATCTTACCCGGGTTGAGGATCTATCAGAAATGGCGGGCGTGGTGCTAGACAAGCTCTTTTTCACCCTCGCGATTCAAAATTTGAATGGGATTTGCGGGGCGCCCAGAGCTCAAGCCACGGTTCCACAGATTTTGGGGGCCTATTTCGACCCGCTCGCGGGAATTTCCCGGTTGCTGTGGGGGCCTGGAGTGTATACCAACCACCTTGCTGGCGCGGTGAGCCTGTTATGTACCAGCAAATATGCCTTGCCAGATTTGCTGCGTGAGATTGCTCTGGATAAACCCGCTTCATTATGGATGAAAGAAAACCAAACCGGGACAAATATCGCAATTTTCAAAACCCCCAACGTGATGCTTGCTTCGGTCGAAAATGCTATTTCTGGAAATCCTTCTGGCTCTGAACTGCTCTGGCAAGCAACCCTTTCAGAGGATGCGGTCGTATTCACATCGTGCCCGGCCAATTTTAGTCTGGCAACCAACCACCGGCCCAATTTTTGGACTGGAAATGCAGTAACACCCTGGATCCAACAGTGGAAGGATACGCTCATCTGCCATTATCGCCTTCCATCCACAACCTGGTGCGGTTTTACGCATGCTTATTTTCCGGAATACGCCTTCGATCGGGTCGATTTTGCCGGCAAGTGGGCTTTCGCCAAAAAAGGTGAGGCCTATCTCGCACTACTGGCCTCGCAGGGGTTCGAACGTATCACCAGCGGCGATTCGGCTTTTCGTGAATTGCGTTCTTACGGCGCCGAGCAAATCTGGGTGTGCCAGATGGGGAACCAGCAGCGGGATGGAGATTTCAACGCTTTCATGGAAAAAGTAATGGACAGAAAAATCGAGATCCTGGGCAACACCGTCACCTGCGTTTCATTGGATGGCGAACCGCTGGTCTCAAGTTACCAGCACGAGTTGTTCGTCGCCGGACAAATACAAAAAGCAAACCCCCGTCATTACGACACGCCCTATGCGGTGAGCGAATTCGACGTCCCCGCGATGGAAATCAACTTTGGCTCAGAGACCGTCCGGCTTACCTTCGAATAATGGGAATAACGAGGTGAAACTTGAAAAGTAACCAGGCATTAATTCGCGAAATCGACCAGACCCAGCTCAAAGAAAAGTCGGCGGCTTTTTGGTGGATCGGGCAAATGGGATTTATTGTCAAGATCGCCGGAAAAATATTTTACTTTGACCCTTACCTCGCCGTGCGCGAAACCCGCCTGGTGCCCCCGCTTTTAAAGCCTGAAGAAGTCACCCACGCCGATTGGGTCTTTGGCACCCACGCGCACAGTGATCACATCGATAAAACCGCCATTCCCGGCATTTCCAGCGCCTCTCCTCGCGCCCGTTTCGTCTGCTCGCGGGTGGCAAAGTCCGTGATCACCGGGTTGGGCGTTGAAGACCGGCGCATTGTCGACCTGGACGAGGGCCTGATTTTCCAGGAAGACGGGCTAAAAATTTCGGCCATTGCAGCTCAGCATGAGACCTTCGATCGCCATTCCGAATCTGGTTACCCTTACCTATGCTTCATTGTGGAGTACGCTGGGATTACCCTGCTTCACATGGGCGACACCCTGAAATACGACGGCATTTCTGCCAAACTATCGCGCTGGAAATTCGATCTGGTTTTTATACCGATTAATGGCCGCGATGCCGAACGGCTGGCACGCCGCTGTTACGGTAATATGACCTATCAAGAAGCTGTAGATCTGGCAGGCGATCTGCAACCCCGCCTGACCGTTCCCGGTCATTACGATATGTTCGCCAACAATTCGGAAGATCCCGAGAAATTTAGCCGCTACATGGATGTGAAATTTCCGGACCTCCACTATTGGATCGGCTGCCATGGGGAAGCCGTCATTTTAAAGGCTTAGCAGAACAAGTTCGTCGAAATCTTTGAGACCAAGTCAGGAGAATATCACCGCATGAAATCAAACCCACCTATTCAATTTGGACATTATGCCACGCTAAACGAATTTATCGATACCTTCCCCATGCGCTCCCCTGTCCTTTTGATGGTGGAAAACGACCCGGCGGTGATAGATATTGAGTATTGGATTGATCTCTACAAACGGACCCATGCCCAGGCGATTACCTTAGCCGCCGGCGGGTATGTGGCCTATTACCCGACCCGAATTCCCTATCATCATAAAAGTAAATTTCTGGCTGAAAATCAGGATCTATTCGGAACGCTGGTAGAACGCTGCAAGCAAATTGGTATGCAGTATGTCTTCGCTCGCACGGACCCCCACGCGGTGCACCAGGACGTATATGATGCTCACCCCGAATGGATTGCTGAAGATATTAAGGGGAATAAAATTCGCCATTGGACTTTTCCTGAAGCCTGGGTTACCTGTGCTTTAGGTTCCTATAATTTTGAGTTTATGAATGAAGTCAACTGTGAGATCGTTTCAAACTATGACGTTGAGTTCATTTTCAGCAATCGCTGGGCGGGCCAGGGCAGTGGGATCTGTTATTGTGAGAACTGCCGGCGCATGTTCTACGATACGACCAAACAAAAACTGCCGTTGAAAGCGGATATGGATGACCCGGTTTACCTGTGCTATCTTGAGTGGCGCGAAGAACGCCTGTTTAAATTAGCCAATTTATGGACCTCTGAAATCAAAAAGATTAAACCGGGCGGGTTCTTTATCCCCAATTCGGGCGGCGGCGCCACCTCGGGGGTAGATATGGTCCGGCTGGCCGATTCGGTGCCTTTCTTAATCGCCGACCGCCAGACTCGCCCGGTGGATGGCACGCCCTGGATGAACGGCAAAAACGCCAAAGAGTTCCGCGCCACCATGGGACGCAAACCGGTTTTTGCGGGGGTCAACGTGGGCATCTGCGGTGAGAAATACCGCTGGATGGATTCGACCAAAAGCCAGGCCGAGTTGACCTTGTGGCTGGCAGAAGCCGTCGCCAACGGCATGGTGCCAAGATATACCAAGCATTCCAGTGTGGTGTATAACGATCGCTGGGTGAAACCGGTCGAAAAATTCTTCGACTGGCTGTACCGGTCTGAGTCTTACCTGCGCAATATCGCCCCGGTGGCAGAGGTGGGGCTGGTGATCTCGCAGCAGACCGGCCGGTATTACGGTAAGGGCAAAGGGCAAAATAAGGTAGAAGATCCAATCAATGGCTGGTATCAGGCCCTGGTTGAAAGCCGCGTCCCCTTCGAAATGATCCACGAAAAATTATTGGATAATGCCCGGTTGCAAGGCATCAAAACCCTGATTCTTCCCAACACGGCAGCTCTTTCAGACCCACAATGCGACGCCATTCGCCGCTTTGTCCAACAGGGCGGCAATCTGGTCGCCACGTTTGAGGCTACGCTGTATGACGAAATGGGCAACAAGCGAACTGATTTTGGACTGAGCGATCTTTTTGGCGTCAGCCTGGCGGGAGATATCGCCGGCCCGTTGAAAAACACCTATTTGAATATCGAGAAAAACCAGGCCGGCAACTGGCATCCGCTGGTAAAAGGATTGGAAGATGCCGGGCGGATTGTCCACGGCGGGTACCGCCTGCCGGTCGAAGCGCGGGTCCATTTCTGCGAAAAACCGGTCACTTTAGTGCCGACTTATCCGGATTTACCGATGGAAGAGCTGTATCCCCGCGAACTGCGCACCGATATCGCCGAAGTATACATCCGTGAAATCGGCAGCAGCCGGATCGTATATTTCCCCTGGGATATTGACCGTGTGTTCTGGGAAATATTAAACGAGGACCACCTGGTGTTATTATCCAATGCCGTGATTTGGGCGAATGGCGGCAAAGGCCCGGTGGAAGTGGAAGGGCCTGGAGTTTTGGACATTGCCGTTTGGCTGCAAAAGAATTCATTGACCGTGAATTTGGTCAACCTGACCAACCCCATGATGATGCGGGGGTCGTTCCGCACGCTTTTGCCGGTGGGCCAGCAAATTGTGCGAGTCAGATTGCCTGAGGGAAAAACTCTGAAACAGGTAAAATTACTGTGGGATACTCGAACCCCGGTGATTCGCCAGATCGAATCGAACCTGATTGAGGTTATTGTCCCAGGGATTGAGGCCATCGAAATTGTGGCGTTCGATCTGGAATAAGATGATTTCGGAGGGCAGAATGGGAATATCATTAGAAACGCAGGCCTACGAAGGCATTAAAAAGGCAATCCTGACCAAGGAACTAAAACCCGGCGAGAAAGTCTCTCAAAATGATTGGGTAGAAAAGTTGAAAATCAGCCGGACACCGGTTCGAGACGCATTAAAACGACTCGAAAATGAAGGCCTGATCATTCGCGATACCGAACGTTTGTGGCACGTTTACACGCTTACCCTGGAAGATGTACATCAAATGTTTGACGTACGCGAGAGCGTAGAAGGGTACCTGGCTTTTCTGGCAGCGCAAAACTTCACAGACGCTCACACAAAAACCGCCCGCGGAATTATTAAAGCCATGGAAATGTATGCCGAGAAAAAAGATCACGATGGATTTGATCGTGAAAACATTAAATTCCACGCCTTGATCAATCAGGCGGCTGGCAACCCGTATATGATTGACATCATCAGCCATGTAAATGATCGTATAAACCGGCTGCGCCCGCATGGCGTGCACCTCGAAGGCCGCATGGGACAGGCGCTGGAAGAAAATAAAAATATCGCCGAAGCGATGATCGCGCATGATAAAGAAAGCGCAGAAAGCCTCCAGCGCAATCACCTGCGATCTTCAAGAAAATACCTGCTCTTGCTGCTTACCCAAATCATCATCCCCTTTATGGGGTCAGAATTCTAACCGTACGAGGATATCAATGGACAAAATGGACGCAAACTCGAAGATTTTATCTGAAGGTGACAGTTGGCCTGAATTTGTGGTTCCCTGGGACGATATCAGCAGCGGCCCAACCGACATGTCTCGCTTTCTGGAAAAACCAGCCGGGAAGCAGGGCTTCATCAAAAAAGTGAACGGTCACCTGGCAACCGGTGATGGCAAGCGCTGGCGTTTCTGGGGTGTGGGCATGGTTTTCTCCTCCTGGGTACCCCCCACGCACCTGGCTGGCATCGTGGCTCGCCGCCTGTCAAAATTCGGGATCAATTGTTTGCGTCTGCACCACCTGGATCACCGCTGGCCAAGCGGAATCATCAAGCGATATGATGAAGGTACCAGCGGTCCGGGCAATGAACCACCGGGTAGATATGCCCACCCTGGCGACGCCCCCACTCGCGAACTCGATCCCGAAGCCATGGCCCGCCTGGATTGGTTCGTCTACTGCTGCAAACAAAACGGGGTATACGTTGACTTCAACCTCAATGTTACCCGCCGTTTTACCAAAGGCGATGGCGTACGCGAAGCTGAAGGGGTCGGATATAGCAAGGGCATCACCTATTACGACGAGCGCATTGTGCAGCTTGAAAAAGAATACGCCCAAAACCTGTTGGGACATTTCAACCCGTTCACCAAGACGCGCTACGCTGAAGAACCATGCGTGGCGCTGATTGAACTCTTCAATGAAAACAGCCTGATCGAAGCCTGGATGAAAGGCCATCTCAAAAACGGGCCGGTAGTCGACCTGGATATGACCTGGCGGGATGTACCCAAACCCTATACCCAGGATTTGACCGAGCGCTGGAACCGCCACCTGGCCAAAAAATATGCCAATCGGGCCGAATTATGTGATGCATGGGAAGGGGATTTGCGTGATTACGAAGATGCCGCACAAGGCAGCGTGCGCCGGCTCGACCCGCCTGATTTCCAACAAGCCTCTAAACCACGCTTTGCCGATGAAGCCGATTTTTACGCGGGCATCGAGCGTGAATTCTTTTTGGATATGGAAGCCTTCCTGCGCGGCACCGTAGGCGTCAAACAATTGATCGTGCCCACCTCGACCCACAATCACAGTCTTTCGATGTTTCCCAGTATCGAAGCGCAATCGGCCCTGGATGTCACCGATGGACACACCTACTGGCACCCCAACTGGGGCAACCCGGGCGGGGTCAGCCACATTGCCCAAATCGACACGCCCGACATTTCTATGCCGGCGATTCTTTCGCGCGTCA
>Ga0105047_10008528_pt1 | contig 17047 bp, 13 predicted proteins | sample MAT04_FD_78384 | JGI IMG/M metagenome (GOLD analysis project Ga0105047, IMG submission 78384) | Freshwater microbial communities from Lake Fryxell liftoff mats and glacier meltwater in Antarctica - MAT-04 (megahit assembly) | ecosystem: Environmental > Aquatic > Freshwater > Ice > Liftoff...
GAGATGCCGCTCTCCGCAGCGTCGCCCGAGCCCAAGCCGCATCGGGCGAGAACTCATCAGCCCGTCAGACGCTGGGCCGGATGTCGGATCGCCGGGAAGCTGCGACCGAGCGGTCTCAGCTGGGCGGGGGATCGATGGCCGATTTCCAGCCGTTGATCGACTTGATTCAACAGGAAATCGCCGGACCGTGGGACGCCGATGAGCCCGGCACCGGAACGATCAGCGAGCACGAAGCCGGTGTTCGAGTCGACCCCCAGGGGGTGCTGTACCGCCTGACGAAAGAAGAGCAGTCCGGTCGTCTGGCCGCTCTCGGCGTCCAAGCCCGCACAGCTGACATCAATGAGGACATGAGCCGTCAGTCGGACCTGCGCATGGTGTCGCTGACCCGTCTCGAAGCCGAAGTCAGCCGTCGGGGTGCCGCTGGTGAGCCGGTGATCGAGTCGATGAGAAAGCTCGCCGGTCTCTCACAGATCAAGTACGTCTTCGTGTATCCCGAATCGAACGAGATCGTCATCGCGGGCCCCGCCGAAGGGTGGAAGTACGATGTCAATGGCGTCGCGGTCGGCACCTCGTCGGGCAAGCCTGCACTTCAGCTCGACGATTTGGTCACCGTGCTGCGGACGTTCTCGCCCGGTGCTCGGCAGATGTTCGGCTGCTCGATCGATCCTCGTCCCGAGGGACTCAAAGCGGTCAAGCAGTTCGTGACCGATTCGCAGAATGCCGGACCACTGGAAGCGGGCGGAGCGCGGACTTGGGCGGCCAAGCTGGGCGATAAGCTCGGACGCCAGGACATCACGATCTACGGTGTGCCGAGCAACTCGCACGTCGCCCGCGTGATTCTCGAAGCCGACTATAAGATGAAGCTGATCGGCATCGGCAAGCTCGAAGGGGGCTCGAACGTGCCCGACTACTTCGAATTGACCCAGAAGCATCCCGAGTTCGCAACCAGCCACATCGAAGCGTTGCGCTGGTGGCTCTCGATGAAGTACGAAGCCGTTCTCCACAGCCCAGACCGCACGGCGTTCGAGATCGCTGGTTCATCGGTCCAGTGCAAGTCGGAGAATGAACACTTGAAAGAGAATGGCGAGCGAGTTCCGTCGGGCAAGGCGGAACCAATCAACGACATGTTCGCCCAGAACTTCACCGACAACTACAACGAATTGGCAGCCAAGGAGCCGGTGTTTGCGGACCTGAAATCGGTCTTCGACCTGGCTCTCGTCGCGGCCTTGATCGAGCGCGAAGACCTCGACGGAAAGACCAGTTGGAACCGGGGAGCGTTCGCTGTGAACGGGGCCTACAAGGCTGCCAGCTACAACGTGCCAAAGTCGGTCGATACTGTCGTCAATCACCGCGTCTACAAGGGCAAGGACATCGTGGTGCAGGTCGCCGGAGGAGTCCGGGCCGATGTGGCCTCGATCGTCTCGGATGAGTCACTCCAAAAAGAATCGACGACAGCTACCAAGCCGGCTCTGCCGGAAGGCCGCTGGTGGTGGGATGCGAAGTAGTTGCCGTCTGACCGAATGCTGAAGCTCAGAACGCCTCGCAATCCTGCGAGGCGTTTCTGTTTTGTGAGCGGCCAGTCGCTGGCAGTCGGCACCTCTTCCCGCTCGATGAGAAGAGCCAGTGGCAAGCGTCGTGCCGCTCACTGGATCGAACCCCGCCGAATTCTGCGAGTGATTCTAATCTTCCAGGGAGGCCCCGGAGCTGGGACCACCTTGGATGTCCTCCAGGCGCTTGCGGCAATCCTTGTAGTCGTAGTCGACGACCAACACATCGCCATAGTGCTTTTCAGCGTTGGACTTATCCCCGAGTTCCTCGAGCACTCGCCCCAACAGATAGTGTCCTTCTTTGAACGAATCAGGATCGTTCTCAAAGTTCAGGTCCGGGACAGCGCGTTCCAGTTGGCCACGGGCCAGTGGCAGTTTCTTGTCATAGATGAAGCACTTCCCCAGCCCGAGCAGGGCCTTCCCTTTTAAGCGAGGGTCCTGGCTGGCTCGCTGCAGCAGCGGGATCGCCAAGGTCCACTTCTGGACCTTCATAAACCGCGTTGCGAGGTCATACTTCTTGTTCATGTCCTGCGGGTAACGCTCGACCCGCGCGCTGAGTATTTCGATCTCGCGCTTGATGAGTTCCATGGCCAAGGCAGCGATGTTCTCTCGTACTACGGGGTCGGTTGACTTCGCCGCTTTGGCCTTGCCCAGGTCGATGTTGAACTTCATCTTGTCGAGTTCGACATCTTCCAGCAGCTCGCGAATATCGGGCGAGTTCCCGGAAATCTGCAGAGCCTTGGTCAGCGTCTCGAAGGCGTCATCGAGCTGTTTATTCTTGCGATAATAGGTGGCCAGTTTGGCGTAGTTGGAGACATTCTCCGGCTCTTTGCGGATCGCCTGCTTGAGATCGTTTTCGAGAGACTCACCGGGGGCGAGTCCCTTCGACTGGGTCATACCGCCGGTGGCATAGTCGTCGTACGCGGTTTTGTTCTTCTTCTCATCTTTGTTCGCGATCACATCCAGGGTCGACTTGGCGTCGTCGTATCCGCCGCGATGAGTGGTCTTCAGAGTCTGCATGGCGGTGATCATGTTGCGGGCCTCACCGTCGAGCGGGTCAAGCTTGTAGATGTGCTCCCACATGCGGGTCGCCTCGTCGTACTCCCCTTTCTCCGCCAGAACCTCCGCCAGCTTCCGATGCAAGTCCTTGTTGTTCTTGTCGATCGCACAAGCGAGGCGATACGCCTCCCGAGCAATGTCCGGATGTTTTAGGTTCTTGTGAGCTTCCCCTTGGTCGGCCAGCAGCTGGGCATCCCAAGGATTGATCAGCAACCCCTCTTCGGTCGCCTTGTCAACCTCGCCCCAGTCGCTCTTTTTCTTGGCAGCTGTGATGCGGCTGCGAATGCCCATAAGCTTGGTCTTGGCCAACATCCCCGCGCCGGTACCGTTGTCGTTGTATTTCTTGCGTGTCGTGTTGCGGAGGAGCTGGCGGTACACGAGGTTGTCAGCTACGAGCTTCACGCACATGCCGAAGTTCTCGATCGCGAGATCCCAGTTCTTCTTCTCGATCGCTTCGCCGCCGCGACGATAGTTGTCAGCTGCCCATTTGTTTCGGTCTTCGCTCACGGCTTGGTCCTGACATGGTTTTACCCCGCCATTGGGGGCAGTTCACAGAGAGACCCTGTCCCCAGAATTCTACATCGGGAGACCGGCATTTTGGCGAACGATCACTCGTTGGCGGAGCGATTCGACCGAATGCCCCGCGAAGAGCCGGAGGATATCAGAAGCCCGTTCAGAAAGGCAAAAGCGAAGGGACTTGTCCAACAGGCGATGCGAAGAGCCAAGGATCCTCCTACGATCCAATGAAAACAGCCACGACCCATCGATGGTCGTGGCTGAATTCAGATCGTCATGCCCGTCGTGGCCGAATTACGGGTTTGCGGGAGCTTCTGGCGCCGGAGTCGCCGGGGATTCCGCAGCCGGAGTCGCGGCTTCGGTCGTGGTGGCGGGAGCCGCTTCCGCTGGAGCAGCAGCCGGTGCATCGAGGATCGCGAGATACTTCTCAGGGTCTTCTTCCACCGCGCCCCGACAGCCTTCACAACAGAGGAAGACCGCTCGGTCGCCGACCATCATCTTGACGGGTGTCCCCATGCTGCCCAGTGGCTCGCCGCCGACGGGACAGTTCTTCTGCTTGTCGGCCAACAGCTGGTCTTCACTCGACAATGTCGGCGTCTTATCCACATCGCCCGCAGTCATGGCGACTGGAGTCGACGGGCTTGGCGCAGGGGCTGCACTACAACCGACGGCAGAAGCCGCGACGGTGATCGCGAGCAGGGTCCAAGAACGGGGCATTTCATACTCCTTGAATTGGCGGTCGCGAGCGAACTCTCGCTAGCGGGGGTTTCCCTCCATAGCGTAGCCACGCGTCTGTGAAAAACCAATCGAGCTGGTTTTGGTCCAGGGGAACGCATCGCTTGAACGTGGCGAGGCAGCATCACGCGACTTCTGCGAGAGTACTACTGATCAAGCGGCCGTGGCTGAGCTCGACTCGGCCCGCCGATTGAGTAGATCGGGTGGGACGGTTGGATGAAGCGGGCGGTGTTGATCTTGTGGCCTTCCCACGTCTCAGAGCTGAGCCGCAGGTCAGCTCTCTCTTCCCCCCGTTCCCGTTCCCGTGATAGATTTCAGCCCTCTCTTGGGAATCTGACGAAGGAACGTCGATGAAGTCTTCTCACCATCACCTCGTAAATTGGCTCCAGCTCACGCTGAGACTCGTTGTCTGCGGATTGGCGAGCCTCTGCCTGTGGCCCCTGACGGCCACAGCTGCCATCACGCTGCGTGAACCGGAAGGCTCCGACCGCGTGACTCAAGCCAGCCTGACAGTGACGACGACCGGTTCCGTCTTCACCGCGGGAGGCAAAGAGAAGAGCCAGAAGCTTCCGATTGAGGCCCGGGCCCGGTTCCAGTTTCGAGAACGGCGACTCCCCTCGGGGGGGCGTGATGCCGCCGCACTTCGCTCCGCTCGCGAGTTCGAGGTGGCCGAATTGGAGACCACCATCGCCGGCCGCCAGTCACAGCAGTCGCTCCCCGAGAGCAACCAGAAGATCGTCGCGTCTGGAGCGTCCACCGGCGTGTGGGTCTATTGCCCGACGGGGATGCTCTCTCGCGAGACGATGGACCTGTTGGAGCTGCCGGGAGAACCGCTGGCCTTGCAAGCTTTGCTCCCCACCGAAGCCGTGGAGATCGGCGGCCAGTGGACGCCGAACGCTTGGGCCATCCAGATGCTCGCGACCGTTGAGGCCGTTCAGAAATCGGAGATGAACTGCGAACTGGTCTCCGTCAAAGGAGACACGGCGACGATTCAGATCGAGGGGAGCGTCCTGGGCCAACGCTACGGTGCCAACACCGAAGTAAAGATCACCGGGGTGATGTCCTTTGATCTCAAACACCAGATGATCGACTCCGCGAAACTGACCTACAACATCAAAGCGAATATCGGCACCGTAAGTCCCGGGATCGATGCACGAGTGGAATCGGTGGTGACTCGGCAACTGACAAAGTCCCAAGGATCGCTGACCGATGCCCTGTTGGAAACACTGCCCATCAGTCCCCCGCGCGGGGTCGAGATGCTGGCCTTTGATGCGACGCCATGGAAGGTCCAGATGCTCCATGATCGTAGCTGGCACCTGTTCCAGGCGGTCCTGGATGGCACCAGCCCCGTGGTGATTTTTCGTCTGATGGAGAACGGCAGCCTCATCTGCCAATGCAATGTGGCGAAGCTCCCGACCTCAGCTGCCGGACAACATGCCTCACTCGATCAGTTTGAAGCGGACATCAAGACTTCATTGGGCAAACGGTTCAAGGGGCTGCAACCGCGCGAGAAAATCCCGACGGACAACGGGCAAACCCTCTATCGCGTCGTGGCCGAAGGACAGACAACGCTCGCCGGAGAGAAGGGAGCCATCGATGTCCCGATGCAGTGGAACTATTACCTGTCGGCCGCCCCCAGCGGGCAACAGCTGTCATTCGTCTTCGCTATCGAGCCGCAACTGGTTGAACAGCTTCAAGACCGGGATGTGGAGATGGTGAAGAGCGTCCGGTTCACGAAATGAGTGTAGGGTTTTGACGGTTGAGCGAAAGACGCAACTCTCAGATCTCGCCGAAACACGACAAACTCACGACTAGCGTTCTCTCAATCTACAACTTTCATTCCTCAACGCCCCCCCCCATGAAACTCCAAGAACTCCAATCCCTGATCGACACGATGTACTCCCGTAAAGACGAGGAGCGGGGGATCGAGGGGACGTTTATGTGGCTGATGGAGGAGGTCGGCGAGTTGGCGACTGCTCTTCGCAGCGGGACGAAAGAAGAACTGGCGTTCGAATTCGCCGATGTGCTGGCTTGGTTGGCGACGATCGCCAATGTGGCCAAGATCGATCTGGGAGCGGCGGTCCAAACCAAATACGGCAACGGCTGTCCGGGCTGCCACGCGATGGTGTGCGTATGCGGGGTGGAAGAGAAGCCGTAAGGGTGGCAACGTTCTGCTGCCGCGCTGCGATTGAGCAGCTCAGTCTGATGCTCCCCCATTGGACTCGCACAAATAGGGCCGCGAGAACACCAAGCCCCAGGCGAGGACCATCGCCCCGCCGATCGCGGGGGCGAGATGCCAGGTACTCGTGTACCCGACGCCCACGTGTACGCTGATCGCGCACAGGTAACCCGCCATCCCGGCCCCCCCGAGCATCCACCACAACCACGGTCGCCCCCGCTCAAAACCCCAGAGCACTGGTAGCAGTGTCCCCAGCCCACAACTCAGCAGCATCCCACCGAAGCTCGCGCGGTCATGGGCCACCAGCGGGATAATGCGCGGGTTCGCACCGGAGAGAGCCGCAACCGTTGTGCTCATGAACTCCAAGTCCTCGGTCACGAAGACGCTCGTACTTCCGATGCCGACGATCACCACCCCCGCTGTGAAGAGTGCGACCGCGTGTGAGATCAACAGGAGCTGTCCCCACTGCGCGAGCCTCCACGGGCGATCCTCGCGGAGTGTCGGTGTCACTCGATCCTGGATCGGCGAGAGCGGCGAAGCCAACCCGAACAGCTGGAATTGAAACAAGATCGCAGCCACGAACGCATGGAACGGGTCGAAGTACCCGTACCCGAGGAAGGCAAAGAAGCTGAAAAATCCGACGAAGCAGGACGCTTGAATCGTCACTTGGGCCCAATGTCGCCCGCGCCGCGACCCATAGATCGACAGCATCGAATAGCAGAGCCCCAGCGAGATCATCGTCCCGGCCAGCGTCACCCGGTCGTGACTCATGAAGTCAACCAGCTTCGGGTTCACTCCGCAGAGTTGTTCGCGACTCATCCCGACGAAGGCTTCGTCGTACGGGAGAATGACGCGTGTGAGAGCAATCACGAGGGCCAATACGCCGCCGCCGAACAGCGCCACACCCAGCAGAAGCGTCCAGACCCAACTGGCAGGTCCAGGCCGCGGGCCGGTCGCACCCACAGCTGGTATCGGGATGCGAGAGAGGCACGCCTCGTTGATGCGTTTGGAAAGCCCCGGTCCGGAGAAGACGAGGCCATCATCGATCAAGACGATGTCCGCACCGGCGTCATACAGATCGAGCGCGTCTTGTGGGTCGATGACACCGCCACGGGCGATGAGGAGAATCTCCGGGCCGACTTGTTCTCGAAGAGAACGTAGTGCCTCTCCACCGAGGGGCACGTTTTTGGCGTGCCCGTTCTCTCCCGCATCGACTTCCACGAGCAGACCTTGTAGCTGCCCAGCGAGTAACGCTTCCCGCACAGCAGGGGGCAGGCTGGCCCCTTCGAGCTTCCAAATCAATGACGGTCGTCCCGCACGCTGAGGAATGATTCGCAGGGCCTGGGCCAGATCCTCACTCTCCGGGTCAAGCGATTGCGGGTTGAATATGATTCCATCCACGAGTGGAATGAGGGACTCGAACCCGCTGGAGTCGATGGCATTGCTCGGTGACACAATCAGCGGCAGCGGGAGACGAAGCAGGACTGGCGGGGTGGAATTCTTGGGCCTCTTCAGATTGTGAAGCAGCGTACGCCAGCGTACCGAGAGCGACGCGGGATCGGCGAGGACTCTCCGACGCGGAATATCGAAGGTCGCCTGCGGACGCTGCGCTGGGGCTTCCAACTCCAGCGGCCCGACCTCAATGCAACCAAACCCGAACCTCGACATCGCCGCGAGCGCATTCCCCGCCGGGTCGATGGGGTGTCCCAACCCCACGCGCGACGGGAACCTCAATCCGCCCTTCTCTAAAGACAGCGCTGCATCCGGCTGCATGTGCCCCATGAAGTCGATGACGTGCTTGCCACCGGGGAGCTTGGCCAGCCGGCCGATCCCGCCCAACGCGACCGCCCGCGCGAGCGACACCGGCAAGCGGAGCAGCAGCGGCTGGAACAGAGTGCGGTACGACCAGTCGGGCATAGTGGGGCAATCAGTGCTGGTAAGGAGTACACGTTTCTCAAGAAACCACTTCGAGGGACAGGCACACTCTCGCTCCCTCTCCCCCACTGGCAGTGTGATGGTGAGAACCGACTTCACTGTGGGGGAGAGGGTGGGGGTGAGGGGGAATAGTCCAATGAGGGCGGTACATGAGGTCGGGCCGGTAGACAAGCGTGCGAAGTAAAGCCTTCGCGGGAAGGCGATACCAAGCGGGAGCTTGAGAACGAGAAAAAAACAGACAGGAATGTCTGTTCAACCTCTGGTGACAATCGGACAGACTTTCCTGTCTGCTGTGCTTGGTGAAGACCAATTCTGAACCTGCTCTCGGACTGGTGTCATTCCGTGATCCGCCTCTCGCTCCACGTCACGGCCAGCACCACGACCAACCCGACGCCGATCCCAACCATCAACCCCTGCACCAGTCCCAGAGCCAGCCCCAGCGCTCGAGGATCAAATGGCGGCACCCCCTCCCATCTGAACGCCACTCGGTAGAAATCCGGAGCAGAACGACCGATGAGATAGCCGATGATTCCCCCGGCAACTCCAAATGCCGTGCCAGTCGCCACCACTGTTGTGATTCCTCTGGTGATCGTCATTCGGCCAGCCCCTTCGCAAATGCCTCGGCTGGCAGATCCTTGCCAGTGATCGCTTTGAACTGAGCATTCAACTGATCGACATAGACTGCTTGCGGATCGATGGTCCGGCAGCCGCGTTCGCGAGCTTCAACGAAGAGCGGGTGCTCGCGTGGGGGATCGGACACATCGAGGACTGCGTGGTTCGAACGGAAGAGTGACGGGTTCACGTTCCCGGCCTGCTGGCCACACTCGAGATGGCGATCGGCGATCACCACCACATCGGCCAATGTCTCATACATCTTGGCGAACGGGACGAAACGGCATTCATTCGCTGTCGCGATCTTCTGTGCCTCTTTGTCCTTCGGCCCACAGATGCTGACCATCCCTTTGCGTTGCGTGACGCCGTAGACCATCGATTGGGCCATCCCGCCGTTTCCGAGAACCAGCACGTTTTGTCGCTCCAACGGTCGCTTCGCATCCCCACCGCTGAACGAGCCTTCTAACGCCCGCAGCCCACTTCGCCATAAAGTATTGTACCCGTGCCAACCGTCATCACGCCTTAGCAGAAGATCGATGTACTCGCTCTGCGCATCGTGCTTGTCGATATGCTCGGCCAGTGGCAACAGCCGCTGCCCGTTCCCTTCGCTCACTAGAATCGCTTTGATCTTGAGGGCATCCAGCATCTTCTTGAGCATCTTCACATCGCCCAACTCGATCGGCAGGCAACGCACATTGGCCCCGATCTGTTTGAAGGCTGCGTTCAGTACCCGAGTCGTGATCGATTGTGCCTCACCAAATCCAGCGATGGCGATGAAGACGGTCGACTTGTCGATCTCGCGGCACGCATAGGTCTCGTCGAGTTCGAACACCGTTGCCTGGCCAGGGAACGCTTCGAGTCCTTGCTCCAGAGCGGCGTAGATCCATGGCGACCCATACTTCTGGCCCAGCAGCGAGAACGTCAGGTCGGCTCGCCCCAATCCCATCCCCACGATCGGCAGCCTTCGCTTCGTACTGACCGCCACGAGCAACGGCCACGCATCGTCGAGCGTGGGCGTGGGCCAGGTGAACTTCACGATGTCGGCGTTGGCATTGGCGGCCTCATCAAAGATCGAATCGATGTCCGCTTCGGGCTGGTCCATGCGCGTGAAGCTGATGACGCGCTGGGTCTTGCCGAAGCGGGGGATCTTCGGGGCAGTGTCGAGGTCGAGTTCGATGTACGCGGGGCCAGCGACGATGGCCTGCCGCAGGAGGGCCATGCGTTCCTGCTCGGTCCCCTCGAACTTCCCGCCGTCTTGCTTGCGACGACACGAGACGATGATCGGTTTGTCGAACCCCTCGATCAGGTCTTTGACATCGGGTTCCTTGATGAGGTGGTCGAGCGCCACTTCCACGACATCGGCGTACCGACAGGCATTCAAAATGTCGACCTTGGCCAAGGTCCGCGAGGTCGGGGCCACAGTGATGCAGATCATGAGATTCCGCCGAACGAAGAAATCAGAGGCACAGCCGCCCCACGAATGGGGGCGTCAAAGAATCACAAGATATTCGCACACGGAAAGCCGAAATGCTACTCGTTTCCGTGAAACTCCGTCCCTCAGCTTGGCCCGCGCTGCCACGGAAGGGTCGAGTTCACTGCTCGACAGCGAGCGACGCATGTTGGCACGCCAAGAGGGGGCGAGAAGTATAAAGACCGAGAGCCAAGCCGTTCTAACTCACCGACGGTCGCCGCGTCATCCACACTCCGAGCGAGACGCACAAGGCGGCGAAACCGGCGCTAACGGCGAGACTCACCGCCATTGATGGAATACCCAAAGTGGCATCGCTTCGCCCGATCACATGTCGCAGCGCCGCGAGTCCATACGACAGCGGATTCACGGCCACGACCCAGCTGAGCCATTGACTACCGCCTGGGGGGAAGAAGGCTCCGGAGAGGAGCCACATCGGCATCAGTAGGACGCTCATGATGCCGTGGAAACCCTGCACTGAGTCGATCTTCCAAGCAAACAGAAACCCCAGCCCGGCCATCCCCAACCCGGTGAGGAACAGCACGCCCATCATCGCCAGCGTCTGTCCGATCGAGAACCCCAGTGGCATCTCCGGGGCGAGGCCGACGTATTGCAACAGCGGGGCCGACCAGAGAAATAACATCGCCTGAGCCAGGGCCAGCAGCGCCCCGCCGAAGAGCTTGCCCAGGACAAGTGACAGCCGCGGCACCGGGGCGGCCAGGACTCCTTGCAGGAACCCTTCGTTTCGATCCTGAATCACCGAGATCGAAGAGAAGATCGACGTGAACAGGACGATCATCAGTGCCGCACCGGGCAAGAAATACTCCTGGAACGAAACGCTCCCCCCCGAGGCAGTTGCCATGCGGAAGGAGCCGCTGAGTCCCGCCCCGAACAGCACCCAAAAGATCACCGGCTGGGCAAGGGCTCCGGCGACGCGGGATCGCTGCCGAAAGAACCGCACGAACTCCCGCTCGACGAGCGTGGCGATCGGAAGCACGTAGGCTCCGTAGAACCCAGGACCGGAAAGTGGTGTCAGGGCATTGCTCATCGGAATCTCACTCGCCACTTCTGACTGACAACTGATCACTGAAGACTTCTTTACTTCCCCTCGTCCCAGAATCGATGCCCAGTGGCCCGAATGAACACATCTTCGAGCGTCGGCTTTCCGAGGGTGATCGACCGCATCTCGGCTGAGAATTGCTTGGTCAGCCGGTGAACCAAATCGGCTCCCTCGGGCGCTTCGATCCGCAGTTGCGTCTCGAACAGCTGGGGAGTGAGATGGAGTGATTGAGTGATTTGTTGGGAGAGAACAGCTGCACGGTCAGAGTCGAATGCCTGAATCGTGATGCAGTCGCCGCCGATGCTGGAGCGGAGTTCGTCGGGTGTTCCGATCGCCGCCAAGCGACCGTGATCGAGGATGACGAGGCGGTCGCACTTCTCGGCCTCCTCCATGAGATGTGTCGTCACCAGCACGGTGACCCTCGACTCAGCACGCAGTGTTTGAAGGGCTCGCCACAGGTCGAACCGCGCGCCCGGATCGAGTCCGGTGCTCGGTTCATCCAGTAACAGTATGCGTGGGTTGTGCAGCAGGCTCTTGGCGATTTCGACGCGACGCTTCAGTCCGCCGGACAGGGTCTGCACGAGATCGTTCGCGCGGTCGGCGATCTGGAACCGCTCCATTTGGGCGGCCACGCGTTCGCGGAGAGTGGCCCCTGATAAGCCGTAGAGCCGTCCCTGGTAGACGATGTTTTCCCGGACCGTCAGCTTGATGTCGACACTGGGAGCCTGGAACGTCACACCGATCGAACGCCGGACATCGTCGGCCCGCGTAGCCACATCGTGACCCGCCACCGACAACTGACCCGACTGGATCGGCATCAGCGTCGACAGCAGTTTGAAGAGCGTCGTCTTGCCGCCGCCATTCGGGCCGAGAAGGCCGAAGATCTCCCCGGGCTGGACTTGAAACGACAGCTGATCGAGGGCGAGTCGCTCGCCATATCTATGCGAGACGGTGTCGATCAGGATGGCAGGTGAATCCGGCATAGTCGTCCGTAGGACGGGCACATTTGCCCGTCCAGGCTGGGCAATCACTGATTGCCGAAAGCGGAAGGAATCACTCTCAACGGGGAGGCTTAGCACACGAACTGCAAACCCGACGGAAGGGCAAATGTGCCCGTCCCACGACCCTCAATGCCCGGGCTTGGTGTCGGGAGTGTGAGCCACCGGCGCGGTCTGGTTCACTTGCGGCACATCGGGAGTGTAGTAGTGCAAGCCAATGTCGGGGGTCAGGGCGACCATCAGCCCGATGGCGAGGATCGTCGTCGGCATGAGGATGATGTACTTCCAGTTGCCCTCGAACTTCAAATGCATGAAGTAGGTCAGCACGAACATCGCCTTGGCGACCGCCACCGACAGGACCAGAAAGACCATCACCCAGCGCATCGACTTGGCATCGAACAGGTCGAGAACGATCGAGATCCCCGTACACACACACAGTGCGATGAAGATCGCAAAGTAGTTCACATGCGGGTGAGCATCGTGCCCCGCATGATCGGCGACGGCAGCATGAGCAGCAGGTTCGTGGGACATGTTCCGAATTCCTCGCACTGACAAAACAGACTCACTCGTCGTCTCACTCGGCTCTGGCTCAAAGCGGACAACTTCTCTCAAGCCGCCCGCATCAAACCCGGCAGGATGTACAGCAGCGGGAACAGGAAGATCCATACGAGGTCGACGAAGTGCCAGTAGAGTCCCGCGTTCTCCATGAAGTCATTCCACTTCTCATTGAGAGCATTCCCCTGCTTCAGCAGCACAGCGAACATCGTCATCCCGACCAGAACGTGGATCGCGTGAAAGGCTGTCATCAAGAAGTAGCAGCTCGCGAACAAGTTGCCGTAAGGCATGACGAATGGTTGATGAATCTGGTGCCCGAGGTCGATCACGCTGGCGGGCATCGAGGACGCAACGAGATTGTCAGCTGCGATGGGGACTGACTCGCCGGTGTGGGCCAGCACGGTGAACGGCTGCTTGGCCTTGTAGGCGGCCAGCTCTTTCTCGTCGAGTCGACCCGCGATGTGAGTCAGCTCGCGTCCGTCGGCCGCTTTGAGAACTGGGGTCTTCGTGTCGAGGATGATCGTCTGGGCATACCCGGTATCGAGACGATCCTGGACCTCTTTCAGTGACAGCTTGTTGGCCGAAACTTCGGTTCGCAGGCGATTGAACTCTTCGTTCCAGCCCTGCCAGGCTCGGAGGATTCTGACCTCCTGAGCGTCTGGCTCGCCAGCCTTCGGTTCGGTGACTTTGAGAGCCAGAGCCGCCTGCTTCTCGTGAATCTTTTCCTCACCGGGGATCAACCCGTTGAGCTCCCCTTCGACGGCAACCTTCATCGCTTTGACGACGTTGTTCATCGCCTGGAAGTCATCCTCAGCGATGCGACCGGGCAGGATGTTGTGCGAGAACTTGCCGCTGTATTCATAGCCCTTGATCCCCAGGAACACGAACGCCAAGGCCATCGTGAATACCAGAAACTTGCGGGCCTTGGCGAAATTCCTTAGCCCCATCGCTTCGTGGGCGACCACGACAAAGTAGCTCGACAGAATCAACACAAACGTATTGATCCCGCCGGCTGCGATGTTGATGTGCGTCTGGTGCGTATCGGTCGGCCACCCCGGCGAGCCGAAGAAGCAGACGATGTACGTTCCGATGAACGCGGTGAAGAACATGATTTCGGTGCCGAGGAACAACCACATCCCGAGCTTCGCGCGCGAGATTGGAATCCCCATCTTGACCGACGTGGTGGCTGGTGAATGTGACATGTCTGCTTCGAACCCTTCGGCCTCTTCCACCCGCGTGGATCGGCTCGCTTTCCAGTCAGTGGCTGTGCACTAGCTCAACAACCGCCAATGATCCAAGGTGAGAACCGCCAATAGTGTGGGCAGGTACATGAACGAGGCCCACAACACTCTCCGGGCGGAAGCATCGTTCCCCTGGCGAGCGAATTCAATCGCACTCCAAAGATATGCCCCGCCCAGTCCAATCGCCGTCAAGGCGTAGAAGTCACCCGCCAGCCCGCTGAACCGAGGGAGCAAGCTCGCCGGAATCAGTGCCACGCCATAAACCACAGCCAGCAGCCCAATCCCGCGCCCCGAGAGACGCGGCATCATCTTCAGTCCTGCATTCGCATACTGCTGTCGCAGCAACCACGCGATCGCCAGGAAGTGTGGGAACTGCCACAGGAACAGCAACACGAACAGCGAGAACGCCCCGGCATCCAACTCTCCGCCCGCAGCGGTCCACCCCAATACAGGCGGCAAGGCTCCGGGAATGGCCCCGATCACGGTACACAGGCTGGTCCATCGCTTCAGTGGCGTATAGAAGCCGACGTAGCTGAGCAGCGTAGCTGCACCCAGAGTGGCTGTGAGGGTGTTCACTCGCACGGCCAGCCAAGTCAGGCCGATGATTCCGGCCAGCAGTCCAAACACAAGAGCTTCGCCGGAGCTGACTCGACCTGTGGGAAGCGGGCGAACTGCGGTGCGATCCATGAGTGGGTCAGTATCACGCTCAATAAATTGATTGAGCACGCTACAGGCAACAGCCACCAAGCCGATGCCGAACAAGCTGTGAAGCAGTAATGCTGCGTCCCAGTTCCCTCGACTGCCGACGAAGAAGCCGACAGCCACTGTGTAGAGACCGACCACAGCGATGCGGGGTTTGCAGAGTTCGACGAAATCCCGGACGCGGCTGGTGGAGGAAACGCTCGACAGAGCCGCGTTGACTGTCAGCGGGCTGGAGAGTTCGGGGGCGATCATGCTCACAGCGCACCTCCCGCCAAGGGGTGCGACGCGGGGGTTGTCAGCGGATCAGGGGTCTGTGACACCGAGTACACTCGGAAGACGCGGGCCGTGTAAACCACCGAGAGCATGAACGTCAGGATGCCGACCAGAGTATGAGCGGTGCGGACGGAGACTTGTTCAATGGAGTCCGCCGTCGCGACATAGCCCGTGGCGGCATGGCCGAACTTCAACACCCAGGCGGCCAGTCCGAGCAGGACCTGCATCACGGTGATTGCAGCCAGCATCCCGCCGCCGCGTTTGATCCAAGGGATACCGCTCGTCATGGCCAGCCAGGCATTCGCGATCAGCAGCCCCAGAGTCACGAATCCCATAATGAGGTGCTCGTGGAGACCCGTCCCGTGATGACGAATCAAACCGCCCAGGAAATACTGAAAGGCCAGAGCGGCGACACTCAGCAGAGCGAACGGGCGCAGATGCTCGATGTCGGCGTGGCCAGAGTCTTGCTTCGCATTGATCCAGGCTCGCCCCAGCAGCGTGACAACAATCGCCATGCCGGAGAACACGACAGCTGCAAATGCTCCATGCACCTGCGCGAGACCGAAGTCATCGAGTCGCACGCGGAAGCCACCGAGCAACCCTTGGCCGATCACACCGAGCAGCACACCGATAGAGGCCAGCCGCACGGAGCGTCTGGACTCATAGCGATGGACGAGAACCACCAGACCAATTGACCACAGGCCGATCAGCATCCCCGCCAGTCGGTGCCCATGCTCTAGAAACTTGTCCCAGTCTCGGGCGAAGTCACTGAGCCAAGGGTAGGTCACCATGAACTGGCCGTCCGATGTCGGCCAGTCTCGGAAGGCCATACCGGCCTTCATGGAGGTCGTCAGTGCTCCCGCCACGAGAGTCACCATCGCGACGCCGACTGTGGCGGCGGCGTATCGATGGAGCCAGGGGTGGAAACGAACTTCGGACATCGGGATTTCTGAGAGTCGCACAGACATTCCTGTCTGTGCATCTGGGGGAAAAGCAGACGGGAATGCCTGCTCTACGAGGAGGCTCAGTGAGTTGCGACTGCTGGGGGAGTGTCACTGCGTTTGACCGGCCGATCGGTCTGCAACCAGAAGTCTTCGGCATGCTGTGGGTCGGAATATTCGTACGGTCCGCGGTAGCAGATCGGGACCGACTCGAAGTTTCCATGTCCCGGAGGCGATGGTGCGGACCACTCCAGGCCGTTCGCGTTCCAGGGGTTCCGACCACACTTCGGTCCAAATGAACGGCTGTAGAAGAAGTTGAATAGCAGAATGAACTGGCTGAATCCCATCAGGATCGCGCAGTAGGTCATGAACTGGTTCATCGGCAGCAGGTGTTCGAGGTAAGGGTGCAGGTAGGGGTCCGCATAGCGGCGGGGCATGCCCGAGACTCCCAGCAGATGCATCGGGAAGAACGTCCCGTTGAACCCGATGAAGGTCAGAAAGAAATGCAGCTTGCCGAGCTTCTCGTTCATCATCCGGCCATACATCTTCGGGAACCAGAACGGGATCGCTGCGAAGCACCCGAACAACGTCGAACCGAACAACACATAGTGGAAGTGGGCCACGATGAAGTAGGTGTCGTGGATGTAGATGTCAACCGGCACAGCGGCCATGAAGATCCCTGACAGTCCACCGACGATGAAGAGCGATACGAACGCGATGCAGTTCAGCATGACTGTGTTGAACACCAGTCGACCGCCCCACATGGTCCCGATCCAGTTGAACACCTTGACGGCAGACGGGAGGGCGATCATCACGGTCGAAACCATGAAGGTCATCCCCAGTGCCGGATTCATGCCCGAGGTGAACATGTGGTGTCCCCACACGATGAAGCCGAGCCCAGCAATCGCCGCCATCGAGTAGACCATCGGCTTGTAGCCAAAGATCGGCTTACGGCTCATGCACGAAAGCATGTCGCTGACCATCCCCATCGCAGGCAGCAGCATGATGTACACAGCCGGGTGCGAGTAGAACCAGAACAGATGCTGCCACAACAGCGGCTGACCGCCACCGACCGTCGGATCGGTGTCGTTGACGACGATCCCTGACGGAATAAAGAAGCACGTGCCCAGCATTCGGTCCGAGACCAGCATGAAGCCCGCAGCAGTCAGCACGGGGAGTGCGAACGACTGCAAGATCGCCGTGATGAACATCGACCAGATCGTCAA
>Ga0105047_10008529_pt1 | contig 17046 bp, 11 predicted proteins | sample MAT04_FD_78384 | JGI IMG/M metagenome (GOLD analysis project Ga0105047, IMG submission 78384) | Freshwater microbial communities from Lake Fryxell liftoff mats and glacier meltwater in Antarctica - MAT-04 (megahit assembly) | ecosystem: Environmental > Aquatic > Freshwater > Ice > Liftoff...
ACTTGCAGGCCGGCGGCGAAAAAGGAACGCTGGAACTCAAGGCAATTCCGCGCAAAGGAAGCAACCTGGCGCAGATCTTTCAGAAGTTCAATTCCACGGTCAACCCCTCGCTCGATTCGCTCTTTCCGCCCAAGGGCGCACTGCAATTCAAGTGGCGCATGTCTGGCGCCGAGATCGCCGAAATGCTAAACACGAATTTTGCTCCCGACACCGGGTCGCCGTTGCACGCCGCCGCACGGAGCGCCGTGCAGGCCTTCGGCGATTTGCTCAAGCTTTCCAACGGCGACGCCGCGATTGGAATCGGCACCGCCGAACAAAAACCCGTGCTGCTTGTAGTGTTGGGATTGGGCGACGCGCAGAAGGCGCAGCCAAAGATCAAAGAGACGCTCGAGAAAGCGATCAGCGCAGCTCAAGAATCCGCCAATGCTGAAGCCAAAGCAACCCATCGCATCGCGCCCGTGGTGCGCATGAAAGAAGCGAAAATAATTACGCACGGCGGCATGACGATCTACGAACACAGTATGGAATTTGAGAAGGTCACTCCCGAAGAGCGCGAGGCGATGAGCGCGGTGCTGGGAACGGAAATGGCTGTGCGTTACGCGCTGATCGACAACCAGATTGTCGTGGCGCTGGGCACCGGCGGATTAAGCGCGCTCAAGTCCGCCATCGAAAACCGCAAGGCCGCGCAACCTGCGCTGGGCGCCAATACGGTGATCCAAGGCAGCATCAGCGCAGTGCGCGTTGTCAATCTCTTCGCCGGAGTAATGCCCGTAACCGTCGCCGCAACGCGCGGCTTGAGCGACGCGGAGATCACACTTGCGCTGCAGCAGACGGACGGAGCGCTGGCGCTGCGCATCGGAATTCCGGCAGACGCCGCTCTATCGATCATGGAAATCCCCAAGCGTCTGCGCCGCGCCAATATCCACCTCGGAGATATCCTAAAAGAGTTCGACGCAGGCGACGCCCCCGCTCCGGCTCCAGCACCTTGATGATTAATTCGGGCAGACAGGAATGTCTGCCCCACTCAAAAAATTCTGGCGGCCGGTCGTTGTACCCGCCGCCAGATCGCATCATAAAATTTACTTCTTTCCGTACGGCTTGATCTGCGTGAACTTTTTGATGTGTTCGGTGATGGCCAGTTCCGTGGGCAGGCGCTCGACGGAGCTTGCGCCGTAGAATCCGTCCACTCCGGGGCAGCGCTCGAGGATATACTGCGCGTCCTCGGGCGAAGCGATCGGGCCGCCGTGGCAGATTACGATCACGTCTTTGCGGATCGACTTGCAGGTCTCGGTGATCGACTTGACCAGCGGGACGGACTGATCGAGCGTCTTCGAGGTCACCGCGCCAATCGTGCCGGAGACCGTGCAGCCCATGTGCGCGACGATGATGTCGGCGCCGGCTTCCATCATCCACTTCGCTTCCTGAACGTTGAAAACGTACGGCGTGGTGAGCAGATCCATCTCGCGCGCGGCGGCGACGGTTTCGACTTCCAGCATGTAACCCATGCCGGTCTCTTCGAGATTGGCGCGGATCACGCCGTCGAAGAGTCCGACGGTCGGGAAATTCTGGATGCCGGCGAAGCCCAGTTCCTTGACGCGGCGGAGCAGGTCGTGGCGGATCATGAACGGATCGGTGCCGCAGACTCCGGCCAGCACCGGCGTGTGCTTGATCACCGGCAGAACTTCAGGCGCCATATCGAGCATGATCTGGTTGGCGTTGCCGTAGGGCATCATGCCCGCAAGCGAGCCGCGGCCGGCCATGCGGAAGCGGCCGGAGTTGTAGATCACGATCAGGTCGATGCCGCCGGCCTCTTCGCACTTGGCCGAGATTCCCGTGCCCGCGCCGCCGCCGATGATCGGCCTGCCTTCCTTGATCTTGGCCTGCAGGCGTTTGAGGATCGCGGTACGGCTCAGGTCAAATTTCTCTTTCATTTTGTTGCCTTTCTCTTTTCCAAAAGTCTTGTGATTGTCGCTTTTTTTTAGCAGGCAAGATGCCTGCGCTACGACTTACTTCTGCTGCGCCGCCCATTTGAGGCTGTTCACCAGGATTGATTTGTAAGCCGGATGATCGTGCGCCCGGCCATCATGTCCGAGCGTGATGCCCACGATTTTTGCCTTGGGGTGCTGCACGATCCAGACGATCGGAAACGTTTTTCCGTTGGTGCTTTTGGCCGTTGCGAGGACTTCGATCGGCGTGCCCTTCTCGTCGGGAATGAAATTGTAGAGCTCGTCGGTGATCTTGAAAGTCTTGGGCACGCCGGCCATGATCGGGTGATCGGGCTTCTCGACGACGACTTCGAATTCGCCGAGCTTGTCGTGACCCTTCGCGCCGCCGCCCGCCAGCACTTTGTTGTACTCCGGCCAGTTGCCCCAGTTGTACCAGAGCGCCGGGTGAACCAGCAGCAGGCCCTTGCCGGAGTCGGCGAACTCGAAAATGCCTTTGCGCATCTCCGGATCCGTCATTGCCTGATTGGTGCTCAGGTACAGCACATTAATATCTTTCAGCGTTGGGAGAATGCTCGCGGGCTTGTCCGTGTATTCGACGGCGGTGTTGCCTTCGCTCATCAGTGTCGCGCGGTCAGCCTGGTTGAACCATTTGCCGAAATCGTGCGAACTTCCGCCGCCGACGATCAGCGTGCGGATCGCCTTCTTCGGATCGATGGTGATGACTTCGGGCTTCGGAGCTTCAACCTTTGGCGGATTGGGATTGTCGCCGCCCATCTCGGCGGTGATCGCGACCGTCGTCGGCGCGACCTGATTATTAAAACTTTCCAGCGTCAGTTTTTCGACGATGGCCGCCTTCTTTAAAGGAGCGGAGAACCAGCGCATCTGCCGCATTTTGACGACGCCTTTGGCCAGCTTCGATCCGGGCACGTCGACGTGGGCAATGTAGTCGGCGAACTCGACTCCGTTTTTGAAAAGCAGCTCCTGCGTCTCGCCACCGGCGAAATGGACCGTCACTTTCATGACGTCGACAGGTTCCTGAACAGCCGGGTAACCCCAGCCGGCGATGCCGCCGAGGAAGTGCAGCTTGCCCGCAGGGAAGCCCATTTTGACTTCAACCTTCTGCGGCAATTTACCTGAGAAGCTTCCGCCGCCGCCTCCTTTCAGCACGAGGATATTCTTTCCTTCGCGCGCCTTGAGAGGGTCCATAATGTTGAAAGGCACGCCTTCGACGCTGACGGTGCCGAACTTCGCGAACGAGACAGTGTCGTGAACATCTGTCGCCGAAACGTAGAGCCCCTTGCGCGTGTCGGCGGTGAAGGCGGAGGAGAGATCGACGAAGCGGTATTTCTGGTCCGCGCTGCAGATGTAGGTGAGCATGTCGCGGAGCGCTTCACCGCCCAGGCTTTCGAAGCCGTTGGGCATCAGCGACATTCCAGTGCTCTTGCGCAGAGCGATGTCGGCGGTCTTGATTTCTTTCTCGCCGGTCGCGTTACGGAGCGTGATGCCGCCGGAGTTTTCGCGGACGATGATGCCGTCGAACATTTCGCCGCTCTTCGACTTCACCACCCAGCTTACGAAGTTGGGCTCGATGGCGCGGTTGGGGTCGAGGATGTGAACGAGCAGTTCGGCGGGACCGTGCGCGCCCATGCCGTTGAGAATGGGACCGACTTCCTTGCCGTCGTCCTTGAATTTGTGGCAGGTCGCGCAGTTGGTGATGAAGACTTGTTTGCCTTTGACGGCATCGCCGGGCTGCTCCACGATCGCGGTGAACTTGGCGAGCAGTTCGTTCTTCTCTTTGACCTCCGGTCCGCGCAACAATTCCAGCACTTCGACAGCGCGCTTCGAGACGGTTGACTCCGGATGCGTGCGCAGGCGGTGCACGTTCGCCGGGCCGAGTGTGGTCAGCTTGATGCTTTCATCTTTGATTTTTTCGAGCAGCGCCAGCGACCACTCGGGGCGGCGGAGCAACTGGTTGAAACCTTCCTGCTGAACGTCCGGCGTCAGTTTCGCGAAGGCGGTGATGATTTGCGTGCCGGCCTCGGCTGCGGTTATGTTCCCGAGCGCGAGAACGATCTCTTTCTTTAATCCAGGCGCGTCCTCGCTGACCAGAATCTGGCCGAGCGCGGGGATGATTTCTTTGTCGACGCTGTAGAGCGAGAGCAGATTGCGCGCGACATCGGCGCGCTGCTTCTCCTCGAGCTTGGTATCCTTGAGCGCCGTGTACAGCGCGCCGGTCTTGGCGCGTACGTCGTCTTTCATCGCGCCCTGTTTGTCCCACAGCGCAATCAGCGGCAGCGAGCGGTTCGAGGTCGCGGCGTCGGGCGACTGGAGCAGCGCCTTCAACGTCTTCTGTACATCGTCAGACCAGGCCACGGCGGGCGCTTCTTTGGCCAGCGTGTCGAGGGCCGCGTTCTTCAGCACTGCCTTTTCCGCAGGCAGCGTGGCGATTTGGTTGAGCAGTTTCAGGATGGACTCAGCCTTGCCCGATGCGGCGATCTGGCTGGTCAGTCCGTTCATCATTTCGGCCAACGTGTCGCCGTTGGCTGCGTTGAAGACGGCTTCGCTGAAGAGGTCGGCGTTCTGGCGCACCAGCCCGATCATGGCCGACTGCGCCCACGGATTCTGCAACTGCGCGTAGCCGTTAACGATGGCCAGCGCGCCGTCCTTTTCTAAAGGAGCACCGCTGAGAGCAATGATGGCGTGCAGTGCGACGCGCGCGTCCTTATCGCCGACGCGGGCAAGAAGTGCGGTTTTGACTTCTGCAATATTGCGAGCGGCGACGCGGACGGCGACTTTGCGCACTGACGTGTCGGCGCTGCCGAGTTCCGTTTGCAGTGCGGCGGTCGAGAGTTTGTTCATGTCGCTGAGAATCCACATCGCGAGAACCTGCGCGTATGCCGGAGCGGCCGGGTTGGCGAGCAGTTTCTCGACGTCGGGCGAGGCTTCGGCGCCCTTCTCGGTCAGCAGACGTTTGGCGATCATGCGCACAGGCAGATTGGGATGTTCGAGCGCCTTGGCCAGTTCGGCGGGCGTAGCTTTATCGAGCTTGGGGATCTCGATCTTCTTCGCCTGCTTGTGATCGACGCGCCAGATGCGGCCGTAATAATGATCGCGGTCGGGGCGAACAGCGGCGTTGCGGGTGCTGTGATTGGGTCCCCGCGTGTCGTTGTGCGTGATGGCCTGATTGTAAAAATCAATGATGTAAAGGGCGCCGTCGGGTCCGATGCGCGTTTCGATCGGGCGGAACCAGTAATCTTTTCCGGCGATGAATTCGGCCTCGGCGATTTTCTCGGCCGTGTATGTAGCGCCCTTTGGCGTAATCATCTCATGATGAACGAGGTTGATCTGGGGCTCGGTGGTAAAGTAGCTATTGTTCCACTGTTCGGGCCACGTGCCGCCGGCGTAGACAGCGCAGCCGGCCGAGGCGGTGAAGCGTCCGACCTGGTCGATTTGTACATAAGGAGGGCGCTTGAGCGTGTGCAGCGGGAAGGACGGCCGTCCGCGGATCATCGCTTCGAAACTGGGCGTCTTGCCAACTTTTCCTTTGGCGAGAACGGATTCGGGGACGACGACGTGGTTGAGCAGATCGCCGCTGGTCGGCTGCGTGAAAAAGACTTCGCCGTCCCAGGCGATATCGAGTCCCCAGGTGTTGCCGCCTTTCGAACAATACTGTTCGAAGGCCGAGCCGTCCGCCTTGAAGCGCACGACGCCCGAACCGATGTTGCCGAAATCTTTTGCGCCGTCGGCTGACTTTACGCGCCCGCCGCTGTAACCGTGCGTGGCGTAGATCCAGCCGTCGTGGCCCCAGCGCAGATTATTGATCACCGAGTGCGAGTCGCCGGTACCCAGGCCGGTGTAGAGCGTGATCTTCTCGTCGGCTTTGTCGCCGCCTTTGCTGTCGCGGATGAAATAAATATCAGGCGCCTGCGCGACGATGATGCCGTCGTTGTGGAAGCAGAAACTGGTGACCAGCTCCAGGCCTTCGAAGAAGACGGTCTTCTTATCCATCAAGCCGTCGCCGTTGGTGTCCTCTAAAATGGAGATGCGGTCGCGGGCCGGGCGGTCTTCCTTAACGACGGGAACCTTGATGCCTTTTTCAACGTTACGGATCACCGGCGGATTGCGGCCTGAAGGATACTCGGGCGTCTCGCAGACCCAGAGGCGGCCGCGCGCGTCCCAATCCATGTTCATGGGCTTATTGATGAGCGGTTCCGTGGCGACGAGCGTCATGTTGAAATCGGAATGGACCACGAGTTGTTCGCGCGACTTCTCGGCGCGCATCGGTCCGCCTTCGGGATAGTCGAGGTTCTTTAATTCTTCGGGGGCGCAGAGGTAATCGACGTTCTCGCGTTTGCCGGTCCATGCGATCGCGCGCATCAGCAGTGCGCGGTACTGCGGCAGGTTGAAGGTGGTGTACGCGTGGCCGGGGATGGAGACGACGGCGCGGTAGTTGTCTTTTTCGTAGCTCCAGATCTGCGGCGACATGGTGAAGACGTCGTGGAAGGAGACGGCCAGCACTTTGGCCTCGGGCATCATGTTGAAGTTGTAGTAGATCTCATCGTTGGCATCGAAGTTGGCCATGCCTTTGGAGACGGGATGTTCGGAGTTCTGGAAGTAAATGCCGACTTCGCCTTCGTGCCACTTGGTCTTGCCGTTCTGCCATGCTCCGCCGACGACGGTCTTGAACCAGTCGGGATCGTTGCCGACGATGGCATCATGAATAACAACGATGCCGCCGCCCCGGCCGGTGAACTTGGCGAGGTTGACGCGCTGCTCGGGGGAGATGGTGCCGGCGTTGGCGGCGTACAGGATCAGCACGTCGGTGGCGTCGAGTTGCTCGGCGCTTGGGAAGTCCATCCCGCCGTCGGCCTTGGCGCCGCGTTGATTGAGCAGGATAGTCCAGTCAGCGAGAAAGCGCGGGTGGTCATGCTGGCCCGGCCCGTGGGTTTTAACGCCCGCGCGGATGAAGACGCGCAGCGGCGCGTCGGCAGCCGCCGAAGTGTTTTGGAAGGCGATCATAAAACCAAGACAGGCGAGTAGAGTCAGCTTGTTAAACACACGGACCTCCGATGAGAACAATGATTGCATGAGTGCACGGCCTGTATGATTGGTTCCGCAGTGCTCTGGTGTCCTAACTGGGCGCTTTGCAGATTCATATTGCAGTTTGTGTGCCATGATAAGATAAAGTCATAACCTCTTATTTGATAGACGTTTAGTAATCAAAGAAAGACCTCATTCTCGGGTTGTTTACCCAAAATGGATACTTTGTGGTTACTGCCTAAACAACTGCGGTTTAATCGATCTCATGCGAACACTGCAAGAACTCTCGGATTCTGAAGAGCGCCGCTATCCGATCATCGCCATTACTTCGGGTTCCGGACTGGCGATCAAGGCGGCGGTCAGCGCTGAGATCGACTTCATTCTGGCGCTCAATTCGAGTCTTTATCGCGCCATGGGATGGGGCACCGCCGCCGGCTACATGCCTTTTGGAGATGCTAATCTCGAGACGCGAAACTTGATCGCGCAGCATATCCGTCCGCATGCCGGAAAAGTTCCGATCGTCGCGGGCCTGCTGGCCCGGCCGGACGGCTCGGTCGAATACGAGCTGGAAGAGTTGAAGAATCTGGGCGTGCAGGGCGTGGTTAACTGGCCGGCGTTGAGCCAATTCGATGAGGGCCTCCGACATGCTCTGGCTGAAGACGGCTTCACGCCGGCGTGGGAAATCGAGTCGTTAAAACGCGCGCGGAGCGCCGGATTTTTCACCTTTGGATTTGTCTACAATGCCGAACAGGCTCGGGAATTCGCGCGCTCGGGCGTCGACGCGCTGATCCTTGGACTGGGCATCACGCGGCGCTACGACGATATCCACGAACGGCGCGGACGGATTCAGCACGAGATCACCTATCTCAAAACGATGCTTGAATCCGTCGAGCAAGGGGGGCGCCGTCCGCTCTGCCTCGCCGCCGGCGGCAGCACGACGATGCCCGAAGATTTCGAACAACTCTTCCGCTTCTGTTCGATCGATGGATTCGTGGGCGGCGCCGCGTTCGAAAGTATTCCCGTTCACGAGATCGTCAGTTCGATGGTGCGGCGCTTCAAGAGCGTGGGACTGCGGCAGGATCCGAATCAGGCGGGCTCGTCGGAGCTCTCTATGATCGTCGGGCGAAGTGCTCCTATTAAGGAGGTGCTCAGCCGCATCAAGCGCGTGGCGCCGCATGACGTGAACGTCTGCATCGAAGGCGAATCAGGCACCGGAAAAGAGCTGGCCGCGACGCTGCTGCACCGCATGAGCCGCCGCTCGCACCAGGCCTTCGTGACGCTCAATTGCGGCGCCATTCCCGACACGCTTCTGGAGAGCGAACTGTTCGGCCACGAAAAAGGCGCGTTCACCGGGGCGGTGCGGCGGCGTATTGGAAAGTTCGAACAGGCACATCGCGGCACGCTTTTTCTCGACGAGATTGCGAACCTCAGCCCGCACGGACAGGCCGCGCTGCTGCGCGCCATCCAGCAACGCGAGATCACACCCGTCGGCGCCGAAGATTATATTCCGGTCGACGTGCGCGTGCTGGCGGCGTCCAATCAGCCGCTGGCGGCGCTGGTCGGTGCGGGAAAGTTTCGAGCCGATCTGTATCACCGCTTGAATCAATTCACACTGGCGCTGCCTCCTTTAAGAGAGCGACGCGATGACATTCCGCTGCTGGTCAACGACATGTTGCCGCGCTTCGAAGTGCAGCTCGATAAAAAACTGATGGGTGTCTCGCCGGGTTTCTTGAAGAAATTGAACGCGCACGGCTGGCCGGGAAATATCCGCGAGCTGCAGCATGCGATTCTCAGCGCGGCGTTGTGCGAAGACGGCACGATCCTGCACGGCGATGATTTTCAAGTGGCAAGCGAGGCGCCGGCGCCGAGCGAATCGAAGAACGGCGACTGGAGCCGCACCTGGCTGGAGACGGTGCGCCAGGCGATGCAGGATTCGGCCGGAAACAAGAGCCGCGCGGCGACGGCGCTGGGCGTGACGCGGAAGACGCTGTATAAATGGCTGCGGCAGTTGTAAATTTCAGAGCGGCACGATGGTTCACTTTCTCGAAGGACGCAAATGGCCAAAGACGAAAAGTTCCGCTTCATCATGATCTCGGCGATGTACGAGAACGGCGGCAATACTACGCAGCGCCTTCTGGATGGACATCCGGAGCTCTACCATTACCCGTTCGAATCGCAGCCGGGCTCGAAGTATGTGCAGGATTACCTGACAAGCCTGTATCCGCTGAAGTACCGCTGGCCGGTTTTTCCGCTCAACAATTCGCTGGAAGACGATTACGAAACCATCATCGACGAAGAGTGTAAAGTACGGATCAAGACGCCGGCGTCGAGCAAGTTCCGCGAATGGCCGATGAAGCTCGACGATAAAGAGCGCAAGCAGATCTTCGTGCGCTACATGGACGGCAAGCCGCGCACGCGCGGAAATCTGATCGAGGCTTTTTTCCGCGCCTCGGTCGATGCCTGGAAAGATTACAACCGTTCAGGGCGCGAAACGACGCATGTCGGTTATAGCCCGATTGTGGGAATCGACGCCGATAAGATCGTGCAGGATTTCTCGCATTCGTATGTGCTCAATATTGTGCGCAATCCGTGGTCGGCTTACGCAGATACCAAGAAGCGCGCCGTGCCGCTTTCGATTGCTCATTATATGACCGGCTGGTGCCTGCATCAGCAGTACGCGCTGAGGTTCGCGAAAAAGTTTCCGGAGCGCGTCTTTCTGCTGCGCTTCGAAGACATCGTGGCGGATCCGGTAAAGGCGTTGTCGGACTTTTTGGCGAAGGTCGGCGTGGGAAGTTCGCCGACACTGGCCAAGCCGTCGTGGAACGGGAAGGTCCTCGATCAGGTCTACCCGTGGGGCACGATTCGCACGCCGACGACTGAAGCAAACAAGGCCACCGCCGACGAACTTTCTTCCGCCGAGAAAGACGAAATTCGCGTGCGCACGACCTCGATCCTGGGACTGCTGGGATACGCTTAACGACGGTTCCTGGTTTCTGGTTTTTGGTTTCTGGTTAACGGAAACGAGCACAGTGATTCACGAAGCTGAGACCCGGAATTTGTTCAAGCGCGTGCTGGTCACGGGCGCGTCCGGGTTTGTTGCCAATTGCGCGGTGCGGCGACTGCTAAACGAAAATTGCGACGTTCATATCCTGCTTCGCGATGAGGCTAAGATGTGGCGGCTGAGCGATATTCAAGATCGCCTGCACATTCATCGAGCGAATATCATTGATGCGGCGGCGGTTCGCAGCGTGATGCAGGCCGCGGCTCCGGAGGTCGTGCTTCACTTGGCGGCGTACGGTGCGTACGAGGCGCAGGCCGAGGCGCGGCACATCCTGGAGACAAATATTCTCGGCGCGTACAACGTTCTCGAAGCGAGCATCGCGGCGAAAGTACGGCTGTTCATTAACACCGGAAGTTCGTCGGAATACGGTTATCGCAACGAGGCGATGCAAGAGAGCGACCGTGTGATTCCCAATAGCGTCTACGCGGTTGCAAAGGCGGCTCAGACGCATCTGTGCGGCCTGCTGGCGCAGAGTGGTGAGATGGCGGTCGTCACCTTCAGGCTCTTTTCGGTTTACGGGCCGTGGGAGGAACCAGCGCGGCTTTTTCCGACAATCCTGCAGAGGGCTCGAGCGGGGTTGCGGCTGGAGATGGTTTCGCCGGATACGGTGCGCGATTTTATTTACGTCGAGGACGTGCTGGATGCGCTGTTAAACTTCGATGCATTGACGAGGATGAAGGGCGAAGTCTTCAACCTCGGCAGCGGCCGGCAATCGACGATGCGCGATGTCGTCGCGGCGGTGCAGGCGGCGGTCGGCGATAGATCCGAAGTGCGCTGGGGCGGAATGAAAGCGCGGCGCTGGGATAGCACCTGCTGGCAGGCGGACATCTCCAAAGCCCGGACGGAGCTGGGTTGGGAGCCGAAAATTTCGCTGCTTGATGGCGTCCAGCGAATGGCTGAGTGGATCGAGCAGGCCGGAGATGCATACACACATGGCTGACGCACTGAAAACGCCGGACGATAAACGCAAGGCCTGTGCTGATCTGGCGGCGACCATGCGGCGCTGGATCATCGAGCAGTCGCTGGACTCTCACGTCGGTCATATCGGATCGGCGCTTTCGATTGTCGATATTGTTTCGGTGCTGTGGGAAGGCACGATGCAGAACCCTGGCACGGAGTTGCCGGACCGCGATCGATTTATTCTCTCCAAGGGCCATGCCGCGCTGGCGCTCTATTGCGCGCTGCGCTGGAAGAAGATTCTCTCTGAAGACGTTTTCAACACCTACTGCAAGAACGGTTCGATGCTGGGCGTGCATCCGGAGTGGGAATTAAAAGGCGTGGACCTTTCGACCGGCTCGCTCGGGCAGGGGCTCTCGGTGGCGTGCGGGCTTGCGTATGGATTGCGGCAGAAGAAATCGCCCGCGCGTATTTATGTGCTGCTCAGCGATGCCGAATGCAACGAGGGACAGGTTTGGGAAGCGGCGATGTTCGGCGCGCATCACCGGCTTGCGAATTTGACGGCCATCGTCGACCTGAACGGCTTGCAGGCGCTGGGCTGTACGCGCGACATTTTGAATATTGCCGACATCGGCGGCTTGTGGAAGGCGCTAGGCTGGCGCGTTATTGAAGCCGACGGACATGATCAAGATGCGCTGCTGGCCGCGCTGAATGGCTCCGACGACGTTGCGGAGCCGACTGTCATCCTTGCCAAGACGATGCTGGGAAAAGGCGTCTCCTTTATGGAGAACCGGCTGGAATGGCATTATATGAACATCTCCTCCGAACTGGCCAAGCGCGCGTTAGCGGAATTGAATTCGTCATCAACCTCGGCACTTCAAACAGGAGGTGACAAAGAATGAGAGCCGCGTTTATCGAAACGATGGTGGAACTGGCGACGGCCGACAGCCGCGTTTATCTGCTGACGGCCGACTTGGGATGGTGCGTCATCGAACCTTTTGCCGAAAAGTTTAAAGATCGCTTTTTAAACGTGGGCGTGGCCGAGGCCAACATGGCAGGCGTGGCAACGGGGCTTGCGCAGGCCGGTTTTGTGCCGTTCATTTATTCGATCGCCACGTTTACGTCGATGCGCTGTTACGAGCAGATGCGCAACGGCGCGCTGCTGCATCATCTTCCGGTGCGCGTCGTCGGCATCGGCGGCGGGTACGCTTACGGACATGCGGGGCCGACGCATTTTGCGCTCGAAGATCTCACCATTGCGCGCACACAGCCGGGGATGACGGTGCTTGCTCCGGCCGATCCGCAGCAGACTCGCGCAGCCGTGCTCGCCACGATGGAAATCACGGGACCGGTGTATCTGCGCCTCGGAAAAGGCGGTAATCCAGAGGTGCCCGGATTGAAAGGACGCTTCAGGCTCAACCAGCCAGAGGTTGTGCGCGAAGGCAAGGACGTTCTCTTTATTGCCTGCGGCGGCGTGGTGCATGAGGCGATGAAGGCAGCGTCGGTTCTGGAGAGCGAAGGCGTTTCGTGCGCGGTCGCGGTGCAGGCGCATCTGCCGTATGTCGCCGGCGATGAGCTCGTTTCTCTGCTCAAGCAATTCAAATATGCGGTCAGCGTCGAAGAAGGCTACGCGGCGGGCGGATTGGGATCGCTGGTCGCGGAAACCATCGCCCAGCAGGGCATCGGCTGCCGGCTACATATTGCCGGAATCAAAAAACCATTCTCCGGAGCGTCAGGAAGCGACAGTTACATGCGCGCGCAAGTGGAGCTCGATCCGGCGTCGCTGGCGAGCGCGGCGCGCAAACTGATTTCAACTAAATGAGCGATGCGATTTATCTTTCGGTCGTGCTGCCCTGCCGCAACCAGGCCGATCACATCGGCGAAGTGCTGAGCAAATACAAAGAGCCGCTCGACAAGATCGGCAAGAGTTACGAACTGGTCGTCGTCCCCAATGCCTGCACCGACAACACGTTTGAAATCGTTCAAGAACTGGCGGCGAAAGATTCGATCATTCGCGTCGTTTACAATCCTGACGGCGGCTGGGGGCTTTCGGTTTTGACCGGGCTCGCGGCGGCGCGCGGCGCGGTGCTCTGCTATACCAATTCGGCGCGTACCGATCCGGCGCACATCGCCATACTGCTTGAAAAATACGAGAAAGCGCTGCCCTGTCTTGCCAAGGTCCGGCGTGAGAACCGCGCGGCGCCGACGCGCGAGATTGGTTCGTGGCTGTACAATTTGGAGGGCTCGCTGCTTTATGGGATCAAGGCCAGCGACATCAACGGCACGCCGAAGATCATGTCGCGCGAGATTTATCAGAAGCTGAATCTCTCCTCGCCCGGTGATGTGCTGGATATGGAGGTGCTCGCCAAGGTGACGCATCTGGGTTTGCCCGTGGTCGAATTTCCGGTCGCCGGGTTCAAGCGGCACGGCGGAAAATCGAGCACCGGATTGAAAAGTGCGTGGAACATGTACGCCGGCGCGGTGAAACTTCGCGGCAATATCAATTCCTTCAAGCAGGGACAAAAGTGAGCGCGACGTCCGGAAAATCTGAATCCTTGGATGCGCTCTGGGCGCACCACAATGCCGAATTGCGCGACCCGCACCAGATTGTCTCGCAGTGGCAGACGGCCGGCGACGTCGATCCGCAATTGTTGAAATATTCAGTAAAAGGAAAGTTCTGGGAGACGCTCGAAGCCACCGGACAGACGCTGATCGTGACGCGCGAGTACGAGCACCTGGTGATGGCGCTGAGCATGCAGCGCGGCTCGCCGCGGCTTTCGTATTTACGGCTGCCGCATCCCAACGGTCTTGCGATCGACGCGCAGCGCGGCGTCCTGATTATTGCCAGCACGCGCAATCCGAACATGCTTTTTGAATTCGCTCCGTGCAATGGGAGCGTACCGCGCGATGGAACGCCGGTGCTGAAAAATATGGAGGGGACGCTGCTGCCAGTTCGCAGTTCGTATCTGCCCGGATGCCTGTACATTCACGATATCGCGCATATTGGCGGGACACTTTTTGCTAACGCGGTGGCGATGAACGCGATCGTGGAACTGCCTTCGACCGGCGGATTCAAGCAGGCGTGGTGGCCGCGCTGCATCGATTCGAAAAAAGGCCCGCTCTTCGGACGCAATTATTTACAGCTCAATTCCATCGCGGCCGGAGAGACTCTGGAGAGCAGTTTCTTCTCGGCGTCGGCAGCGGAGCCCTCCGCGCGCCGGCCGGGGCATTTGAATTTTCCGGTCGACAAGCGCGGCGTGATCTTCTACGGCAAAACGCGCGAAGTCGTGGCCACAGGTCTGACGCGCCCTCATTCGGTGCGCCGGATCGGACAGTCGGTCTGGGTCGCCAACAGTGGCTACGGCGAGGTGGGTCGCATTTGCGGCGGGGGCTTCGAACCCATCGTGCGGCTGCCGGGTTGGACGCGCGGAATGTGCTGGCAGAAGAACGTCGCGTTTGCAGGCAGCAGCCGCGTGATCCCGCGCTACAGCCACTATGCGCCGGGAATCGATTGCGAGAAGAGTGTCAGCGGAGTGCACGCCTTCGATCTGAAGACGGGAGTCGTTCTCGGCAGTTTGCTCTGGCCCAAGGGCAACCAGATTTTCGCACTCGAACTGAGCGGCGCGTTGCGGACCCAAGGCTTTCCATTTGCAGTGAATGCCAAGCCAAATCAGAAGCGCATTCAGCAGCTGTTTTTCAAAGGTTGCTGCGGGACTGCAAAAAAGTAAGGCCGCTCCACTCCTCTCTTAATTTAAAATCTCGCGCGTCGTTGACCTTCTCCCACGAACGGGGAGGGGAGAAGGAAGGAAGACTAGCCGCGCATTCCGCTGACGTACGCGGCGGTGAGCGGATTCTGCGGTGACTCAAACATCTGCTGCGTGGAGTTTTTTTCGATCAGTCGACCGCTGCCGTCCTGAATCCAGAAGAGCGCGGTGAAGTCGGCGATGCGGCGGGCTTGCGCGAGATTGTGTGTGACGATCAAGATGGTGAAGCGGTGGCGCATCGAGACGATCAGATCTTCGACGATGCCACTGGAGATCGGGTCGAGCGCGCTGCACGGTTCGTCCATTAAGAGCGCCTTGGGTTTCAGTGCCAGAGCGCGGGCGATGCAGAGCCGCTGCTGCTGGCCGCCGGAGAGCGCGAGCGCGTTTTTGTGAAGCCTGTCTTTTACTTCGTCCCAGAGACCCACGTCGCGCAGCGCCGTTTCGATGGTCGCGGCCAGTTCCGGCTTGGCGCTAGCGCCGTGCTCACGCAGTGGAAGTTCCATGTTCCGCCAGATCGAAAGCGGAAACGGATTGGGTTTTTGAAAAATCATTCCGACGCGGCGGCGCAGATCGATGACATCTGTCTTCGGGGAGCGAATATCCTGCGCGCCCATCATGATCCTGCCGCTGACGCGCGCGCCGGGAAGTATATCAGTGAGGCGGTTGAGGCAGCTTAGAAAACTCGTCTTGCCGCATCCGGACGGACCGACCAGCGCGGTGATGCATCCGGCACAAATGTCCAGCGAGACGTCTTCGAAGGCGGTCTTCTCGCCGTAATCCAAGCGCAGATTTTCCGTTCGAACGAACGGGACGGGGCCGCAGCATGCCGGTCCACAGGCCAAGGGAATTTCCGGCGCGGCGATGCGTATCGGGTCGCTCATCAAGTAGTGCTCCTCTTTGCATGAACCCAGCGTTCGGAGAGTCGCATGGCGACAGTGTTGATCAGGAGTAGCAGCGCGACCAATACCAGCGCAGTGGCATACGCGTTGGCGTCGCCGCCGGAGACGTTCATCGAGAGATCGAAGACGTGGATCGAGAGCGAGCGGCCGGAATCCATTAAGGATTCAGGCATGCGATCGACATAGCCGCTGGTGAAGATCAGCACGGCTGTCTCGGCCATGGCGCGCCCGATGCCGAGGATAAGGCCGACCATCAATCCGGGCACGGCGGCGGGCAGCAGCAGGTGCCAGAGCGTTGAGGTGCGCGAGAGGCCGAGCGCGGCGGCGGACGTGCGGTACTCCTGCGGGACGGAGCGGAAGCCCTCTTCCGTGGAGCGGATTAAAATGGGGAGCACCATGCAGGCCAGCGTCAGTCCGCCGGAGAGAATTGAAAATCCCATCTTCAGATAAATGCAGAAGAAGGCGTTGCCGAAGAGTCCGAAGACGATCGACGGAACGCCCGCCAGGACATCGAGGCTGCGGCGGACAAAGCGGCCGAAGAGGTTGGCAGGCGGCGCGAATTCGGAGAGCAGAACGGCGCTGCCCAGGCCGATGGGAAGTGAGACCGACATGGCGACGGAAAGGATCAACAGCGTCGAGACGATCATCGGCGCGATGCCTCCGGCGCGGCCTGCGTTGCGCGGCGCTTCGGTCAGAAATGCCCACGAGATTTTTCCGCCGCCGCTCCATACCAGGTCAAATAAGAGCCAGGCAAAGACGCCGGTCACGAGCAGGACGCTGGCCCACACGACCACGGCCATGACGCCATCTGCAAAACCCGAGCGCGAGCGCGCGGCCGAGAAGCGCAGTCTCGCGGACTCAATCATGGACGTGCTCAGACTGAATGAGATCGGCAACGGCAATCAGCGCGACGATCAGAGCCATCAGCGCCAGGCCTGTCACGAAGAGCGCCGAGCGGTGATCGCCGAGCGCGTACGACATTTCCAGCGCGATGTTGGAGGTGAGCGTGCGCATGGGTTGAAAGAGGCTGGTGGGCGTCTGGACGATATTGCCGCAGACCATCAGCATGGCCATGGTCTCGCCAATGGCGCGCCCGGTCTCGAGGATCACGCCGGTGAAAAGTCCGGATTTGGCGGCTGGAAAGACGACGCCCCAGAGCGTGCTCCAGCGCGAGAGTCCCAGAGCAGCGGCGCCCTGAAGATACTTCGCGGGAACGTTGGCGAGCGCCGCGTCGGCCATCAGCGCGATGGTGGGCAGCACCATGATTGCAAGCACGAGCGATCCCGCGAGCAGGCTCGGTCCGGGCGGTTTCAGTTTTGCAATAAGCGGAACCAGGGTGACCAGACCCCAGAAGCCGTAGACCACGGATGGAATTCCAGCAAGAAGTTCGATCAGACGCCGGTACGAACGGGCGGCCCACGGCGGCGCGTAGAAGTGGC
>Ga0105047_10008530_pt1 | contig 17046 bp, 13 predicted proteins | sample MAT04_FD_78384 | JGI IMG/M metagenome (GOLD analysis project Ga0105047, IMG submission 78384) | Freshwater microbial communities from Lake Fryxell liftoff mats and glacier meltwater in Antarctica - MAT-04 (megahit assembly) | ecosystem: Environmental > Aquatic > Freshwater > Ice > Liftoff...
AGCGGCAGCTCCCGCACGCTTCGCCACGAACGCTTCCTGCATCTGGCTCGCGATGTCGATGGACCCCTTCATCTCGTCACCGGCGAGTGTGGAGGACACTTCCATCGCCAGCGGGCTGCCATTGTAGTTGATCATGTAGCGGAACTTCACGGCCGTGCCCTTGATCGTCCCCTCGAGCGGCACGTCACCGGTGGCCCGCTTCACGGTGCCCGTCAGCTGCTCGCCGTTCTGCACGAAGATCACCTTGAACGGGCGCGCGCCGCCCGGCGTGTTCATCGATGCATCCCACTCGCCCGCCACCGACTGCGCAGCTGCGGCGGAGAGCGCCGTCAGGCTCATCGCAACCGTCAGTAACAGCTTCTTCATCACTGGACCACTCCTGAAAAATTGAAGGGCCGTGCCGACTCTGGCGCGGCCCGAGAACACGAACGCTAGCGATGTACGGCCCGGGGTGACAATCGGTGTCGTCGTGACCACCGACTTCGGCCGGCCCCCAGCCTCTGGCCACGCCAGCGCGCTACGGCGCGGGCAAGACGCCGGAGCGCGTTGCCGTGCGCAGCACGGCGCCGTCCTGCACGCTGGTGCCAAGGCGAAAGTTCTGCCCACCCGCTGCAGTCACGCTCCAGGCCAGCGGCACGCCAGTGATCGGCCCCCAGCGACTGTCCCAGCCCACTGCATCAGTGAGATCTGGGATCGAGAAATCCCATGTTCCCAAACTGCCGATGATGACAGGGATGCCGGGCGTCGCAAGAATGGTCACAGCGCGACTGGCCGCACTCTGCGTGAATGCCGCCGTGGCATACCTCCCGTAGGGATTCTCCACGGGGAATCGGACCCGCGCGCGTGCGTACGGGCCGACAGACAGCCGAGTCACCAATGGTGGGGGCAGGACGGCGCCCATCGGCACGATCACGGCCCCGGGTGCACGGAAAAAGACAGTGGTCGAGCGCGAACTCGTCGGGGCGTTTGCCTCGGCGGCTGTCACGGTCAGTTGCTGCAACTCGCTCGCACCCATCTGACCGAGTGGGATCGCAAGGAAGGGCACGGTGCCGGCGTCAGCCGGATACATAGCCGGCAGCCCGATCTGGCCGTTCGCCCGACCACGCGTGCCGCGGAAGGCCGTCGCGACCACCGCCGAGTCACCACTCAAACCCGACAACGTCACGCTGCCCCGGCCGGGCACGAACGCCTCTGACGCATCGAAGTCCAGCACCGGAATCGCGCTGCCGGCACCGGCCGCCAGTCCGCGCCGGAGAATCAGCTTGTTCGCTTCGAGCGACCGCGGATCGACACGGGTCGCGATCAGGTCCTGCGGGGGTGCCGCCACCGCGCTGAGCGTGAAGGCATTGCCGGAGACGCCGTCGAGGAACCGCCAGCTGTGCGCGAGAGCGACGGTCGCCGTCGTCGGGGTGCCGGCATTGGCGACGGTCCCGCTGACCGCGCCGCTCTCACATTGTCCCAGGCCGAGCGCCTCGTTGATCCCGGCCATCTCGAAGTCGCGCGCAGAGATGACGCGGAGGTGATAGCCTGTGCCAACCGTATCGACCGACGCAACGCTGACGAATCCGAGTGGCGACGTGACCCTGAACTGATAGGTGTTGCTGCCGCTGTTCGGAGCGATACGCGTCCAGAACCCGCTGCCATCCCTGACGGCCAGCCAGATCGGCGCGTCGGCAGCGCAGTAGTCGAGCGTCACGGCTGTGCCGGTCACCGGCGCGGCGGCGACGGCCACGGTCAGCGTGACGCTGTCCGTCACGCCCGCGGACCGCGCAGCGGTGATGAGGACGGGGTACGTGCCGGCGGCCACGCCAGTGCTGACGCCGACGGAAATCGTGCTCGTTCCCGACCCGACCGGAATCACGGCAGGAGAGAAAATCACGAAGATGCCGTCCGCCGCTCGTGCCGAGAGCGCAACGGAGCCGCTCGACGCGATGCTCAGCGTCGCGGACACGCTGGGTGCGCCAGCGGTGATGCTCACGACTGATCGGCTGAGCACTGCAGGTGATGAGGTCGGCATCGTGGGCGGCGTGTCACCGCCACCACATCCGCTGAACAGCGCCGCGGTGCCGCAGGCCACAAGCTTTCTTCGGAACACCCGACCCAACGGGGATGGTCGCGTCAATTCTTCTCCTCGTGGCCGTTCGCCACACTCTCGGTCTCCGCTTCCGCCACGTCGGAGCATTTACATCAGCGCGAGCGGACTGTTCCCATGATCGAGGCGTCAGCGTCGAAGATGACCTGTACCGGCGCACTGTCAAACATCACCGGCACCGTCACGGTCGACGAGGTCGCTGCGGGCACCACGATGCGCGCACGCTGCGTCGCACCGGCAGCATTGGTCACATCCACGGCCAGCGACAGCCGGTACGGCGCGAATCGCGCCCCCTGCGCCACGGTCACCAGCAGGCGCTTGCTTGCGGCATCCCAGCGCCACGATGCCGTCACCTCCGCAAAGCCGGGCCGGTGCATCCACTGCGCGAAGAACCAATCCAGCGGCCGCCCCGCCGCGCGCTCAAACTCGGCCTGCAGGTCGCTCGTCAACGCATTGCCATGCCGATGCGCCGCATAGTACGAACGAATGGCACCGAAAAATGCCGAGTCGCCGATCTCGGTGCGCAGCATGTGCAGCACGAAGCCAGCCTTCTGGTAGACGTTCGAGTTGAGCACCCGGCGCACGTCGCTCAGCGATTCGTCGATCACTGCCTTCTGCACCGTGATCGGTGCCGACAGCACGCGATCGCGCATCTGTACACGCTCGGCGCGGAACACACTGTCACCCTGCGCATGCTCGGTCCAGAGCGCGGCGAAGTAGGTCGCGAAGCCTTCCGAGAGCCAGACATGCGGCCACTCACGCTCCGTGACCGCGTCGCCGAACCACTGGTGTGCCGTCTCGTGTGCGATCAGGTGCTCATCGGGACCAGTGGTGCGAAACAGTTTCTCGTCATAGAAGATCGCACCGGCATTCTCCATGCCGCCCCAGCGCGTGGAGGTGGAGACATGCGCCAGCTTCTCGTACGGAAACGGCCCCACCAGCTGCGAGAAGAAGGCGACGATCTCGCCAGCGCGGGCGAAATGTCCAGGCAGCACCGCGCGCTGCGATGGCGCGGTCCACACCGACTGGCGCACGCAGCCTGGCAGCTCGCCAAGTCCGCAGGCCGTGTCGCCAAGCTCCAGCACGGCAAACGGTGCGACGCCGATCACCATCACCGATGGATAGATGGGCCGCAGCGTGCGCCAGCGCGTTCGCGTGCGACGTGCGGCGGCGGGCCCTGACTCCGGCGTCTCCTCCACCAGTGCACCATTCGCGATCACGCGGTGGGTGGACGGTGCCAGCACGTCCCAGTCCACCAGCGCCTTGTCCGACGGATGGGCGACCACCGCGAGCCACTGCCGCGCGCGATCGGGGAAGTTGTCGCCGAACGCTGTCCATCCCGACGCCGCGTCGCGGCGGATCACGAGTCCATCGGATGGCGCCCCGCGATGGAAGACCGCCACCACGATCGTGTCGCCGGTCCCGGCTGGAAGCTCGACGCGCACGCTGTCACCCGGTCGCGTGAATCGCGCCGCCCGTTCGTTGACCTGCACCGAGTCGACCTGCATGACGGCCACGAGGTCCAGCGAGAGCGCGGTCACCGCCGCCGTCCGCAGCAGACGGGCGGTCGAGATCACGCGCACGGTGTCGGGTACGCCCGTCGCCGGAAACTCGACACGAAACGCGTAGTGCAGCACGTCGATGCCCGGGCGGCTGCCTCCCGTTTTCGACGGCGCCTGCTGCGCAGCGAGCGGGGAGGCTGCCAGAGAGGCAACGGCGAGCACGAGTCGAAGCAGGGGTTCTGGACGCATGTGCTGAAACCTGCCTGATGCGGTGGGGTCCGCAATCACCGACCGCGGGCCGCCGGTTTTCGCGTCGCGGCCGACGGAATGAGTTGGAAGATGTTGGCCATGGCTCGTCGCGCGTCTCCCGGTCGCGGTTGTCGCCTCCTGCGTCATCCGGTACGATCAGCAGCATCCCAATCCCGGCACTCATGTCACGTCCGCGCCACCTCCACGCCGCACTCCTCGCTGGCGCCGTCGCACTCGCCGCGATGCCCGTCGGCGCACAGCTCTCCAGCGCACCGACGCTGCCACTTGGCCGCACGCTCGATGGCATACTGGGCCGCGCGGACCCGGCGATCAACGAGCGTGGGCGATTCCAGGTCTTCCGTCTCGACGCGAAGCCCGGCACGCGGTACTCGATCGTGATGCGGGCCGACGATTTCGACTCGTTCCTCTCAGTCGCTCGCCTCGTGAACGGCCTCACCGATTACGTCGCCTCGGACGACGACGGCGCGGGCAATTCGAATGCCCGCCTGCGCTGGGGACCGAAGGACGCGGGGACGTACTACCTCGTGGCGCAGTCACTGAAGGCCGACGGCACCGGTGCGTTCACCGTGCGCCTCGACACGCTGCCCACCGTCATCATCACGCCGCCGCGCGCACTTGCACTCGGCGCGCCCATGACGGGCGAGCTGACCGAAACGGATCCGGCCGTCGACGAAACGGGATCGTTCTTCGACCTCTATCGCATCACGGCTCGCAAGGGACAGCGCCTGACGATCGAGATGAAGTCGAATGAACTCGACTCGTTCGTCAGCATCGGACGGATGATCGGCGACTCACTCGACGTCCTCGAGACGGATGACGATGGCGGCGGCGAGAAGAACGCACGCCTGCGCTACACCGTGAAGGAGGATGGCACCTACATCATCCGTGCCCAGGCACTGGATGTGAGTGCCACGGGTCCATATCGCATCAGCGTCTCGGAACGGGTCGTTCGCCCTGCCGTGATCGTGAATCTCGCCTCGGGTGTCGCCGTCAGCGGCGGCATCTCGACCGAGGATGCGGAGGCGGATGACGGGACGCTCTTCGACAGCTATCGCATCACGGTCCGCGCCGGCGAGTCCGTCACCATCACCATGCGCTCGACGGCAGTGGACAGCTATCTCTCGCTCGGCCAGATGATCGACGGGGAGTTCACGAAGATCGCCGAGGACGACGACGGTGCCGGCGGCACCAATGCGCGCATCCAACACACCTTCGAGCAGGCGGGTGACTACCTGATCCGCGCCAGCACGGTTGCCTCGGGCAGCACCGGCGCCTACACCATCCGCATCGACCGCGCCGCTGGCGCTCGACCGGCGCGGCGCTCCTAGACACGGCATGCCTCCAGCGACCACCACCTACGACGCCATCGTCATCGGTTCCGGTATCTCTGGCGGCTGGGCTGCAAAGGAGCTGTGCGACAAGGGCTTGAAGACGCTCGTGCTGGAGCGCGGTCGCAGCGTGCACCACATCAGGGACTATCCCACGGCCAATCTCATGCCGTGGGAGCTGCCGCACCGGGGTGAGCGCCCGCGTGCGCTGCTCGCGCAGAATCCGCTGATTTCGAAGTCGGCCGGCTACGGCGAGGACACGGCGCACTTCTTCGTCAAGGACGCCGACCATCCGTATCAGCAGGACCAGCCCTTCGACTGGATCCGCGGCTACCAGGTCGGCGGGAAATCGCTCATCTGGGGCCGTGCCTGCCAGCGCTGGAGCCAGCACGAGTTCGAGTCACCAGGAAAACTCGGTTTCGGCATGAGCTGGCCCATCGGCTATGACGACGTTGCGGACTGGTACACGCATGTCGAGCGCTTCATCGGCGTCTGCGGCAACGCCGATGGCCACGAGGCGATGCCCGATGGTGACTACCTGCCGCCGTTCGAATTCAACTGCGCCGAGCAGCACCTGCGCGACAGGCTGCACGCGCACTACACGGATCGGCATGTCGTGCAGGGGCGGTGGGCGCAACTGTCGAAGCCGAACCCGATCCACATCCAGCAGGGCCGCGGCACCTGTCAGGCCCGCAACCTCTGCATGCGTGGCTGTCCGTACGGCGCGTACTTCAGCTCCAATGCGTCCACGCTGCCGTGGGCGCAGAAGACGGGCAATCTCACCATCCGCCCCGACTCGGTCGTCCAGTCGATCATGTACGACGAGACGACGGGCACGGCGAGCGGCGTCCGCGTGATCGACACGCACACGAAAGGCGTCCACGAGTTCAGGGCGCGGATCATCTTCCTGAACGCCTCGGCGCTGAACTCGAACCTGATCCTGCTGAACTCCACGTCGACGCGCTTCCCGAATGGACTCGGTAACGATCACGGCATCCTCGGCCACTACGTCGCGCACCACAACTACCGCGCAAATGCGAACGGCGTGCTGCCCGGATTCGATGACCAGTACTGGAGCGGTCGGAATCCGGTGGAGTGCATCCTCGTGAACTTCCGCAATCTCGGGAAGCAGGACACCGATTTCGTCGGCGGCTACACCACGTTCACCGGTGGCTACCGACCACGCGGCGTGCCGAGCGACTCACGCATCGGCGGCGACTTCAAGGATGCCGAGTCGCGGCCGGGGCCGTGGCACATCTACATGTACATGCAGGGCGAGACCATCCCGAAGCAGGCGAATCATGTGCGCCTGCACGCGACCGAGAAGGATCAGTGGGGCATCCCGCTGCTCGTCACGTCGGTTGGCTACGACGACAACGACGACCGAATGATTCGCGACTGGCGCGCGCAGGCCGAGGAGATGCTGAAGGTCGCGGGCTGCACCGACATCACGTCGCAGGATAACCATCAGGCGCCGGGCCTGGACATCCACGAGATGGGCGGCTGCCGCATGGGCAGCGATCCGACGAACTCGATGCTCAATTCGTGGAATCAGCTGCACGCCGTGAAAAACGTCTTCGTCACCGATGGCGCCTGCATGACATCGACCGGCAACCAGAGCCCGTCCATTCTGTACATGGCGCTGACGGCACGCGCCGTGAACCACGCCGTCGACGAGATGCGCCGGGGAACGCTATGAGGCCCACCGAATTACCGTCACACGCCATCACCCGCCGCGAGGCCGTGACGACCGCCACCATCCTGCTCGGCGGCGTCATCATCGGTACCGCTGGCCTGCTCGGGGCCTGCAGCAGCGGCGAACCACGCGCGGCCGCACCAGCGGCGGATGCCGCAACGCCACGACCACTGCTGCTGTCCGCCAGCGATGAGTCACTCGTGGACGCGATCGCCGACACGATTCTCCCCGGTACGGCAGCGTCGCCGGGCGCGAAGACAGCCGGAGTGGGTGCGACCGTCAACCTGCTGCTCACGGACTGCGTCGTGCCGGCGATCGCGATCCAGCAGGGGATGCTCGAGGGCCTCGCCGCATTCCGCGCGCGGTGCGCGACGACATATGCAAACAAGAGTTTCGACGCACTGCCGACGACGGACCGCGAAGCGCTGCTGCGCACCATCGACACCGAGTCGCGCACGGCCGGCCCGACGCATTGGTTCAACCAGCTTCACGCCCTCACCATGACGGCCTACTTCTCCTCGCAGGTCGGCACCACCAGGGCACTCCGCTATGTCCGGGAACCCGGTCATTACACCGGGTGCGTTCCGCTGCAGCCCGGCCAGCCGGCATGGGCCTGACATGCCTCGCGCGCACCGGCGCGCACCGGCGTGCACCTGATCACGCAACACTGACGAACTGAACCGAGCATCGGAGCCTCACGCACGTGTCCAAGGTCAAGATCGGCATCATCGGCTCACGCTTCCAGGCCGACTGCATCGCCCAGTCCGTGAAAATGATGCCCGAGGAGGCGGAGGTCGTCGCGGTCTGCTCACCGACGCCCGGCAACGCGAGGGCGTTCGCCCAGCGGCATGGGCTGCAGTCGCATTACACCGACTATCGCGAGATGCTGCGCGATCCCGCCATCGAGATGGTCTCCATCACTGCGCCGAACCGCATGCATGCACAGATGACCATCGATGCCGCGCGCGCCGGCAAGCATGTCGTCTGCGAGAAGCCGCTCTGCGTCACGCTCGAGGAAGCCGATGCGATGATCGACGCCTGTGCGAAGGCCGGCGTGCTGCTGCTCTATGCCGAGGAACTGTTCTTCGCGCCCAAGTACGTGAAGGCGAAGCAGATGGCCGACGAAGGCGCCTTCGGTCGCGTGCATCTGGTGAAGCAGTCGGAGAAGCACAGTGGTCCGCACTCCGACTGGTTCTGGGACGTCACCCAGAGTGGCGGCGGCGCGCTGATGGACCTGGGCTGCCACGGCATCGCGTTCTGCTGGTGGTTTCTGGGCAAGCCTAAGGTGAAGAGCGTGTACGCACACCTCGCCACGCAGGTGCATGGTGCGAAGACGCAAGGTGATGACGAGGCGCTCTGCATCATCGAGTTCGAGGGTGGCGCGACCGGCGTCGTCGAGAACTCGTGGACGAAGCCCGGTGGCATGGATGACACCATCGAGATCTTCGGCGACAAGGGACAGACCTACGCCGACATGCTGATGGGCAATGCGCTGCCGACGTATTCGGAGGTCGGATTCGGCTACGCCGTCGAGAAAGCGTCGACCACGACCGGCTGGACCTGGCCCGTGTTCGAGGAGCACTGGAACTACGGCTTCCCGCAGGAGATGCGGCACTTCGCGCGCTGCGTCCGCGGGAAGGAGACACCGATCTCCGACGGCGAGACCGGTCGCGTCGTGCAGGAAGTGCTCTATGCGGCCTACGCATCGGCAGGACTTGGCCGGAAGATCGAACTGCCGTTCCGGCCGATGGGTATTCAGAAGCCGATCGACTTGTGGAAGCAGCCGGAGCTCACCCTCGGCTTCATCTGACGTGCAGACCTCCGGCACGTCTGTCCGGGTCTTCGAGACGCCCGCACAGATCGGGGAGCATGTTGCGACGCGCATCCTCTCGCGGATTCAGTCGGCGGCGCAGGACTCGCGCCGCTTTTTGCTTGGCCTGCCGACCGGCCGCACACCGAGGCCCGTCTATGCCGCGATGGCGCGCCAGCTCGCGGCGTCGCCTCAGTCGCTCGCACACGTCACACTCGTGATGATGGACGAGTATCTCGTCGAGCAGGCCGACGGGTTCGCGTATGCACTCGCCGATGGTGCGCCGTCGTGTCACGCATTCACGCGAACCGAGATCGTCGGCCCGCTGAACGCCGCGCTGCCCGATGTATTCCGGCTCACGGATGCGCAGGTGTGGTTTCCCGATCCGCGCGACGCCGCGTCGTACGACAGGCGCATTGCCGACGCTGGCGGCATCGACTTCTTCCTCGTTGCATCCGGCGCTGGCGACGGCCACGTGGCCTTCAACCCGCCGGGCAGCGCACGTGACAGTCGCTCGCGCGTGGTGACGCTGTCCGAGCAGACGCGGCGTGACAACCTCGTCACCTTCCCGGCGCTTGGCACGCTGGACCATGTTCCGCGTCACGGCGTGACGGTCGGCATCGCCACGATCACCGACGCCCGCGAGGCCGTGATGGTCGCGTGGGGTGAGGGCAAGCGTGCAACGGTGGCGCGGATGCGCGCTGCGACTCAATATCAGGCTGACTGGCCCGCGACGATGATCCACGAATGCGCCGCGGCCGAGCTCGTGATCGACGCTGCAGCAACACTGCAGGGGAACGAATGACCACTGCGCATGCCACTGACGGGGTTCGCACGCCGCGCATCGTGATCATCGGTGGCGGTTTCTCGGGTCTTGGCATGGCGATCCGGCTGCGCGCCGTGGGCATCGACGACTTCGTCATCCTCGAGCGCGCCGCGTCGCATGGCGGCACGTGGCGCGACAACAGCTATCCCGGCTGCGCCTGCGACGTGCAGTCAGTGCTGTACTCGTTCTCGTTCGCACCGAACCCCGACTGGAGCCACACCTTCTCGCCGCAGGACGAGATCTGGGCCTACCTGCGCCGGTGCGCGACCGAACACGACATCGACCGGCACTTCGTGTTCGGTGAGACGGTGACGGCGGCCACGTGGGACGACGATCGGCAGCAGTGGAGCGTGCAGTCGACCACGCGACGTTGGCAGCCTGCGATCGTGATCATGGCGACGGGAGGATTGAGCGACGCCGTGATGCCGCGCATCAAAGGACTGGCGACGTTTACGGGCACCATCTTCCACTCCGCGCAGTGGCGACACGACGTGGACCTCACGGGCAAGCGCGTGGCCGTGATCGGAACCGGTGCGTCAGCCATCCAGTTCGTACCACGCATCGAGCCGCAGGTTGCACATCTCACCGTGTTCCAGCGCACGCCGCCGTGGATCATGCCGCGCCGCGACACGCCGATCGGTGCGTGGCGCAAGCAGCTCTACCGCCAGGTGCCCGCGCTGCAGCGCGCACATCGTGCGGCCACCTATCTGCTGCGCGAGGCGTTGCACCTGCCGTTCAGGAATGCCCGCGCGGCACGCGTCGTGGAATGGGTTGCAGGGCGACACATGCAGGCGCAGGTCGCCGATGCCGCACTGCGCGCGAAGCTGCGGCCCGACTACCGCATCGGCTGCAAACGCATCCTCGTCTCCGATGACTACTACCCAGCGCTCACGCAGCCCAACGTCGCACTGGTGACCGATGCCATCACGTCGATCGAGGCGGAGGGTGTGCGCACGGCCGATGGCGCACTGCATGCCGTGGACGTGATCATCGTCGGCACCGGCTTCCGCCCCACCGATCCAGTGCTGGCGCCGCACATCTGCGGGCGCATGGGCGAGTCGCTCGCCGAGACGTGGCAGGGCAGTCCTCGCGCCTACATGGGCACGTCGCACGCAGGTTTCCCGAACTTCTTCACGCTCATGGGTCCGAACACCGCACTCGGTCACTCGTCGGTGCTGCTCATGGCCGAGGCGCAGGTCGAGCATGTGGTCGGCGTGCTGCAATACATGGAGCCGCGCGACATCGCGGCTGTGGAACCCGATGCCTTCGCCCAGCGCGCCTGGGTGGCCGGCGTCGATGCGCGACTGCAGGCCACCACCTGGAATGCCGGTGGCTGCACCAGCTGGTACATCGATCCGACCGGACGCAACTCGACGCTCTGGCCCGACGGTGTCGGCCGGTTCCGTCGCACGGTCGCCCGCATCAACCCGCGCGAGTACCGCTGGATACCACGCCGCGACGCACGCGCACGGGACATGGTCAATGTCTGACGGCACCAGCACCGGCGAGGCGCCGTCCGCTCTGGAGCAGCTCGAGGGGCGCCTGGCCAGGCTGTGCGCCTCGCTGCCCGGATCGTGGCTGTTGCGCCTGGTGCGTGAACGCCCGCACATCGTCGACGGGCTCACGCTCGATGCCCATGTGCAGTTCATCCTCGCGGCTCGTCGCCGGAAGCCGCAGGTGTTGATGTGCGGCCCGACACTGGCCGATGCACGCCTGCGCTATCGTCGCGAGGTGGCGGCCGTGACCGGCGGCAGCGGCGCGCGCCCCACGCGCGTGGGCGCCGTGCGCGACATCATGCTGGATGGCGACACCGGCCCGCTGCAGGCGCGTCACTACGCGCCACCGCCGCCCGTCGGCGACGGACCGGTGCAACCGCTGCTCGTCTTCTTCCATGGCGGCGGTTTCGTGATCGGCGATCTCGACACGCATGATGAGCCCTGTCGCATGCTGGCGCACCATGGCGGCATGCATGTGCTGAGCGTTGCGTACCGACTGGCACCGGAGCACCCGTTCCCTGCACCGGTGCAGGATGCCCACGCGGCCGTACAGTGGGCGCAGGCCCATGCAGCGGTACTCGGCGCGGATCCGGGCTGCATCTGCGTCGGTGGTGACAGCGCGGGAGGGAACCTCGCCACCGTCGTGGCGATGCAGTGCGCGCGCGAAGGCCGGCCCATCGCGGCGCAGCTGCTGATCTATCCGACGACCGACGCGACCATGGTGCATCCATCGCGCACGCAATTCGGCAAGGGGTTCGTCCTCACCGATGCGGACATGGACGCGTTTTTCGAACGCTACGTGGGCGGCGACGACTCGCTGCGGCGCGACGCGCGGGTGAGTCCCGCGCTGTCACCCGATCTCGTGCTCTCGCCACCCACGCTGCTGATCACTGCCGGCTTCGATCCGCTGCGTGACGAAGGCGAGGAGTACGCGGCGGCGCTGAGCGCAGCCGGTGCCATCGCTCGGTCCCGGCGAGTGCCGGGCCTGGTGCATGGATTTCTGCACATGACGAACGTCGTGCCGGCCGCGCGCGACGCCGTGATCGACATGGCGCGACTCTTCCGCGGATTGCTCGACGAGTCGCGTCAGCGCAGCGTGCCGGGCATCTCGGCGAGGCCGTAAGCCAGCACCGCCATCGCAGCGATGCAGCGACGGAGGTCCGTCTCGTTGACCGCGTTCAGCATGTCGGCTGCGGTGTGGTGATACCAGAAGTACTTCGACGCATCGACATCGAGCGCGAAGCCCGGCACGCCCAGCGCGAGGATCGGGCCCACGTCGGCCTCGCCCTCACCCGGCGCGATCACCGGCGCGCCGGCGATGCGCGTGAGCTGCGCCAGCAGCGCGGCGCGGCGCGCACCAGCCGCCGTGCCCTGAAAGCGGAAACCCTTCGGGTTGAAGATGCCGTTGTCACTCTCGATCGCGGCAAAGTGCTTCGGCAGCTCGGCGCGATGCGCATCGCGGTATCCGGTGCCGCCGCGCAATCCGTTCTCTTCGTTCGTCCACAGCACCACGCGGATGGTGCGACGCGGCGTGAGGCCCAGTGTCCTGAGCAGCTTCACGGCTTCCCATGCGGCCACGCTGCCGCCCGCATCGTCCATGGCGCCCTGACCCACGTCCCATGAATCGATGTGGCCGCCGATCACCACCACCTCGTCCGGGAGTTCGCGCCCACGCAGCTCCGCCACCACGTTCCGTGACGGTGCATCGAGCAGCATCTTGGCATTCATCACCAGCTTGAGGCGCACCCGCTCACCACGCTGCTGCATGCGGTCCAGGAGGTCCGCATCCTCGATGCTCAGTGCGGCCGCCGGGATTTTCCGTGTCGTCGAGTCGTAGCGCAGGCCGCCGGTGTGAGGCGACTGCATGGAGAACGTCGCCACCGACCGGATCAGCGACCCGACGGCGCCTGCGCGCGCCGCCGCACTCGCGCCGGCACCGCGATACCGCACCGCGACGTCATAGCCTGCGAACGGGGCCGAGTCCTTGGGGAAGGGCACGTTGAAGAGCACGATCTTGCCGGCCGCCTCCGCCCGGCGACGCTCCAGCTCCTCGAACGAGCGCACCACCAGCACCTCCGCCTCGATGCCCATCGGCCCGGTGCCCACACTGCCGCCCAGGCCAAGCAGGTGCAACTCGGCGCGACGAGGCGTGATCAGCGTGGCCGACTCGTCACCACGCACCCAGTGCGGCACCATGACCGGCTCTCCGCGCACATTGGCGAAGCCATCGCGCCGCATCTCGGCCAGTACCCAGTCGATGGCGCGTTCGAGCGCTGCAGACCCGCTGAGCCGGTGCCCGAACCCGTCCACCAATGCGGCGAGGCGCTTGTAGGGAAGCGAGTCGGCGAGCGCCGCGCGCGTGATCCGCTGCGCAGCCGGCGCCATGCGCGCGATCTCGAGGTTGGACTGCGCGTGGGCTGCCGGCACGAGACAGGCGGCGGCGGCGAGAACCGCAGTGACACGAAGGCGCATGAGACGGATGAAGGAGAGAAGTCGCTGCCGTACGATAATCAGCGGCGCTCGGTGTGGCGTGCGTTTCTCCACGCCGTCCTTCGACGCCGAGATCTTCGGGAGGTCGAGCATCCGATCAGCCCCATCGGCAGGCACCGATCAGCGCGGCAGCAGCAGCGAACTCGCATCTGCCCACGCCACGCGGAATTCCGTGGCGGGCACGCACTCTGCCGTGGGCTGCTCGATCATCTCCACTTCCGTGCCGCGCATGCGTGTGTAGAACGCACGGGCGCGCACGTTTGCGGCGAACACCCAGAGATGTACGCGCATGTCGAGCTGCTGCGACACGATGCCGCGTGCCGCGACATCGAGCAGCTGCGGTCCGACGCCTGATGATCGTCGCGACGGATCGACGTGCAGGTTGTCGATCAATGTCCCGTACCGCGGATCTGCGTTGCCGATGACGTAGACGAAACCCGCAAGCGCGCCATCGGACTCCGCGACGATACCGAAGTTCGTGTCGGCGTCAGTGCGCTGCAGCCGCGCGTCCCATACCTGCGCACGATCCTCGTTCACTGGCCCATCGAGGAAGGCGTCGCTCAGGATGCCGCGGTAGACGGAGCGCCAGCTCGCGGCGTGCAATGCGGCAACCGCCGGTGCGTCGGCGCCACGCATCAGTCGAAATGTGAGCTCTGGCATGGCACCCCGACGTTGGTACTGCATGGACCCGAAACAGGACGCGCGCAGGGCGCCGGTGCAGACCATGCGCCTTGGGTGCACAACATCCCTTGCATGTATCGTTACGTTCAAAAATAACCGGTCGCGAGTGCAGGCCCACCGCCGCAGGGGGAAACATGCCTGAGCATGTGTCGAGTGAGACTGCCGTCTCACGACGGGAATTCGTGGCAGGCTTCGCCGCACTCGGCGCCGTCTGGATGGTCGCCGGCACGGCCTGCGCGCGCGACTCGGGCACCGCCGCCGCCGACACCAGGCTCGTGCATTTCACGCCGGATCAGGCGAAGCAGGTGGACGCCATCAGCGCCCGCATCCTGCCGAGTGACGGTACGCCAGGCGCGCGGGAGGCGGGTGTCCTCTACTTCATCGACAGGACGTTGACGACGTTCGCCAAGGACCAGGCACCGCTGTTCGCGGACGGTCTGACGAGTCTCGCCGCCGCCACGGTGAAGGCACATGGCACCGCTGCCACCTTCGCCGCACTTGCGCCGGAGCAGCAGGATGCACTGCTCCGCAGCATCGAGGAGACGCCGTTCTTCGGCGCCTTCCGCTTCGCGACGCTCGCCGGCTTCCTGTCACTGCCGAAGTACGGCGGCAACAAGGACTACGTCGGCTGGAAGTTCATCGGGCAGGAGGTCGGAATGGAGCACAAAGCGCCGTTCGGCTGGTACGATCGCCCCGAGAACCAGATGGCGCTGCTCGGCGAGGTGCTGTGAGACAGCTTCCTGTCGCGAAAGCCGAGCCGCCGCGCCGGACGTACCCGACGGATACGGCGGTGGACTTCGTCGTCGTGGGATCGGGTGTGGCCGGCGCATCGGTGGCGCGCGAGCTCACGCGCAACGGATTCGATGTCGTGCTGCTGGAACAGGGCCGCAACGTCGGGCCCGACGACATGGAGCACGATGAACTCGGCGCCTTCGCGTGGCCGCGCTGGACCAACGACCCGGCGCTCTCGCCACAGATGTACCGGAAGTCGGCCAGCGAGAAAGCCACGCAGCAGCAGTTCGTGCAGTACGCCCGCGCCGTTGGCGGCACGACGCTGCACTTTACCGGCAACTTCTGGCGCTTCCGCCCCATCGACTTCAACGAGCGTTCCGTGCGCGGCGGCGTGCCGGGTGCAGCGCTCGAGGACTGGCCGATCACGTACGAGGAGCTGGAGCCGTACTACGCCGCCGTGGAGTACGCCGTCGGTGTCTCGGGTGCCGTGAACGACGATCCGCGCGAGCCGATGCGCTCGAAACCGTATCCGCTGCCGCCGGTGAACGTGACTGGTCCCGGCGTGTTGCTGGAAGTCGGTGCGAAGAAGCTCGGCTGGAGCTCGAAGGCGGCGCCGATGGCGATCCTCTCGCGCGAGTACAAGGGCCGTCAGCCCTGCCACAACTGCGGCTTCTGCCTGGCATTCCCCTGCGAGTGGGGCGCGAAGTCCGGGGCCAACTGGACGATGGTGCCCGAGGCGCTCGCGAGCGGGCGCTGCGAGCTGCGCCCTGACAGCTACGTGCGGAAGATCGAGACCGACGACACGGGTCGCGTGACCGGCGTGATCTACTTCGACTCGCAGAAGCGCGAGATCGTGCAGAAGGCGAAGGCCGTCGTGGTCTGCGCCAACGGTGCCGAGACGCCGCGACTCCTGCTGATGTCGAAGTCGAACCGCTTTCCGGAGGGACTCGCGAACTCCAGCGGCATGCTCGGCAAGCACCTGATGTTCAACGGCGGCACCACGTCCAGCGGCGAGTTCGAGCACGAGATTCATGCACACAAGGGTCCGGTGGTCACGCGGATCACCCAGGAGCACTATGAGCTGGACACGTCGCTCGGATTGATCGGCGGCGGCGGCTTCGACTTCCGTGTCTCCGTACCGGGCCTGATGCGCACGCTGAGCATGCCGAGCGACGGACCGATGTGGGGCAGCGCGTTCAAGCAGCGCATGCGTCCCTGGTTCCTGAACTCGCTGGAAGCGTTCGGGCACACCACCTCGCTTCCGGTGAGCACGAACACCATCGATCTCGATCCGGAGCTGAAGGATGCCTGGGGACTCCCCGCCCTGCGCGTGACGTTTCGCGAGCACGAGCACGACATGCGCCTCTACAAGTACTTCACGGCGCGAGGCCACGAGCTGCTGGTGGCATCGGGCGCGAAGAAGGTCACCGACAATCCCGTCAACGACACACCCGGCGGCGCCGTGCACCTGCTGGGCACCGCGCGCATGGGCAACGATCCGAAGAATTCGGTGATCGACAGGTACCATCGTGCGCATGACGTGAAGAACCTCTTCATCGTGGACGGCAGCAGCTTCGTCACGAGCGGTCGCGGGCAGCCCACGATGACGATTCAGGCGCTCGCATTCCGTGCGGCCGATCATATCGCGGAGTTCGCACGAACGGGCGAGATCTGAGCAGCGATGATGCGGCGGCGGCGCGCCGTAATTTCAGTGCGACCGGCTCATCCGGAGCACGATCTGCCACTCCGCTGCCGTCACCGGCACGACCGAGAGTCGGCTGACCTTCAGCAACGCCATCTCACGCAGTTCGTCACTGGCCTTGATCTCCGGCAAGGTCACCGGGCGAGGCAACGGCTCCACGGCCTTCACGTCGACCATGAACCAGGTCGGCGTCTCGGCCACCGACGCCGGATCGTAGTAGTCGTGCGAGGGATCGAGTGCGGTGGGATCAGGATACCCTTCGCGCACGACCTCGCAGATGCCCGCGATTCCTGACGGCTCGGCGTTGCTGTGGTAGTAGAAGGCCAGATCGCCCTGCTTCATGCCGTCACGCAGGAAGTTGCGCGCGCCGGTGTTCCGCACGCTGTCCCACGACGTGATCTGCCCAGGCGCGGCCTGCAGG
>Ga0105047_10008531_pt1 | contig 17046 bp, 15 predicted proteins | sample MAT04_FD_78384 | JGI IMG/M metagenome (GOLD analysis project Ga0105047, IMG submission 78384) | Freshwater microbial communities from Lake Fryxell liftoff mats and glacier meltwater in Antarctica - MAT-04 (megahit assembly) | ecosystem: Environmental > Aquatic > Freshwater > Ice > Liftoff...
ACCCGGTTCACCCCGTCTGCCACCTTGTGCTGCTCGGCCAGCTGGTAGGCGAGTTCGATCCCCGCCGCCCCCGCCGTCGAACCGCCCGCCGCAAGGTTATCCAGCGCCGCGAGGATCTTGGTCTTGTCGGAACCCTTGGTCGGCTCCAGCACCACCCCGGCCGACCCGGCATAGGCCACGATCGACACCGTGTCGTTGTCGCCCAGCTGGTCGACCAGCAGCCCGAAGGCCCGCTTCAGCAGCGGCAGCTTGTCCGGTTCATCCATCGACCCCGACGTATCGAGCAGGAACACCAGGTTGGATGGCTTGTCCTCCGTCACCGGCGGCGCGTAGCCCTTGATGCCGATCTGCACGATCTGCGTTTTGGGGTTCCACGGCGTCGGATACACCGACACCGTCGGCTTGAACGGCGTCGCGGCATCGGTCGCGGCCGGATAGTCGTAGCTGAAATAGTTGATCAGCTCCTCGATCCGCACCGCATCGGGCTCCGGCACCCACCCATCGGTCAGCGCCCGGCGAACGTACGAGTACGCCGCCGTATCGACGTCGATCGAGAAGGTCGAAACCGGCTCGTTTTTGACGATCTTCACCGGGCTCTCGACGAACTTCGAAAACTCGTCGCCCGACGGATCGGTCGGCGCCGCCATCATCGGCTCAGCCACGGACAGTGGAGCCGCGAACGACTCCGTCGCCATTTGCGGCTGCACGCCGGCCGACATCTGCTGCTGCGTCCCATCGGGCTGCGCCAGCGTCCGCATCATCGGAGCCGGCGATACAGGCTTGGCCGCATCGGCCCGCATATCCATGTCCGGCGTATCAGCCGTTTCTGCCGGTGCGGCCTCTGTCGCCATCACCTGATCATCGAGCGTGATCTCTGATTCCACGGTCGGCGCTTCCACCGACGCCGCACCATTGGCCAGTACCTCGACCTTCTTCTCCTCGGTCGCGGTCGTGCCTACCTCGCCCCCCAGCGGTGCCGGCTCGCCCATCGTCGTCACCGTCACCGGCGGCACGCCAACCGGCGTGATCGCGGTGGAGGTGTAGAGCTGATACCCGAGCGGCAGGAGCAGCAGCGCAACCGCGGCAGTGCCCAGCCCGTAAGTAAGACGGTTATCCATCGTCCAGTTCCTTCTCGCATTGGCGAACATGGAACTGAGACGATCGATCAGCGGATTTCCTTGGGTCGCCCGCTGCTGCTCGGCATCGAACGCCAGCATCGCCGCGTCGAGCGCCTGGTTGCGCCGCGCCTCGTTGGGCACGGGCGTCCGCTGCGCCTTGAGCGCTGAAAGCTTGTCGTCGAAATCGTCATGGTTGCTCATAGGAGCCCCCTCAGGGTCTTTTTTGCCTCGTGGACGTGCCAGGAAACTGTCGCCTCCTTGCACCCCATGATCACGCCGGCTTCGGCGTGGCTCATCCCCTCCGCGTAAATGAGCAGCACCGCATCCCGTTGCTGGTCGGGAAGTCTGCGGACTGCATCCCGCATCTCCTTGGCCGCCGCCGAGTCCTCCTGATCGGGCAGGTACTCGTCGGGCGCCACCTCCGCATAGCGGTCGACATTGCGCCCACGCCGGCTCCGCGCCCGCTGCATGTCGCGCACCGCATTCAGCGTCACGCGATAAAGCCAGCTGGTGAAAGCCGAACGGCCATCGAAACTTTTCAGGATGCTCGCGAGCTTGACGCACACGTCCTGCGCCACGTCCTCGGCATCCGATACCTTGCCGCACCATTTGCACGCGGTGCGGAAGATGAAATCGTAGTGCCGCTCGACCAGCAGCCCGAAGGCACGACGATCCCCGCCAAGCGCTTTCGCGATCAGCGTCTCGTCGGCAATGGGCCGCGTCGCGGCCGCCGTATTGTCAATAAACTGCGGCATCAGGGCGAAGGACCGTTGCACCGAAATGAACTCTCATGCGGCATTCTAGCAATGAGACGACAGGCGCAACGAACTCCTTGGGTCACAACCCCAGGTTTATTCTGCGACCTCAATGCCCTTGCCGCCCGCCCCTACCCGCGCTACTCCACCGCCATGTCCACCGAGCCCCCAAAGCCCCCCGTCAGCCCCTGGCAATTGACCCCGGCGCGGATCGTCCTGCTGCTGCTGGGCCTGGTGCTGCTCGCCTATATCGCCTCGGCCTTCATGGGCGGCCTCACCAACTATGAGCAGCTGAAGGAAGCCGCGCAGGAAAAGAAGCTCCAGCAGGTCGCCCCAGCCGACCCTGCACCCGCGACGCCCACTCCGGCCAACTAGGGCCGCCAGCCCTCGCGTACCGCCTCCACATACGGCCCCGTCCCGGTGCGCACGTAGTGCGACCGCCGGATATCCCACGCCGCCTCCAGTCGTCCCGCCATCTGCGAATTGTACCAACGGTCGAATCCCGCCGCCGGATACAGCGTCATCTCCCCGGCTACCAACCCCAGCTGGGTGACCAGAAAATCCACCCTCGCATAGTCGAGCCCGGCCGCGAGCACTGGCGCCAGCTGCGCCGCCTCGCGGCCCAGCTCCGCTATCCGCTCCGACCACGCAAGCCGCAGTTCGTAGCCGGCTCCCCAGCCATCGATCTCATTGCCCGCCGCATCGAGCGTCAGCGACGCACCACTCACCTTGTCCACCACCCACAGATGCGTGAGCGTGCCACAGCAGATGTGCACCTTGATATCGGTCGGCAGGCCGGCGCCGCCCAGCGCCAGCAGCTCCTCCGCCAGCAGTTTCGGCACGATCGGCCAATAAGCCCATTCCTCGCGTCGTCGCCCACGCCGCAGCCACCGATCGACCCTTCCGACGATTTCCGCCTGCGATGGCACACCCGATTGCACCACGATGTTGGTGCCGCAGCTGTTGTTGAGCTTGAGCATCGCATCGCCAGCAAGCACCTCGTCGGGAACGGACTGTGCATCCGGCCCGACCCAAAGCGTCCGTGCCTGCCGCAACTCCGGGCACCGCTCGGCGATCACGGCCTTCACCGCCACCTTGTCGGCCAGCGTTACGAACTCGGGATTGTGGTCAAAAATCTTGCGCCACAGCATCCGCTCGTTGTGCGTGCGCGGCCACGCGGCGTCGGGCCAATAGCCCATGCGCCGCCGGAACCGCAGCAGCATGGGCAAGTGACGCATCGCCACCCACCGCCGCATCGCCTTGACTGCAGGAGGCACGGGCGCCATCGCGACGCCCGCCATCACTTAAGCTACCAGCGCCGTCGGCACCGCTTCGGCGATGAAGCCGCCACCCAGCACCTCGGTCGTCTCGCTCTCGTCGGCGTAGAACACGCAGGCCTGCCCCGGCGAGATCCCGTATTCGCCAGCGAACAGCGTCACGAACACCTCGCCGCCCTCCATGTGCACCGCCCCGGACTGCGGCGGCCGCGTCGAGCGCACCTTTACCTCGATCGGCATGCCATTGCCCGCCGCGAGCGACGCCAGCGCCTGCTCGCCGAGCCAGTTCACATCGCGCAGCCGCACTGTCTTCGTCATCAGCGCCTCGCGCGGACCAACGATCACCCGTCCGGTCTTGTGCTCGAGCTTGACCACATACAGCGGTTCCGCCGCCGCGATCCCAAGGCCCTTCCGCTGCCCGATCGTATAATTCACGATCCCCGCATGCGTCCCGAGCACCCGCCCGTCGAGATGCACGATCTCGCCCTTTTCCAGCGCCTCGGGATGCATCTTGCGGATCACGTCGGCATACTTGCCCTGCGGCACAAAGCAGATGTCCTGGCTGTCGTGCTTTTCGGCGACTTCGAGCCCGAGTTCCCGCGCCAGTTCGCGCACCGCCGGCTTGGTCATGCCGCCGAGCGGAAAGCGCAGGAAATCCAGTTGCTCCGGCGTCGTCGCAAACAGGAAATAGCTCTGGTCGCGGCTGTCATCCACCGGCCGGAACAGCTTCCGCCGCCCGTCGACGAGCTTGCTCTGCACATAGTGCCCCGTCGCCAGCACGTCGGCGCCGAGGTCGCGCGCCACTTCCATCAGGTCGACGAACTTCACGCTCTGGTTGCACGCAATGCACGGCACCGGCGTCTCGCCCTGCCGATAGGCATTGGCGAACGGCTCCATCACGGCGTTCTTGAAGCGCTCTTCATAGTCGAGCACGTAGTGCGGAATGTTCAGCGCCTGCGCCACGCGTCGGGCATCGTGGATGTCCTGCCCGGCACAGCATGCACCCTTGCGGTGCGTCGCCTCGCCATGGTCGTAAAGCTGCAGGGTAACGCCGACGACATCATAACCCTCACGGGCAAGCAGGCCGGCTACGACGGAACTATCGACGCCCCCGGACATCGCCACGACGACGCGCGTGTCCTGGGGACGCTTGGGCAGATCAAGCGAATTCATCATCTCTCTCATCCGGATGGGTTCAAGGGCCACTTTGGATGGCGCGCATATACGCTTTGTCACCCGTCTCGGCAACATTTGCCGCCCCATGGCGAAGTCTGCCGATTCAATCTGGCAAGCCGATTCCGCAAGTCGTTGATTTCGCTCAACTTCCGATTCCGGCACGGCGCTTGCAACACCATCCACGCAACACTCCGTCCTTCGAGGCATTCGTGTCGGTCACCGTCGGCTTCTCCCAGGCAACCACTTCGCTGATCGTCCCCGCCTTGGGGACGACCAAGCCTGACAGCACCGCCGTCGATGGCATCGCCGAAGCTGGCGGCGAGACCAACCCGTTTGCCGCGCTCCTCGCCATGCTGACCCCGGGCGCCCAGCCATCGGCCGATGCGGAGGCGGCAACCGCCGACACCCCGGCTGTCGCCGCCACCGGCAGCACCATCCTTCCGGCAGCCCTGCCGGTCGTCGATGCACCGGTTGCGGCCCCCGTCCTGCCTGAGTTGTCCAACCTGCAGCAATCCCAGCAGGGCAAAGCGCTGCTCAAGGATTTCACCGACGCTCTGAAGGCCGCCAAGTCCGCTATGGACGACGGCAAGCCGCTCGATCCGGCGCTCGAAAAAAAGCTCGCGGACACCGTCGATGCCATCGCGGCATGGTTTGCCGGTCAGTCGCAGTTCCAGCCGACGCCCACCGACACCAGCCTGATCTCGCAACTGGCCGCTGCCGGCAACATCCTGCCCGCGGCTCCGGCCGGCAGCCTGCCGCCCGCACCAACGCCGGTGGATGCGGATGCGCCGCCGGTCGATGCCGCCGACTCCGCCCCCGTCACTACCTCCCCCGTTGCGCCGGCGACGCAGTACATGCAGGCGAAGATCGTCCCGCAGCAGCTCGCCGACCTCGGCGACGCGCTCAAGAACTTCGCCGCCCAGCTCGAAAAGACCTCGCCCGAACTCGCCACGGCGCTGGCCAGGCTCGCCGACCGCATCAACTTCGGCGACATCTCCGACGATGCGATGGCGCAGCTCGGCCTCACACGCTCGCTCGGCAGCACCAGCCCCGAGCTCGACCAGCTCGTCGCGGCCATGGCCGCCAAGCCCGAAGCCAGGAGCGTCGCCGCGCCCGCCTCGCCAATTGCCGCCCCGGTCCTCGACGTACCGGAAAGTCTCGCCGCCCAGTCCGATGCCTCCCCCACCGCTCCCGAAGCTAAGAAGGCCGAGGTCGCGCAGCCCGAGGCCCCGAAGTCCGAAGCCAAGGCAGACGCTCCGCCGAAGGCCGACGCGCCCACCAGGACCGACCCCCTCACCCGCTCCACCGACGTGAAGCTCGACGCTGACGTGCAGCTCGAGCCCAAGGTCAGCAAGTCAGACGACAGGTCCGGCACCGCCGACAGCAAGCCCGCGGGCCTCGCCCCCCAGGCCAACAGCAAGCCCGATACCCCAGCCGCTGCTGCCGCGCCCGTCGTCACCAATGCCGACGCCGCCGCCCAAGTGGCTCAGGCTGCTGCCGCGACCGCCGCGACCGCCACCCGCGCCATCCATGCCGCCTATGCGGCCCCGGTGCAGCAACTCAACGTCCCGCAGGTGGCCTTCGAGGTCGTCCGGCAGTTCGAGGCCGGCAACACCAGGTTCCAGATCCGCCTCGACCCGGCGGATCTGGGCCGCATCGACGTCAAGCTCGACCTCGACAAGAGCGGCACGGTCTCCGCCCACATGGTCGTCGAGCGCCCCGAAACCCTCGATCTGATGATGCGCGACCAGCGCGCCCTGCAGCAGGCCCTGCAGCAGGCCGGCCTCGATACCAGCAAGACCAGCCTCGAATTCTCGCTGCGCCAGAACCCTTTCGCCGGCACCGGCGCCGATACCGGCCAGGGTGGCAATGGCGGGCAACCAGGCTTCGGCCCCTACGGCACTCCGGTGACCGACGAGAGCACCGAGCTTGCCGCCCAGACTCTATATCGCGGCTCCGCCTCGGCGAGCGGCGTCAACCTGTTCGTGTAGGAGTACCTGTCATGGCCGTCAGCGGCGTCGGTTCCACCGGAATATCTTCCAGCAGCAGTTCCACCAGCAGCACACGGCTGGCGGACAACTTCGACTCGTTTCTGCAGATTCTCACGACCCAGTTGAAGAACCAGAATCCGCTCGATCCGCTCGATACCAACGCGTTCACCCAGCAGCTGGTGCAGTTCTCGGGCGTCGAGCAGCAGCTCAAGACCAACGAGTACCTCGAGGCCATGATGACCTCGACCCAGAGTGCAAGCAATTCGCAGGCTGTCAGCTATATCGGCAAGATCGTCACCGCCGAGGGCTCGAAGACCGAGCTGGTGAAAGGCGCCGCCACCTGGCATTTCGCCACCGAGAAGGCCGCCACCATTACCGCCTCGGTGCGCGACGAGGACGGCAACGTCGTTTACCAGAAGACCGGCACCGTCAAGCAGGGCGAGAGCGTCTTCAACTGGGATGGCGTCGGCACCGACGGCCGCCAGCAGCCCGACGGCTCCTACTCGATCACCATCGATGCCCGCGACAGCGACGGTAAACTGGTGAGTGTCGGTACCCAGATGACCGGCGAAGTCACCGGCGTCGATTTCTCCGGCACCGAGCCTGTGCTCATCGTCGGCGGCGCCCGCGTCAACCTTTCCGCCATGATCTCGGTCCGCCAGAAGACCGCGGCAGACACCACCCAGACCGAGGACGCGGTCTAGCGAACACCCGCCTCGTCCTTCAATGGACGAGGCGGCTCCTATTCCTGCCGGAAGCCGGTCGGCAGCCCGTCCATGCTCACCATGTTCTTGTCGCCCCAATAGTCGACGATCCCGTCCGGGCCCTTGGCCTCCGCCCAGCGGTCCATCGTGTCGCGCTCACCTTCATACGACATCAGCGGCACCCCGTAGCCGCACGAGGTCTTCACCAGGTCGAAGTCGAGCCGCACCATCTGCCGGGCGCCGAGCGGTTCGCTGCCGGCGAACTCCTGCCCCAGCAACCCCGAATATTCGTCCGAGCCGCGTACGATCACCCTGCCCTTGCCATACAGCCGCAGGATCAGCGGTGGCCCCTCGACGGCGCAGAACATGATCGTCATCCGCCCGTCTGCCATCAGGTGCGCCGAGGTCTCGTTGCCGCTGCCGGTCCGGTCGAGATAGACGACATGATTGTCGCCCAGCACCCGGAACTGGTCGGTAGAGCGCGGCGAGATGTTGATCCGCGTCCCCGCGGCTGCCGTCGCCGTAAAGAAGAAGTGCTGCTTGCCGATAAAGTCGCGGGTGTGCGCAGTGAGCGCCGGGTAGTCCTTGGCCATTTCAACTCGCTTTTCTAACGGGCGGCGCTGCCCCTCATCCACCGGCTGCCGCGTCGTCAACCTGTCGAGCGGGAACACCAGCGCAGTTACGGTTAATTATCTTCTAACTCTAACCAAGTCTTGAGCGTCGGTTATTCCGCCTTACGTGTCATCTGTTAACACCATGCGTCGCGTAACGCCCCGGTCTTTAACGCATTTTAAGTAATGCCTTAGCCGAATTTTAAGCGCGTTGGGCTAGGGTTCTGAGCGTGGTCAGGTTGAGTAAGTGAGTACAATGACCGTACAGATGCGTCCCCGCGTGAAGTATGTCATTGGGCCCGACGGGAGCCCACTGACAATCGCGGATTTGCCCCCCCGAGATACCCGCCGCTGGGTCATCCGCCGCAAGGCGGAAGTCGTTGCGGCTGTGCGCGGCGGCCTGCTGAGCCTCGAAGAGGCTTGTCAGCGCTACACACTAAGCGTCGACGAATTTCTGAACTGGCAGGCGGCCATCGACAAACATGGCCTCGCCGGCCTCCGGACGACCTGGATCCAGCACTACCGCGAAGGTTGATTGCCAGGGTTCCATCAAACCCAGAGCCCGCCCCGGCAGAATCCGTGGCGGGCTTTGTATATTTTTCGTCAGGGCGTCTCTGCTCCCATGTATCTGGCCCCCTCCGAGGTGGCCTTCAGCATTTCGTAATGCGCCCGCACCGCCGGCAGGTCGGGCTTGTCGAATTCCCCCGAGAACCAGCGATGGCTCGATAGCGCCAGCACGATATCGGCCAGGCTGAACCGGTCGTTGGCCACGAACCCGTTTGTCTGCCGCAACTGCGCCTCGAGGATCGCCATCCCCGTCCCCCAGCGCGCGATCGAGTCCTCGATCCTTGCCTTGTCCGTGTAAGCCGGGTTCTTCCTGATCAGCGCCTGCACCGCATAGGTCCAGGCCGGGTTGAGTTCGGTCGCCTGCCAGGTGAGCCACTGGTCCACCAGCGCGCGCTGCTTCATGTCGGCCGGCCACAGCCCGCTGCGATGCTTCCGCGCCAGGTAGCGCATGATCGCGCCCGACTCCCACAGCACGAAGCCGTCGTCGAGAATCACCGGCACCTGCGCGTTCGGATTGAGCTTCAAAAACTCCGCTTCGCGCGGATCGCGGTGCGGCAGCCCCCAAACCTCGGTGCGATACGTCAAGCCGATCAGATCGGCCGTCCAGCACACTTTTCGCACGTTGATCGAGGTGATCCGGCCCAGAATGACCAGTTTCGCGGTCGTTTGAGGTGCATCGGCCATCTTCAGTCTCCCTTAACGCTACCCGGCAAACTTTGCCGGTATTCGCAATCTGCGAGCCGAGGTTAACAACTTGTTTACCATCAGCTGGGTAATTTTTGCCTACGGGCTCGGTCTTGCGTCTTGCAGGACCGCTGGGTGCAAAGTCGGGTTCTGGCGTGGACGGTTTTCTGCAGTTTTTCAATCGCCTCGGTTTGGCGCGTCTGGCTGCGATGGGTGTCGTCGCGGCGCTGACCCTCGGCTTCTTTGCCTTCCTGATCATGCGCGCCTCGTCCCCGTCGCTCGCACCGCTTTATACCGGCCTGTCGCTCGAGGACTCATCCGCCATCGTCAGCGAACTGCAGACGCAGAACGTGCCCTACGAATTGCGCGGCGATGGCGACACCATCCTCATACCGCGGGACCAGATCACCCAGTTCCGCATGACCCTCGCCCAGAGCGGACTGCCCACCCGCGGCCAGGTCGGCTACGAAATCTTCGACCAGCAGTCGACGCTGGGCGCTACCAGCTTCGTGCAGAACATCAACAATGTCCGGGCGCTCGAGGGCGAACTGGCCCGAACCATCTCTTCGCTGAGCCGCATCAAGAGCGCCCGCGTCCACCTCGTGCTGCCCGAACGCGCCCTGTTCAGCCGCGAGCAGAAGGACCCCACTGCCTCGATCGTCCTTGCCGTGCGGGGCGAACTGAGTGCCGGCGAAATCCGCGCCATCCAGCATCTGACCGCAGCTGCCATCGAAGGGCTGACGCCGTCGCGCGTCTCCGTGGTCGACGATACCGGCCGCCTGCTCGCGTCCGGCGGCGGCGACAATGCCAACGAAATCCTTGCCGGCGAAGCCGATGAGCGCAAGGTCAGCATCGAAGAGCGGATGCGCGTCCAGCTCGAGGACCTGCTGGCCAACGTCGTCGGCTCGGGCCGTGCCCGTGTCCAGGTCAGTGTCGATCTCGACATGAGCCAGCTGACCAAGACCTCGGAATCGTTCGATCCCAACGGCCAGGTCGTCCGCTCCACTCAGACCCGCGACCTGGCGAACCAGGCGAACGGCCCGGGCGAGAGCGGCCAGGTCAGCGTGTCGAACGAACTCCCCGGCTCCACCGGAAGCTCGACTTCGGGCGGCACCTCCGAGCAGGGCTCGACCACCGAGGAAACCACCAACTACGAGATCTCGAAGACCACCACCAACGAGTTGTCCCAGGCCGGTGGCGTCAAGCGGCTGTCGATCGCCGTGGTCGTCGATGGCACCTACACCACCGACACCGCCGGCAACGCCACCTACGCCCCGCGCGACCAGGCGACCCTCGACCAGTTGACCCAGCTTGTGCGCTCCGCCGTCGGCTTCGACCAGACCCGCGGCGACCAGGTGCAGGTCACCAACCTGCAGTTTGCCGCCCGCCCCGACGTCACCGGCGCCGGCACGTCAGCCCCGGGCCTCTTCGATTTCACCCGCGACGACCTGATGAACGCCGCCCAGATGGGCGTCACCCTGCTCATAGCGCTGGCACTCGTGCTCTTCGTCATGCGCCCGCTGCTGAAGCGCGTGCTGAGCCCGGAAGGCGGGGCTCTCGCCCTGCCGACGTCCGCCGAAGTCCACAATCCCGGCGCCATGGGCCCGGGCAGTTTCGGCCCCGCTTCGATCAACTCGCAGCTTCCCAACCTGTCGGGTGCCGACCTGAACGATCCCTCCGTCACCAACGGCGAAAGCCCGCGCGTCCCGTCCTGGATGAACAATGCCCGCCAGATGGGCGAGCAGCAGGCCCAGACCCTCAAGACCGTCGGCAACCTCGTCGACGAAAACCCCAAGCAAGCCGCGCTGATCGTGCGCGACTGGCTTGCGAACGCCAGCTGAGGCTGAACCATGGCAGCCCCCGCAATGAACAGCGACCTTCAAGCCAAGCAGCTTTCCATCTCGGGCGACGCCACCAGCCGTGGCCTCGCCGGCGACGAAAAAGCCGCGGTGCTGCTGCTGGCGCTCGGGCCGGATTTCGGCCGCCCGATCCTCGAAGAACTCGACGATGTGGAAATCCGCCAGCTCTCCCGCGCCATGGTTCGCCTCGGGCCGATCACGCAGGACATGCTCGACAACCTGTTGGTCGAGTTCGTCACCACGATTTCGACCAACGGCACCATGTCGGGCAACTCCGAGACGACGCAGCGCCTGCTGCTCTCGTTCCTGCCGTCAGATCGCGTCGATGCGATCATGGAGGAAATCCGCGGTCCCGCCGGCCGCAACATGTGGGAAAAGCTGAGCAACGTTCAGGAAGACGTGCTCGCCAACTACCTGAAGAACGAGTACCCGCAGACCATCGCGGTCGTGCTCAGCAAGGTCGCCACCGACCATGCGTCCAAGGTGCTGGCCTTCCTGCCCGAGAGCCTCGCCATGGAAGTGGTGCACCGCATGCTCACGCTGGAACCGGTGCAAAAGGAAATCCTCGAAAAGATCGAGTCGACGCTGCGCACCGAGTTCATGTCGACGCTCAGCCACACCAAGCGTCGCGACAGCCACGAGCAGATGGCGGAGATCTTCAACTCGTTCGATCGCCAGACCGAGGCGCGCTTCATCACCACACTCGAAGAGCGCAACCGTGACGCCGCCGATCGCATCAAGGCGCTGATGTTCACGTTCGAGGACCTTGCCCGCCTCGAGGCCGGCGCCATCCAGACCATGATCCAGAAGATGGACAAGCGCGAACTCGCCATGGCGCTCAAGGGCGCCAACGACACCGTCAAGGACGTGTTCTTCGCCAACATGTCGGCCCGCGCCGGCAAGGTGATGAAGGACGACATGCAGGGCATGGGCCCGGTCCGCCTCAAGGACGTCGACGAGGCGCAGGGCCGCATGGTCGCCACCGCCAAGGACCTTGCCGCCAAGGGCGACATCGTCATCACCAAGGGCAAATCCGACGAGGAGATGATCGCCTAAATGAGCGCTCAACCCGTCCGTTTCACCTTTGATCTCGACATGGGCCGCGCCAACGAGCGCAAGTCTTCGCTGTCCGATGCCGCACTTGCCGAACTGATCGCCGAAGCCCACCGTGAGGGCCACGCCGCCGGTCTCGCGGAGGGCGAGCGCAGCGCCGTCGCCCGCGCCGAAAAGCAGGTCGCAACCGCCGCCGACGCGCTGGCCGGCAAGGTTGCCGCCATGGCCGCCACCATCGACGACGCCAAAAAGCAGTCCGCCGCCGAAGCGGTCAACCTGGCGCTTTCCATCGCCCGCAAGCTCGCCGGCCGCATGATCGCCGCCGAGCCCACCGCCGAGATCGAGGCGCTGATCACCGACTGCCTGCAGAGCCTCGAAGGCGTGCCGCACCTCGTCATCCGTTGCGAGCCGATGCTGGCCGACCGGGTTCGCGACATCGCGACCGCCAGGATCAGCCATTCCGGCTTCACCGGCCGCCTCGTCGTCCTCGGCGATCCCGATATCGCCATCGGCGACGCCCGGCTCGAATGGGCCGATGGCGGCGTCGTCCGCGACATCCGTCAGCTCTCGGGCGACATCGACGCCGCGATCACCGAATATTTCGCCGCTCGCGGCATCACCCCGTCTGAAGGGACCTGACCATGAGCACCGGCGAAACCGGCGTCTCCTTCGAGGAGATGGACGCGCCCTCCCGCCAGGGCGGCCTGCCCGACCAGGGCGAGAAATCCGCCTCCGACCTCGAAGCCGTATTCGACGTCCCCGTCCGCATCTCCGTCGTCCTCGGCCGCGCCAAGATCCCGATCGCCAGCCTGCTCAAGATGGATATCGGCACTGTCGTCGAACTCGACCGTCAGGTCGGCGAAGCAGTGGAGCTCTACGTCAACGACCGCCTGATCGCTCGTGGCGAAATCGTCCTCGTCGAGAACCATCTCGGCGTCACCATGACTGAAATCATCAAGGCAGCCTGACGATGCACAAGTGGCACGATCTCTCCTTGGTCCTCACCCGTGAAACGGGGGAGGGGCTTCGAACCGGCCGTAGGCAAGATCGCTCCGGCGGAGCGATTTTAGGTGAGAAGGCCATGAGAGCTAAGCTCGAATGGCCCAGCCGTAGCCGGTGGAGGGGGCGGCCCCTCGCGCTGAGGCCCGCCACCGCACCCAGCCTTTTGCATTCTAGGAGCACGCCATGCGCTTGCTGATCGTCGGCCCGCTCGAAGGCCAGCTCACCGAAGCCACCAAGCTCGCCATGGAAGGCGGCGCCAAGGTCGCCCACGCCCCCTCGATCGAGATCGCCCTCGCCTCGCTCCGCGCCGGCCGCGGCGCCGATCTGCTGCTGGTCGACGTGATGATGGATATCGGTGCGCTGATCGCCAGCCTCGATGCCGAACGCATCGTCATCCCGCTCGTCGCCTGCGGCACCGAGAGCAACGCCGCCGCCGCCGTCAGCGCCATCCGCGCCGGCGCCAAGGAATACATCCCGCTGCCGCCCGACGCCGAGCTGATTGCCGCGATCATCGCCGCCGTCGCCCGCGAATCGAACGATTTCCTCTATCGCGATCCGGCCATGGCCCGCGTCGTGAAGCTCGCCGAGCAGGTCGCCCCTTCCGACGCCTCGGTGCTGATCACCGGCGAAAGCGGCACCGGCAAGGAGGTGATGGCCAAATACCTCCACAGCCGCTCCAAGCGCGCCGGCAAGCCGTTCATCTCCATCAACTGCGCCGCCATTCCCGAGCAACTGCTCGAATCCGAACTGTTCGGCCACGAGAAGGGCGCCTTCACCGGCGCCATCGGCCGCCGCATCGGCAAGTTCGAGGAAGCCTCCGGCGGCACCCTGCTGCTCGACGAAATCTCCGAGATGGACGTCCGCCTGCAGGCCAAGCTGCTGCGCGCCCTGCAGGAACGCCTCATCGACCGCGTCGGCGGCACCAAGCCGGTGCCGGTCGATATCCGCGTCGTCGCCACCTCCAACCGCAACCTGACCGAGGCGGTCCGCGCAGGCACCTTCCGCGAAGATCTGCTGTTCCGCCTCAACGTCGTCAACCTGAAGCTGCCGCCGCTGCGCGACCGCCCCGCCGACGTCGCTGCGCTCTCCGATTTCTTCATCGCCAAGTACTCGAAGGCCAACGGTCTCAGCCGCCGCAGCCTTACCGACGACGCGCGCGCCGCGCTGCTCAAGGCCCCCTGGCCCGGCAACGTCCGCGAACTCGAAAACACCCTCCACCGCGCCGTGCTGCTCTCGGGCAGCGAAGTCATCGGCCCCGACGCCATCCTGATGCCGGACGGCACCGGCATCGGCGAGATCGCCGCCACCGCGTCCGTCGCCATGCAGGCCGCCGAGGTGGCCAACACCATCGCCCGCACCATGGTCGGCCGCACCGTCGCCGACGTCGAGCGCGACCTGATCCTCGACACTCTCGATCACGTACTCGGCAACCGCACCCACGCCGCCAATATCCTCGGCATCTCGATCCGCACCCTGCGCAACAAGCTCAACCAGTACTCCGACGAAGGCATCCCGGTGCCCGGCCCCGGCGAACAGCGGACTTCGGCAGCGTGAACCATCTCTCGGCCCACGTCCGCGACGTCGTCCCGGCGCCCGCCCTCCGCGCATCCTCCCCCTCGGCGGGGGAGGATAGTGCAGCTTGTGAGCGAAGCGAACTAGCGCAACTGAGGAGAGGGGGTCAGCACCCCGGTTTGCACGCTCGAGCGTCGCATCCCTTCGGACTGACCGAGACCACCCATGGCTGACCTCTCCAACCAGACCCCAGCCACCGTCGGCCTCAAGGTCCCGGCCCTCACCCTCGCGGGTTTCCGCAAGTCGCTGCTCTCCACCGACATCGCCCTCGCCGTCGGCATCATGGCGATCATCATGGTGCTGATCGTGCCGCTGCCGCCGCTGCTGCTCGATCTGCTGCTGGCGATCTCGATCGTCTTTTCCGTCCTCATCCTGATGACGGCGCTGTTCATCCAGACCCCGCTCGAGTTCAGCTCCTTCCCCACGGTGCTGCTGATCGCCGCGATGATGCGCCTTTCGCTCAACCTCGCCACCACCCGCCTCATTCTCTCCGACGGCCACAACGGCACCGATGCTGCCGGTCACGTCATCGAGGCCTTCGGCGAGTTCATCACCAAGGGCAATTTCATCATCGGCATCGTGGTCTTCGCCATCCTGCTGATCGTGAACTTCATCGTCATCACCAAGGGCTCGGGCCGCATCGCCGAAGTTGCGGCGCGCTTCAACCTCGACGCCATGCCCGGCAAGCAGATGGCCATCGACGCCGATCTCTCGGCCGGCCTGATCGACGAAGCCACCGCCCGCAAGCGCCGCGAAACGCTCGAGGCCGAAAGTGCCTTCTTCGGCAACATGGACGGCGCCAGCAAGTTCGTGCGCGGCGACGCCATCGCCGGCCTGCTCATCACCTTCATCAACATCATCGCCGGCCTCATCATCGGCATGATGCAGCAGGGCCTGAGCTTCGAGGAAGCCGGCCACATCTACACCCTGCTGACCATCGGCGACGGTCTCGTATCGCAGATCCCGTCGCTTATCGTTTCGACCGCCGCCGGCCTGCTCGTTTCGAAGGCCGGCGTCACCGGCTCCGCCGACAAGGCCCTCGTCGCCCAGTTCACCAGCTATCCCAAGGCGCTGGGCATGTCGGCGGCCGTCATCGCGGCGCTGGCTTTGCTGCCCGGCATGCCGATCCTGCCGTTCCTGGCGCTTGCCGGCGGCGTCGGCTGGCTCGCCTTCAAGGCCACGAAGACCAATGCCACCAAGGTCGCGCAGGCCGCCCTCGATGCCATCCTCAAGCCGGCCGCCCCCGGCGAGCAGCCCGCCGGCGGCCCGCTGGGCGAAGCGCCGATCACCGACAGCCTGAAGATCGACGAGCTGAAGCTCGAACTGGGCTACGGCCTGCTCTCGCTGGTCAAGGAAGACGATACCGGCACCGACCGGCTCACCGAGCAGATCAAGGCGCTGCGGCGCCAGCTGGCGACCGAACTCGGCTTCATCATGCCGCCGGTTCGCATCCTCGACAACATGCAGCTCGAGCCTAACGACTACAAGGTCAAGATCAAGGAAGTCGAAGCCGGCCACGGCCAGATCTGGGCGCACCAGCTGATGGTGATGGACCCGATGGGCAAGGAGATCAACCTGCCCGGCATCCACACCACCGAGCCCACCTTCGGCCTCCCCGCCACCTGGATCGAGCCGGCTATGCGTGACGAGGCCGAAATGCGCGGCTACTCGATCATCGACCCGTCCACCGTCATCTCCACCCACCTCACCGAGGTGCTGAAAGCCAACGTCGCCGACCTGCTGAGCTACGCCAACGTCCAGTCGCTCCTCACCGGCCTCCCCAAGGACCAGCAAAAGCTCGTCGAGGACATCGTCCCCTCCCAGATTTCCGTCTCCGGCATCCAGCGCGTGCTCCAGACGCTGCTCATGGAGCGCATCTCGATCCGCGACCTGCCGACCATCCTCGAAGGCATCGCCGAAATCGCCGGCCCCGGCCGCACCGCGCAGTCGATTGCCGAGCATGTGCGTTCGCGCCTCGCCCGCCAGCTTTGCGCCGCCAACCTCGGCCCCGACGGCAACCTGCCGCTGGTCACCCTCGGCGCGCAATGGGAGCGCGATTTCGCCGAAGCCATGGTCGGCGAGGGCAACGACCGCCACCTCGCCATGGCGCCGTCGCGCCTGCAGCAGTTCATCGTCGGCGTCCAGCACGCCTTCGAGAACGCCGCCCAGATGGGCGAAATCCCGGTGCTCATCACCTCCCCCGGCATCCGCCCCCACGTCCGTGCCATCATCGAACGCTTCCGCCCGCAGACGGTGGTGATGAGCCAGAACGAAGTGCATCCCCGAGTGCGCCTCAAGACCATCGGCAGCGTCTGACCCCTGGGCTGACCCGCCCGTTCGCGGTGCTTGTGGCCCGTTGTCGTTTCAGCAACGGGCTTGCGGCATATTGTGCGGTAAAGCGGCGCGAGTTGCGTGCTTTGGGGGAGACAACTTGCCAACGCTGACACTGAAGTTCGCACCAGTCCGACTCCGGACACTGCTCTCCCTGCTCGCCCTGTCCGCAGTGCTTCCGCCCATTCTGCTGCTGGTCTTTGCCCTCTGGCGCGCCGGCACCGCCGATCAGGCGGCCACCGAAAGTCAGTTCGTCGCCCAGTCGCGCAACCTTGCCGATATCTTCATCGGTCTGCTGGATGCCAACATCGACGTCGTGCGACGGATGGCGTCGCTCGAGGGCCAG
>Ga0105047_10008532_pt1 | contig 17044 bp, 10 predicted proteins | sample MAT04_FD_78384 | JGI IMG/M metagenome (GOLD analysis project Ga0105047, IMG submission 78384) | Freshwater microbial communities from Lake Fryxell liftoff mats and glacier meltwater in Antarctica - MAT-04 (megahit assembly) | ecosystem: Environmental > Aquatic > Freshwater > Ice > Liftoff...
CTCTTTGAGGCCAGTGACTACTCCAGATCATTGAGCGAAGGTGTTGTGACCCAAGCCCTGGCTGACGCGGCGGGTTAGTAAAATGAGCGAATCATTCTCCCGTTTGCCTCAGTCCTCAGAAGAGGGGCTCCGGCGCTGGATCTTCTTCTGCGATCCGAGCTTTTTGTCTTTCAATCGGCGAGCCTTGGCAGCGCGGGAGGGCTTCAACTTCTTTCGGACTTTCGGGATTACTAGCGAGGCCAGCACAATCGCCTTCAGCTTCTCCAGGCAGTCCTCCTTGTTCCGAGGCTGATCTCGATACAGCTGGGAAATCACGAGCAAATCGCCATCGACGGTCAGCTGAGGCTCTAACTTCGTCAGCACGCGAAATCGCCACTCTTCAGGAATTGATGGTGAATCCGCAGGTCGCCAGCGCAGCTGAGCCTTGGAGCTGACTTTGTTGACATTTTGCCCGCCGGGACCGGAACTGCGCACGAACGCGAACTCGAGTTCGGAGAGGGGAATCCGAAACCGGGCGTTGATTTCCAGCCAATCGGGAGTAGTCGGCATCGGAGCGGCAAGTCGGGCAAAGAGGAACGGATGACCCACGGAAATCAGCAAACCCCAAAACGAGAAGGGCTATTCGACTCTGAGAAGATCGGGAAGTGCAGTGGGCTGCGGAACATTTTTTCCAGGTACGGTCCACTGCCGGACCCATTCTGTCCAACTAAGTTCGGTCTCGCGGAACAAAAACTCGCTGCGTTGAACGACCGGCCAGTCAGCAGAACTGACCCCAAAGCTGGTCTGAGGTTGAATCGACGGACCTTCCGAATGCAGTTCGTAGACGACAGTATCCGGCACGGAGCCACGACGATTTGACAAAACCAGCCGGATGGCGTCGCGCTCCAACTCCAGACACGGCTCCGCACCATTCCGCTGTTCATGCCCCACAGCCAACAAGACCTGTTCTCGGACCAGATCGACGCCTGCTAATTTATAGAGTCCCGACAGCGCCACGTTCAGCCGAACTCGCGTCTCCGCCGGCAAATCCACCATCCAGCCCGGATCAACCAGGCGCGCCGCGAGCCACCCATGCAAATCTTCCCATCGCAAGACAGCGGGTCTGTCCAAAGCTGAAGAACACAGCAACTCCAGGTCGAAGCGGTTCGTTGCCGCTTGCAAGCGACCGACAACGACCTCGGCTCCGTTCATCAACTCTGTTTCGGAGATCAGAACACAAAACTCCCGCTCGACAAATCGACGGACCGCCAAAGTCACCGCATCGATCTGCGCCAGCTGCCGAGTCGATCGATATCCATGTCCTGCATCCGACTCATACCGCAAAGCACTCCGGAGTTTTGTGTAAATCTTGGCCAGCGTTCCCGAGCGGAAACCCGGTCGCAGCAAACCCGCGATCGACTCGCCATGACTGCCGACTCTCACCGGTTGAAGCTCCTTCGCTCGGTTCGCGACGTAGAGTTGCCAGTTCTCTTTGAGCTCCCAAACGAGGAATCCAATCACTCCTGGTGCGAGCAGCACGATCGTGCTGGCGATGGCGAGTGCCGTCGGTTCCGCCATCCGCGCGGCACCGACCGAACCAAGGATCAAGTCTTTTAGGTGAAACGTGTACGGCAGGAGAATCTTGTGGGAGATCGTCACCACGGGAAAATGTTTAATCGGATTAATCTGCGGCTCGACGAGTAGCGTGACGACGAACCGAATCACGTAAGACACGACCGACCAAACGGAACCAATCAGAATCTTCAGTAACACAAAGCGGCGGGGATCCCCCGACCGAAATCGCAGCCACTCATCCACGGTGTAGAGCGTCTGTTCGATCCATTGCATCGCGTCGTGAAACAGGTCCATGACCCAATGATAGATGACTGCGAAGATGCGAAATCTCAGCTCGTGCCAGGCCCGCACACAGATATCCAGCACCCGCTCCTCCACCGAACGCCCGGCGGGAGAGTTGAGAAACAGATTGAGGATCAAAAAGCTGTCGAGCCAGTTTCTCCAGCTCAGTGAGTCCAAAAACAATAGTCGGAAAGTTCCGACAATCACCAGAGTCACAGCCGCCGGTCGCAGGATGTACCCCTTAAAGATCGCAAACCCACGACTGTCGAGCACTCGATGGACGAGTGGGGAATCGATCACGGATGCCGGAAGCTCATAGACCAGCCAACGCGAGGCACTCCAGAGCCGGAGAAAGAACTTCACGACCCCACGGCGGAACTTAGGACGATCCAAGACCGCCCACAGAAACACGCCGAGGGTAAACCAAGCCACATAGAACGATTTGGGAAGCGGACGGGCATTGGCAGCCGCATCGACCGTGTCTTGGCCCGCCACCTGGGCGGCCTCGACAGCTGTGTTCTTAAGAGCAGCCCCGACACCTTGCAGGGTGTCGACCGCTTGATCGCCGAAGGGGAATTTACTCGGCGACTTTTCTGAGTCTTGGAGCGTCGCCTCGCCAGCCAGAGCGTCTTCGGTCGCGAGTTGTTCCGGGGACGGAGTGAGCTCCGGGGGGTTTGCGGGACCGCCGGAGATCGCGGCGGCAGTTGGCGCGTTTCCTGCTTCTGACGAAGCGGAATCCAAAGCCGCAAGGGGAGCGGAGGCCGCTCTATCGAGAGTGCGGGCCGATTCTTCGGACTGAGCCGCCGGAGCGGACTGAACTTGGGAGGGACGTGGCTCCACGGGCCGCGACCCAAAGAATCCTTCCCCAAGATGAATCAACACGGCGAGGGCCAGATAAGCTCCCCCAAACGGCAGTACGACATGCCGCACGAGAAACCGCCCCAAACCAGTTCCAAAGGCCAACGAACTGAGTCGTTGCGACGCCCGCAGATAGACCGCACCGGGTCGATACACGCCGTCCAAGACCTGGGCCAACTTGCGGTCCGCCCGCAGCAGGCGATCCCCCGCAGCCAGTTCTAGCGGCCCCGAAACGTCGGGCAGCTTCAGGCTGTTCTGCGACAGGGCATCACGAACATCCCCCATCGTGATAAAGCCTCGCTCGACCAGCCGATCGAGGAGTCCTTCAATCACCTTGTGACGGGCGACTCGTTCCGGAATGTTCTGTGGAACCAAGCCGACATCATCAAATGTCTTCCCGATGAGTGGCCGGACCGTCTGCCGTAATTCCTGATCCGACCGGGATTGAACTTCATCAATCAACGCCATCAATCGCTGGCGATCCGCAGCTGGAATGCGAATGGACGATGCCCGATCGGCAGTCGATCGCAGGTACTTGGCACTCTGCACCGTCTCTAGCAGCGGCAGTTCGCGACGGAGTGGTTCGCCTCCGAGCGTCCGCATCCAGCCCAAGACATTGAAACGGTACACTCCGCGTTCGTGAGCGACGCATACCTTTTGCAGGTCGTACAGAATTCTGGCTTCCAGGCTGCGGTATCCCGCGGACGCCCTGTCCAGCAACGGGCACAAGGCCCTCCACCAAGCCTCCATATCGGCATCACTCAATCGCCAGACCGCTTGCAGACGCAGTGCCAACTGACGGACGTATCCCTCCGCTGTCGACCGATGATTCACAGCGGATTTCGGATCTGCCGACTGAGCCCGCAGGCTCAAGATCGCGGCCCTAACTTGATTCCCGACTCGGCCTGATCGATCCGCTTTCAACAGGAGCTTGGCCGACACCGGAGACTCTGGCGAAGTGTTCGGCTGGGGGGCACTTTCTGGGGAAGACGATTCCAGCGGAAGGGCGTCGGTCGGAACCGGCATCAAGCGCTCGGGAGTTCCGGCAGGCTGAGTCTCGCGATACCACTGCTCATGGGGCATCCAGGACCAGAGCGACTCCAGTGCTTCCCAGTGTCGAATCGCCGGGAAAAATAGCTCTTGATCCCACGGAGCAAAGTAATGGAGTTCGAGCGCCACAGCCAGAAACTCGACGAACGCGCCTTCATCATCCTGCGGAGGGAGCAGCAACTCGTCCTTCGCCAAGACTTGGCGAACTTCCGCAAACTCCCCGGCTCCGATCGATCGGATGAAATCGGCGATCCGGGCCGAATTGAGCTGCTGATCCTCAATGCGTTGCTCGACCTCCGCATGGACTCGGCCATGAAACGCCAATCTCCAGAAGGCATGCAGCCGCTCTTCACTCGAGAGACGAGCGAACTCCTCGTCATCGGTCGGTCGAGCCAGTAGGATCATTCGCCGCGGTAGCTCTTCCGCTGGAGAGAGTCCCAACTCCGAACGATCAGCGATCACCAACAGCCGCTCACGCTCAATCGTATAGACCCGAGAGTGCGGCACGCGCAGCCCCAGCCCGGGGATGCGGCGGTCCTGAATGATGACCCGGCGCAGAATCCGAGGCTCAACGAACAGCACTCGCCGATCCGCTTGGGAGACAAGTGTCTCGATCGCTTCCGTGGAGAGCACTCGGGGCAGAGATGAAGAATCAACGGTCATCCGGGTAGTGTATCTCAACGGAATCACTTTGCCTTCCCAACCACCTTGCACCGGCCACCCGTGATGTGGATCATGAACGGGAGTCCACAGCCTCATCGGTGTCCGAACGCCGCCACTCCGCTTGCCCTCCCCATGAAACCGCGCATGCGCATCCTTCGAACCCTCCTGCTGTTTGTCCTGTGGGACTTGACCCCCTTGAGAGCTGACGATCTGTCCGGCGAGCAGATCTATACGCAGCAGTGTGTCCGCTGCCACGGGGTCCTGGGACTCGGCACCATGGAAGTCGGCGCCCCGCTCACCGGCGATCGTTCGCTCAAAGAGTTAACGAAATACATTGTCGAGACGATGCCGGAAGACGCCCCGGAAAACTGTGTCGGCCCCGATGCTGAGAAAGTGGCGGCCTACATCCACGAAACGTTCTACTCCGTCGTGGCTCAAGAGCGGAACCAGCCCGCGCGAGTGGAACTCTCGCATCTCACAGTGCGGCAGTACGAGAACATGGCAGCTGATCTCTTCGAGAGCTTTCATGGGGAGCGAGACTGGAACGACGATCGAGGACTCGAAGCCGACTACTACAAGGGGAAACAGCAAAGCAAAGAGTCTCTCGCTATCGAGCGCACCGACCCGCAGATCGATTTCCAGTTTGGAGAAGGCTCTCCGGGCGAACAGTTCAACAAGGAAGAGTTCTCGATCCATTGGGACGGTTCACTGCTCCCCCCCGAGACCGGCATCTATGAAATTGTCGTTGAGACCGAGAACGGAGCACGCTTCTTCCTCAACGAAACCGAACAGCCATTCATCGATGCTGCCGTGCGTTCCGGCGACCAGCGAGAGTACCGTGAGTCGGTCCGACTGCTGGCGGGCCGCGCGGTGCGCATGCGTTTAGAATTCTTCAAAGCCAAGGAAAAGACCGCCTCGATTCGACTGAAATGGAAGCCGCCGCTCCGCCCCGTGGAAGTCATCCCCCAGCGTTGTCTCTCCCCGCACTGGAGTCCCCGGACCTTCGTCCTGAAGACCCACTTCCCACCCGATGATCGCAGCCGAGGCTACGAGCGCGGTAGCTCGGTTTCCAAGGAATGGTACGAAGCCACGACCCAAGCCGCTCTCGAAATCGCCGGGACTGTCGTGGCTGATCTCGACCGATTGAGTAGCAGCCAGCCAGAAGCTGGAGACCGCTCTTCAAAGGTGCAGGAGTTTTGCGGAAAGTTCGCCGAACGAGCCCACAGGCGCCCACTGACCGACGAAGACAAACAGTTCTATATCTCGCGCCACTTCACTGACACCACCGACATCGAAGCCGCCACCCGTCGCACCATCACGCTGGTCTTGCAGTCCCCCCGCTGCCTGTACCGCGAAGCCAATATGGGCGAGTTCGACGACTACGATGTCGCCAGCTGGCTCGCCTTTTGCCTATGGGATTCGATCCCCGACCAGCGACTGCGAGACGCAGCAGCGACTGGACAGTTGCGAACTCGCGAGCAGATTGCTCAGTGGGCCGAGCAGATGTTGAAGTCGCCCAAAGCGAGGTCGAAGACTCGCGACTTCATCCAGCACTGGCTGCGCCTCGACCATTTTCCGGAGCTGACCAAAGACCCCGAGGCCTTTCCGCAGTTCACTCCCGAGGTCGTCGCCGATCTGCGGACTTCGCTCGACCTCTTCATCGACGACGTGATTTGGAAGCGGTCGGGGGACTTCCGCGAGTTGCTCTCGTCCGATCAAATCTTCCTCAACGGTCGACTGGCAGCGGTCTATGGAGTCGACCTCCCGGCGGATGCACCGTTCCAGGCCGTCTCCAGTCCGGGGCAATCGCGAGCGGGTGTCCTCTCGCATCCACTGGTGCTGGCGTGCCTCGCGTACGACAAGAACAGCTCGCCTATTCACCGAGGCGTCTTCGTGTCTCGCAGCTTGTTAGGGCGTCAGTTGAAGATGCCTCCGGTCGCTGTGGCCCCCTTGGCCCCCGACTTGCACGCGGATCTCACGACGCGGGAGCGAATCACGCTCCAGACCAGCCCGCAGGTCTGCCAGAGCTGTCACACGCTGATTAACCCGCTGGGCTTCCCGCTGGAACAGTTCGACGCCATTGGTCGCTTCCGCACGGAAGACAACGGTCGCCCGGTTGATGCCTCAGGAGGTTACATCGCTCGCTCGGGAGATGAGGTCCAGTTCCAGGGGACTCTCGACCTCGCCCACTTTCTCGTCGATAGTGCCGAGTGCCGCGACTCCTTCGTCCAACGCCTCTTTCACCACGTCGCGAAGCAACCGGTGCGGGCCTTCGGAGCCGATTTCCTCTCTCAACGGAGTGAGAGCTTCCGCCAGCACAACTTCAGTATCCCTCAACTGATGGCCGAGATGGTCACCGAATCAGCCCTCTACCTGCGTGAACATCCCGCCGCTCCGTAGCAGATTTCTGGAGAAATCTGCCGTCAGCCAAGCGTGCCCGATGCGGGGGAAAAAGTGATTGGAACACAAATCTTCACGACTCGACGCTAATCAGGAGAGGAGATTGTCGGGAATGATCGTCAATCGAAAATCGTCTCCTCCTCTTCATTCCGGATTCGTGTCAATTCGTGAAGATTTGTGTTCCTTTTTTTGATCCGCTCACTCCCCGATGAATCGCGAATACTCAAAAGACATCACGGTGCAGGTGCCACTTGACTCGCAGCTGTCCGGCTCGCTGGGACACTGAGCGCCGGTTCATCGGCTGGCTCGGGAATGAACTGATACGTGCCCTGGCTATCGCGGGCGATTTCCTGGAGGTTCTTTTCCCCCTCTTGCCCCCCGAAGCCGATCGTATGGATCGGGATGCGATTGCGATTCGCCTCGCGCACGGCGCGGACGCTGCGGTAGGAGAAGTCGCCATCGGTCAAAAAGTAGATCTTGTCGGGGTTGAGCCGCAGCGCGAGCATCAATGCCGACTCCGGGTTCGTCTGGCCAATCCCGCGCGCACTAAAGATCCAGTTCAGGTACGGACGGATCAAAGCCGGTTCGGCTCGTACCATCCCGCGTGAAGGCATGGGGATCGGCTCAGAGTTGAAGAACACCACGAAGAAACTCTGGTCCGGAGTCATCTTCAGGACCGTATTATACAGCTCGATCTTTACCCGCCCGAGCCGGTTCTTCGCTTCGCCGGGGTAGGGATGATTCATGCTGCGAGACGCATCCACGACGAAGACGAATCGCTGCCCCGCCAGATCAAGGCCAAAGAAGCCTCCGCCCTCGCCGGACCCGCTCCCCAAGCCATGACCATCCCCCGTCCCACCTCCCGAGCCGCCCGAGCCGCCCGCTCCGCCCGCTCCGCTGACATCGGTATAGGACAGATCAGTCCCGTCACCGAACGCGACTGATCCACTGCCTGTCGAAATATCCAAACGAGGCTCAACGGGGGTCTCGTCCATCGCCAGCCCCAGCGGGTTCGAGCAGCCCCCGGAGGGCGTCGGCTGCCACTCCCCCATTTGTAACAGCACGGGAGTGGGATCAGCAACGACCGGATCGAGGTTGACCGCGATCTCAGCGGGTGAGTTTGAAATCGACACCGTCGGAGCGATCACGATCACCGAACTAATTGCCACCAGGGTCAAATGCACCACCAACGACACCGCCAATGCACCCCAGGGAGCAGCACGCATGGTCGATGATGAGACAGCCTCTGACACGTCGATTCCCCGAGATTGCTGTTGGCTCTCCATCGGCCCGTTGAAGCTGCGAATTCAGAGATTCAGGCACAAGCCCTACGACCCCTACCACCACACGCTCTGTTGGGAACGCAGTACTCTCCACCTCCGATTTCAGCAGACGCTGGGGGCATCGCCAACGTCAATCGGCAATCCACGCCGCAGAATGTGCGAATTCAATGCTGGGCAAGCTGCCACTCCCTTCACTCACTTTTCATTCCCGGCTTTCCCGACCAAACTGTGGAGGCCTCCCAATTACGCTTCCCCCCCGGCTGTCCTCGTGAGCATACCCGCCCCACCCATTCCCGACGCGAATCTCAGTCTCAATGAGATGTTGCAGATCATGGATGTCGCACGCGCGATTCAGGAGGAGCAGCTGACCGTCGAGCAGCAGTTCCAGATCGAAGAGACGCGGGCGAAGATTCGCGAGCGGTTGATCGCCTCGGCGAAGGTTGCCGGGGACAACGTCACGAATGCCGAGGTCGACACCGCGATTCAGTTGTACTTCGACAACTTGCACCTCTACCGCGATCCGCACTGGGGATTTAGTCGTCTCTGCGCCCAGCTCTATGTGTGGCGCGTACGAGTCGTCACCGTGTTGGCATTAAGTACGGCCATCGCGGTCGGCGTCTGGCTCGCATTCTTCAACGCAGCGATGCCTTGGTCGCAGGTGTCGCGTGCGACTCTCGCCATCCGCCAAGCCGAGCAAAACGCACGTGGGGTTCTCGAACAGCTCAACGTCACCGCGAAAGACGCCGCCGCTCACCAAGCTGTGGATGAGTTGACCAAAGAGTTCCATGCGGTCGAGGCGTCGGAAAACATCGCCGCGATTCAGCAATCGCAACAACGCATGTCGGAGCTGCTGGCCACGCTCGACGACAGTTACACATTGCAGATCGTGATCGGCGCTGGGCGTGACAGTGCGGTGACTCGCCAATGGAACAAGGGAGCACCAGGAGCCCTGAGTTATTACGTCATCGTGGAACGCCGCGCCCGCGATGGACGCATCGTGCCGCAGACAGTCCAGGACGCTGAGACCGGTGTTTCGAAGTCGGTGAGCCAGTGGGGCGAGCAGGTTCCGAAAGAAGTCTACGACCGGCTCAAGGCCGACAAGACAGCCGACGGCGTGCTGAATGAGACGCGCTTCGGCGCGAAGGCACGCGGGTCTCTCAGCGAATCGGTCCTTCTTCCCGGTACGGATGGGCAGCCACTCTCGCGCGGCATGCGGATCACCCAGTGGTGAACCTCCGACCGAACATCGATCCGCGGTGGGTGGCCCGGCTCCACGATTTTCGCCCCGCCTGGTGGCTCCCAGGCGGACATGCGCAAACACTCTCCGCAGCGTTCTGGAAGGGGCACCAGTCTGTCGAGCAAGGGGTCCTTCGCTCGATCACCCTGCCCGATGGTGACGCCCTCGTCGCGCTCGACGACTGTCCCCCTCACTGGTGCCCCGGCGACCCAGCGATCTTGATGATGCACGGACTCGGCGGGTCGGCCAGGAACCCGCTTCTGGTCCGGATTGCCGGTCACCTGATACAGCGGGGAGTGCGAGTTTTTCGATTGAATCTGCGAGGCTGTGGAGCGGGAGTGGGGCTGGCGAGACTCCCCTACAACGCAGGGAGCTCCGGCGATCTCAAGGCCGCCGTGCAAGCGGTGATCGCATGGTGCCGCAAGCCCCTCGTAGAACCGACGCCCGCGTCCGTTCCGCCTGGACCTGATCTCGATAAGGCCCAGGCCCCAACCCCACTCACCCTCTTCGGCATGTCACTCAGCGGCAACCTGTTGCTCAAGTATCTCGGCGAGGAAGGGGACCACATCCCGCCCTCCGTGCAACGAGCCATCGCCATCAACCCGCCCATCGACCTCGCCCGCAGCGTGGCGACGCTCGAACGAACACTCAACAAGGGCTATGACCGCCACTTCGTGCGAACGCTCACTCAACAAATCGAAGCCCAAATCCGGCTCCGTCCCGACTTCGCAGCGCTACCGCACCCACTGCCACGAACGCTCTACGACTTCGATGACCGCTTCACTGCTCCGCATGGCGGCCACCCCGGTGCGGCGGCCTATTACACACATTCCAGCGCCATCACCCGCCTCCCCGCCATCCGCCTCCCCACCCTGATCTTGACAGCTGCCGACGACCCACTGGTCCCGGTGGAGATGTTCCACGAGCAGCGAGCGACATGGCCGAGCCACATCCACCTCGCCATCACCTCCGGCGGTGGCCACCTGGGCTACGTCGGTAGCGGTCATCACGACCCCGACTCCCGCTGGCTCGACTGGCGAGTGTGTGAGTTTGCCGCAATCGCCCCTTCGACGACTCCCTGTTGAGCGGACCCCGTGCGGCCCGACTCCCCAATTTGATCGAGGACTCTATGGCAGGCAGCGGTAGCTGCGCTGCTCCCCGTCTTTCCCGATCTGGACGGTAAACGACTCGCCGCCGGGGAGGACGCTGGCCTTGATCCATTGGCCGGAGCAGTTCACCGTCGGCTCGGTATTGGCGATGAACCCCTGCGGAGCTTGTTCGTCTTCCTTGAGTGCGACGTTACGGTGGAGTTGGTACATCGCCTTCAGGGACGGGCACGCTCGCAGCGTCTCAATCGTCTCTTTCGCCCCCCCCTTGGTCGGACCGTTGCAGCACACCGACACGACGGGGTTGATCGCCTGCACGAGGACCGGGTTGTTACTGACGTTCAACCCATGATGCGTCACCATAAAGAGGTCGATATGACCCAGTGGGTTGTTTGGGGTGACCAACTCAGCCTCCGTGTTCCAGGTGAGATCGCCGCAGCAGAGAAACCGGAACTTCCCGAACTGCATCACAATGCTCAAGCTGGCCGAATTGTCGGACGGGTCGACGGGTTGGGGCTGGTGGTCTTTGGCAAAGGGATTCGGCCGACCGGTGTTCGCGATGACATTGCGGCTGGCGGTGACGACTTGGACAGAGAGCGGTGTCTGCGGGGAATCGAGGTCGAATCTGTCGCCCGCATTCAGCGTCTGCGACTGGTTGTTGCAGGCGGCCTTGTACTTGGCGATTCGCTCAGCGAAGTCTTTGTCCTCGTCCAATACGGCGGGAATGCCGCGATCCCAAAAACTCTCAATCGGAATCGTCCCCGCCAACGACGCATGGTTGCCGTAGTGGTCGAGGTGCCAATGCGACACCACAGCGTGGTTGATCTTCTGAAGTCCGGCGACATCTTTGACTACCGTCAGAATCCGCTGGAGGTCACGCCCGCCGTTGTCCGGGTAGCCACTGTCGATGAGGATCGACTCCCCAGCTGGAGTGACAATCAGCGTGGCCGCCCCACCCTCGACATCAATGAAGTAGAAGTCGAGATGGCCGTCGGCCTCTCCGGCAAAGGCCACCGTAGTCGTCAGCCCAAGCAGTAGACAGATCATCATCCAGCGAGCCAGCGAGCACATGGTGAATCTCCAATTTCGGGGCGAGTTCAATCCAGAATGAGACTGATCTGAACCGGCTCGGGGGAGAGAGTCAAGTGACCGAGAGAATCATGAATCCGTGCGGGTGCATTTGCCGATTGGTGGTCCCCCATTCACGGGCGGGTGGTCTTTCTGCGTCCCGGCAGACCGCTGAGGTTTTTCAAGGTCGTCTCACCACTAAAGTTGTGGGCTATTGCCGGGTGTCCCGGGCGGGACAAAACGCCGGAACTCGGGTTCCCAGAATTGCCCTGTGCCTTGATGGGGAACTCTGGACGAGCCACAAGCGAATGAACCCTCGCCGTGCCGCTCACAATCACCGTGTTGTTCTCACATCCCCTTCTCAGGTAACGTAGCCGTTTACTTTCCGCCCCTTCGAGCCTCCCCCGCATGTCGGCCCCCACCCCACCCCGCACCCCGTTTCGCCCCCACTACTGGCGGGTGTGGCTAATGTTCCTCAAGGTCTCGCTCTCGCGCGAGATGATCTTCCGTTGGAACTTCCTCATCGAAGTCGTCACCACCTGCTTCTGGATCTCGGCCCAGCTGTTATTGTTTCAGATCATCTTTAGCCATGTGTCGAAGATTCGCGACTGGTCGCAGCCCGAGTATTACGGGTTCATGGCCACCGGAATGCTGATCAATGCGTTCGTCGAAATGCTGTTCATGCCGAACTGTGCCAATCTGAGCGAGCAAATCCGCACGGGAAATCTCGACTTCGCGATCGTGAAGCCGATCGACACCCAGTTTCTGGTGTCGTTCCAAACGGTCGACATGTCGTTGCTGGCGCAGATCGCGGTGTCGCTGGGATTGCTGGCCTACTCGGTCACGCAGAGCCATGTCACTGTGACACTTGGCAGCGTCGCCATGTATGCATTTCTGGTCGTAGTCGCAGTCGGATTCTTTTACGGCATGATGATCGCGCTGGCGAGCGCCGCGGTGTTCATGGGGCGGAACCAGGGTCTGTATGACTTCTGGTTCTACGTGACTTCGTTCGCCCGTTACCCCGGCGATATGTATCGGCAGGGGGGCTTGGCGGGCGAAATCTTCTGGTTTGGCTTCTCGTTCGTGATCCCGATCCTGCTGGTCGTCACCGTGCCGTCGCGGCTGTTCTTGCAGAAGTCTTTGACCCCGAACGTCTGGGTGGTGGTGATCGCCCCAGTGATGACGGCGCTTTGCTTGTGGGCGTCGCGAAAGATCTTTCTGTGGTCGCTCAGTCACTACCGCAGTGCAAGCAGTTAGACTTTTTCTGTGTGAGCGACCGGGCGCTAGCCCTCGGCTCTTCGAAACGGTGAGTCGCGTCCGAAGAGCTGGCGGCTAGCGCCGCGCCGCTCACTGAGTCAGCAAATTCGCCCACGCTGGACCTGCAATGCGTTTCCCGAAAGCAATCCTTCAGCAATGCTGGTTCCTGGCCGGGCCGACTGCGTGCGGTAAGACCGCCACCGGAATCGCGCTGGCCGAGCGGATCGGGGCGGAGATTGTTTGCCTCGACTCGATGACGATCTATCGCGGGATGGACATCGGAACCGCTAAGCCCACAGCCGACGAGCGAGCCCGCGTCCCGCATCACCTATTCGATATTCGTGACCCGCATCAGGAGTTCTCGACGACCGAATATATGGCCGCCGCCCTCGACGCCTGCCAGTCGATCGTCACTCGTGGCCAGATTCCGCTGTTCGTCGGCGGGACAGGGCTCTACCTGAGGTCTCTCCTGCGCGGCCTGCTTGAGGGCCCGTCGGCGGACTGGGCATTTCGCGCGGAACTCGATGAGTTTGCAGCAGCTCACGGAAACTTGGCCCTCCACGCAAAGCTGGCAGCTGTCGACCCGCCGACAGCTGCCCGGCTCCATCCCAATGACCAGCGACGAGTCATCCGCGCGCTTGAGATTTACGCGATCACTGGCCAGCCTGCGTCGTCCTTGCAACAGGAGACCCCGCTCCCGCCCGACCAGCGCCCCCGGCATGTCTATTGGCTCAACCCGGTCAGGGAGACGCTCCGGGGACGAATCAGCCAGCGGGTCGATGCCATGGTGGCAGCGGGTTTGGTGCAAGAGGTCCAGCAGCTACTGCGTTCGCCGCAAGGCCTCGGAACAACCGCCCGGCAAGCCCTCGGCTACCGCGAAGTCCTGGCTCATCTCGAGGATGGCGTCCCGCTCCGCGAGGCCATCGAGCGGCTCAAAATCCACACCCACCAGTTTGCCAAACGCCAGAGAACCTGGTTCCGCAATCTTGAGGAACTCCAAGTAATCGACGTTGAAGGGACAGAGAGTGCCGAGACGTTTGCCGCTCGAATTTCATCTCTTTGAACGGATGACCCCATTTTCCACAGTACGGAGTTTCCTCCGCTCCCCGTACACTCCCTGCGGAACGTAAACCGGCGAACTCGGAGTGCCCGTGATGACTGTGCCTGACAGGGATGAACTCGCTGCCCGCTATTTGGACCAGCTGCCGTATGCGCCCTACCCGGTGCAGGAGGAGGCGCTGCTGGCATGGTTCACGACGGAGCAGGGGGTGCTCGTCTGCGCCCCGACCGGGACGGGAAAAACGTTGATCGCCGAGGCGGCGCTGTTCGAGGCTCTGCATACCGGGAAGACGGCCTACTACACGACCCCGCTGATCGCTCTCACCGAGCAGAAGTTCCGCGAGATGCAGGACGCAGCTGTCCGCTGGGGGTTCTCAGCGGACGATGTGGGGCTGGTGACGGGGAATCGGAGAGTGAATCCCGATGCCAAGGTACTGGTCGTGGTCGCTGAGATCCTATTGAACCGTTTACTCAACCCCGAGACGGCAGGCTTCGAAGATGTCTCCGGCGTCGTGATGGACGAGTTCCACAGCTTCAACGATCCCGAGCGCGGAGTCGTGTGGGAGTTGTCGCTGGCGCTGCTGCCGAAGCATGTGCGGCTGTTGCTGCTCTCCGCGACGGTCGGCAACACGACCGAGTTCCTGATTTGGTTGCAGGCGAAGCACGGTCGCCGACTCGAACTCGTGCAGGGGACGGAACGCAAGGTGCCGCTCACGTTTACATGGGTGGGCGACATGCTGCTGGCCGATCAGATCGAGTTCATGGTCGAGCACGAAACGACGCCGACTTTGTTGTTCTGTTTCAACCGCAACGAGTGCTGGGATGTCGCCGAACAGCTCAAGGGGAAGTCGCTCCTCGCCAGCGGGCAGCAGAAGCAACTGGCGGTCTACCTCGATGAGCATGATTGGAAATCGGGCGTCGGGCCGCGGCTCAAGCAACTCCTCTTTCGCGGAGTCGGCATCCATCATGCGGGTCTCTTGCCGAAGTACCGGCGGCATGTCGAGGAGCTGTTTCAGAAGAAGCTGTTGTCGGTGTGTGTCTGCACGGAAACGTTGGCAGCGGGGATCAACTTGCCCGCCCGATCGGTCGTCATGACGACGTTGATGAAGGGGCCACCGGGGCGGAAGACGATCGTCGATGCGAGTTCGGCGCATCAGATTTTCGGGCGTGCGGGTCGGCCTCAGTTTGATACTCATGGATACGTCTATGCCCTGGCCCACGAGGACGATGTGCGGCTGGCCAAGTGGAAAGAACGCTACGACCAGATCCCCGAGGACACGAAAGACCCCAACCTGATTCGGGCGAAAAAAGCGATGAAAAAGAAGATGCCGAAGCTGCGGCCGAACGAACAGTATTGGAACGAGCAGCAGTTTCAAAAGGTGATCATCGCTCCCCCAGGCAAGCTCGCGAGCAAGGGCCAGCTGCCGTGGCGGCTGTTGGCGTACCTGCTGAAGTTGTCGCCCGATGTCGATCGTCTCGTGACGTTTGTGCGAAAGCGGTTGCTCGATTCGGCGAGCATGGAGCGGGCAGAGAAGCGGTTGCAGGAGATGCTGCTGACTCTCTGGGGGGGAGGGTTCCTGGAGCTTGATCCACCTCCTCCGGGTGAGCTGAAGCAGCTCATCATGTCGCACCCCTGGGACGGCGAAGTCGCAACCGACGAGGACGATTTCGAAGGCCCAACGAGCGGGGTGGCGCCCGCCCCGCGTGTCGAGGAAGACGCCTTCGGTGCCGGCTTAGAGTCCGTGAGCGGCACGGCGCTAGCCGCCGGCTCTGGTGAGCGTGACCCGGAGCCGAGCCGGGAGGAAAAAGAAAAACAGACAGGAATGTCTGCTCTACTTCATCGGGAAACCGAGAGCCTCGGGGGCCTGACGCCGCCCCTCTCGCCGACGGAGATGCTGACGTTCGGTCGTCCCGCGACACCGACTCCCCCGTCAGCTCCCGCGAAGAAACCGAAGAAGTCCCGGACGGCTGAACTGCTGGGACTGAAAACCGTGGAAGTCGCCGCTGCGGAACTCGCGGCGGCTCCTCCGCCGTATCTCCCCACAACGGCGACGCCGACGGCGGACCTCGACAAGTTGATGGTGTTTCGCAGTGTGAACCCAATCTACGGAGCGTACTTGCTCCAACATCTCGGATTGGCCGATACGTGCGAGCGTGTTCAGATTTTGGAGAGCCTCCTGGAAATCCCCGGCTCGATGATGCGGCAGGTCCGCGTTCCCTGGCCGCAGGACCTCCCGCCGGGACCGCTGGGGCTGGGACGCATCCACGGCGAGCTGATCTCGCGGGGACTGGCGACACTCCAAGAACTCAACCCCGCAGCTGCACCCCCACAGGACGAGGACATTCCGTTCGAGGATCGCAAGTGGCCAATCCCGCTGGGCGACCAGATGCGAATCCTGTTCGACAGCGACTACCCCGGCATTCGAGAGACGCCGATTCGTGCCGTATGGATCATCGGCGATTTGCAGTTCTTCAATTACGACTTCCAGAAGTACGTGACCGTCCGCGACCTGACCAAGCAGGAGGGGCTGATCTTCCGTCACGTCATGAAGATGATCCTGTTATGTGGGGAGTTCTCGCAGGTGACGCCCATCGGCATGGACGAAGCGGTGTGGCGTGACGAGCTTCGCGACCTCGCTGAAAAGCTGACGGAGACCTGCCGCCAGATCGACCCACAAAGTACAGATGACATGTTGCAGATGTCCAGCTCTAAGTCGAATAGTGACAACTGGTTGTAAGAAGGGCTTGGCAGAAAGTCGGGCTTTGTGGCAAAGAGTGGCTGGAATCCCTCGGTTTTCTCGAAAGGTGTGACGCTGAGAATTTGCAGAATGCCAGAGAGGCTGCGGTCGATGTGGAGTTCTTTTTTTACGATGGCGACGAGGAAGAATCAAAGGTGTCCAGAGAAGAGAAAGGTGAGGGAAGAGAAAGGTGTCAGGCACCAATCCTGTCCTTACGCACTTGTTTCGCGAGGTGGCCCAGGTTGCTTGCGATCTTTGGGGGCCGCAGGCCGTGGAGGCAGGTTCTCGAACGGCGACCACTCGCAGGGTGACTCCATGCGGCTTCGCCGCCCCTGTTTGCAGGCAAGCAGGGGCAGCCCGCGGGATCGGTCAACGTCTGGGCCACCCCGCCCGCTGTGTCGTAGACGGTGCTGGTGGTGTAGGTTTGGCCCGCGATGGTGAGGGCTTCGTTGGCCTTAAAGCCGATTCAGAAATCGTCTTCAGTGGGAA
>Ga0105047_10008533_pt1 | contig 17044 bp, 15 predicted proteins | sample MAT04_FD_78384 | JGI IMG/M metagenome (GOLD analysis project Ga0105047, IMG submission 78384) | Freshwater microbial communities from Lake Fryxell liftoff mats and glacier meltwater in Antarctica - MAT-04 (megahit assembly) | ecosystem: Environmental > Aquatic > Freshwater > Ice > Liftoff...
AGGCCGAAGTGAGTGCCTTTCTCACGCATCTGGCGGCCGACCGGCAGGTGGCCGCGAGCACCCAGAATCAGGCCCTCAGTGCCCTGTTGTTCCTCTATCAACAGTTTCTCCAGCGCCAGCTCGCTGATCGCCAAGCCTACGGGAAAGCGAGGGTTAGGAGATCCGTCATGTTGAACTGTCCGACCGTCGCGCTTGGCAGAGAGGGCGTCCAAACGTTTGGGAGATTTAGTATCGATGTCGGATCCGCGCGCAGCAGGCCGGCAAAAACTTCCGCGACGATCCGGCTGCCGACCTCACCAAGACGCGCACCGGCTTCGCGGATTTCTGCTTCCTTGAGCAGGTAATACCAAAGTGGGGTCTCATCGAGCAGGTAAGGTCGCTGGCGCAGAGTGCCGTTGGCCGGATGGTTGGTGAGGAGTTCATCCTGAGTCAAAGGAGCGTAGCCGAGGTGGGCGGCCACACACTGCCCGGCGGCGACGCGATACGAGTAGCTGCGGCGGAGGGTAAGCGAGGGCAGCAGCAGTGGGTGGCCCGATTGGCCCGGGTCGATATCGTGCAGACCGATGGCGACCTGAGTGTCGAAGGCGCGCGCGAAGTTCACCGCGGCATTCGATCCTGGGAAGGCGAAGAAATGGTGCCAGTCCACCTGCCAGCGCGAGCCGAGGGAGCCTCCGCTGCCGCCGAGTCCGGTGAAGTCAAAAAGCTGGCCAAGCGTGGCGTCGTTGCCCGGTTGGTTTGTATTAATGACAGGATAATCGTCCCGCACGAGGCTGTGGCCAAACCGATAAGCGGCAGGACTGAACTCCACGGGGAGCCACACATCATCTGGCGTCGGCTCATAAATCGGGTTGTAGTTGTTATCAAACACTTGAGTGACGACTTCGCCGCGCAGGACCGTGGGCAGGAACTCATGCCGGACGATCCACTGGTAGTGCCGCACTACCGTCTGCCGCGCGGCGAGGAATAGTTGTTCGCCAGCCAACGACGGATCGGCGGTGTGGAGAATATCCACCACCGCGTTGTGGAAGCGGATGAACGCGGTGTGGAGTTGACCAATGATGAGATTTTCATCGTTCCGACTTTCCGGAATGATCGCGATCCCCTCGGAATTGCGCGGCAAATTGAAGCCTCCCTCGCTCAGGAGCATCGCCACACCGCGCAACCACGGTCGGTCGGCGGGCGGGAATTGGACGTAGAGAAAGGAATCTTCCGCCGGTCCCGCGCCGTAGAGCGAATCGAGATCGAAACGCGGTGTGCGGAAATTGAGAAGCGCTGTCGGGTCGACGAGTTGGGAGGAGATGGACGAGCGATCCAGCGTGAGATCGTGGTCGATGAATTGGCCGAGATAGGTAAAGCCCGCGGGCACGCCACTATCGCCGGCTGCTCCTTCGTCGCGCATTCCAGCGGCGAGGTGGATGAGGTCATCGACGACGGCGGGAAAGAGATCGCCGTTGGTCTGCACGGGGAGCGTGCAGGCCGGATTCTGGGCGAGGTCTGGAAACATCCACCGGAAGCGCGCCGGCGAAGTCCCGGTTCTCAGGGACGATGGGGCAAGTCCGCGGGGTTCCTTTGAGCCCAGGATGCTAGGACGGATGGCGGGTGCGAGTTTTGATTTCATGTGGATCTATGTCGGTTAGTTTTGTTGTCTTTTCTATTCAGTGTTTGATTACAGTGAAATGGTGCGGACGCCTAGTAGAGTAGGCGAGAGACGACTGCGGAGGGTAGCGTATAGCTTCGCGATCCGTCTTCGTCTCTGATCCTCATCAAACCGTGCAGGCGGTTTTCCCACACACAGCTTTCCGAGTTCCTTTCATGCGTTGGGCCTTTGGCTTTCATGCAGTCGCCCACGCGGCAGTGCGCGCGGCAGGGTCCAGAGTCCGTGGCGCTCTTCGAGTTGTTGCTGGGTGTAGTGTTTGTGGAGTCCTCCACGGCAGCCGTGTTTGCGCCATAGCCAGCGGCGCAGCCGATTGCTGAGCCAGTAGTGGAGCCTGGCAAACACGCCCGCACTGTTGCCATAGTGAAAGTATCCGGTCCAGCCGCGGACCACGGTGTTGACCTCCCACATCACTTCGGCATTGGCGCGCCATTGCGTGGGGCTGGGAAAGGGTCTCGGCCTCACTCTGAACTCGGCGAAAGGGAGGTTTCGGAGGGGGAGGGGGAAATGCTGCGCATCAAGCCGGGATGGCGTTGGGATCACGCTCGGGCGTTCGGATAAAAACTGTCGCTATTTTCACGGCCTCCGCCTTCGGTGGCGGAGGGGTGATGCGAGTCGGGGATGCCAGCCATGGGGAAACGCGGCTCAGGGCACGGGCGGGGTGGGTGGAGCGGGGGGCGTGTCTGGTTCGGCGTCGGGCGGTTCGCCGGGGAGCGGCTCGAAGTGGGCGCCGTAGGTGCGCATGATGCGGCGTTGGGTGGGGGTATCGTAGCGGCGCAGGCTGCTGCGGAGGTCATCCATCACGTCGGCGATGTGCTGATCGGCCAGCGGGCGCTGGGCGGCGATGGCGACCTGGGCCTCGGTGTAGGCGCGGTCGGCGGCGGGGACATCGGCGGCCTGGACGCGGGCGGCGGCGAGCGGCCCGGCGACTGCGGCGGCGCTGGGATTGGACATCGCGGGATGCCCGGCGGCGATGGCATCGGCGTCGCCGCGGACGATCTGCTCGGCGGCGTGGATCAGGTCATCGAAGGTGCGGAGGACCGGGATGATGCCATCGGCGGGCAGCCCATAAAAGGCGAGCACTGCGGCGGACTGGCGCTCGCGGTAGGCGCGGCGTTTGAGCACTTCCCAAAAATCGCGGACATAGGTATCGAGTTCGACGCGGGCTAATTCGCGCTCGCGCACTTCCTTGATGCGCCCGCTGAGGGAGCGGGCGAGGGCCTGATAGAGCGGACGGAAGACAAGGAGAAAGGTGCCAATGGTGGCGAGGACTTCCGCGGTGATGGATTTGCGACCCGCGGCGCGATCCTGCGTGGCGGTGGCGTGGGATTGTTCGAGGGCGCTGAGGCGGGTTTCATCCGAGGTGGGGGGGCGGTATTGAGGCATGCGATGGTTCTCCAGTTTGAGGTTTTCCGAATTATGCAGCGCAGTGCATCCATCCTCCGCGCCGCCGCTGTTCGGGTTAATGAGTGGCGAGATGGATGTCGAGAGCAAAAACGACGGGAATTCTGATAAAGGCTCTCGCAACTCACCGGACAGGGAGCACTGGGGGTTTGCCGTCCTTTCCTCTGCGGCCCTCGGCGTGCTCGGCGCCTCGGCGGTCGGGGTGCGACTGAGTTTTAACCGCAGAGGCGCAAAGAACGCAGGCTCGCCGGCCAGACACCGGCCGCCCCATGTCCCGGACGCCGCCGCCTCGGAGGGCGGCAGAGGGGGCGATTGATTCCCCAGGAGATGGGATTGTTCATGCCCCAAGTCGAAGGTTGTCTTTTGCAGCGATGGGCGCGGCACGATGCCCGATTTTGGCACAAACAGGGCGCGAGAAGGCGTAAATTCGCTCACAGACCGGTTCCTGTGGCAGTTTTTGCCGATCTGTGGGTTCTCATATCGGTTTCCAGCCCAGTTTGAGCGGGTTTGGGAGTGCAGAAATCGGGTGCTTCGCCAATCGCGGTCGATTGGGGTATGCACTCATCGGCTTCACCGGCAGTTTGCGTGGATCGGTGAGTCCACCGATGGGTTCCGGCGGGAGCAGGAGCGGTTTTGCGAGCCGATCAGAGCGGTGAAAATCCAGCTTTTCTGCGCAAAAACGTGAAGGAATGTCCACGAACGACATGAAAGGACACGAAAGGAAGGAGTTGCGGTGACGGCCGCCTTCCCCCGCTGGGTGAGGCGCCCAAGGACCGGGAAGTCTTTTCTTTCGCGCCTATCCGGGTGTTTCGTGGAGCGCATCGCCGGATTTAGGCAGAGGCGCGGGGGTGGGGTGCCACGGTCGGACGCGCTTTTTTGCGATTGCCCGGGGCGGGGCGTTGCTCCTACATGTCCGGTCCACCCTTCACTTCACCCGACACACACTTTATGAGCAGAAAAATTCGTTACGGCATGGTCGGCGGCGGGCGCGGCGCTTTCATCGGCGCGGTCCATCGCATCGCGGCCAATATCGACGGCCAGATCGAACTCACCGCCGGGGCCTTCTCCTCCGATGCCGAGAAATCGAAGGCCAGCGGCGCCGATCTCTTCCTCGATCCCGCGCGCGTCTATGGGAGCTTCGAGGAGCTGGTGAAAGAGGAGGCGGCGCTCCCGGCGGACGAGCGCATTGATTTCGTCTCCATCGTCACGCCGAATCACGTCCACTTCCCCGCCGCCAAGGCTGCGCTCGAAGCCGGCTTCCATGTGCTGAGCGACAAACCGGCGACCTTCGATCTCGCGGAAGCCAGGGAGCTCGCGGCCATCGTGAAAAAGACCGGGCTGCTGTACGGGCTCACGCACAACTACACCGGCTATCCGCTCGTCAAGCAGGCGCGCGAGATGGTCGCGACGGGGGTGCTCGGCAAGATCCGCAAAGTCGTCGTCGAATATCCGCAGGGCTGGCTGGCGACGCGCATCGAAGCCTCCGGCCAGAAGCAGGCCGCGTGGCGCACCGACCCGAAGCGCAGCGGCGCCGCGGGTTGCATGGGCGACATCGGCACGCACGCCGAGAATCTCGCGGAGTACATCACCGGCTTGAAGATCAGCGAACTCGCCGCCGACCTGACCGCTTTCGTCAAAGGCCGCAAGCTCGACGACGATGGCAACGTTCTGCTTCGCTTCAAGGGGGGCGCGAAGGGCGTGCTGCACGCCTCGCAGATTTCCGTCGGCGAAGAGAACAATCTCAATATCCGCGTCTATGGCGAAAAGGGCGGACTTGAGTGGCACCAGAACGAGCCCAACACGCTTCTGGTGAAATGGCCCGACCAGCCGATGCAGGTCTATCGCACCGCCAATGGGTATCTTGGGAAGGCGGCGCTGGGCGCCGGTCGGACGCCGCCGGCGCATCCCGAGGGTTATCTCGAAGCGTTCGCGAATATCTACAAGAGCTTCGCCGGCGCGGTGCGCGCCCGGCTGGAAAAGAAGAAGCTCGCGAAGGACGATCCCGCCAACGACTACCCGAAGATCGAGGACGGCGTCCGCGGCATGGCCTTTATCGAAGCCGTCGTCGCCAGCTCGAAGAAGAACGCCGCCTGGACGAAGCTGGAAGCGTAACCACAAGGGGCTCGGGAAAAAGGCGGATGTCATTCTGAGCGGAGTTCCGTGCGGGCGCAGGCGGGGCGGCTCTTCGCCTTCGTGACACTCCGCTCTGAATGACACGGGCTTGATACGCGCTCGTTTCTCAGATGGAACCGCCACCGGCGGAAGAAACTCTCTCCTCACCAGCGGCGGCTGAAACCGCCGGAGCCCTCTCCGGCCAGCGGTCACTCGGCCCGCTTGTAGGGGATTTTGAACTGATCGAGGAATTGGCGGAACTTCGTTGCCTCGGTCCCGCTCGTCCTGAGTCCCTGCTGGATCAGCGTATTGGCTTCGGTCTGGAGATTCTTGTTGATCAGCGCGGTCACGAGCAAAAACTGGCGTTCCCCGGATGGTCGCGCCTCCATGGCGGCGCGCGCCCACGCCAGCGCCTGGTCGTGCTCGCCCGCCCGCTGCGCCGCCGATGCAGCGGTCATGTAGAGCCAGGCGACGATCTCGGGTCCGAGTTCCCCGTCGGCCAGCACCACGCCCTTCGTTCTTTCCTTCGTCGTTTCGTAAATCGTCACGCACTCCCGGGCCAGCGGAAGCGTTTCCGCCGGACTTTCCACCGCGATCTTCTGCAAAGCCTCGATCTTTGGGAGCAAGACCACGGCATGGCCGGTCACGGTATTACCCATTCGCGTGCGTCCATCGGGCAGGATTTTCATCGACTGAATGTGTTCGTCCAGTTGCTTCAAATGCCAATCGGCCGCCGCTGTCTGATCCTCCAAATCCGCCAGCACCGTCCGGGATGCGGCGGTCTGCCGGGTCAGTTCCTCCAAGCCGGAGGCTTCGACCGTCGCCGGGCCTTTGCTCCCCACGGTGGTCAACCGGTCGTGGACGATCAAAAAAACACCGGCCGACAACGCGGCGACGCAAATCGGGACGACGACCATCTGCGGACGGCCGGAAGCGATCCACCAGGCGGCGCCCGCCAAACTATTGACGATTAAAAGGAGGCCAACGAACTGCATAGGGCGGGCAAGACTCCCGTCCCGGCGTCCCGTTGTAAAGCCGCCATCGAAGCTCCCCGCGGTTTCTTCCCGGCCCTTGGCAAAACGACCGTCCCATGGCCGGAGAATCGCCCGTGTCGGACCGAGGACCGATCGCGCTCCCGCGAAAACATGGGCTATTTCAAAACCTCGCGCAGCCACTCGCGCAATCGAGAGCGCGCCTCGCTGGGCCGCAGCACCCAGGCGTCGTTGTGATTGCGAAAGCCGGTCGCGAGAATGGTGAAGGCGCCCTTTTCCCACGCGCCTGTGGCGCGCAGATAGCGCTCGGTGTCGGCCGCGTTCGATCCCTCGCCGCAGATGAATTGCGGGCGCCCGCCGAGGCGCTGAAGCCGCGCGAATGCGGCGGGGCGATCGGCGCCGGGATACGGCCAGTCCGGGCGAACGCCGTCGTAGTGGCTGTAGCAGATGAAGGCCCGCCAGAGCTGGGCCGTTTCCTGGTCGTGCAAGCCGAGGAAGTTTGCGGCAATCGCGCCGCGCGAAAATCCGGCGAGCACGACCCGCGCGGGATCTCCGCCAAATTTTTCGCACACTTCGCGCACCGTGGCGCGGACGTAGGCGAGCGTCGGTGCCGGGCGGTAGGCCGGCGCATCGCCCCACCACTTGATCACATTGGCGGTGCCCGCGTCGTTGAGATAAGGCACGCAAATCCAGATGCAGCCCATGCCGGCGGAGACGCCGTAGCCGAGCCTGCTGCCTTCCACGCGGCCAGTGCTGACGTCGCCGAAAGCATTGCGGTAGTCGCCGTTGCCGGCCCATTCGACGATCACCGGCCAGCGCCCGCCGGGCTTCCACTCCACCGGCAGGTAGAGCGCGGCGTGGACCCCGGTGGTCTCCCAACCCGCTGTGGTGTGGCGCACGCGCTGGCCCGGCGCGGGCCGGCCCGCGGTCATCTCCGGCACCGTGAGATCGGGCGCGACGGTGGAAATATCGGGCAATTCCTCCGCCCCTGCGGAGACCGCGAGCAGCAGACTGAAGATGGGGAGACGCCAATGCATGGGGGGCCACCAGTCGTGCAGCTCCGCCGCCGGCGCGGCAAGCAATCCTTGCGCAAGAGTGGCCGAATAATCGCTCGACACCTTCCGCGCCGAGTTCCCACACTCCCGCCCCTATGAGATTCGGAAACCAAGTCGCCATCGTCACCGGAGCCGGACGCGGCATCGGCCACGCCATTGCCTTACGCCTCGCCGCGGAGGGCGCGCGGGTCGCGGTGGTGAGCCGCACGGAGCTGAATGCCAACCGCACGGCGGAGGAAATCAACGCCACCTACGCGGGTTTGGCGAAGCCCTACGCCGTGGATGTCGCCAACCATGCCGCGGTGAAAAAACTCGCCGAGCAAATCCTCGTCGATTTTTCCCGCGTGGACATCCTGGTGAACAATGCCGGCCTGACTCGGGACGGACTTTCCATGCGGATGAGCGAGGCGGATTGGGACGTGGTCGTCGATACGAACCTCAAGGGCGCGTTTAATTTCATCCAGGCGGTGGAGCGCCCGATGCTCAAGCAACGGAGCGGGCGGATCATCAATATCGCGAGCGTCGCCGGCATCATGGGCAACGCCGGCCAGGCGAACTACGCCGCGAGCAAAGCGGGCCTCATCGGGCTGACGAAGGTCATCGCGCGCGAGCTGGCCAGCCGCGGCATCACCAGCAACGCCGTCGCGCCGGGCTTCATCGCCACGGACATGACCGAAGGGCTGCCGGAGGCGCTGAAGACCGGCGTCGTCGGGCAGATTCCGCTCGGCAGATTCGGGGAACCCGCCGACATCGCCGACGCCGTGGCCTTCCTCGCGAGCGCCGAGGCGAAGTACATCACCGGGCAAGTGCTGACGGTCGATGGCGGGATGGTGATGTAATGCCCGCGCGCCGATGGCGAGACCCGCGAGAGTCTGCTGCTCTGCAAACCCGCCAAGCAACAACCCTGATCATGCTTCTCTATCTGCTGCGCCACGCCGACGCCGATACCCCCGCAGCGAGCGATGATGCCCGCGCCCTGTCCGAAAAGGGCCAGGTCCAGGCCCGCAAAGTCGCGCGGTTCTGCGAGGCGCACGACATGCAACTCCCGCTCGTTCTCAGCAGCCCGCTGCGTCGGGCGCATGAGACCGCGCAACCGGTGGCCGAAGCCCTCGGCGCGGATTTACTCATCGCGCCCTGGCTGGCCAGCGGCATGCATCCGCAAACGGCGCTCGAAGAACTGCGCGCCCATCGCGCGCTGGGCAGCGTGATCCTCGTCGGCCACGAACCCGACTTTTCCCTGCTCGCCGCCCATCTCCTCGGGCTGCCAACGAACAACGCCATCCACATTCGCAAAGCTTCCCTCACGCTCCTCGACCTCGCCGTCTTCCGCCCCGGCGCGGCTTCGCTGCTCTTCTCGCTGCCCTGCAAATTGATGTGATCTCGCAAATTCTCCACGCCAACGATTTCGCCCAGGAAGCCGCGCGCTTCATTCTCGCCCGTGCGCGGGGAGCGATCGCCGCACGCGGTTTGTTTCGCCTCGGCCTGACCGGCGGACGCTCTCCGCGCGCGGTCAACGACGCGCTGATTTCGCTCGCCGGAGATCTGCCGTGGCCGAAGGTCCAGTTCACCTTCGGCGATGAACGCTGCGTGCCCCCCGAACACGCAGACTCGAACTTTCGCGTAGCCAGGGAATCGCTGTTCGGCCCTGCCGGAGTGCCCGAGGGGAATGTGTTTCGCATGCGCGGAGAGATCGATCCCGCCAGCGCCGCCGAGGAATACGAAGCGAAGCTCGCCGCCGTCGCGACGCGCCTCGGCGAAGCGCGTTACACGCATGACCTGCTGCTGCTTGGCCTCGGCGAAGATGGTCATGTCGCCTCGCTCTTTCCCGACTCACCGGCGCTCGACGAAAATACGCGCAATGTCCTGCCGGTCATCGGTCCCAAGCCACCGCCCCAACGCATCTCGATGACCTTCCCGCTGATCAATGCGGCCCGGCAGGTTTTGTTTCTGGTTCCAGATGCGGCGAAGCGCGACATCGTGAAAGGCGTCATCGACGGTGACGCGCGTTATCCCGCGTCGCGGGTCCGCGCCCAGGAGCAGGTCTCCTGGCTGCTCGGCTGGTAACGCGCGCGCCTTACAAGGTGCGGAGGAATTTCATCAAGTCCTCCAGCCGCGGGCTTTTCGCGTTGCGCACGTAATAGCCCGAAGTCGCCACGCCGATCTGCAAACTGGCCGCGAGGTCCAGGCCGAGCAGACGACCGAGACAGAACCCGGCATTGAAATGATCGCCGGCCCCCGTGGTGATCTTCGGCTTCCCGGTGAATGGCCCGACCACGTGCGTCGCGCCGCTCGCATCTGCCGCCGCGGCAAACTGGGTGGGATGAATGACCACGGTGTCGATCTTCAGCGCGTGCTGAATCTGCGAGGCGTGATGGGTCACGGTGCCGTACGTTTCCTCCGGCGCCTTAAATCCCAGCACTTCGCCGATCTGCCGGCTCTCCGGCAAATTCAGGCCGAGGATGACGCGGAAATATTTTTCGAACTTGGTGATCTGCCTGAGGGCCACCGCGATGTCCTCGGGGGAGCGTTTTGCGGGATCGGCGAGATCGATAAAGAGCCAGCGCTTTTTGCCCGTGAGCTTCGGTGCGATGCGGGTGGCGATCTTCTGCCAGATCGCCGTCAGGTGCGGCAGCATGGTCCAATTGACCAGCGCGATGAGCGACGAATCGGCAAAAATCCGGAGCAGCTTTTCCTCGGGCACCTGCGCGATCAGGTTTGCCCAGGTGACTTCCTTGAGGCTCTGATGTTTGCCCAGCATGAGCTTGCCATCCTCAAATTCGATCGCGTCCGTGTAGCCCGGTTCGCCGATGGAATGGACCGTCGCGCGGTGGGCCAAATCGGCGAAAACCGGATGAAGGTTCGGCGCGCCAAGATTGCCGATGTAAGTAACCGGCGCGCCGTAGTTGCCGAGCGCGTTGGCCATGATCGGCCCGTTGCCTCCGAGTTTGACCATCTGGGTCACAAACTCAAAGTTCGCGCTCAAGCCCGCGGCGGCATCGATCTTCCCCGCGAAGTCGCGCATTTTTTCCAGACGGAGATATTTCGTGGCCGATTCGCGCCGCGCGACCACATGCAGGATCGTATCGACGAACCCATCGAAGCCGATGAGAAGCTTGCTGGCGGCAAGCTGCGGACGAGCCACCCGGATTTGATCGTGAACGAGTTGCGCAAGGCTACGGGACATGAGGGGCGGCTATATACGTATGGCCAGGCGACGTGTCCAGAACCGAGGTTACATCACTCCACCTCATGAATCAGGGAGCGCCCATGAAGCCACCTGCTGCCCTTGGGCGAACCGGCTCATCATTCGCCGGCAATGGCTCAGCAATTGATTTCGCGGCTACTCGGGGATGCGAAAAATGAGTCGCACCGCATCCAATCGCAGCCGGGCCGAGGCAATCGCGGCTTGCAACTCGGTCTGCTCCTGGCGGGCCGCGGCGATTTCCTCCGGGCGGACATGATCGTTGATTTGGCGCAGGTCTTCGAGTCGTTCGATCTCGTTCCGCAATTGAATCGTCATCGCGGTGCTGGCGGCCTCGACGAGACGCTGCATCCGCTCGGCGGCGAGCGCTTGCGCCTTCTCCAACATCGCCGGAAGCAGCTTCTTCTTCACCACGCCCCGATCGAGCAACCGGAAGATGTCGCCTTTTTCCAAGCGGGCAGAGGCAAGCGTTTCGTTGTCAGTGTGTTCGGCGAGGGCGTGGTCCACGACGACCCGGATCGGCGTGGCGGGAAGGAAGCGATCGGTATGAAGCGCCGCGGGAGCCACGCATTCCACGACCGCATGGACTTCGAGCAGAATCGCTTCCTCCCCCGGCGTCTTCCACACGCCAAACGACGCATTCCCGGACTCCGCCCCGAGCAGCAAATCCCACGACGCGCGCACCAGCGGGTGGTCACCGCTCACAAAACCGAGATCCTCGCGGCTGAGCGCCCGCGCGCGATCGAAGGTCACCGTCATTCCTTCCTCCGGCAGCGCGGGGAAAGCGTCAGTGATCAACTGACCGGGACGCAGGATGTAGCTCCGCGTCCCGTGGTCCTCGACCTGCACGCCGAAATGATCGAGCAGGCGGACAAAAAATTCCTCGAACTTTTCATCCGCATCGAGCGTGCGGATCTGCCGCATTAGCTCCTCCGCCTGCTTCGGCTTGCACGAATTCAATTCGAGCAGCCGATCGTGTCCGCGTTCCAATTTCTTCGCGACCTTGCCGCTGAGATCCCGTGATTTGACCAGCAGCTTTTCCAGCTTCGCTGCGGAAAATTTCTGTCTCAATCCCGACAGATCCTTGTCCAGCGCGCGCACGATTTCACCTGCCCCATGCGGGTTTTTTTCAAAGGCGTTTAAGCCCTCGTGATACCAGCGCGCGACCACTTCCGACTCCGTGCCGCGCAGATACGGAACGTGAATCCTGATCGTCGCCGTCTGCCCGATCCGGTCGAGGCGACCGATGCGCTGCTCGAGCAATTCCGGATCGTCCGGCAGATCGAAAAGCACGAGATGATGCGCGAATTGGAAGTTGCGCCCTTCGCTGCCGATCTCCGAGCAGAGCAGCACCCGCGCGCCATCCTCTTCGGAGAAATAGGCCGCGTTCCGATCGCGCTGCAACAGCGTCAACTTTTCGTGGAAGAGGGCGATGGCCACGTTCACCTCGCGCTGCAACCGCGCGGAAACGTCCTCCACCATTTCCCGCGTCCGGCAGATGAGCAGCATTTTTTGCCCGCCGAGTTCTTTCAAGAGCGCGACCAGCCATTTCACTTTCGCGGTCGTCCCGTCGGTCTTCTTATCCACGTCCAGCGGCACGAGCAACGCCTGCCGTTCCGGGAAGCCGGAGAGCGCGGCCCGCGTATTTCGGAACATCACGCGACCGGTGCCGAATTCGTCGAGCAAGTCGGAGACGAGCCGGGCGCGGGCCCGTTCGTCGCCCGCCAGCAATTCATCGCAGCGGCTGCGGATGCGCGCCGACTTTTGCCCAAATAACTCGCGATCCGCCCTGGCCAGGGGTTTGCCGTCGATCAGCCGATCAATCGCCTGCGCCACCTGCTCGTAGTGCTGCGCCTCATCCATGAACCGCTCCAGATTCGAGTAGCGATCGGGATCGAGCAGGCGCAGGCGCGCAAAATGGCCCTCCGGCCCGAGTTGCTGGGGCGTGGCGGTCAGCAGGAGCAACCCCGGCGTCTTTTTCGCCAGCGCTTCGGCGAGCGCGTATTGCGGGCTCGGCTCATCGCGACTCCAGGCGAGGTGATGTGCTTCGTCCACCACGAGCAGCTCCCAGCCCGCCTCGCCGACCTGCCGGGCGCGTTCGGAATTGCCGACGAGAAACGCCGTGCTGCAAATGATGAGCTGGCTGTCGAGGAAGGGATTTGCCGCCGCATCGTGGGCCACGATCGAGGCACACCGTTCCTCGTCGAAGATGCTGAAGAGCAGATTGAAGCGCCGCAGCATCTCCACGAACCATTGATGAATCAGCGGTTCCGGGAGCAGGATCAGAATCCGCTCGGCGCGTCCCGTGAGGTGCAGACGATGCAGGATCAATCCCGCCTCGATCGTCTTGCCGAGGCCGACCTCATCGGCGAGCAGCACGCGCGGCACGAGCCGCGCCGCGACTTCGCTCGCGATGGACATTTGATGCGCGATGAGATCCAGCCGCCCGCCGACAAACCCCCGCGCGGCGGACTGACGATTGCGGCTGCGCCGCTGCAACGCCTCGACGCGCAGGTCGAAGGTCGCGAGGTCATCGACCTGCCCGGCGAGCAGCCGATCCTCCGGCTTGCTGAAGCTGATCGTGTCGGACAATTCCGCCTCCGCCACCTCGCGGTTCTCCGTGCGATAAATGAGCAACCCCGCGCGTTCCTCGACCGTGACCACCACGAGCTCGGTGCCCTCGTGGGTCTTGATCCGATCACCGTCCCCGAAGCGGACCCGCCGGAGGGGCGCGGATTTCAGCGCGTACTGCCGATGCTCATGGGCCGCCGGGAAGAAGACTTCCACCCGGTTGAACTCCGCCTTGAGGATCATGCCGAGCCCCAGTTCGGGCTCGCTGTCGCTGACCCATCGTTGACCGGGAATTGGAGGATCGATAGCCATGGAAAAAGGGCCGTGACGTTACCCGCTCAGCATTTGGCGGCAACGGTTATCCGCAGGAAAACCGCCGCGATCCCGATCGCCTTTTGCACTCCTCGACGGCCGCATTTTCGCCGGCACTCCGCAGGCCCGGCCCGCCGCCCGAAACCCGTTATTCCGCGGCCGCTTCCGGCGTGCGCCGGAATCGGACCCGGCTGCTCGGACCACTGCCATAATGCTTCACACCCTTCCAAAACGCCGGGTCCGGCTGCTTGTGGCCAAACTCGAACACGGCGCCGTCCTTGTGGGCGGTGAAGACCTTCCGAGCCACGTCATCCAGCACCTTCACGAGTTCCCGAGAACCCGGTTTCCGCAAATCACGGCTTAAGGCAACACTCAATCCGCGTTTTTTGGGAGTAGGCATAAGGCCGTCACAGTGCGGCACGACCGCCCCCTTGTCCATGCCAGGCTCGGCGCGACGAAATTTCCTTTCGCGTGGATTCGCGGTCACGCGCGTTGCCAGACTTGCGTTCGCTGGTATCTTCCGCGTTGTGAAACTCCCGGTGGTCAATCAACCCGTCAGTCTTTTGATTAAAGGCAAGGCCCATCTCGCGACCTGCGTCGATGTTTTCGACGGCGGCTACGGCTACTACTTCGACGCCGTTTTTCCCAAAAAGACCCGTCATAAATTTTCCACCGGAGAGCAATGCGGCGTCCCGGAACTCGGCCCGAATCGTCTGGCGGATTTTGTCAGCTATCCAAAAAGTGATAGTTGGACCGTTCGCTTCCTGCTCCCCAAGTGGAGTTGAAGCGGCACCGCATCTGCCCGACGGTGATTGCGTCGCGATCAGCGTGCAGGATTTCGGCGTTGGGATCACTCCGGACCGGCTCACTCGCATTTTCGATCCGTTCTTCACGACCAAAAAACAGTCCCGCGGCCTCGGTCTCGCCGCCGCGTATTCGATCGTGCAGCGGCACGACGGGTACATCGGCGCGGAGTCCGTCCACGGGGCGGGAACGACCGTCGCCATTTATCTCCCGGCGGTTCGTTCGACGACCCCCACCAGCGAACCCGCCGGCGCGTTGCAGGATCCCATGGTGGGCGAAGGTGTGCGGCGGAAAATGCGCGTGCTGGTGATGGATGACGAGGAACCCATCCGGCAACTCGGCGAAACGCTGCTGACGATGCTCAATCACGAAGTCGTCTGCACGGCGGATGGCGACGCCTTCCTCACCGCGCACGCCGACGCGACCGCCACCGGGCGCCCCTTCGACCTCGCAGTGCTCGACCTCACGATTCCCGGCGGCATGGGCGGAAAGGAAGCCATTCGCAAGCTGCGCCAGTGCGATCAGAAAATCCGGGCCATTGTCTCCAGCGGCTACTCGACAGACCCCGTCATGGCGCAATGCGCAGACTATGGTTTCGACGCGGTGCTGCCGAAGCCCTATCTCGTTCGCGATTTTGTCCGCGTAGTGCAGCAGTTCAACGTCGCCTGATTCCCGGCAGTCGGCTGCCGTGGCCGGATTCAGCGCGCGAGTTTGACGCGGAGATACTGCCAGCCGCGCAGCAGCCAGCGGGTCAGTTCGTTGACTATTTGATAAGGATACGTCGTGGCCCAGCGACGAAGCGCCGAGAGTTTGCGCGCCTGACCGCTCTGAATGCTGCTGCGGAAGAGCTTGTCAGTCTGCGAGCAGGGAAACGGGAAGACACAGCAGGCGCGCAGTCCGAACCACCACTCGCGGTCGCAGGCGTGATCCCAGGGGAGCCACATCGGCAACAGCCCATCGGCGAACGCTTGCGCGGCACGGCGGTCGAGGACGTAGGCGCCCGCGCCCTTGAGTCGGCCCAGGTTCACGCAAAGGTCGTAGCCTTCGAGGACCGACGCGACGCGGATGGGATGGCCGGAGCTGAGACCGGTCAGGCGCAGGACGTTCCAATGCCGCGCGGTGCAGAGGGCGGCACTGAGCACGCGCTCGAAGTCGGGCCCGAGGACGAGGTCGTCCTCGCAGATCAGGCCGTGGCTTTCGCCGCTGGCGAGGAAGGCGGCGATGGCTTTGACGTGGGCGAGGAAACAGCCGATTTCGCCGGGCTTGGTGGTGCGCCCGTGGAAGAGGTGGTAACGCGTCTCAGAGTAGCCGGGGTGAGGTAGGTTGAGGTCGTGGCCATTGATCGCCGGGACGCGCTCGACCGGGATGCTCGTCGCCGCGAAGGCCTTTTCCATAAAGGCGCGGCGGTCGGTCGCCGAGTCGAGATTGATGAGATAGGCGCGCATGCCGGCAAGGAGGGCGAAGGATCGCGAGCGACGAGAATTTCTCAAGCCGCAACTAGACTACCGCGAGCCGACAGCCTCCTTCCCGAATGCACGAACCGCTATCGTTGAGCCTGAGCAGGTCCGCCGGTATTGCCCGAGTGCACGCTTTGGCTTTTCACGCCCGAGGTCGGTCCTCCCGAGGGAGCCATGGTATTGGATTCACACGCCGAGAGAAAAAGGCCGGTGGCGACGGTGACGAGGAGCAGGATTGTTTTCATAATGCCCTTTCTTCGGCTAACGATGAAGGGGCGCGCTTAATTTGTTTTACCCGCTCCAAAAAACAAAAGCCGCCGCTCTCTTGCGAGAGCGGCGGCCGGATAGTCTGCGGTCGCGGATCAGCCGTTGGCCGGAGCCGGAGTCGGCGCGGTCTGCGCGGCTTCGCCACGCTCTTTCATGGCGGCTCTGCGCGAGAGTTTGACGCGGCCTTTTTCATCGACGCCGATGCATTTGACCCAGATCAGCTCGCCGACCTTGATCACGTCTTCGACGCGGTTGACGCGGAAGTCGGCCAGTTCGGAGATGTGGACCATGCCGTCCTTGCCGGGCAGCACTTCGACGAACGCGCCGAACTCTTTGATCGTGACGACGCGGCCCTGATACATCTCGCCGACGCCGATCTCTTTGGTCATGCCTTCGATGATCTGCTTGGCGCGGAGGAGCGAGTCGCCATTGTTCGAGTAGATGTGCACGGAGCCGTCGTCCTCGATGTTAATCTCGGCGCCGGTCTCAGCGACGATGCCTTTGATGGTCTTGCCGCCAGGTCCGATGATGAGGCCGATCTTGTCGGGGTTGATGCGGATGGTCTCGATGCGCGGGGCGTATTTGCTGAGTTCCTTGCGGGGGCCGGCGAGCGCGGCGTTCATGACGTCGAGCACCTTCATGCGGGCGTCGCGGGTGCGGTAGATGGCTTCTTCCATGAGCTTCAGCGAGATGCCGGGGAGCTTGAGGTCGAGCTGGAAACCGGTGATGCCGGTGTCGGTGCCGCAGAGTTTGAAGTCCATGTCGCCGAAGTGATCTTCGCTGCCGATGATGTCATTCAGCATGGTGTAGCGCTCCATGCGGCCATCCGCGCTGAACTCGGTGACGAGGCCGCAGGAGATGCCAGCGACGCTTTTCTTGAGCGGCACACCGGCGTCGAGCAGGGCGAGGACGCCGGAGCAGACGCTGGCCATCGAGGTGGAGCCGTTGGAGGCCATGACTTCGCTGGAGACGCGCATGGCGTAGGGGAAGTCCTGCACGTCGGGGATGACCGGTGCGACGGAACGCTCGGCGAGCGCGCCGTGGCCGATTTCGCGGCGACCGGGCGAGCCGGTGCGGCCGGTTTCACCGACCGAGAACGGCGGGAAGTTGTAGTGCAGGATGAAGCGTTTGGTCGTCTCGCCGCCGGTGTAGCCGTCGAGGTCCTGGGCTTCGTCGGCGGGCGCGAGGGTCGCGAGGGCGACGGCCTGCGTTTC
>Ga0105047_10008535_pt1 | contig 17042 bp, 12 predicted proteins | sample MAT04_FD_78384 | JGI IMG/M metagenome (GOLD analysis project Ga0105047, IMG submission 78384) | Freshwater microbial communities from Lake Fryxell liftoff mats and glacier meltwater in Antarctica - MAT-04 (megahit assembly) | ecosystem: Environmental > Aquatic > Freshwater > Ice > Liftoff...
CCGCTCCCGACGTGGCCACGTCGGTCGAACGCCCCGTGCTCGTCGTCAACACCGCCCCCACGGGCTTCGAAGGCGAGGGCTTCCCCGTGCACCGCGCCTTCGCCGGCATCGACCAGAAGTACCTCGACCCGTTCATCATGATGGACCAGATGGGTGAGGTCGACTACGCCGCCGGCGAGCCCAAGGGCACCTCGTGGCACCCCCATTGCGGCTTCGAGACCGTCACCTACCTGATCGACGGTGAGTTCGAGCACCAGGACTCCCACGGCGGCGGCGGGCTGCTCCGCCCCGGCGACACCCAGTGGATGACGGCCGGCTCCGGCCTCCTGCACATCGAGCGACCACCCGAACACGTCGTCACCGCCGGCGGCCTCTTCCACGGCACCCAGCTGTGGGTGAACCTCCCGGCCGCCCAGAAGATGACGGCCCCCCGCTACCAGCACCTGGCCGGTGATGCCGCCACCTTCCTGCGCTCCGAGGACGGCGGCACCGTCGTCCGCCTCATCGCCGGCGACCTGGCCGGTCACAAGGGGCCGGGCCGCACCCACACGCCCATCACCTTCGCCCACGCCTCGTTGGCCCCGGGCTCCCGCCTGGCCACGCCCTGGGATCCGAGCTTCAACGCTCTGGTCTACGTGCTGGCCGGCAACGGCTCGGTGGGTACCGACCGTCGCCCGCTGCACGCCGGCCAGCTCGCCGTGCTGGGCGAGGGCGACCACGTCGTGGTGTCGGCCGACGACCAGCAGGACAGCCGCACCGACGCCCTAGAGGTGCTCATCCTCGGCGGCCGGCCCATCCGTGAGCCGATGGCCTGGCACGGCCCCTTCGTGATGAACACGCGGGCCGAGCTGGTCCAGGCCTTCGACGACTTCCAAGCCGGCCGCCTCGGCGTCATCCCCGCCTGACTGCGCCTGCCGTGTCCGTTCTGTGAGTAGCTGACCGCGCCCAGCGCTGTCAGGTGCTCACAGAACGCCGGGTCAGGCGGGTTCGGTGTCGGTGACCTCTTCACGCAGCAGCGGCGGCGTGAACTTGCCCGGCTTCACGCCGCGCTTGTCGGCGTAGAACGCGCGGATCTGGTCCATGTCGGCCACCACGTCGGGGCTCGGCCAGATGGTGGGGCCGTAGCCGCCCGTCTTGGTCGGCCCGTCGAGGTAGCTGAGCACGATGGGGATGTCGGCGCCGGCGGCGATGCGTCGGAAGCCCGACTTCCAGTACGTCTTCTTGGACCTCGTGCCCTCGGGGGGCACGAGGATGGCCATCGGCTTGCCCGCCGCAGCCCGCGAGACCAGCGAGTCGACGAGGTTGCCCGGGTTCTCGCGGTCGACGGGGACGCCGCCGAGCTTGCGGAATAGCCAGCCGGCGGGCCCGGCGAACATCTGCTTCTTGCCGAGCCAGATGGGCGCCACGTTCGTGGACCAGGCCATGGCCAACATGAGGATGAAGTCCCAGTTCGACGTGTGTGGTGCGGCTACGAGCACACAGACCGGATCACTCGGCGGTGTGCCGGTGATCTTGTAGCGAAAGAGACGAACGACGAGTTTTCCGATGCGCTGTTTGATGTCGGGACCTTAGTGCGAGACGGCCTCAGCCGGGGAGTCGGCCCGAGCGCCATATCGTCCACGCCGTGGCCACGATCCACACGTCGGTGGCGGCCAGGCCCGCCCGCTGGAACGCTCCGTGCAGGGGCTCGCCGATCGAGGCCGTGAGCAGGACGGCGCTGGCCACCCCAGCCACGAGCGACCCGATCGCCCAGCGCTGGTGGCCCTGGCTGCGGAAGGTACGGGCGGCGAGCAGCGGTGTGGCGGCCAGCGTGATGTAGCCGAGACCGGCGAAGGCGCCGTGGGCCTCGTCGGCCACTCCGAGCGGGAAGACGGCCACGCCGAAGATGGCCAAGCCGGTGATCGTGGCGCTGATCCACGCCGGGCCGGCCAGCGCCTTGCGCAGCGCCATGGCGTACAGCGGGATGCCGACGCCGAAGGCCACGAAGCCGAGCGTCATCCACGGTTGGGTGGCGGCGCCGTCCTCGGCCAGGCGACTGATGGCGTCGTCGACCGGTGAGTACCCGTCGCGGGTGGCGCCGAGTCCCACCCAGGCACCGACGAAGCCGCCGACCCCGGCGATGCCGGCCAGCGCCAACCACCGATCGGTGGTGGACAGGACTGGTCGTTGGGTGGTCGTCGCCGTGGTCACAGTGCAGGGTACGGCGCCAACGCCCGAAGGGTTCGCCCGCGCGTCAACCGAGCAGGGCCTGGCCTCGGCCTGCCGCTTTCGCCGTGTACATGGCGCGGTCGGCGCGCAGCAGGATGGTGTCGGGGTCCTCGGCGTCGTCGGGCCAGGCCAGCGAGGCGCCGACGCTGACGCCGACCTCGACCGGGCGGTCGTCGACGATGGTGGACTCGGTGAAGGCAGCGACGATCCGCTCGGCGATGGCGGCCAGCTCATCGCGGTCGTCGACGCGACTGCAGAGCACGAAGAACTCGTCGCCGCCGAATCGGCACACGGTGTCGCCCGCGCGCACGGCCCGCTCGAGGCGTCGGGCCGCCTCCACGAGCACGGCGTCGCCCACCCGGTGGCCGTAGCGGTCGTTCACCTCCTTGAACCCGTCGAGGTCGCATACCAGCACGGCGGGCTGGCCGCCGGTGACCTGGATGCCGACGCTCGTTCGGGCCAGACCCTCGAGGGCGGTGGCCAGGCGCTCGTTGAACAGCAGGCGGTTGCACAAGCCGGTGAGCGGGTCGTGGTTGGCCAGGTGCCACAGCTCCTCACGGGCCTCGGCCAGCGCATCGCGCGACACGCGGTCGTCGGTGATGTCGAGAAAGTTCACGAACATGCCCGCCACCTCGCCGCGGTCGTCGCGGTAGGCGATCACGTCGAGGCGGACCCACACCATCTCGTCGCCGTTCGAGAAGCCGACCTCGACCGGGCCCCGAGAGTGGCCGAGTCGGGCGTTGGCCAGACTCTGCTCCACCTTGAGCAGGTCCGCAGGGGTCACGCAGTCGAGCCAGTTCGAGCAGTCGTCGGCGATGCCGACCGGGCGCAGGATCTCACGCACGCGCGTCGAGCGCTGCACGAGGGCACCGTCGATGGTGAGGTTGAGGAAGCCGAGCGGGGAGGCGTCGCCCAACGTGACCGTGCCCGGTCGGTCGGAGGCGGCCGCGTCTTGGTGGAGGTCGGCGGCCAGTCCGGCGTCGAAGCGCACGAGCAGCCCACCGAGGGGGTCGTCGTCGGGCAACCACGTCACCCAAGCCACGATGGCCCAGTAGACGCCGGGGAGCTCGGGGTGCACGACCCGAACGCTGTCGGCGAACTTCATGCCCGGTGTGGCCAGCGCCTGGCTGACAAGGTGGTGGGTGCGGTCGCGGTCATCGGGGTGGATGAGGGCGTAGACGTCGATGCCGTCGAAGAACTCGGGTGGGATGCCCAACTCCTGGCCGGTGCGCCGGGACATCCAGCCGCCTCGGAGGGCGGCGTTGGTGGTGTAGACGCCGGTGGCCACCTCGGCCAGAGCGGCATCGAGGCGGTGCTGCTCGGTGGTCTCGTGGGCCACGACCAGCGTGGTGCCGTCACCGACTCGCCCGACCGACAGTGAGAAGAACCGTCGCGGGGGTCCGATCAGGCTGCGGCCGAGCACGGTGCCGCCCCCGTCAGCGGCGCACGTCACCAGGGTCGACCGATCGTCGGGGTGCAACGTGGCGAGCAACTCGCGGGCCTCGGCGCCGAACAGCGCGTCGGCGTGATCGTTGGCGGCCACGACCACACCATCGTCATCGAGGACGAACGCGGCCACGGGGAGGTCGCCCAGATCGAACCGGGCCTCCGTCGAGGGACCGACGTGGTCTGCGGCACTCATGTCGTGAGGTTAGACCGGGCCTGCGGTCACCCTTTGCTTGCGCGTTGCTTGCGGCCACGTTGCCGGGAGGTGGCGTGGCGGCGAGACTCGCCCCATGGTCGAACCTGCCGCTGACACCGCCCCCTCCTCGCGGGCCGGCGGTGTCGTCGACCTCCGGGCCAGCATCGAGTTCGGCGCCGGCACCCCCGCACTGCTCGGGTTGAAGGTCACGCCGCGGTCGCGCCCCGGCCAGCGCGTCGAGCGTTGCGAGCTCTCGATCGGGGGTGCGCCCCTGCCGGTCCCCGTCGACCAGCCGCTGGTGCGCGCTGCCACCGACGGCAGCGCCACCACCGTTGACGTGTCGGCTGTGGTCCACCTCGAGGACCAGCCCGACGCCGGACCGCTGGGCTTCGAGGATCTCGTGGCCTGGCTGGTGCCCAGCCGCTACTGCCCGTCGGATGCCCTGGTCGGCTTCGCCGGCAAGCAGTTCGGCGGGTCGGAGCCGGCGGCCATCGACGCCGTGATCGACTTCGTCCGGTCGCGGACGTCTTACGACGCCAACTACTCGTACTTCACGACGACGGCGATCGACACGCTCACGTCGGCGGCCGGCGTGTGCCGCGACTTCGCCCACCTATCGATCGCGCTGCTCCGGGCCCTCGAGATCCCGGCCCGCTATGTGGCCGTCTACGGCCCCGGCCTCGAACCGCAGGACTTCCACGCGCTGGTCGAGGCTCACGACGGCGAGCGCTGGCGGTTGCTCGACGCCACCGGACTGTCCGATCCGACCCACGCCGTGCGCATCTGCACCGGTCGCGACGGCGCCGACGCTGCCTTCCTGACCATGCTGTTCGGGACGGCCCCGCTGGTCGACGTCACGGTGCACGCCGAGCTCCGCTGACGTGCCGCCGGGCCGTTGCCTGTCACAGGCTTCGGGCATGATGGCGACGTGACTGAGCCCCGACTGAGCCCTTCTGCCGCCGGCATGTGGGCGCAATGTCCCAAGCGCTGGTGGTTCCGCTACGTGGACCGCCTCCCCGAACCGCCGCCGGGTGAGCCCGCCGTGCTGGGCACGTTCGTGCACCGGATCCTCGAACTGCTGCTGGCCGAGGCGGCCGCCGACCGCACGGCCGAACGTGCTCGTGGGCTGGCCCGGTCGGCGTTCGACGAGATCGAGGCCAGCGACGATTGGGCCGCGCTCGCGCTCACCGATGCCCAGGCCCTGCGCTTCCGTCAGCGGGCGTGGGCCACGATCGAGGCCTATCTGCGCTTCGGCGAGCCGGCCCTCGTGCGGCCGGTGGCCCAGGAGTTGGAGGTCCTCGTCGAGCTCGACGGCGTGCCCTTCCGCGGCTTCATCGACCTCGTCGAGGAGGGCGACGCCGAAGGCTCGGTCGTGATCACCGACTACAAGACGGGCAAGCCTCCCGAGACGGGCAAGCCGTGGTCGCAGGAGCGCAACGCCGAGAAGCTGTGGCAGCCACAGTGGTATGCGGCCGCCTTGGCCGAGCTGGGCGAGCACCGGCCCACGAAGGCCCGCCTGCTGTTCTTCTCGGCCGAAGACCTCGGCCCCGGCCACGGCTTCGGCCACCTCACCGGCGAGCTCAGCGTCGACGTCACCGACGAGTCGCACGAGGTGGCCCGCGCTGAGCTGCGGCGCCGATGGGACGAGATCACCTCGGCGCGTGATGCCGGTGGGGCCGAGGCCACGCCTGGCCCGTTGTGCGGGTGGTGCCCCTACGTCGACGTGTGCGCCGAAGGTCGAGCCGAGTGCGAGCGCCGCTGGGGCGAGCGCAACTCCTACACCGGTGATCGCAAGCTGCGGGCCGACGCGCCGGCCGTGGCGCTGCTCGGCCTGGTCGATGCCTGAACGACGGCTCGTCGTCTGGCCGGGTCGGTCGTCTCAGCGCATCAGGTGGCGAGCGCCGTAGACGGGGAGATCGAGGTAGGTCAGCACGCCGGGCTGGGCGTCGCACACGAGGGGCACGGCGTTGAGCACGTGCATGGCCGTGGCCAGGCAGCCGGCGTGGTTGTGGTCGCCGAGGTCGGAGGTGAGGGCCAGGTCGAGCCGGATGTTGGGTTCGCCCGTGACCTCGATGCGGTAGCCGTGGCCTTGGGGCCACTCGGGAGCGTCCTCGTCGCGCAGGCGGGTCACGTGCTCGACGATGATCCGGGCCTCGCCGTCGATCATCCCGCGGATCTCGAAGCGCATGCCCGAGATGGTGCCGGCCTTGACCGTTCCCGACGCGATCTCCACGTCCTCGTCGGCGATGAGCAACTCGTGCCACTCCTCGATGCCATCGAGGCTCACGCCCAGCGAGGCCGCGACCATCTCGATGACGGGCCCCCAGGCCAGGGTGGTCGACCCGGGGGAGAGCAGCAGCGACTCGTTGGCCGCGTGCTTGCCGAAGCCCATGATCTCGAACATGGTGAACGGGTTGTCCCACGTGGCGTAGTTGACGATCTCCATCATGCGGACGGTCTTCACGTCCTTGCACAGGGCGAGCGCCGGGATGGTCACGCCGGCATTGCCGTAGCCCGGGTCGATGCCTGACGAGTAGAACGACGAACCGCCCTCGCGGCACGCCGCCTCGAGCTTGTCGAGCACGCCCACGCCGGCCGCGGCCGGCCACAGCAGTGGCACGAACGACGTGTTGACCACGTTCTTGCCCGAGGCCAGCATCCGGCAGATGTCGTCGACTACGTCGTGGGGGCGGACGTCGGAGTGAGCCATGTAGCAGATGCAGTCGGCGTCGAGGTCGAGCAGCGCGTCGACGTCCTGGGTGGCGATCACGCCTAGTGGCGCCACACCGCACAGCTCGCCGGCGTCCTTGCCCGCCTTGGCGTCGGAGTGGACCCAAAGTCCGGCCAACTCGAGGTCGGGGTGGTCAGCGATGGCCGGGACGGCGTGGACGCCGACCGTGCCGGTCGCCCACTGGATCACGCGATAGGTCATGTGCTTCCCCCGGTTTCTGACGGACCGTCAGAACTTACCCCCGCATTCGCTCCTGTCCCACCCCAGCCCACCGTTTCTGGGTGAACTTCACCGCGTCCGCGGACGTCAACCTCACCCAGATCGCGATGATGGCGGAAACTTGACCGAGCGGTCTAGTTTGGTGCCACCGACCGCAGGGGGCAGATATGCACGAGCTCGTGATCCGCAACGGCGTCATCGTCGACGGGACGGGTGCGCGGCGACGCACCGGCGACGTGGCCGTCGCCGCCGACGGCACCATCGCCGAGGTGGGCGTGGTCACCGGCACCGGTCGCACGGAGATCGACGCCGCCGGCTGCCTGGTCACGCCGGGCTGGGTGGACGTGCACACCCACTACGACGGCCAGGTCACGTGGGACCCGGAGGTCTCGCCCTCGTCGTGGCACGGCGTCACCACCGTGGTCATGGGCAACTGCGGCGTGGGGTTCGCGCCCGCTCGCCGCGACGGACACGAGTTCCTGATCGAGCTCATGGAGGGTGTCGAGGACATCCCGGGCACGGCGCTGGCCGAGGGCATCGACTGGGTGTGGGAGACCTTCCCCGAGTACCTCGACGCCGTCGACGCCATGCCCCGCGTCCTGGACGTGGCCGCCCAGGTGCCCCATGCCGCACTCCGCGCCTACGTGATGGGCGAGCGTGCCCACGAGGAGCCGACGGCCGACGAGATCGCCGAGATGAGCCGCCTCACCGAGGAGGCGCTGCGGGCCGGCGCCGTGGGCGTCACCTCCAGCCGCACCATCCTGCACCGCTCGAAGCACGGCCTCGTGCCCGGCACCGACGCCGTGCCCGACGAGCTGCTCGCCCTCGGCGACGCCATGGGCCGCGCCGGCCACGGCGTGTTCGAGATGGTGTCCGACGCCCAGGGTGGCGAGCCCGACGCCACGTGGATGGCCGACATGGCCCGCCGCACGGGCCAGACCGTCACCTACGCGCTGGCCCAGAACGGCCGTGACCCCGGCGTCCACGAGCGGGCCCTGGCCCACGCCCGGGAGCTGGCCGCCGACGGCGTCAAGGTCGTCCCCCAGGTGGCGTGTCGTCCCACCGGGATGCTGTTCGGCCTCCAGTCGTCGCTGCACCCCTTCGCCTCGCACCCCACGTACCGCGCCATCGCCGGCCTGCCCCTCGACGAGCGGGTGGCCGAGCTGCGTCGGCCCGAGGTGCGCGAGGCGCTGCTGGCCGACGGCGTCGGCACCGGCAACCCCATCGCCCGGGCCCTCATGACCCGCTGGCACCTGATGTTCCCGCTCGGCGAGCTGCCCGACTGCGAGCCTGAGCCCTCCACCAGCGTGGCCGCCGAAGCCGAACGCCTCGGCGTGCAGCCCGAGTCCGTCGCTCTCGACTGGATGCTCGAGCAGGACGGCACGGCCCTGCTGTTCGCCCCGCTGGCCTCCTACGACGACGGCAACCACGACGTGATCCGCCAGCTCATCACCGACCCGTCCACGGTGCTCGGCCTGTCCGACGGTGGCGCCCACTGCGGGCTCATCTGCGACGCATCCATGCCCACCTACCTCCTCACCCACTGGGCCCGTGACCGGTCCCGGGGCGAGCGCATCGAGCTCGAAGAGGTCGTGCGGATGCAGACGTCGCGCACGGCCGAGGTGTACGGATTCACCGATCGCGGCACCATCGCTCCGGGCCTGCGGGCCGACCTCAACGTGATCGACTTCGACGCCCTCACCCTGCACGCGCCCGAGATGGTGTTCGACCTGCCCGCCGGCGGCCGCCGCCTCGTGCAGCACGTCGACGGCTACCGCCACACGATCGTGGCCGGCCAGGTCACCTTCACCGACGGCGAGCCCACCGGCGCCCGCCCCGGCCGCCTCGTGCGCGGCTGAGCGGAGGCTTTGCAGCCAGAACCGCGCGGCACGGTCCGCGTTGCGTGTTCGCATCGGCTGTTGCTGACGTGACCGGCCTGTCCGGGGAGGAGTTGCTGGCTGACGCGGCCACACCCACGCCGCCTGAACGATCAAGCCCGGCCGAGCCAACCCCGCCGCGGGAATCGGGCCGTCATCGAGCGGTGCCTCTCCTACGGTGCGCCATGGCCGAACCACACACCGTCGCCCGCCCGATGCGGGGCCGCGAGCTCGCTGCCACCCGGGCGCTGGCCGTGTCGGCGTTCGGTGGCGACGAGCACATCGGCGAGCTACTCGACGCGCTGCGGGCGTCGTGGGCGTGGGACGACGAGCTGAGCTTCGTGGCCGACCGTGGCGGCAAGCTGGTGGGGCAGGTGCTCTACACGCACGCCCTGCTCGACGCCCCCCGTCGGCTGATCGACGTGCTGGTGCTCAGCCCGATCGGCGCGCGGCCCGACCTCCAGCGATCGGGGATCGGCGCCGAGCTGTTGGCGCGGTCGCTCGAGGTGATCGTCGACCGCGGTGACGCGCCCCTCGTCTTCCTCGAGGGCGACCCCGGCTACTACTCGCGGTTCGGCTTCGAGCTGGCCTTCGACCACGGCTTCCGCCCACCGTCGCGTCGCATCCCGCCGCCGTCGTTCCAGGTGCGCCGCCTTCCCTCCCACGAGGAGTGGATGACCGGCACGCTCGTGTATCCCGACGCCTTCTGGCGCACCGACTCGGTCGGTCTCCGATTCGAGCCCTGACGAACCGAACGCACGGCAGTCGAACGGCGGACGCCTCGGTCGAGGATCCTCGCGATCGCGTCATCATCCGCGCCGCGGACTCGTGGGAACCCAGCAGCGGACGTGCTCGGTGTACTGCCGGTAGGGCTCATCGAAGCGGTCGGCGAGATCCGCCTCTTCGGTCGGTCGGATCAACACGTTCCACGCCAGGGCCCCAGCCACGGCGATGGCGAGCACCATCCACGATCCGACCAGCAGGCCGACACCTGCGGTCTGCAACATTCCGGCGACGGCCATCGGGTTGCGAACGAACCGGTACGGGCCGGTGATCACCAGCTCTCGGGCCGTCTCCCCAGGCAGCGGCGTGCCTTTGCCGCGCAACGCCATCGTCACGCACGACCACAGCCCGGCCGCACTGCCGAGGAGGAACACCGTTGCGCCCCCCACGCGCACGCCCTCGTGGTCGAGTGCATCCCAGCTCAGGTGCAGCCGCTCTTCGATCGCCATCAAGAGCAACGGCACCACGACGAAGAACGTCGTCCAGAACACGACGAGCTGCGCCAGGCTTCGGCGGAGATGATGCCCGCCGGGTGCTTCGTCGGCGACGCGGAACGAGAACGGGCCGACGAAGAACCAGCCGGTCGGCAGGTAGCCGAACCACAGGGTGGAGGCGGCCCCCAGGGTGCCCAGGGTCGCGAGGGACATCACGACGACACCCCAGCCGGCCTCCTGCTCGACCAGGCCGTAGACCCCCAGGGTGACGGTCACCGCCGTCGTCCACACCGCCGCGACCACTCCGGCGATCCGGCTCCCCAGAACAGCGGCCCACGCGGAGGCGCCGACGAACAGGACCAGGTCGGGCGCGACGAGGATCGCCGGATTCCACTGTCCGAGCGTCGACCCTCGGATGTCGTCCGACGTGAAGACCGCGATCCACCATGCCGCTCCGCCGACCGCCTGCAGTGCGAAGTACGCACGTGCGGCCGACACAGGAGCGACCCGCTCGGCAGCGAACATCAGCACACCCTACGCAGGTGCCGTCGGTGCCCATGCCGCCGCCGACTTCGAGACGTCTAGTTGACGAGCTTCTCCTGGCCGTCCCAGTAGGGGAGGCGCAGCTTGTACTTCTGGAGCTTGCCGGTGGCGGTGCGGGCCAGCTCGTCACGCACTTCGATCGACGTCGGGCACTTGTAGTGGGCCAGGTGCTCTCGGCAGTGGGCGATGAGATCGGCCTCGTCGGCCGTCGCCCCTGGTGTGAGCACGACGAGCGCTTTCACCGTCTCGCCCCACTTGTCCGATGGCACCCCGATCACGGCCGCCTCGGCCACGGCGGGATGGCTGAACAGGGCGTCCTCGACCTCGATCGACGACACGTTCTCGCCGCCGGTGATGATGACGTCCTTCTTGCGGTCGGCGATCACCACGTAGTTGTCGTCGTCGATCGCCCCACCGTCACCGGTGTGGAACCACCCGCCCTCGAGGGCGGCCTCGGTCTCGACCGGCTGCTCCCAGTAGCCCTCGAGCACGACGTTGGACCGGGCCAGGATCTCCCCGAGCTCGTCGACCTGCACGGTCACGCCCAGCGCGGGGGCACCGGCACGACCCAGGCGGCGGGCCCGGTCGGCGGTCGACAGGTCGTCCCACTCTGCCCGGCTGCGGCTCATGGTGAGCAGCGGTGACGTCTCGGTCAGGCCGTAGATCTGGATCAGCTCCCAGCCCAGCTCGGTCTCGACCCGCTCGATGGTGCGCGTCGGCGGGGGCGCGCCGGCCACCACCATGCGCACCCGGTCGCGCCCGGGGATGGGTCCATCCCAGGTGGCGGCGGCGTCGAGCACGGCCGCCACCACGGCCGGCGCCGCGCACAGCAGCGTCACGTCGTGCTCGGCGATGCGGCGCAGGATCTCGCCACCGTCGACCTTGCGCAACACGATGTGCTTGCCGCCCATGCCCGTCACCGCGTAGGGCATGCCCCACCCGTTGGCGTGGAACATGGGCAGCGTGTGCAGGTAGACGTCGCGGTCGTTCACGCCGAGCTGCCAGCCGAAGGTGGCTGCGTTGAGCCACAGGCTGCGGTGGGTGAGCTGCACGCCCTTGGGTCGGGCCGTCGTGCCCGACGTGTAGTTGATGGTGGCCGTGGCATCCTCGTCGGCCTCCCACGGCGCCGGCTCCACGCCCGGGCGCCACAGGGCGTCGGACTCGTCGCCCAGGATGGCCACGCGGTCGGCCCGCAGGCCGTCGAGGGCCGGCGCCACCTCGGGGTCGATCAGCACCAGCGACGCACCCGAGTGGTCGACGATGTACTGCACCTCTTCGCGGTGGAGACGGAAGTTCACGGGCACGCCCACGCGCCCGTAGGCCGATGTGCCGAAGAAGAACGTGAGGAACCGCGCCGCGTTCTGCGAGACGATGGCCACGCGGCCGCCGTGGGGGATGCCCAGCGCGTCGAGGCCGGCCGCCATGGCCCGGGCGTCGGCTGCCACCTGGGCGTAGGTGCGCTCGCCCTGGGAGGGCGCGGGCTGGTCGGGCTCGTCCACCACCGCCACGCGTGATCCGTAGACGAGCTCGGCTCGTTGCAGGTGATCTCGGACGGTCAACGGAACCTTCATCGACGTTCCCCCTGGGGTCGAAAGACGATGTGGAGCGTACCGGCCACCCGCCCGCCCTTGGGTCGCCGGCCCCCGCCGGGCCACACTGGTTCGATGTCTCCGGCCGCGACCGACCTCCAGGAGCTGGCCGTGGCCTTCGTCGATGCCGGCAAGGTCGTGCCCGGCATCACCATCGACGGCGACGGTCGGGCCCGCTCGTGGTGGTGGCCGCTGCCCGCCGCCGGCGACCGCGCCGCCTTGCGCAACCTGGTGGGCGACGGCTCGCCCGATGCCCATCGCTCCGCCGCCCAGGCGCTCGCCGAGCGGGTCGATACCGAGGTCCGCACTCGGCTGACGACCCAGCGCTGCGAGCTGCTCGATCGTCGCCCCGGCCGGCGCTCGCTCGGTGAGGCGTGGCTGCGGGCGCTGGTGAGCGACGAGCCGCACCTGCAGGGCAACCTCAACCCCGAGCGTCTCCGCGCCTTCGAGGCCAACGTGCACGACTGGGTTCGGTCGGGCCGTCCGGTGGCCGGGCGGGGCCGCCTGTGCCTGCGGGTGCGCGAGCCTGCCCCCGAGGCACCGGCAGACGAGCTGTGGCGCATCGAGCTGCTCGTCCAGGATGCCGACGAGCCCACGCTCATCGTGCCCGCCGCCCAGGTGTGGGCCGGCGACGCGCCTCTCGGGCCCCGTGCCGTCGAGGAGCTGCTCACCGCCCTCGGTCAGCTCGCCCGCCTCGCCCCCGAGCTCGACGGCCTGCTCCGCCAGGCCGACCCCACCGGCCTCGACCTCTCGGCCAGCGAGGTCGTCACCTTCGTCCGCGACCGGCACGCGGCGCTGACCGATGCCGGCATCGTGGTGCTCCTGCCGTCGTGGTGGACGCGCCGCAAGGGCCTCGGCCTGCGGGTCAAGGCCGCGTCGTCCGACAACGCAGCGACGGCCGGTGTCACCCCCGGCGGCATGGGCATGCAGGCCGTCGTGCAGTTCTCGTGGGAGGCGTCGCTCGGCGACGAGGTCCTCAGTGCCGAGGACCTCGAGCAGCTCGAGAAGGCGGCGGCCGCCAAGCAGTCCCTCGTGCGCTTCCGGGGCACGTGGGTCGAGGTCGGCGCCGACGAGCTCGAGGCCGTCATGGCCCGTGCCGGCACCACCAGCGAGGCCAGCGTGGCTGACGTGCTGCGCACCAGCCTCGGTCTCGAAGGCGTGGACGGCCTGGCCCCGTCGACCGAGCTGGGCGGTCTCGAGATCTCGGGGATCGACGCCTCGGGGTGGCTCGGTGAGCTGCTCGACAACGCCGTGCACGCGTCGGTGGCCCCGGTGGCCACGCCGAGCGACTTCGTCGGACAGCTGCGGCCCTACCAGGAGCGCGGCGTCGGCTGGCTGGGCTTCCTCGGCCGCCTCGGGCTCGGCGCCTGCCTGGCCGACGACATGGGCCTCGGCAAGACGGCCCAGGTCATCGCCGACCTGCTCGCCGACCCCACTGACGCGCCCACCTTGGTGGTCTGCCCGGTGTCGGTGCTGGGCAACTGGCAGCGGGAGCTGGCCCGGTTCGGCCCGTCGCTTCGGGTCATGGCTCACCACGGCTCGAGACGATTCCGCGATCACACCGACACGTTCGCCGAGCGGGTGGCGGCCCACGACGTCGTGCTCACCACCTACTCCCTCGTCTACCGCGACCTCGAGGAGCTGAACGCCCGCACCTGGGGGCGGCTGGTGCTCGACGAAGCGCAGCAGGTCAAGAACCCGGCCACCAAGCAGACCCGCGCCGTGCAGCGTCTGCGGGCCGACCGTCGCATCGCCCTCACCGGCACACCGGTCGAGAACCGCCTCTCGGAGCTGTGGTCGATCATGCACGTGCTCAACCCCGGGCTGCTGGGCAGCGCCCGGTCGTTTCGCGAGCGGTTCGCCTTCCCCATCGAGGTCGAGCGCGACGAAGAGGTCACCGAGCTGCTCCGGCGGGTCACCGGACCGTTCGTGCTGCGCCGCTTGAAGTCCGACCGGTCGATCATCTCGGACCTGCCCGACAAGATCGAGGTCACCGACCGATGCCTGCTGACCCGCGAGCAGGCCACCCTCTACCAGGCCGTCGTCGACGACCTGTTGGCCCGCAGCGAGCAGGCTGATGGCATCGGGCGACGCGGCCTGGTGCTGGCTGGGCTGATGCGCCTCAAGCAGGTGTGCAACCACCCGGCCCACTTCGCCAGCGACGGCTCGCCGCTGCACGGTCGTTCGGGCAAGCTGGCCCGCACCGAGGAGCTCCTCGACGAGCTGCTCGATGCGGGCGACAAGGCCCTGTGCTTCACCCAGTTCACCGAGTGGGGCGACCGGCTCCAGCCCTACCTGTCGCAGCGCTTCGACCGGGAGGTGCTGTGGCTGCACGGCGGCGTGCCCCGAACCAAGCGCGACGCCATGGTCGAGCGGTTCCAGTCCGATGACGGGCCACCCATCTTCCTCGTGTCGCTCAAGGCCGGCGGCACTGGGCTCAACCTCACGGCCGCGTCGCACGTCATCCACCTCGACCGGTGGTGGAACCCCGCGGTCGAGGACCAGGCCACCGACCGGGCCTACCGCATCGGCCAGCAGCGCAGCGTCGTCGTCCACAAGCTCGTATCGGCGGGCACGGTCGAGGAGCGCATCGACGAGATGATCACCGCGAAGCGGGCGCTGGCCGACCGCGTGGTCGGTGCGGGCGAAGACTGGGTCACGTCGCTCACCACCGACGAGCTGCGCGACGTCATCTCGCTGCGCCGCGACGAGATCGCCGACGACGCCGAGGTCGACGACTGATGGCCGGGTCGTGGCGCAACGCCGGCAACGCCGACCGCTGGCCTCGCTATGCGCCGGCGCGCCCGCGGGCCGTGCCCGACGGCATCGCCACCTCGAAGCAGCGCGGCGACATGGCCGACTCGTGGTGGTCGCAGCGCTTCACCGACGTGCTCGAGTCCTACGGCCTGGGCACGCGCATGCAGCGCGGTCGGCGCTATGCCCGCCTCGGGCAGGTGGCCACGCTCGAGCTGATCGAGGGCTCGCTCGTGGCCGAGGTGCAAGGGACGCGGGCCACGCCCTACACCGTGCTGCTGACCACCAAGCAGCCGAAGCCGGCGCAATGGGCGGTGGTCGACGAGGCCATCAGCGGCCAGGTCGGGTTCGTGGCCCGCCTGCTGGCCGGCGAGGCCCCGGCCGAGCTCGAGCAGGTGTTCACCGCTGCCGGCGTGGCTCTGTTCCCGAAGCGTTGGAGCGACATCAGGGCCCAGTGCTCGTGCCCCGACGACGCCAACCCGTGCAAGCACATCGCGGCTGCGCTCTACGTGTTCGCCGACCAGCTCGACGACGACCCGTGGCTCCTGCTCGAGTGGCGTGGTCGCAGCCGCGACGAGCTGTTGGCCGCCTTCGTCACGGCGCCGACCGAGGACGTCGACGCCGGCATCGCTCCGTGGTGGCCCCTGGTGCCCGGCACGCCGGCCTCCGAGGCCGTCCCCTTGGCCGTGGACCCGCCCGAGCCGGCCGACGTGGTGCTGCGCCGATTGGCCCCCCTGGGCGTCGAGGTCCGCGGTGAAGACGTCGAGTACCTGTTGGGCCCGGCGTACCAGAGCCTGCAGCAGTGAGCGTGCGGCGCGGTGCGAAGGGGCGGTCACCGTCGAGCAGGTTCCATCCGACGTCTGATCCGGCCAACCGAACCGCTCGGGTGACCGACGTCGCCCTTGACCAGGTGCGATAACAGCGTTATACCATGAGCACCAAAGCACGCCGACCGGGGGATCCATGAGCACCGTCGAGACGAACCGTTGGGTCGAAGGACCGTACGCACCGCTGCCCGCCGAGGTGGTGGCTACCGAGCTCGAGGTCATCGGCGAGCTCCCCGAGACCCTCACCGGCCGCTACCTGCGCAACGGCCCGAACCCCATGGGTGGTGACCTGTCGAAGCAGCACTGGTTCACCGGCGACGCCATGGTGCACGGCGTCCGTCTCCGCGACGGCGAGGCCGAGTGGTACCGCGCCTCGTGGGTGCGGTCGACCGCCGTCAGCGAGGCGCTGGGCGAGGCGCCCGCCCCGGGCGAGCGCCACGGCGGCTTCGACACGGCCAACACCAACGTGATCGGGCTCGACGGTCGCACCTTCGCCATCGTCGAGGCCGGCGGCCGTCCGGTGGAGCTGTCCTTCGACCTCGAGACCATCGAGCACAGCGACTTCGGGGGCACGCTGCCCAACGGCTACACGGCGCACCCCAAGGTCGATCCGGCCACGGGCGACCTGCACGCCATCTGCTACCACTGGGCGCTGCCGCACCTGCAATATGTGGTGGTCGGCCCCGACGCCCGGGTGAAGCAGGTCGAGCCCATCGAGGTGCCCGGCTCGCCCATGGTCCACGACTGCTCGATCACCGAGTCGTGGGTGGTGGTCTACGACCTGCCGGTCACGTTCTCCCTCGAGCGGGCCATGGGCGGTTCGTCGTTCCCCTACGGCTGGGACGAGGACTACGGCGCGCGCATCGGGCTCGTGCCGCTCAACGGCTCGGGTGCCGACGTGCGCTGGTTCGACGTCGAGCCCTGCTACGTGTTCCATCCGCTCAACGCCTACGACGACGGCGACACCGTGGTCATCGATGTGGTGCGCCACCCGAAGATGTTCGCCTCCGAGGTGCTCGGCCCCGACGAGGGCGCGCCGCTGCTGTGGCGTTGGACGGTCGATCTGAACAGGGGCACCGTGTCCGAGCGTCAACTGTCCGATCACCCACTCGAGTTCCCGCGGGTCGACGAGCGCGTGGTCGGTCGTCAGCACCGGTGGGCCTATGCCGCCGAGCTGACCGACTCGGGCCGCCGCGTCGGCTACGGCGGTCGTGCCCTGCGCATCGACGGCCCGACCGGCGACGTCACTCCGATCGACCTCGGTCCGGGTGCCTTGGGTGGCGAGTGGGTGATGGTGCCCAACGGTCCCGACGCGGCTGAGGACGACGGCTGGCTGATGAGCCTCGTCTACCGCCCCGACGAAGACCGGTCCGAGCTCGTGGTGCTCCCGGCCGAGGACCCGACCAGCGGCCCCGTGGCCCGGGTGCTGCTGCCC
>Ga0105047_10008537_pt1 | contig 17038 bp, 15 predicted proteins | sample MAT04_FD_78384 | JGI IMG/M metagenome (GOLD analysis project Ga0105047, IMG submission 78384) | Freshwater microbial communities from Lake Fryxell liftoff mats and glacier meltwater in Antarctica - MAT-04 (megahit assembly) | ecosystem: Environmental > Aquatic > Freshwater > Ice > Liftoff...
CCTTCGCCCAATCCATGCTGTTGAACTCCCTTCGTGCCGCCCTTCTATCAATTCAAACGTTTACCTCCAGGCCAATCCATGAATTTCTCACGTCCAACCCAATTAAATCAACACGCCGGTGAGGCCCCGGAAAAGGGGTTCGTGCAATTGAAAGGCCCGGAGGGCCGACACACACCGAAGATACTCAATCGGAGGGCTGACGCCCTGCCGCTCGCAAGTGTGGTGACTCACAGTGGTTTCGCCTCCGGTGTCTTCGGCCACAGGTTCCCGGCATCCACTTCCGATGGGCCGAGTTCCTGATCAAAGGCATCGATGTCCTTCTGAATTGATTCCCATTCGGTTGCGGTCGATGACGATGAACCATCACTGTTCGTTGTTTCTTGCCTGACCGATACTGCTTTGGAGTCCGCCACAGGATCTCCTTCGCCAAACATCGATCTGCTGATGCTGTAGATTCCGGCGATGGCAATGGAACCGACGACGATCAACGCCGCGTTTCGAACGGGTCGCGACAAGTTCGGCCACACCTCTCTCCGACGTAGCGGCACGCTGCATTCATCTGGCAACTCCACAATTGTCGGTTGCTGAATATGAGCGAGACACTTCTGCAGCAGCGTGGCCAAGTGGTCGGCAGTCGGAATTCGATCATCAAGCGATTTCGTCGGCAGCCGCTGAATGATGTATTCCAGCCACTCCGGGATGTTTGCATTCACTTCTCGGATCGGACGAGGCTCGGTATCTGTAATTCTCCGGAGAATTCCATAACTCGTTTCCGCTCGAAACGGCGGACGACCGGTACACATCGCGTACATTACGCTGCCGGGGCTAAACAGATCACTGCGGCCATCCACCTTGTCGCCGCGAGTCCCGACGCCACCTGTTGCCCGATCCGCAGGATTTCTTCTGTCTGCAACGGCCCCTGGCGATCCAGTCGCCGCTGCAGTGATTCACCACGAATGTAGGGCATGACCAGAAACGGCAGCGGCCCGTCGTTCAACACGCCGTGAATCACGATAACGTTCGGATGCAGCACTGTTGCAGCGGCTTTGGCTTCGCGGGCGAAACGTCGGCGAGCCGCACCGCTCGATGCGAGTCGCGGTGCCAGCACTTTGATGGCAACGGTCCGATCGAGCGGTCCGTCGAAGGCTTTCAGCACGACTCCCATTCCCCCCGATCCAATCACGCCCGACACTTCATAGCCACCGATTCGTCCCAACATCTCCGGATCATCGGTGGGATTCAGCATGCCCAGTACCTGCTGAGCTACATCCTGAGCATCGGCATCCTGCAAACCTCGCATCCGTTCAACGTTGTAGACAACTGGGCGATAGATCCGCGCAAACTGCTCCCACGCACTCTGATCGCTTGGATCGGCGACTCGAATGAGCAAGCTGTCTCGCGTATCTGGAACGTCCTCCAATTTCAGTCCTCCGGCCTTAGAACACAGGTCGAGGACTATTCTGACAGGTGAAACCAGAATTTTCCGGTGTCGGCAGACAAATACTCCCCAGCTCGCCGGGAACGGGCGAGCCGCGAGACGTCAGTCTCCGGATTTTGTGATTCTGTTGTTCGGAAAATCTTCTCAGCAATACAATTTCCAACTTTTTGCGGTACAGGATACGCACTCTTCAATGCAATACTGATCTCAATTCTGTGCCAATCCTGTAAGCACAAATACAAAAGTTTCTTCGTTTGACGGCTAGCTGAAGGCGTCGGGTTTCGAGTAATTTGCCTACGCCTACGGCTCGCCGTTAAACGAATTATGCTTGGTTTTAACTAAACGTGGCGATGTCCAACCAGGGAGATTATTGTGGCAAGACAACCAAACTATGACCCATCCCGCCGCAGCGTTCTGCGATCGATGATCGGCGGCTCGATGCTTTTTCCGGGATTGATGTCGCAGTTGCTTGCAGAAGAAGCGACCGCGAGTCCCGATGATCCACTTGCTCCGAAATCAACGCATTTCCCGGCCAAAGCGAAACGCATCATTCTGCTGCACATGAGCGGCGGTGTTTCGCATGTCGATTCATGGGATCCGAAGCCACAATTGTTCGCGGATGCTGGCAAAACAATCCCCGTTAATGAGTTTCAGGGCCGGAAAGGGGACTTCAATATGTACCTCAAGCGGCCGCAGTGGGAGTTCAAACCACACGGTCAATGCGGGACAGAAGTCAGCTCTTTGTTTCCGCATATGGCGGAATGCGTCGATGATCTGTGCGTCATTCGCTCAATGAAGTCCGATCACACGAATCATTATGAAGCGACTCTGGGAATTCACACCGGATCGTTCACGTTCGCGAGGCCCAGTATCGGTTCGTGGCTCAGCTACGGACTGGGGACGCTCAACCGCAACCTGCCGTCGTTTATTGTGATTGCTCCTCATTCGCCGTACGCTGGCGGACAGGTCTGGGGCAGCGATTTCCTCCCCGGTGCCCATCAGGGAACGTTGGTGGTCCCCGGGCCTGAACCGGTTGCCAATATCCAGCGACGATCACCCGCAAGTCGACTGCAGGAAATGGAACTGGCCGCGATGGCGAAGATGAACAAACGGCATTTGGAAGTGAGACCCAATGATCCGCTGCTGACAGCACGCATCAAATCGTTCGAGACTGCGTTCGGAATGCAGACCGAAATGCCGGACGTGTTTGACCTGTCCAAAGAAGACGATGCGACGCTGGAGATGTACGGCCTGCCACGTGGCAGCACGAACGGATTTGCGTGGCAGTGCCTTGTGGCTCGACGATTGGCGGAACATGGTGTGCGTTGTGTGGAACTCATTGACGTCGGGTCCTCTTCCAACTGGGACGCACACGGCGACATGCTGACGCATGCTCCGCTGGCAAAAAACGTCGATCAACCCATTGCCGCGCTTTTAAAGGATCTGAAACAGCGTGGAATGCTGGACGAAACTCTGGTTGTCTGGACTACAGAATTCGGACGCACCCCATTCAACGCAGCGGCCAATGCCGCCGGTCGGGAACATCATCATTGGGTCTTTTCCTCGTGGATGGCTGGTGGCGGGGTAAAACCAGGCATTACTTATGGAGAATCTGACAGCTACGGCATCGATGTCGCAAAGGATGTCGTGCATATTCACGATTTTCATGCCACGATTCTGCATCTGATGGGTCTCGATCATGAACGTCTGACATACCGACATACTGGCCGAGATTACCGCCTGACTGATGTCGCCGGACGCGTCGTGCATGAAATCCTAAGCTGATCCGGTGAGCGGCTTGCGTCATCCTGCCGGTACATGGCGTCCTGTCGAAAGGAAACGCAGAAATTGACTTATTCGGTTGCCCCCATTCGGCTGACAAAAATTCACGATGACATCTACTGGATTGCCGCCCGCTGGCAGGACATCTTTTCGCGATCATGTAAAATCGCCATTATCCGCAGAATGGCCACCGGATGCATTGCCAGATACAGGTGCCATGAACTGATTTCGATCTTGCGACTTGCAAGTGCGACCGACTCTTCGATTGTAAGAATCTGTTGAATGCCGGCGTTCAATTGCGTGTACCTGATGACCTGACGGTTTTCGTCGGAGTCTTCCGCACTGCCCGGAATAACTGCAAGAGCCATGAATGTGACAATTTTCCACATGCGGTTGTGCTCCAACATTTCTAAAGGGGCGAGACGACGAATGATTCCTGCCTTTTGAAACTGACTCGAAGGTTTGAACAGATTGACTGGTCCGTCTGAATCAATAGATTGCTTTTTCTGCATCTCCTGTTCTGTCCCGTCTCACAAAAAAAAGGCTCTGCGGCTTTTGAATCTTCGATTGGACTGTATCATCCGGCCAACTCCTGACCGGACGTCGATGTGTACCGAAGATCGTCGTTCGGTATCAGGGCGGCAACAATGCGGGTCATACCGTCAAATTCGGCGGAACGACTTACAAGCTCAGCCTGCTGCCAACCGGAATTCTGCACAGTCGGGCGTTCTTATGCCATTCGAGTCGGCGATCTGGTCAATCGCGATGCGTTTGCAGCGAAGGTTCGCGAAATTGCCCCGTTCAATCAGATCATTCTGAACGCTCTCAATCCGGATGGGGAGCAAATGAATGTCGATGCGATTACCGCCGACTATACAGCTGCTGCCGACAGAATTCGTTCGATGGTCGCGGATTCGACAACCTATCTTCTGGATGCCCTTGAAAACGGCAAGGCGCTGCTGTTTGAAGATGCTCAGGGCAGCTTGTTGGATGTCGATCATGGCACATTGCCATACGTCACCACTTCGAACAGTTCCGGCTGCGGTATGCACAGCGGCAGCGGTGGGCCGTCTCGCGAAATCCAGAAGATGATCGGCGTTGCCAAAGCGTACACGACGCGAGTTGGTGGCGGTCCGTTTCCATCGGAACTCGACAATGAAATCGGCCAACGCATTCGAATTGCCGGTAACGAATTCGGAACAGTCACCGGACGCGCTCGCCGCTGCGGCTGGCTCGCCGCCGTTGCAACGCGCTACAGCGCACGGATCAGTGGAGTCAATTCGATCGTGATCGCGCTGCTTGAAGTACTCAGTGGTTTCGATGAATTGTTCATCTGCGAGGCGTACAACATCAATGGTTGTATCACACGAGATTTTCCGAGCCGATGTGAAGATCTTGCGGCGGCAAAACCCGTACTGCGACGAGTTCCCGGCTGGAAAGAAGACATCACGAAATTCGCCGATCTGCCCGTCAGCGCGCAGCAATACGTCAATGACGTAAAGCAGCTTGTCGGAAAGCCAATCGAAATGGTCTCCGTCGGTCCCGATCGCCGGTTGTTGATTTAATCGTAACCCGATGGGTCAGCGAGGGATGTGTGACGAAGAACCCAGGCGATTTCACCCTGACTCACGTACACCGCTGAATAATTGTCGCCTTCCTTCACATATTCCTTCCTTTTCGACGGCTTCGTGCCAAGTACCGAAACCCACTGCCCCTGCATCACTTCCGTCACGCCTATGTTAAACGTTTTTGTGATACGAACTTTCTGCTGACTGCCTACGTCTTCACTGCGACCCGGCTCATCGGACTGCGAGCCCACCAGAAACTCACCCGCAGGAATCAGCTTTATTTTCATGCCAAGGCTTTTGGATCGTCAGATCCTTGTCTGCCACTTTGTGTCACCGGCTTCGTGGAGGCATCTGGTTTCATCGTGGGCTTGACGATGGCAACTTTCAGCGTGATCTGCAGATACACAATAACCGTTCGGATATTGGTCAACGTTTGTTCATTTTTCGCCATTTATTCCTTTTGATGTCGAACCACACTTCCCGTGTTGTGCTGCTGCAGATAGCATCGACAGGCTTCTGCAATCAGTATTTTTGCTGGAAAAAAATCTCAAAATGGGTCAGCAGATGTTCCGTGGTGCCTGTGACCGACGGCGATTCTTACAGCTCGCAGGAGCATCTGTAGCACTTGGACGTTTGCGGAGGATGCCTTACGCGACGGTCCTGGCAGAGGATCCTCCAGTCCAAAAGCCTCGGATCGCCGCCATCGTGACGGAGTATCGTCCGATTTCGCACGCGGACCTGATTGTCGGGCGATTCCTGCAGGGACATAGCCTGGCAACCTCCGAAACATACCCGGCCAGAACTCAGATTGTGTCCATGTATCTGGATCAATTCCCTCCAAATGATCTAATCCGCGCGATGGCAGAAGCCTGCGGAGTAAAGTTGACCCCCACGATCCATGAAGCTCTGACACTCGGGACGGATCGCCTTGAGGTGGATGGCGTTTTGATAATCGGTGAGCATGGTGCATACCCGCTGAACACGAAAGGTCAGCACATGTATCCGCAGCGAAAATTCTACGAGGAAGTGGTTGAGACATTTGAAGCGACGAAGTCAGTTGCTCCGGTGTTCAACGACAAGCACCTTGGTTTCGCATGGGACGACGCGAAGTGGATGTACGATAAGTCACGACAGTTGAACTTCCCCCTCATGGCTGGTTCGTCATTGCCGACAACATGGCGAAAGCCCGAACTGGAACTGTCGTTAGGATGTGAGCTGGAGGAATGTCTGGCGATCGGATACGGAGGTACTGAGACTTACGCATTTCATGCCCTGGAAACCCTGCAATGTATGACGGAGCGCCGCAAAGGCGGTGAAACTGGCGTCAGCGCCGTCACGTGCCTGAATGCAGCTAACTTATGGAAGGCAGCCAATCAGGGCCGCTGGTCACGAGCATTGCTTGATGCAGTGACCACATGCGTCGAAAAGAAGAAGCCTGGGACTCCCGAGGAGCATTGCGAAAATCCGGAGTTGTTTCTGATAGAATACACAGACGGCCTCAAGAGTTCAGTGATTATGTCGAACGGGTATAGTCAGGCGTTTGGCTTTGCTGGTCGATTCAAAGACAACCCTGATCCTGTCGCGTCGCACTTCTGGCTGCAGGAGCCGTCATTTGGACATTTTGCCTGGCTGACTCACAACGTCGAATCGATGTTCCTGACCGGAAAAGAGACGTATCCACCAGAACGAACGCTGTTGACCACCGGAATCCTCGATGCAGTCATGACGTCGCGGGTGGAAAATTATCGTCGAATTGAAACACCGTGGTTGTCCAACATCAAGTATGCAGTCAATGGCGAAACAGGACGCCGGGCTTTCTTATGTGAGAACAAATGACTGACGCGACGCGAAACCATGCTATCGACTCCGACAAAGGGTCTTCAGATCCAGAGGAAACCCAGGAGTGGCTCGATGCACTCGACGATATCCTCCGACGTTCGGGTGGTGATCGCGTGCGAACATTGCTGGATGTATTGCAGACGCATGCCGTCTCTCGCGGAGTTGATCCACCTGCTTCACTGAATACGCCCTACGTCAATTCGATTTCACGGGAGAAGCAACCGCCGTATCCCGGTAGCCACGAACTCGAGCGACAGCTGCGGAATATTCTGCGCTGGAACGCTATCATCATGGTGGTTCGCGCTAACCTGAGGGATCCCACGATCGGTGGTCACATTGCAACTTATGCTTCGACAGCCACTCTGTTCGAAGTGGCTTTTAATCACTTTTTGCGAGGACGAACAGATACGTTCCTGGGCGACCAGGTATTTTTTCAGCCTCATGCAGCTCCCGGTGTTTATGCTCGCGCTTTTCTTGAGGGACGACTGTCTGAGACACAGTTGATCAACTATCGGCGAGAGTTGTCACCGGGCGGCGGACTGTCGTCGTACCCGCACCCATGGTTGATGCCTGACTTCTGGCAGTATCCTTCGGCATCAATGGGACTCAGTCCCATCATGGCAATCTATCAGGCGCGGTTTAATCGGTATCTGGAAGATCGAGGTCTGATATCCCATTCCGACGCGCGAGTCTGGGCATTTATTGGAGATGGCGAGACTGACGAACCGGAGTCTCTGGGCGCGATTTCTCTTGCCGCCCGTGAGAAACTCGACAATCTGATTTTCGTCGTGAATTGCAACCTGCAGCGTCTGGATGGCCCCGTCCGTGGCAACGGCAAGATTATTCAGGAGCTCGAGACATTTTTTCGCGGTGCCGGGTGGAACGTCATTAAAGTGATTTGGGGGAGTGACTGGGATCCCCTGCTTGCGCAGGATCACGAGGGGCTGCTCGCGCGGCGCATGGGCGAGCTGGTCGATGGCCAGTATCAAAAATACAGCGTTTCATCAGGAGCCTGGCAACGTGAGCATTTCTTTGGAACCGATCCGCGCCTGATGGAAATGTCACAGTTGCTGACTGACGAGCAGATACGCGGCATTCGGCGGGGTGGACACGACCCGGACAAGGTCTACGCCGCTTACAATGCCGCCGTAAATCATTCCGGAGCACCTTCGATCGTGCTGGCTAAGACGATCAAAGGCTACGGTATGGGCGAGATAGGTGAAGGACGGATGACTTCCCATCAATTGAAGAAACTGGATGTGCAGACATTGCGGCAGATTCGTACACGATTTGGAATTCCGATTTCCGACGAGGACGTTGCGCAACTGCCGTTTTATCGGCCTCCAGAAGACAGTCCGGTAATGCGGTATCTGTTCGATCGTCGCCAGGCACTGGGTGGCTTTGTGCCGCAGCGAATCGTGCAGCCAGCTACGGTGCAGGTTCCGGCGGCAGACCTGATGGACGAATTCCTGGCCGACAGCGAAGGACAAGCGGCTTCGACAACTAAGGTGTTTGTGCGAATTCTGACCAAACTGTTGCGAGACAGAAATTCTGGAGCAAAAATCGTCCCGATTGTGGCAGACGAAGCGAGGACGTTCGGGATGGAATCGCTGTTCCGGCCGCACGGCATCTACTCACATATCGGCCAACTGTACGAGCCAGTTGATGCCGAAAACCTGGCTTGTTATCGAGAAGCGCGTGACGGACAACTGATTGAGGAGGGGATCACCGAAGCCGGCGCAATGTCGACGTTTATCGCAGCCGGGACATCCTACGCGACGCACGGCGTGCCGGTTCTGCCGTTCTTTATTTTCTATTCCATGTTTGGTTTTCAACGCGTGGGTGACCTGATTTATGCGGCCGGTGATGCACGAGCCAGGGGATTTCTGATTGGTGCAACCTCGGGCCGGACGACCCTGAATGGTGAGGGATTACAGCACCAGGATGGCCACAGCCATGTGCTGGCACTGAGTTGCCCGCATGTGATTGCTTACGACGTCGCTTGCGGATATGAACTCGCCGTCATCATCCGGGAGGGAATACGACGTATCCTGGCGGAACAGCAGGACGTTATCTATTATCTGACCGTGCAGAATGAACAAGTTGAGACGTTACAAATGCCTGGAGGTGCCGAAGCCGGAATTCTGCGCGGCATGTATCGGTTGCGACGCTCATCACTGTCGCAGGACAAGCCTCGAGTCGTTTTGCTGGGGAGCGGCACGATTCTGTATGAAGCACTGCGAGCGAGTCAAATTCTGGAGTTGCAGTTCGGAATATCGGCAGATGTCTGGAGCGTAACAAGTTTCCAGCAGATGTACCGGGAAGCGACTGACACGGACCGCAGAAATCGGTTGCATCCCGAACAGCCTCCAGAAAAGCACTGGATCACGGAATGTCTGACCGAAACGGATGCCTCGTATGTGGTGGTATCGGACTTTCAGCGAGTTCTGCCTAACGTTGTCGCCAACTGGTTTCCGGTTCCCCCTGTCACTCTAGGAACAGATGGATTTGGCCGCAGTGAGTCCCGAGAGACATTGAGGCAGTACTTTGAAATCGATGCGGCAGCGATCGCGTATGCGGCACTCGCCGATCTTGGACGCCGAGGCGTTATACCATCAGAGAGAGTGATCGCATCGCAGCAGCAACTTAGAATCGATCCGGACCGCCCCAACGCCATGTTTACCTGATTCGCAACAGAAAATGCTGCGAACATTTTCTCAGTTCATGAGGATGATGCTGCGAAATGCACATGTCCTTCGTGCAACGGTGAACTGACAAAGGCAGATACCGCGAGACTATCACCCGGCGTCATTAGTGCCGCTTCCAAGCCAAAACGCACCATCCAGAGGCTGGGGTGAAGATTTCTGGGTCAAAGTTTCAGAACGCTGTGACGACCAGTTTCGAGGCACTGTGGACAATTCCTTTGGATCGCAACGCTTGCCTGTCTGACTTCTCCATTGTCGGTGCAATGGGCGACATTTCCGTTGCCAGCGTCGTTTCGATGGCTGGGTATTGTCACTGGGATTTTATGCTCAATCCTGATGTACTGCCTCCTCGGAAGAATTTGTGGGTGAAACTTGGGAAGGAGAGGTCTCGGAGGTTGTGATAAAGGGCTTGTTTTGTTGTTCGGTGTTTTTCGGAGCCCTACTTGCGGGCCTTGATTTTAGTGCTGCCCAGCGAGTACCGCAGGCGAGCCATTGGGATCGTCGCGTCGTCGCTTGCGTCCGCTCCGATGTAGTGAATTTTCACGTTCTTCCCCTTACGCTCGAGGATTCGAGCGGGTCGCCACACCTCGTCGGTGCTCAATTCGACGGGGGAAAAACCGCCCGTCTCATCCAGATACTCATTGGATACGGAACGATCGGGTTTGGAGTACCTCGTCGCCACCTTGCGGCGGTCCCAACCCAAAAACTGGACTCGGGTCTCTTCACTGTCCTGGCCTGGTTTGAGGGCACCTCGCCATTCGTCGTCATCAACCACCGTGACGCGATCGGCCGCAACTTCGCACAAGGGGCGATCGAAAAGATCCTCGCTGCCGCGAGCCAACACGGGCATATGCTCGTCCGCTTCCGTGTTCCGTTCTTCGTCGGTCATCATTTCGCGGAAACGATCGGGAACGTAGTCGATCGCTTCTCGGATCGTGACTTGACCGTCGTCGTTGCTGTCGCCAAAGCCCATGATCGCCTCGCAAAATCCAATATCGATCTGACTGCCAGCGGACTTCTTTTTCTTGCAGCCGCAGAACGCCACCAGATTACCGGGGACGGGAACCTCGTTCGAATTCGGCTTGGCCTGTGCCGTAAGTTGTGCAGCCAGGTTCTCGGAACAAAAATTGAAGTCGTTGACGTTCGATCCGGGACTGGAGTCACCGTTGAACGAGACACCGACAAAATTCTGATTTTACGCCGCACGCGCAATCGGGTGGTCAAGTTCTGAAGGTTGAAATGCGGGAAATGCTGCTAGCTCGTTCTGCGACGTTCATCATCTTAAGGCGACATGGTGATAATGGAACATGCGATGCCGGGCTGTCTATTGCTTCGCTAGTGCGTGTCCGGAAAAGGGTTTGGAGTGGAAAAAGTCTGAGGACAGATAAAAAAAGCTCCGCGAAGAGGAGGAGGTAAACCGTAAAGTTGATTGAAAACATCAGCAAAACGGAAAAACTTCGCTCACACTTCGAGGAGCCACGGATGCGAAAATTATACTCGACACAACTTTGTCTGGACAGTCCCCCGATCGATCAGGTCAAACTCAATTTTGGATGCCGCGACGCCATCATCCCTGTGCTGCGATCCCTGCAGCACGTGGATTCGAAGCCGGACGTCACAGAAACAATCATGCAGCTCATTCAGCGCGACATCAATGGGAAGTCGTCGGCGAAGCGAGGTCGCGAAGGCATGGACTACTGACACATTCTGGTACTGGCGGGTGTTCGTCTCGCGTGCAATTACGCGTACGATCAGGTTCATGACCTGCCCGAAAACCACGCCAGGCTGCGAGCCATCCCGTCTGTGGCCACCATCGCACGCATCCTGTCGCGAAGTGGAGCGTTGGATGGCCGCAAGCGAGTCCGTCGACAGGCTCCGCATCCTGGTTGGTTCTTGCCCGATGTGGCCACACTTCGCTCTGAGATGGACAGCTTCGATGCCATTGAAGACCTGGTCATTCGTGGTGGGATCGATGTCAATGTTCTGACCGGTATCAGCCTGCACGGCGGGTTGTGTACAGCTTGGCCTGACGCACAAATCACCGCGAAATTCACAGTCGATTGCTTGTTGAAAAATTGGCGTGAGGTGGGACTTCCCCGATACGTGAAGTTCGATAACGGTACTGTGTTTCAAGGGACTCATTGATGGCCCGACAGCCTTGGACGTGTCACCCAAATGTGCTTGTCGCTGAAAGTCACCCCGGTGTTTGCACGGCCGTTTTTCCGAGGCTTTCAAGCCGATATCGAAGCGTTCAACCGACGCTGGCAGGACGCTGTGTGGTCTCGTTTCACTTTCCAGGATCGTGAAACCCTGATGGCTCAATCGCTGCCGAGTTTGTCAATTACTTTTGATCAAATGAATATCGAACCAATCTGCAAATTCCTGAATATCAGGCGAGTAATCCTGCCATCCGTGGTCTGCTCCCGGACGCACAAACAATCGACACGGAACCTTGGCTGCGACCAATTTTGCAATCAGGTCTTCAGACTGTTGAATGGGGACAACAGAATCCTTATCACCATGAATGATCAGAGTTTGCGGATAATCTGCTGAGACATGATTCACAGGAGATATCTGTCGACCAATTTTAAGGATCTTCATTGGATCTGTGATCGGTGTAATCGTCCGGCCATCCTGAATCGTACGAAACTCGAACGCTGAATGAAACGTTCGCAATAAGCCTCGTTCCAATGCGTTTTCGCCCGGTCGACCGTAATTCCAACAATCCGTTGGCAGGCACAGGCAGGCGACTGCCTGAACCTGAGACGAAACCCGATCAACTGCACGTGCATCGGGCAGAAGAATCGCCCGTTAATTTTGTGCGGGTTCGAACCTGGGCCCGATTTCGCTGACATAACGATCCAGCCGAGACACCATCGCCGCGTAACAGGTTCTGGTAGTATCTCGTCCGGAAATCGTTAAAGTGGAACCTCAACTGCTGCGATCGTGACGCGGGGCAATGCGCCTCGCTTTACCAGTCTCCTCAACACAGGGAATCACTCTCATGTTTCCGACAGCCACTTCCAGTTTTCGATTTGACTGGTTCCTTCGGAATGGTCTGGCTGTGCTGCTGGGCATGAGTCTGGCAGGCCATTCTCTTTCTGCAGAGGACTGGCCGCAGTGGCACGGTCCCAACTGCACGGGAGTCTCGACTTCGCAGAAGCCGCTCCCCGTCGAGTTCTCTCCGACGAAGAATGTCCGCTGGTCGGCGGAAGTGGGTGATGGCATCTGCTCTCCTACTGTGGTGGCAGGTCGTCTCTTCACGACCGCCATGCTGGGCGAGACGCCGGGCAACAAGTTCATCGTCCTCTGCTTTGATGCCGCGACGGGGGAGAAGCAGTGGCAGCGTGAGATCGCCATCGAAGGCGAAGCGCTGGCGAAGATCCATGAGTCCAACAGCTACGCCTCCGCAACACCGGCGGCGGATGCTGAGCGGGTCTATGTTTACCACGCCCGGCTGGGGATGATGGCCTTGGACGCAATGACCGGCGAGCCGGTCTGGCGGCGGGAGCTGCCCGAGCCGTACTTTGTCTTCGACTGGGGGCCCGGTATGTCCCCGGTGGTCCACGGGGACCGGTTGTTTTTCTGTCAGGACGATGACCTCTTTCCGGCTGCGTACTGCATCGACAAAAAGACGGGCGAAATCATCTGGAAGGATGATCGCGGCGATATGGCCTGCTGCTACTCGCACCCGGTGATCTGTGAAACGCCGCAGGGGCCGGAAGTCGTCATCGCCGGGACGGGCAAGATGATTGGTTACGATTACAACACCGGCAAACGGAAGTGGGCGTCCGAGCTCTTCTGCCGCAACATCAAGACGACGCCGGTGACGTTCGGTGGCATCATTTATGTGTCGGTCGAGAGTGTCGGAATTTCTTACCAGTGGCGAGTCACCGCTGATGCCAACGGCGACGGCAAGATTACCCGTGACGAAATCCTCAATAACAAGTATCGCCTGAATACAGGCAAGTCGATTCCCGACGCCTTCTGGGCGAAGTTCGAACGAGGCGACGAGAACAAGGACGGCGTGCTCGAGGGCGATGAGATCGACAAGGCATTCCTGGATCCCAAAAACCGTGGCGGACTCCTGGCCAGTGAGGTCCAGTCCCGACTTGGCAACACGATCGACACCGACGCAGACAAACTTTCCGAGGAGCTGGGCGAGCTTCAGAAGGAAGCCTCGATCCAGGCTGTTCGCGGCGGCGGCGAGGGCGATGTCTCGCAGACGCATGTACTCTGGCTGCACAAAACGAAATCGCCGTCCCACATCGTTTCGCCGCTGGTAGCTGACGGCCGCATGTTTATCATCAAACAGGGCGGCATCACTTCGTCCTTCGACATCGCGGATGGCAAGCCGGTGTGGGAACGTCGGCGAGTGGGTGCGGCTGGATCGTACCTGTCCGCTCCGGTATTTGGTGATGGGAAGATTTACGTCACCTCAGAATTGGGCGTGGTGAGCGTGCTGCAGAGTGGACCCGAGCAAAAAGTTCTCGCCAACAACGATATGGGAGAAGCCATCGCGGCAACGCCCGCCATCGTCGATGGCCAGATCTTCCTCCGCACCCGAACGAAGCTGTACTGCATCGCCAGCGAGGCGTCGGTGGTCGATGTCACTTTGCCGGATTGAGTACAGCGCCAGATGATTTGAGATTGCCGATTTACGATTATATTGGCTCGTCATCGACGGTGATCCGCAAGATGTCGATAAAGCAAAAACCGATCGCTGCCGCAAACAGCCAGAGCAGCGTCGTGGAGGTCAACGATTGTCCGTCTACTCGTGCCATGTTGCTTTTGTCACGCGAATCACACCATCAGGAGAAACAACGGGGCGAGCCTTTCTCACGATCTTTCTTTTGCTTCGGCTGACGTGAATCGCCAACTAATGGTTTGTTCCTCTCTCCTTTTGGCAGTACACTAGAAAGTCCCGCCAGTTCAGGAATCGACCGAACGACGACAGCCGGATGCGCGTCGATTCTCCCGCAGGAACGTTTGTAATGAGTTCTCCCCTCCGAATCTGTATCATCGTGCAGTTCTTCATATTGTTCGCTTCATTGCGTCACCTGAAGAGCGACGAAACAGGAATGCTGGCAACGTCCGATATGCCAATCCAGCCTGTGGCGGACGCTGTGGCCACCCATGTGACGCCTGTTCTGGCAAAATATTGTATCAGTTGCCACGATGCCGCTGATCCACAGGCGTCGCTGGATCTGAGTCCGTTTATCAGTGAATTGTCCGTGCTGCAAGAACGTCAGCGTTGGGACAACATTCAGCGAATGCTGCGTGCTTCCGAGATGCCTCCGAAGGATCGGCCTCAGCCTTCGGCCGAGGAAAAGGAAACCGTGCTGCGAGTGATCAGCGACGTGCTCAACAAGGTTGACTGCGGTCAGGCCAGTGATCCAGGGCGAGTGACGATTCGGCGACTCAATCGCGTCGAATATAATAATACGATTCGAGATCTGACTGGCGTTGATATTCAGCCAGCAGCCGATTTTCCAGCGGACGATATTGGTTATGGCTTTGATCACATTGGTGATGTCCTGTTTCTGCCGCCAGTGTTATTTGAAAAGTACTTTGCAGCCGCCGAGAAAGTCACCGACCAGGCGCTGCGTGAAGGTGAAATCACCAACGGTCCTGTGCGTCGATATCTGTCACGAGAGATGCTTTGGACAGGCCCGGGGGACGCTCCGGAAAAAGGAAAATACGCCCGGCACATTGTCATCGGCGGCGAGCTGAAGACAGAGATTGATACAGCGGTGGATGCGGAATTCATTGCCAACGTGCGGGGTCTGGTGTTTCCGACGTGTCGTCAACCGTTTCAACTGGAACTGCGTATCGACGGAGTTCCGGTTAAGGTTCTCGATTATACAGAAATGAAAACACGGACACTTCCGGTTCGCATTACCATTCCGGCCGGACACAGAACCATCAGTGTGGCTCTGGTCAGGGAAGGAAGTGATCCTGAAGAACTGCCAGCCGACCGAAAAGAAGAAGCACTGAAGAACGGCGAAGATATCAGCTTTCCTCGATTTCTGTTTGAGTACATCGATATGCAGGGGCCCATTGATGATTCACCGACACTCAGCGAACAGTTGATTCTTGTCAGTCATCCGGAACCGGATGTCAGGGACGAAGTTCAGGCCGTTGAGATTATCCTGAACGAATTCTTACGGCGGGCATTTCGTCGTCCTGTCACCGCAGAAGATGTGTCTCCTTATCTGAATCTCTTTCAGCAGCGTCGTTCAGATGGAGACAGCTATATTTACAGTCTGAAAGTCGTACTGTCTGCCGTTTTGATTTCGCCGCAGTTTTTGTTTCGTATCGAAAATGATGTTTTGCCGACACTGGGGGCCGAGAGTCCGGCGGATCACGCGGCAGACGGGACATTACAGGTGCGTGATCTGACGGATTTTCAGCTGGCGACACGATTGTCATATTTTCTGTGGAGCACGATGCCGGATGACGAGTTATTCGCGATCGCAGAACGAAATAGGCTGCGTGATCCACAAGTGTTATCGGGGCAAATTCGTCGAATGCTGGCGGATCCTAAACGGCAGATGCTGGTTGAAAACTTTGCTGGTCAGTGGCTGCAGTTGCGAAATCTTGACATTCTGAAACCGGATCCTTCAGTGTATCCGCAGTTTGACGATGCTCTGCGGGTCTCGATGAAAATGGAGACAGAAGCGTTTTTTGAATATCTGGTGCACGAAGACCGAAGTGTGCTGGATCTGCTGGATGCAGATTATTCGTTTGTCAACGAACGACTTGCAAAACATTATGGATTCACGGGAGTCACGGGCGACCTGTTGCAAAAGGTCAGCTTGCCCGCAGATCAGCGAGGCGGCGTGCTGACTCATGGTTCCGTACTGACAGTGACATCCAACCCGACACGGACTTCGCCGGTCAAACGCGGCAAGTGGATTCTGGAGAACGTCCTTGGTACACCACCTCCACCTCCACCGCCGATGGTGGAACCGCTCGACGAGAGCACAGCGGCAGCATCGACAGGTTCACTGCGGGAAAGAATGGTCCTGCACCGATCCAAAGCGGGATGTGCATCGTGCCATGAACGTATGGATCCGCTGGGATTTGGTCTGGAGAATTTCGACGGGATCGGCAGTTGGCGGACAACGGACGGCGAATTTCCTGTGGATGCCGGAGGCGATCTTCCCTCGGGGGAATCATTTGATACACCTAAAGAGCTGCGAGGCATACTAATGCAGCATCGGGACGAGTTTGCTCGGTGCCTTTCGGAAAAAATGCTGACGTACGCTCTGGGCCGGGGATTAGAGTATTATGACAAGTGTGCAGTCGATAGAATCGCGGATACACTGAGAGCAAACAATTATCGATTTTCTGTGTTGATTGAAGGCATCGTAAACAGCCAGCCTTTTCAGCGGCGGCGTAGTTTAAAAGGTGAACTATGAGTGCTCGTCGAATCATTCCGCGCCGTAAGGTGCTTCGCGGTTTGGGTGCCTGTGTAGCTCTGCCCTGGCTGCAAGGCATGGTTCCGCGTACCGCACAGGCTGCGGCAGAAACAGAACTGCCTCGTCGCGCGGCCTTTCTGTATGTCCCAAACGGCGTCAGTATGGATCACTGGCGTCCCAAAACATCGGGCAGTGATTTTGAACTGACGCCAACGCTGAGTCCACTGGCCGATTTTCGCGACGACATGATGGTGATCAGCGGACTGACGCTGGACAAAGCGC
>Ga0105047_10008540_pt1 | contig 17034 bp, 18 predicted proteins | sample MAT04_FD_78384 | JGI IMG/M metagenome (GOLD analysis project Ga0105047, IMG submission 78384) | Freshwater microbial communities from Lake Fryxell liftoff mats and glacier meltwater in Antarctica - MAT-04 (megahit assembly) | ecosystem: Environmental > Aquatic > Freshwater > Ice > Liftoff...
ATCCGAAACCCACCACTTCCCAAATTCCCAAGATCGATTACCTGGGCCTGCACGGTTGTAGTCGCAGCACCAAGCCACGCCAGTGCGATCGCAGTGGCCAAACGGTTGCGGGGTTGTCTTTGCATGACTTAACTCCATTGTGGGGCAGTTGTGTGCAGGCTCCCCGAGGTCCGCGGCGCGCTCTGGCGGGAGCTTAGCGCCGAACCGCGGCTGCATCAATCGACCTAACGCTTTTTCAGCCGCTTTGGTCTTTGCGCGCTTCAGCCCGGTTGCTGGGCGCCAACCGCCTTGATCCGCGCTTGGCGCAGGGCTTCGGGCAGGGCTTCTGCGCTGGTGCCTTGGGCTAGGAGGTCGCGGGCGCGGACTTGGCGGGCGCGGGCTGCGGCGGCGCGCAGCCAGGCGCCGACTGGGTAGGGTACTTCGGTTAGGCCAAGGCGCCCGCGCTTGTCGGCTTCGCAGCAGATCAGCAGTTTTTCGAAGCGTTCGGGGCGGCGCCAGAGGTCGCAGCGGTCGAAGAATTTGATCAAGGTGGCCGGGCGCATTTCTTCGGCGCGGTGCACGTTTAAGTGTTCGCGGGTGACCAAAACCGCCAACTCGCGATACTCGCGCGGCACCTTAAAGCGCGCGCTGATGGCTTCTACCGGGGCGATGCCGGTTAATTCGTGGTTGATGTGCTTGGGCAGAAGGTGCTGCGGCGTGAGTGCTTTGCCGAGGTCGTGCAGCAGGGTCGCGTAGGCGATTTCTGGGTCGCCCGGGGCGAGTCGGGCCGCTTGTTCGAGCGCCATCAGGGTGTGCACGCCGGCGTCGATTTCGGGGTGATACTCGGCCCGCTGCGGTACTCCAAACAGGGCATCGAGCTCAGGCAGCAACACCTTCAGCGCACCCACTTCGCGCAATAGTTCAATCGCAACCGCGGGCATCGGCTCGCTGAGCGCGCGTTTGAGCTCCTGCCAGACGCGCTCCGCCACCAGCGCATCCACTTCGCCTGAAGCGACCATGCTGCGCGCCAATTCGATGGTGCTGGGATGGGTGCGAAAACCGAGCGCCGCGAAGCGTGCGGCAAAGCGCGCCAAGCGCAGGATGCGCACCGGGTCTTCGGCAAAGGCGGGCGAGACGTGGCGCAGCCAGCGCTCGTTTAAATCGCTAACGCCACCAAACGGATCGCTCAAGGCGCCGTTTTCGTCCTCGGCGATGGCGTTGATGGTGAGGTCGCGGCGGCTTAAGTCTTGCTCTAGGGTGACATCGGGCGCGGCATGGATCACAAAGCCGTGGTAGCCCGGGGCACTCTTGCGCTCGGTGCGCGCGAGCGCGTGCTCTTCGCGGTGGATCGGATCGAGAAACACCGGAAAATCCTTGCCCACCGGCAAATAGCCGGCGTCGATCAATTGCTCAGGCGTGGCGCCAACCAGCACCCAATCGCGGTCGCCAATCGGGCGCCCAAGCAGGCGGTCGCGAACCGCGCCGCCAACCAGAAAGCGCTGCATCCGGTTAGGGCTCGAAGACGCGCGCTTTTTTCGCGGCGGGGCGCTCACTCAGCGCGTTCATGTAGCGCTGCAAGCCGGGATATTCGCCCAAGGCCTGATCGCGCGAAAGCAGCATGAGGGCGTAAGCGACGACGATATCAACGGTCGAAAAGCGCTCGTTCAGCAAGAACGCATGCGTGCCGAGCTTGCTTTGCAGAATGTCCAAATGCGGCTTGAGTTTGGCGTATGCCTCGTCGCGCTTGGCCTGGTTTTCCGGCGTGTGCTTGAACGCGTATAGCGTGAAAACGGCGCGGTCGAGCGTGCTGGCGGCGAAGTTCAACCACGACAGATAAACAGCGCGCTCTTTGGTGCCCGGCATCGGCACCAGCGCACTGCCGGGGTTGGTTTCCAAGATCCACTGGCAGATTGCCATGGAGTCAAACAGGCTGGCCTGGCCAATCAGCGCCGCCGGCACTTGGCCGAAGGGGTTGATGTCGGTGAACGGGGCGCGCTTGTGCTCGCCTGCTGCCATATCGACCAAATGATCTTCATACGGGATGCCCAGCTCGCAGCACAGCCAGCGCGCGCGTGCGGAACGGTCGTAGTGGGCGGCGTAATAAAAATGAACGGTGGTGGCCATGGCTCAATTCCTCAATGGATTCAACGGGCAGATCAAGTCGCGGGGCGGCTCGCCAAGGTTTGCGCGAGTGCAGGTGTTGCTGGCAGTCGCTCGGCAAGCGCGGCAAGCACGCGCTCATCATCCCATGGGACATCGTGCAGCGTGTTGGACAACGCGGCGCCGGTCGGGTCGCGCTCCAAGGTCTGCGGAAACAGGGAAACCTCGATTGCGGGCTGCTTCAATAGCGGCTCGCGATAGCTTGATTCCTTGAGCCTAGCCAGCAAGGCCGCGCACAGATCCGGACCGATGTCGGCGCCGAGGTGCGCAAATGCCGGCGCATACGGCCTGAAAACAGTGAGGTAAAGGCGGCCGTGCGCATCGATGATGGCCTCGGCGCAGCCGAAGCCCGAGACGCCAAGCGCCAACACCAGGTCGCAGGTGAGCTTGCGCAGGGCCGGTTGCGCGGTGAAATTGAGGGTCACGGCGCCGCTTGCTGGGTTCGCGCCGCGTTTTCGCTCGCAGATGAGCGCCGCCATCACCGCACCGCCGTCGGCAAAAAAACCGCAGCTCCAGTGGCGGCCGGGGATGTGCTGCTGGGCCAGCCAGCGCGCCTGCACGGGGCCGGGCAAGAGCCGTTGCCACAGGCTTGAAAACAAACCGGGCGATCCCAGCAGTTGCGCCACCGTTTTGGGATCGCGACAAATTTTGACCGGGCCTAGGCCCGAGTCGTTGATTTCGCGAAACACCAGCGGCCACGCCACCCGCGCCGAAAACTTTTCCGCCTGCGCCACCGTGCGAATGGCCTGGGTGATTGGGGCCAGCGCGCCAAAGCGGCGGGCCAGCGCGCCGGACATCAGCGGGCTTAAGGCTTCGGCCATGTCCATCGGCAGCCCAAGCGAGCGGTCAATCAGCTGGATCAATTCTTCGTTGAGTGCGATGGCGCCATTTGCCCCCAAGGCGCGCAGGCGATTGAGCCATTTGAGCGCTCGCCCGTCGCAGGGAATCAACCACTCTGGACGCCACTCGCGCTGCGCCCGCAGCAATCCATCAGCCGGCCACTCAACGCCCGGGTAACATGCTGGCTGCGCATAGAATCCGCCCAGATATCTAGAGCGCGCTACCACAGAATCGGCGCTCGCCAAAGCCGCCACTTCCATCTCGTTGGCGGCGAGCGCGCGCGCCAAACGGGCCGCGACCGGCTGGGATTCGTCCAGCGTAATCAGCAGCACGCGGAAGGTCATAGCGCAAACCCGTTCGCAATCAAGACAGAAGGTTCACTTTCGTGAAAAAGGGCGCGCAGTGTAGACGCTCAAGGCGCGCTTGGCGACTGGCTCGCATACGACGGACGATCGGGATAGCTAACGCTTGATTCAACCCGGAGGTGCATGGATTCGAGCAGCGCCTTGGCGTCTGCCGCGACCCAGCCCGCAATCAGAACCCGCGTGCCCGCCGGCGCCTGCAGCTGATCGCGAAACCAGCTCTTTATTTCGTCGCTGCCGGTCAGATAATCGACGGGCAAAGGCAACAGCGTCGAGCCGTCCCAACCGGTGATCAAGAGCGCATTGGCCGTGGGCGCAATCGAATAGGTCTTAAAGCCACGGCCGGTCTCGGCAAGCAGCATTTGCAGCGCACGCAGCACAAACCGCGCTTCCAGCTCGTTCTGCGCGCTGCCGGCAAAATCGAGCACATCGGTGCGCCCGATCGCCGGCCCAATGCCCGCCAGCGCGTCAACCAATGCCGTTTGCAGGGTTGGCGAGAAGCTGCCGTTGCGCAGGAATTTGCGCGCCTCCGGGCCGCTTAGCCTGAGTTTGCGCAGGCGCTCTTCGTTGAAGGCGCGAACGTCTTCCGGGGATTTCTCCCACACGATGTCGTTGGCGCGAACCACCCGCGAGAGAATCGGCCCCGCGCCGCCGGTCGCCAGCCCAAGCGCTTTGCCAAAGGTGAATCCACCCGCCAAGGTGGCCCACGCTAGGTCATCGAGCTTGGCATTGAGAATCGGATTGGAGGTGTAGGGGTCGATCTCCAGCAGCCGCGCGGATTCGCGCCGCGCCTTGTTGTATCCCACGTAGTCCAGCGCGAATGAGCTGGCCGCGCGTTCGGCGCGCTCGCCGGTGCTGCGCTCGGGCGGCTTGTCTTCGGCATCCGTGGCGCTTTGCCCGGCGTAGTCAGGGCGATCGCGCGCGGCGTCGGTGGCTTTGTCGCTTAAGTCGCGCGCCCTGCGCTTGACCGAATCGGCCCTGCGTGAAAACAGGCGCCGAATGCCTTCGGGCAATCCCCGTGCGGTTTCGACCGGGTTGCTCACCACGGTGCCTACGGCGCGCGCGGTGCGGCTGCCGGCGGCTGTGGCGGCCGTTCGGTACATCTCGGTGCGGCTGACGGCGGCTATTTTTTCGAGCGCGTTGAGCTCTTCGACGCGAATGGCCAAGAGCTCAACGGACGGCGCTTCGAGCTCGCCAAAGCGCGTATCAATCTCAAAATTAGCCATCGGGCCGATCAAGGTGAGCTCAGGCCGGACCGTGTGCAGCGGCGACGAAAGAAGCGCCGGCGCGACCAGCTCCATCGCCGTTGGCGGCGGCTCAGCGTTGGCGGTGGCGGCCAGCAGCAAACAGACCAAGGCGGCCTGAACGCGCCTCATCCAGCGCGACCAAGGATTGAGGCCGTCGCGATCAGCTCCTCAAGCAGCGCCATCGATACCTTGCCCGACACCGCATAGGGATCGAGCGACGCGCGCTCGGAGTATTTCAGGAGCAGCGATGAATTGATCTTGTGTAGATTGACCTGCCCCATCGTCCAGCCGGCAAAGCGCCGCTCGGCCACTTCTTCGTAGTGCAGCACCGCCACATCCTGATGGCGCTCGTCGCGCGCGATCAGGTTGTAGAGCGAATTGACCTGCGTGCGGCCACCTTCTAGCACCTGCAAAAATATCTCGCCGCCGTGACACAGGATTCCGGTAATCCCGCGCTCGGGGTTGTGCCGGCGCGAAGAGTCCAAGATTGCGTCAATCATCTTGTTGGTGGGTGGTTTGGCGGTGCGGCTGGCGTACAACAATCGAACTAACATGGAAGGGCACTCAGGCTGGACGGTTGAGCAAGCTCAGGAATTCGCGGCGCAGGTTGGCGTCTTTCAAGAACGACCCGCGCATCACGCTGTTGATCATTTTGGATTCGGAATCTTTAACGCCGCGCCAGTGCATGCAGAAGTGATCGGCTTCCATCACCAGGGCGAGCCCGTCGGGCTGCATTTTTTCGTACAGGGCACCGGCCAGTTGGATGACCGCCTCTTCCTGGATCTGCGGGCGGCTCATCACCCATTCGCACAGGCGCGCGTATTTCGACAGCCCGATCAGATTGGAGTGTTCGTTCGGCATGATCCCGATCCACACCCGTCCGATGATCGGGCAGAAATGATGCGAGCAGGCGCTGCGCACCTTGATTGGGCCCACGATCATGAGCTCGTTGAGTTGCTCGACGTTTGGGAATTCGGTCACCGGTGGCGGCGCCACGTAGCGGCCGCGAAATACCTCGGTCAGATACATTTTGGCAACCCGCCGCGCCGTGCCTTGGGTGTTGTGGTCGCCGTCGGTATCGATCACCAGTGCGCGCAACATGCCCGAAAGTTTTTCTTCGACTTCGACTTGGAGCTGCTCCATCTCGCCGGGTTCGATGAACTCGGCAATGTTGTCGTTGGCGTGGAAGCGCTTACCCGCTTTGACCAGGCGCGCGCGAATTCGCTCGGACGCGCACGGCTCGCAGTCGCCAGCGCTTTGGTGAACGTGGCCAGCAGCAGGCTGGAACAATGCCTTGCTGGCCAGACCGCCGGCCACTAGGGTGGTTTTCTTGGATTCTTTTTTCATATTCACAACAGTGTCGGGTTTTGCGTGGATGGGACGTCGTGGTGGGCGCTATGGATTGCACTGCTCACATTGCCCGGGATCGGCCAATGCATCAATCGTTTCGCTGTCTTCGGCGCCGCAGCGTTGGCAGCGCGAGAGCCAGCCATGCGGCAGTTGGGTGGGCGCGCCGCAGCCGCCACAGAGGCGACCCCGGAGTGCGCGCACTCGGCCAAAGCCGGGCGTGGCGCAGGCCGGACAGCAGCTGGCGATTTTGCTCAGCAGGTCGTGCGTTGCAGCGGCGATCACGCGCTGCCGCGAGGGGTTCAAATGTGCGCGCATATCGGTTTCGACCCATACGCCGCCTTGCGCCAGCCAGGGCGCGGCGGTCTCACTTAGCATGACCGGATCGACGATGCCTTTGACCATCGGAATACCGCGGGTGTCCCCATTGAGCGCTCTCGGCGCGAGGATCAGCGCATGCGCCGGAAATCCATGCGCGCCTGCAAACTCGTTGAGTTCAGCCGCGCTGGCGCACCATTTCTGGCCCACGTTGCTTTGTTCCGACTCGGCAAACCCGGCAATCTCAATGCCGAGCTCGCGATCAATCAGCAGCACAAGCTCAATGTTCCAGGGAATCAAGCCGGCGTGCGGGTCGAGAGTGAACGCGCCTTCGCTGCCAATACCCAGCCGGGCATCGCTGCGCTCAAGCGCAATCTGCGCTTTGCGCCGCGCGGCGGCCAACTGGCTGCCGGCGCGCGCAACGTCGCGGGTGAAGGTGCCGAGCGTGTCGGTGTCAAAGCCGCTGACGCGCTCAAGCGAGATCCCCGCTTGCGCCAGCAGTGGGGCTAAAAGGGCCTCTTTGCCGTGCTGGGTGAGCAGGGCTGCGCTTAAGCCGCGATATGGATCGGCGTTCGTCATGGGCTTTCAGGCATACCCATCGGCTTGGCGCGCAAACGCCACACGACGATGCCCGCAGTGACATACATGATCAGGCTGTAGATCGCCGCTGGAATCGACAGCGCCGGCATATTGAGCACGTTGAGCGCAATAAAAATGGCCAGCGTGCTGTTGTGGATGCCAACCTCAAAGGCGATCGCAATCGCCTGCGCGCGGGCCAGCCTGCAGGCGCGCGCGATCCCATAACCAATGCCTAAACTCAGCAGATTCAAAGCCAAACACACGGCGCCCACGTTCAGCGCGTTGGCCACAATCAGCGCCCATTCCTTGATCACCGACAGCGCAATCAGGGCGAGCAAAATCAGCAGCGACAGCGGTTTGACGATTCTTTCTAGGCGGTCGGCGGCGCGCGGCGTTTGCGCACGGACCAGCATCCCAAACGCGACCGGAACCAAGATCACCAGCCCCACCTCCAGCACCTTTTGCGTGGGCGGCGCCACATAGGCATCGGTTCCAAGGAAATAGCGCATCGACCAGCTGACCACCAGCGGCAGGGTCAGCAAGACCGCCAAGCTGTTGATCGCAGTTAAGGTGATGTTGAGCGCCACATCGCCGCGCGCAAAATGGCTGAATACGTTGGCGGTGGCGCCGCCAGGAGACGCCGCCAGCAGCATCAGGCCGATCGCCAGCGGCGCCGGCAAGACGAACGCCAGAGCCAGCACAAAGGCAATCGGCGGCAGCACCACCATCTGGGTCAAAAGACCAATCAGCACGGGCTTGGGCATTTTCAGCACCCGCGCGAAATCGGCCAAGCGCAAATGCAGCCCAAGACCAAACATGATGATGCCCAATGCCAGTGGCAACAGCACGGTGGTGATTAGGTTGGCCTGCATGCCTTTATTGTTGCCGATCGGCGCGCGGATTTGTGGATAATCGGGGGATCTTCCGGACCTCAGCCGACCCATGACCAGCACCTTGCGCAGCATCACTCGCGCGGACTTTCCCGACATCTGGCGAGTGCGCTACGCGGTCCGCGAAAACACCCTGCGAAGCGGGCTGATTGACGACGAAGACTTGCGCCGCGAGACCGAAGACACTGGCCACGGCTGGGTGGTTGAAGTCGTCGGGGTGATCCAAGGATTTGCCATCGGAAACGCGCAAACCGGGAATATTTGGGCGCTCTTTATCGACCCCTCCGTCGAAGGCCGCGGCTATGCCAAGCGGCTGCACGCGGCAATGGTTGAATGGCTGTTCGTGCAGGGCCTTGAGCGCCTGCATTTAAGCACCGACCCGAACTCGCGCGCGGCGGACTTTTATCGCCGCCAGGGCTGGCAGCCATGCGGGCTCACCGACAAAGGCGAGCTTCGTTTTGAGCTTCTGCGCAGCAGCTGGGCGCTAGGCTAAAACATCCGCCAAAGCCGCCACGTGCGCGACCACGCTTGAGCGCAGTGCGCTCAGGCTGTAGCCGCCTTCAAGCATCGACAAAACGCGGCCGTCGGCGTGCCGATTGGCGATGGACACCAGCTGCTCGGTGATCCAGCGGAAGTCGTCGTCGTCGAGATTGAGACCAGCCAGCGGGTCGAGACGGTGGGCGTCGAAGCCGGCCGAGATCAGCAGCAGCTGCGGGGCAAAGGCCTCCAGCCTGGGCAACATCTTGCTTTGAACTTCAGCCCGATACTCAGCCGATTGGGTGCCGGGCGGGATCTCTACATTGACGATGTTGCCGACGCCCACATCACTGTTGCGCCCGGTGCCGGGATACAGCGGAAACTGGTGCGTGGATACATACATCACGCGCTCGTCGGCTGAGAAAATATCCTCGGTGCCGTTACCGTGATGCACGTCAAAATCGATGATGGCAACCCGTTTCAGGCCCGCTTCAAGCGCGCCATAGGCCGCGATGGCGATGCTGTTGAGCAGGCAAAAGCCCATCGCCGCAGCGCGGGTCGCGTGGTGGCCGGGCGGGCGCACCGCACAAAACGCGCGCCTGAACTCGCCGTTCAACATGCCTTCAAGCGCGCGCAAACCGGCGCCGGCAGCGTGCCACGCGGCATCGACCGAGGCGCGCGAGACCTGCGTGTCGGAATCAATCGCAACCCGCGTGCTCACCCCGCGCAAACGCTCCAGCTTCTGAATCAGCGCGGGGTGGTGGGCGTGCGCCACAAGCTTATGATCAGCCGACGGCGCTTCGAGCCAATGCAGAGGCAAGCCGGAGGCGTGCAGCGCGTCCAGCACAGCGCGCAAACGTGCAGGCGATTCCGGGTGGCCGGGGCCTGGGTCGTGGGCGAGGCAGCTTTCGTGAGTCAACACCGCGACGCTCATGTTTTGATCCGCTTGTCCTTGTGCCAAAGCTGCTCGCCAAAGCCGGATTGCCGAGCGAGCACGCGGGCCAGCACAAACAGCAGATCCGAGAGCCGATTGAGATACATGATCACCGGTTGCTGCACCGCCTCTGTGCGCGCAAGCGTCAACACCTCGCGCTCGGCGCGGCGCGCCACCGTGCGCGCCAGATGACATGCAGACGCGGCGCGCCCGCCGGCGGGCAAGATGAAATCTTGCAGTGCCGGCAGGTCGTCGTTGTAGCGATCCAGATCCTGCTCCAGCCGCGTCACATCGGCATCGAACATCAAGGTAAACCCGGGCACACAGAGCTCGCCGCCCAAATCAAACAGCTCGTGCTGGATGCGCGTGAGCAGCTCAGCGACGGCAACGTCGCTGACCTCGGCGAGCACCATGCCGATGACTGAGTTGAGCTCATCAACGGTGCCATACGCATTGACCCGCGGCGAATCCTTGCGCACCCGCGAGCCATCGCCCAAGCCGGTCGAGCCGTCGTCGCCGGTGCGCGTATAAATCTTTGAAAGTCGGTTGCCCATGAACGGCCTGATGTTGGAAAGTGGACCTTGAGCTTAACCCGTCGGTTTGCCGGCTGCGCTACTCTTGGCGCCTCTTCAAGCGGCCGGAATCAGCAAACTTCATGGGCATTGCCTTTATTGGTGGCGGCAACATGGCGCGCAGCATGATTGCGGGCTTAAAACGGCGCGGCGTGGATCCGCATTCGATCGCGGTGGCAGAGCCGGTCGACGCGCTGCGCGTGGAATTGGCGCGCGAGTTTGGCGTGCGCCTGTATGCAAGTGCGCAGGCGGCGGCGGCGCACGCGGATACTTTGGTCTTGGCGGTTAAGCCGCAGGTGATCGATCAGGTCTGTCATGAGCTGCGCTCGGTGATTGCCGAGACCTTGCCCATGGTGATCTCGATCGCAGCCGGGGTGACGATGGCGCGGCTCAAGGCCGAGCTCGGTCCGCTTGCGCGCATTGTGCGGGCGATGCCCAACACGCCAGCGCTGCTCGGCGTGGGCATCACCGGTTGGCACGCGGCGCCCGAGTTGAGCGCGATTGAGCGCGCCCAGGCCGAATCGATTTTGCAGGCCTGTGGCGAAACTGTTTACATCGAGCACGAAGCGCAAATGGACGCGGTGACCGCCGTTTCAGGCTCGGGCCCTGCGTACTTTTTCCTGATGACCGAGGCGCTCACCGCTGCCGGTGTGGCGCAGGGTTTGCCGCTGCAAACGGCGGCTAGGCTCGCGCGGCTAACGTGCGCGGGTGCGGGCGCCATGCTCAACGCCAGCGATGAGCCGGCAAGCACGCTGCGCGAGCGGGTCACCTCGCCCGGCGGCACCACGCAAGCGGCACTGGCGAGCTTCCAAAACGATCATTTTGCAGCGATGGTGGGGCGCGCCGTCGACGCGGCCACCCGGCGCGGGCAAGAACTGGCACAAGGATAAACAGCGCGTGTTCCATAACAGCCTCACCTTTTTGATCAACGGCATCCTTGGCTTTGCCGCGTTTGTGTTTCTGCTGCGCGTGCTGGTGCAGATGGGCTCGGTGGATTTCTACAACGCCGTTTGCCAGTTTTGCTATCGCCTGAGCAATCCCATCCTGCAGCCCCTGCGCAAGCTGATTCCGCGCTTTCGCAAGCTCGATTTGGCCGCGCTTTTGTTTTTCTTGCTGTGCGTGGGCGCGGCGCTCCTTTTGACCAATGCGGTAAAGGGTTCACCGCTGGGGCCGGGCATGCTGCTGATCACCTACATCGATTCGCTGATTGGCTGGCTGTATTGGATGCTGGTGGCGGCGCTGTTGATTTCGATGGTCGGCATGTGGCTGGTGCCGAACTGGCAGCGCCACGACCTGATCGAGGCGTGCGTGGACGTGACCGCGCCGTTTTTGTGGCCGATTCGCAAAGTCATCCCGGCGTTTCAGTCGCTGGATCTCTCGCCCATGGTGCTGTTGTTCTTGATCACCCTGGTGCGTTTGCTGTGCAACGATTTACTGGGCCTGCTCCTGGGAGCACCGCGATGAGCCAAAAAGTGCGTGTTTTGCCGCTGACGCTGCTGGCGCTGGCGCTGCTGTCTGGCGGGGTGTTCATTCGCGGCTGCGCGCAGGCCAACGCGCAAACCCTGAGCAATCCCGAAAGCGTGGAACTCGATCCAGCGAGCAAAGATCTTTACATCAGCAACACCAACAGCAACCAGATCCTCAAGCGCTCCGCACTCGGAACGTTGAGCGTGTTCAAGGACCTGCCCGCGGGAACTGACAAACCTTACGGGATCGAAATCGTGCGCGGCGTGGTGTTCGTAGCACACCGCACGCGGGTGCGCGGCTACCGCTTGAGCGACGCGGTTGAAGTGCTGGATTTTCCGATTGCTGGCGCCAGCTTCTTAAATGGGATCAGCTCCGATGGCGCGAATCGCCTATTCGTCAGCGATTTCTCGCTGCGCGATTTGCACCAGATTGACATCAGCAATCTGGCCGCACCGGTATTGAGCACGCTGACCACCGAGACCACCAACACGCCGAACGGCCTGCACTTCGACGCGGCCAATAACCGTCTGCTGGTGGCCGGCTGGGGCAGCAATGCGCGGATCAAGGCGTGGAATTTTTCAAACTCACAGCTGGTTGAGTTGATCAACACCAACCAAAGCAGCTTCGATGGCATCGTGCTCGACTGCAGCGGCCGCATTTATGTCTCGAGCTGGGGTGCCGCTGCCCTGCTCCGCTTTGAGCTGCCATTTTCGCTCAGCAGCGTGGGCCAGATTTTTGCCAATCCGCTGAGCAACGTTGCCGACATCGCCTACGCGCGCTCGACCGGCAAGATCTACGCACCCAGCACCAGCGGCAACACCATCACCGAACACCCAACCGAGTGTTTGCTCGGCGATGGCTTTGACGCCTGACAAGCCGCTCAAGCGGCACCCGATGGTCGGCTGGTACGACCCCGGCCAGCTGCTGCGGACTGGGATTGAGGTTGCCATCTCGGGAATTTTTGGCCGCCACGCAGACGCCCGCGTGCTTGAGTCCTTGGCTTATGTCGGTGGCCCCAAGTACCACGATCTGTCGGCCTGCAGCGAGGATTTCTGGTTCGATTTTGTCTCCGATACCGGCGATGGCTTCAATTCAACCTATGCGGTGGCGCGCGCGATCGCGGCAGACGCGACGCTCGCCTGCGCTGAAACGCAAGCGCCGCAGCTGCTGGTGTTTGGCGGCGATCAGGTATATCCGGCGCCAACCCGCGAGGCCTATCAGGAGCGCTTGGAAGACGTCTATCGCGTCGCGCTCGCGCCGCTGCTTGAAAAACCGCAGGTGTTTGCGATTCCGGGCAACCACGACTGGTACGACTCGCTGGTTGGTTTTCGCCGCCTGTTTTGCACCAAGCGCTCGTTTGCGGGCTGCAAAACCGGGCAGACCCGCAGCTATTTTGCGCTCAAGCTGCCGCGCCAAACCTGGCTGTTGGGTTTGGACATCCAGCTCTCAAGCGATATCGATGGCCCGCAGCTGAGCTATTTCGATCAAGCCTGCGCGGAGCTCAAGGCCGGCGAGCGCGTGATCTTGCTGGTGCCGGAGCCTTTTTGGATTTTCCGCACGCTGTATCCCGATGACGCGGGTTACAGCGAGAGCAATCTCAATGAACTCAAACGCCGCGTCGAACAAAGCGGTGCGCGGGTGGTCGCCTTTCTCGCCGGCGATTTGCATCACTACACGCGTTTTGTGGCAACGGATGGCGAAACCCAGCTGATCACCGCGGGCGGTGGCGGTGCGTTTTTGCACCCGACCCACGGCATGCGCGCGCCGCTCATCACCACGGAAGATGCAACCCCTTCGCGCTACGTCGAAACTGAAGACGGAACGCTCAAAGCAGAATGTGCATACCCGAGCCCGGGTAAGTCCTGGTGGCTCACCTTTGGCAATCTTTTGTTTCCGTTTAAAAACCCCAAATTCGCCTTCGCCATGGCGTTTTTCTACGTTTGCTTGAGCTTTGCGTATGCCGATTCTGATCTGAGCCGGATCGAGGGTTTTGTGGACAAGCTTGGGGTGATTTTTTTAGGCCCGATCGATCCGCTCGGCGTGCTCGCCACCGTGTTTGTGTTTGCCCTGTTCATCTTGATCACCGACACCCATCGCATGTTTTATCGCGTGCTCGGCGGTGTCAGCCACGCTGCGCTGCATACCGTGGCGGCGCTTTGGCTGCTGGCGGCGTCCGAGCAGGTTTTGCAGGGCGTGCGCGAGACGTTCGCGCTGTACGGGTGGTTTGTCTACGCGCACTGGTCGCATCTTTTCTGGCACGTGGTTTTTGTGGGTGGCGCGGGCGCGCTGATTGGCTCGCTGCTGGTTGGTTTGTATCTGCTGATTTCGCTGAACGTGTTTGGTCGCCACAGCAACGAGGCGTTTTCTTCGCTCAAGATCGCCGATTACAAAAACTTCCTGCGTTTTCGGATCGACCAGCAGGGCCAGATCACCCTGTACGCCTTTGGGATCGACAAAGTACCGCGCCACTACAGCAACGACCCGCTCCCGCAGCCCGCGGATGCGCGCGCCAGCGGCGTTCACCTCATCGAGCGCGTGCGCCTTGGGTGAGGCCTATGCCCTGGTGGCGATCCTGCTCGCCTTGGGCAAACTGGCTAGCGCCTTTAAGCTGTTTGAAGAATCGGGTGCCGAGGCGATCAACCGCTTTGTCATTTTGATCGCGCTGCCGGCGATGGTGCTCAAGGTGTTGCCTGGCCTTCAATTGGGCCCGGAGCTACTCAAGCTCGCGCTGATTCCGTACGCGTGCGCGGCCGGGGTTGGCGCCTTGGTTTGGTTCATCAGCGGCGCGCTCGGCTTTCCGCGCGCCACCCGAATTGCCTTGGTCGCCTTGAGCGTGGTCGGCAATACCGCGTTTTTGGGCTATCCGATGGTGCGCGCTTTGCTAGGCGAAGACGCGCTGCCGGCGGCGCTGGTGTTCGACCAATTCGGCTCTTTTGTGCTGCTCGCAGCGGCGATTCCTTGGCTAATCGCGCTCGCCCAAAGCGACAAACCACCGCCCAAACTGGCGCTGCTCAAGCGCATGCTGAGCTTCCCACCGCTAGTCGCGGTGGCGCTCGCGCTGCTGCTGCCGGCGCCATCGGGCATGGCTTTGGCGCTGGTCGACAAGCTCGCCGCGACGCTGGTGCCGCTCAGCTGCTTTGCGGTGGGGCTCAAGCTCAAGTTCCGCCTGCAGGCTGCCGACCGCGGCCCGCTTGCGCTGGGTCTGGCCGCGAAACTGCTGGCCTTTCCGCTGCTGGCTGCACTTGTCGCGAAGGCGCTGGGATTGGATCCAAAGCTGGCCCAGGTCGCGGTTTTTCAAGCGGCCATGCCGACCATGATCAGCGCCGCGGCAATGCTTGCCAGCGCTGGGCTTAAACCCGAACTCGGCGCCGCGCTGGTGGGTTACGGCCTGCTGCTGTCGATGCTGACGCTGCCCTTTATTGCCCTTTAGCCAAGCCTTCAGCCAAGTCTTGAGCTCAATCTTCAGCCAAATCTTGCTTTGAGCTGCGCCGCGGTGGGCATGGACGGCGCGCAGCCGCGTGCTTCGGTTGATAGCGCAGCGGCGCGACTGGCGAACTCAACGGCGTCTCGGAACGCATCGGGCCGGCCTTCGGCCAAGCGCGCAGCGAGCGCACCTGAAAACGCATCGCCCGCGCCGGTGGTGTCAATCGTGGCGACGGGGCTCGCGGCAATTCGATAAAACGGCCTCGCGTCGCCGCGTGGATCGTCGGGATCGTGCGAGACAAAAACGCCTTCAGCACCGAGCGTGATCACCACCGTGGCGACGCCGGTTGCGCGACACCACTGGTTCAACAGCACATCGCTTGAGCGGAAATAATCGGGCGCAAGCTCAATCCCAAACAGCAGCGCAAGCAGCAATTGGAACTCGCCTTCATTGGGCGTGAGCAGATCCGCCAGCGCCAGCAGCGAACGGTCAAGCCTTACATTGAGCGGCGCCGGGTTGAGCATCGTCAGCGCGCCTTCGCGCCGCGCCGCGGTGAGCGCGGCGCGGGTGGCGTCGAGATTGGCCTCCAGCTGCGCCAAGAGCACGTCCGGCGGCTCACCGGCTGCAAGCGCGCTGCGCACGAAGTCTGCGCTGAGCGCGCCATTGGCGCCGAGCGCGACCGCAATCAGGTTGGCGCCGCTTGAATCAATCATGATGCTTGCGGCGGCCGTGGGCAGCGTCGGATGGGTTTCCCAGGCGCAGTCTAGGCCTTCGTCGCGGGCGAATTGCTTGCCGGCCTCGCCTAAGTGATCGTGGCCAATCGCACCAATAAAGCGAGTGCGTGCACCCAGCCTGAGTGCCGCCACGGCTTGGTTAAAACCCTTGCCGCCCACCGCGGTTGCAAAGCCCAACGCGATGGTGGTTTCGCCGACGCGCGGAAACCGCTCGACCGCCCAGGCGTGGTCGAGCACGAAAGAACCAACCACAGTGACCGCGCCCATCGTGCGCTACTGGAACTGGTTCAGCACACCAGCGATGGTGGCCGTCATCAGGGTGGCCAAGGTGCCGCCCAAAACCGCGCGCATTCCGAAGCGGGCAATATCAGCGCGGCGCTCGGGTGCGATCCCGCCGATGCCGCCAATCTGGATCGCAATCGACGAGAAATTGGCAAAACCGCACAGCGCGTAGGTCGCAATCAGCTGGCCGTGCTCGCTCAACATGCCGATGCCATCGCCAATTGGAATGGCGCTCAGCTTGATGTAGGCGACAAATTCATTGAGCACAAGCTTGGTCCCGATCAGGCTGCCGACAATCTGCGCGTCGTCCCACGGCACGCCGATAATCCACGCAATCGGCGCCAACAGCACGCCAAGGATCGACTCGATGCTGAGCTGCATGCCAAGCGCCTGAGTCAGCGACCACTCGCTGCCGAACCACTGCACATCCGAGAGCCATTTGATCGGTGCGTCGGCCATCGCGATCAAGGCGATAAAGGCCAGCAGCATGGCGCCAATATTGAGTGCGAGCTTGAGCCCGTCGGCGGCGCCGGAAGCCGCGGCGTCGATCACATTGGAGGCGGTTTTTTCGACTTCCATCTTGACCGTGCCGCGAGTCAGCGGCTGGCCGAGTTCTGGAATCAGAATCTTGGCAATCAGGATGGTTGCCGGTGCGGCCATGATGCTGGCGGCGAGAAAATGGGTGGCGAAATAGGTCTGACGGACCGGATCGTCGCCACCGAGCAAGCCAATATAAGTTGCCATCACGCCGCCGGCGATGTGCGCCATGCCGCCGATCATCAGGGTCAGCAGCTCGCTTTCGGTCATTTTGGGGATGTAGGGCCGAACCGTCAGCGGCGCCTCGGTTTGGCCGATGAAGATACTCGCGCACACGGATGTGGTTTCAGCGCCCGAGACCCGCATCACCCGGGTGATCGCCCAGGTCATCGTGCGCACGATCACCTGCATCACGCCTATGTGATACATCACGGCCATGAAGGCGGCGAAGAAAATGATCGTCGGCAGCACCTGAAAGGCAAAAATGAAGCCGAAGGTGTCGGTGCGCTTGACCAAATCGCCAAAGATAAAGCCCGCGCCTTCTTTGGTGAATTCGATCAAGGCGACAAAAAACCCGGCCATGGTCTTGAACAGCGCGGCGCCCCAGGGCGTGAGCAGCACAAACATCGCAAAGGCGATCTGCAGCGCCACGCCAGTGCCGACCAAGATCCAGTCGACTTTGCTTTTGTTATTGGAAAATGCCCAGGCAATGCCGATGAGTACGGCCAGCCCAAACAGGCCGAATGCAATTTCTGAAACCATGAGTTGTGCGGCCCCGCCCGTAAAAATGTGGCCGGATCGTAACAAATACTTGACGCTCTATCGGATCGACATTTGAGCCCGAGCAGGCGCGCTCCTCCCAGCCCACGACGCGATGCCAGCGCC
>Ga0105047_10008541_pt1 | contig 17033 bp, 15 predicted proteins | sample MAT04_FD_78384 | JGI IMG/M metagenome (GOLD analysis project Ga0105047, IMG submission 78384) | Freshwater microbial communities from Lake Fryxell liftoff mats and glacier meltwater in Antarctica - MAT-04 (megahit assembly) | ecosystem: Environmental > Aquatic > Freshwater > Ice > Liftoff...
CGCGGGTCACGAGTGACTTCAGCTCGCGCCCCGCGCGACCCTGCGCGTACTCCTCCAACGCATTGCCGCCGCTCAACATGAGCGCGATGACTGCTCCGGCGAAATACTCGCCCGTGATAAGCGCGCCAGCGATTGCGAGCAGCGCGATGATGTCGACGCCGAGCCGCCCGGCGAGGACGGCACGCAGCACCGCCCAGCTGAGCGGCACGAGCACGATCACGTCTGCGGCTGCCCAGGTCAGATCCGCGATGCGTTGAATGTCCAGCGCGTACAACACACCACCCGCCACCAGAAATGCCAAGACTCCGAGCGTGAGCAGCTCGTGATAGCCGGGGCGGCGCAGACGGAACATCATAGATTCGTGAGAAGTATCGGACATCGTTACGCTACAGATCCGCCGGACGTCGGCGCCAGTATGCCAAGAGCAGCTGCAACGCGTTCGAGCAAGAGCTGGACTTGTGCGCCGCTTACATGCATGAGCAGTTCCTCTGGAACGTCGCACGGGGTCAACGCAGGCGCGTCGGAGAACTGCTCGCGCGTGATGTCATTGGCGATGCCGCTGGGAACGCGATTCCAGGCATGCCGCTGCAAGGGGTCTGTGCCACCAATCTCCGCGAGGCCGATTTCTCCTCCGAGTAGCGCGCGTACGACGAAGGCGCTGGTCCAACACTGGCCCGCCGCGGGGATCGTCGCGGACCAGCGTGCCGGTGCATGTGCGGTTTCGGCCGACCACGCGCCGCGGATTGCGGACTCGATCTCGGACAGAGTGACGGTGGGGCGCATTCGAACATCCTACCGACGGTCCTTGTATCGGACGTAGAATCCGTAACAACGTCGTATGTAGTCGCTCCGAGCGGGCACCTTCGCGTGCATGACGCACGGAGCCGATGTCGATCTGGGTGCGTACCGCCGCAGTGCGAGCACGGATGTTCCGGCGGCTTGCGCGAGGTTTGACCGACGACTCATCTGGCACTACGGGTTCCACGATGAGGAAGCGGTACGCTGTTTTCGGCTCGCGGCGGTCAGGGATCCGGCGTGCGCGATGGCGCACTGGGGTGAGGCGCTCGCGCTCGGGCCGTTCTACAACAAGCCGTGGGAGGCGTTTCGTGACGACGAGCTCGCGCAGGTGCTGCCTGCGGCGCGTGTGGCGATGCGGCGTGCGCAGCTCGCGGCTGCGAACGGCCCGACTGTGGAGCGCGCGCTGGCTGCGGCGCTCGCTGCGCGCTACCAGGCCGACGAGGTGACGGACCGAGCGGTGCTCGACCAGCGGACCGATGGCTACGCAGACGCGATGGGCGCGGTGCACGCCGAATTCCAGGAAGACCTCGAAGTGGCGGCGCTGTGTGCCACGGCACTCATGCAACGCACGCCCTGGCGATTGTGGGACACCGCGACCGGGCTGGCGGCGGCGGATGTGGACACCAGCGAGATCGTCGAGATCCTCGAACGCGGGCTCGCCGTCGCCGGTTCGACCAACACCCGCCACCCGGGGCTTCTTCACCTCCACGTGCACGCGCTCGAGCTCGCGCCACACCCCGAGCTTGCCAAGCGCTCGGCGCACTGCTCCTCGAGCAGGGTTACGCGGAGCAGGCGCTGCAGGCGTATCTCGAAGATCTCGGTGACGCACCCGGCGCGCCGCGCTCGCTCATCCCCCCCACAACGTGTGGGCTCTAACGGGTGCTGCGGAGTGCCTCGATCACCTCGGGCGTCCGAGCGAGCTGGCCTCGATGCGCGCCCGCCTCGCGCCCGTGGCTGCGCGGGCAGACCCGGCGATCACCGTGTCGTGTTTTTGCCGCCGGGACGAGCGTCTTCTAGCCGCGCTGCGCGCGCGTGCTGACACCCGCGTCGTACTCGGTGTCACCCGCGATGTAGGTGGGATGCTCCCACGTTGAGATGAGCTGGTCCTGGGTCGAGCCATATCCCGACTCGTTCCAGATCGCGACCGCCTGCACAGACGCCGCCGAGTTGTACATCGTTCCCTGGTACAGTGGCTCGCCGCCAGCTGCTGGAAGCACGGAGAAGTTCCACTCGTACAGCTCGCGCGGGTGGTCGATATACACCGCAGGATCGCCTGAGCTGCGCCTGTAGTCACCCGGCGGCAAGATCACGCGCTCGCCCCTCGTGATCTCGTATACGTAGCGCACGCCCGGCTCCCAGTCAGCATCCACGAGCTGCTGCCCGTCGCTGGGATTCTGGATGCGCTCTAGGTCCTGCTTGAGCTGCTCGGGCGTACGGTCGCCGTAGTCGCCCTTTCCGCCACCCAGGTTGGGGAGCCCACCCCAGTTAATGTACTCGTGGTCACCTTTGAGCAGCTGCAGCCCGCCATGCGCCCACGTGTTGTTGGTGAAGTTCACCTGCAACGCGAAGAAGTTGAGCCCGTCGATCGATGCTTGGTCCACCGTCACCTCGACCCGCGCGCTCGTGACTCCCTCGCGCTTGGCGGCCGGATCTAGCTTGTACCAGCGCACGTGCGGCTCGCCGTGGATGACGATGGGAGTGCGCGGTTTGAGGCCGTTGACGTCGGCGACGGCGACGGCTGCATTCGGCGCAGCCGGCATGGGTGTCATGAACCGACCCACCGCAGAGGTGGTAGATATCCGATCGAATGGGGCGGCACCAGCAAGTCGCATACGAGGATTCCAACACTACCACCAGACGCACAGCTGAGGAGACACGGTCCGGCCGCCATCCTGTGCACCCGGTAAGGTCGCGGGGGTCGGGGCCCTCCAGTGCACCGCGCGTGCGGGATACCCATGACCACCTCCATACCGCCACGAACGCCCACCTCCGCTGACTACGAGCGAGCCGTTACGCATCTGCGCGCGCAGTACGCGGCGCTCCCGCCGGGCGCGCCCGTGCGCCTTGGCAAGCGCACCTCCAACCTGTTCCGTACGCGTGCTGCACACGACACTCCGCGGCTGGGTGTGGATGCGTTCACTGGCGTGCTGAGCGTCGACGCGAACGCGCGAACTGCTGACGTGCTCGGGATGACCACGTATGAGGAGCTCGTCGACGCGACGCTCCCCCACGGGCTTATGCCGATGGTCGTGCCGCAGCTCAAGACGATCACGCTGGGTGGCGCCGTCACCGGGCTCGGGATCGAGAGCTCGAGTTTTCGCAATGGACTGCCGCACGAGTCGGTACTCGAGATGGACGTGCTCACCGGTGATGGCGAGGTCGTGACGTGTTCACCCACCGAGCACGAGGAGCTGTTTCACGGGTTTCCCAACTCCTACGGCACGCTTGGGTACGCGCTGCGACTACGGATCGAGCTCGAACCGATCCACGAGTTCGTGCACCTGCGCCACGTGCGCTGCGCGGATGTCGCGACGGCCGTTGAGGTCATGCGCTCCGCGTGCGACGAGCGCGAGTACGACGGCAAGGGGGTGGACTTCGTCGACGGGACGTGGTTCTCGCCGAGCGAGATGTACGTGACGCTCGCAACCTTTGCGGACGAGGCGCAGCACACGCCCTCCGACTACACCGGCGCCGAGGGCATCTACTACCGCAGCGTGCAGCGACTGCGCGACGACTGGCTCACAACGCGCGACTACCTGTGGCGCTGGGACACCGACTGGTTCTGGTGCTCGCGCGTGTTCGGCGTGCAGCGCCCACTCATCCGCCGCCTCATCCCGCGCAGGTACATGCGCAGCGATACGTGGTGGAAGCTCGTGGCGCTCGAAAAGCGCTACGAGATCAAGACGCGCTGGGATAGGTGGCGCGGCCGCCCCGAGCGCGAGGACGTGGTGCAAGACGTGGAGATCCCACTCGATCGCCTGAGCGATTTCATGGACGTATTCGCGCGCGAGATCCCGATCGAGCCCGTGTGGTTCTGCCCGCTACGCCAACGTGATCCGGATGCCGTGTGGGACCTGTATCAACTCGATCCTGCGACCCTGTATGTCAACGTTGGGTTCTGGTCGACGGTTCCGCTCGCGCCCGGACAGCCTGACAACGCGCACAACGTGCGCATCGAGCAACTCGTTGAGGAGCTCGGCGGACGCAAGAGCCTCTACTCCACCTCGTTCTACGGTGAAGACCAATTTTGGGCGCTATACGGCGGCCCGACCTATGAACGCCTCAAGAAGACGTACGACCCCGACAGCCGACTGCTCAACCTCTACGAGAAATGTGTGCGCCGAGCATGACCGCCAACCCGACGACACGACCCACCTCCGATCCCGATACGACACGTGAGCAACCCGGGTTGCCCACACACAACCGCAGGCCGGGTGTAGCCGACGCCATCGTGCAGGTGCTCGATGGGCCGCTTCGCGTGCTCGGCTACGACGGATCAGCTGCCGGCCCAGTCGATGCGCCCGTTGAGCTCATCATCAACGACAAGCGTGCGATCGCGTACATGGTCCGCGCGCCCGGTGAGCTCGGATTCGCACGCGCGTACGTGTCAGGGGCGATGGATGTACGCACGCCGGGGATCGAGCCAACGGATCATTATCGCGGGCTGCGTGCCCTCTCCGATGACAAGGTCGCATCACTGACCTGGCGTCAGCGGCTGCGCGTGCTCCGCGCGCTCGGTCCGGCGGCGCTGTCCAAGGCTCCTGTGCCGCCGCAGGAGGTCGGCGCACACCGGTACTTCGACGGGATGCGCGCACACTTACCGGGGCGCGCTGCCGCAGCTATTGCACACCATTACGACGTGAGCAATCGATTCTATGAGTGGGTCCTCGGCCCGTCGATGGCGTACACATGCGCGGTGTATCCCCACGCAGATGCGTCACTCGAGGAAGCACAGTCGGAGAAGTTTGATCTCGTCTGCCGCAAGCTCGATCTCCAGCCCGGCATGCGGTTGCTCGACATCGGTTGCGGATGGGGCGGCATGGTCATGCACGCCGTCCGCGAGTACGGAGTGACGGCGCTCGGAGTGACACTTTCCAAGGAGCAGACTGCCTGGGGCAACGCACGGCTTGAGTCGCTCGGCCTGACGGGCGATGCGGAGATTCGCCATGCGGACTACCGCACTGTCACCGAGACCGGTTTCGATGCCATCAGCTCGATTGGAATCACCGAGCACATCGGCATTCGCCAGATCCCGTCGTACGCTGCACAGCTCGCGGCCACACTCCGGCCAGGCGGTCGGTTGCTCAATCACTGCATCACGCGCGCCGACGAGGAGACGAAGGCGATCGAGAAGCGTGGGTTCATTGCGCGCTATGTGTTCCCCGATGGCGAGCTGCCCGGGATTGGTCGCCTCGCGCGCGAGTTCCAGCGAGTTGGGCTTGAGGTGCGGCACGAGGAGAACCTGCGCGAGCATTACGCGATGACGTGCGCCGCATGGAACGACAATCTCGATGCCCATTGGGATGAGGCAGTCGCTGAGGTCGGGCAGGCCACCGCTCGAGTATGGGCCGCGTATCTGGCTGGATCGCGCATCAGCTTCGAGGACAACCAGATCCAGCTGCACCAGATCCTCACGGTGAAGCCCGAGGCCGATGGCACATCGCACATGCCGCTTCGCCCGACGTGGGTATCCTGAGATCCCACGTGCGCGATAGACGCTGTGCGATGCCGGCACCCATCGGCGGGTGACGGAACCAACCGGCTTCTCCTCCTTGCCGATCGGAGGCAGCGGCTCTTCGCCGACTCCTGCGTGATCGCGTGCGGTATAGCTCGGAGCTCGCGCGCTAACGCGCGATGGGCGTGCAGTCAAACGCTCGTCGCACAGACTCCTCCGCGAGCTCGGGATTCGTCACCTCAAGTGACAGTCGAGTGCGCCGGGCGATGATGTCCTCCACGTCCCGTGCCTGCTCATGCTCGACGGCCCAGGTTGCCTCGACCCGCAGATAGGGGCGATCTGGGTGCAGGCGATCGGCGAGCGTCGGATCGGCATCGACGAGCGCGAGGAGCGCGGGAACGTTCGCTCCGTGCCGGCGATGCAGGTGCCGTGCGTCACCGCGCGAGATGCTCAGTCGCGTCGCGAGCTTCGCGACCTCCTCGCTCGTTGGCGCGGATCGGCAACCGTCCAGAGGTAGGTTACGTGTGATCGACCGTGTGCGCTCACCCAGCTGCGATGCGGCTGCGTCGACCGCAAGCTCCGCCATCGCGCGGTACGCGGTGAGCTTGCCGCCTGTGATCGTGACGATTCCCGGTCGGTCGACAAGCACGTGACGTCGCGAAACGTCCTTCGACTTCGATCCATCCCCGTCTTCGGGCGCGACCAGTGGCCGCAGCCCGGCCCAGCTCTGGATGACCTCGGACCGCTGGATGTCATTGCGCAGGAACGCGTTGACCAGATCGAGCAGACCGGAAATGTCCTGCTCCGTCGCCTCGGGGTTGCTGAGGTCGCCCGAGTACGGCGTATCGGTGGTTCCGATGAAGGCAAGATCCTCTTGCCAGGGTTCGATGAAGACGTTCGAGTTGCCCGTCTGACTGAAGAAGGCGATGCCCGAATCGATGCCGACTCGTTCGCGGCTCACCGTCAGATGGATGCCCTTGCTCGGCAAGATACGGAAGCTCGCGTCGCCTGGCTTGAGGAGACTGTCAGCCCACACACCCGTGGCATTGATCACGACGCGCGCACGAACGTCGACGGGCGCCGTCTCGGGATCCGCGTCATCGAGCGTGATCCGAGCTCCGGTCACGCGGTCGCCCTCGCGGAGCAACTCAGATGCGGCAGCACCGTTCACCGCCATGGCACCGTGCGCGACTGCGGTGCGCAACACGCCGATCACCAGGCGCGCGTCGTCTGCTGACGCGTCGTGGTAGTGCTGTGCCCCCGTGAGCGGGCCACCCCCTTCCTCGCCCTCGAGTGACACCCCCGGGACGATCCGGGTGAGCGCGCTCAGCCCGATCCAGTCGTGGAGCTGCCCCGCAGCGCGTCGATGCCCGAGCGCCTCATACACCCAGAGCCCGATCCCGAGCTTGGCGCGCTGCAGGGCCGCGCGCTTGCCGCCGTACACCGGCAAGAGCATCGAGAGAGGACGCACGAGATGCGCGGCGTTGCGCTGGAGCGCCGCGCGCTCACGCAAGCTCTCACGCACCACACCGATGTCACCCGTCGCGAGATAGCGCAGGCCGCCGTGGATCATCTTGGAGGATCGCGACGATGTGCCCGAGGCCCAGTCGTCACGTTCGACGATACCCACGCGGAGCCCACGGCTAGCGGCGTCCAGCGCCGCGCCCACCCCCGTGATGCCACCGCCGATCACGAGCACGTCGAGCGGCTCGCGCGCCATCTCCGCCAGGGTCGCTGCGCGATCAGCCGCGCGCAGAGAGCTGGGTGGAGTGGCGGAGGTGGCGGGGCGGTGACGTCGCAGCATAGCGCCAGGATGCCCGATCAGCGCGCGCTTCACGCGGAGCGGGCGCGGGAACGGGTACAGGATGCACATGAAGCTGCACCCGGCGACGACGGATCCCACCGATGAGGCCAGCACCGTGGCACGGCTGCTCGCTGACACTGACCCCCGCAACGGCAACGATGCTGCCGTCCTCGCGGTGCCGGGTGGACGCGTATGCGTGTCCACCGACACCACCGCATCGGGCGTGCACGTGGCGGCTGGTACCGACCCGGTCCTGCTCGGGCGTCGAGCGGCAGCCCGCGCGCTCTCAGACCTCGCCGCTATGGGCGCGCTCCCGGCCGGGCTCGTGTGTGCGGTCCTCGTTGGAGCCGATGCGAGCTGGGGCGACGCCGCGCGCGCAATGGCCGGCGTGCGTGCGCGAGCGTCCGAACAAGGCTGCCCTGTGCTCGGCGGCGACCTCACGCGCGGTGTTGTGGGCTCCTCAGGGCTCGTGCTCACGGTAACGGTGCTGGGCCGCCCGGCTGGGCCCCACTCGTTCACGCCTCGTGCCGGTGTACGGCCCGACGATGAGCTGTGGGTCACCGGCGCGCTCGGTGCCGCAGGCGTAGCGCTGACGGCCGGGCATGGGGTGCCAGAGCCGCCCGATCGCCTCCGTGCCGGAAGCGTCCTGGCCCGCCATGCGCATGCGATGATCGATCTGTCCGACGGGCTCGCGCGCGACGCCGGCAACCTCGCGCGCGCAGGCGCCTGTGAAATTCATCTCGATCTCGATGTCCTCCCACTCGCCCCTGGCGTTGTGGATGCACGCTGTGCCGCGGTCGATGGGGACGACTACGAGCTGCTCGTGGCACTGGATCCGGCGGCCGCCACTGCCGCTCGTGCAGCACTCGCAGCAGCCTGTCCTGACCTGAACCTGACGCGAGTCGGGAGCGCGTGGCATGGTGTGGGGAGCGAGTCAGGGCTGGTGCGGGCTTTTCATGCAGGCGCCGAGGTCAGCCTGGCGGCGGGTTTCCAGCACTCCTGACGCACAGGTTCAAGAGCTGCGTACGCGGGAACGAGCACTGCTGGAGGCGAGAACGGGTCATGAAGCAGCACGTCGTCAACGACCAGGTCGCCGTCCGGTACGCCGACGGTATGGACCACGTCTGGACATCGTGGGTGCCATCCCTTCGTCGCTGTGAGCGCTTGCTGGGCGCCCAATCCTGGCGCGCCGGCCTGAGCGGCGAGGAGATCGCCGACCAGCTTCGACGCTCCCAATATCGAGCGCACACTGCGGGCGAGTTCGCCGCCGGCCTTGTCCCACCACCGTCCGCCGCTACAGCGCACGGATTCCTCATGGAGTCACTCACGTCGTGTCGCGACACGCTCGGCGTGATCGCCATCCGCGCTGAGCTCGAGGAGCTCGATGATGACACCGCAGAGATCGGCCTCCACGCAGTCGACACCACGCGGGATGCCTTTCGTGGCGCCCGGGCCTCCACTGCGCTCGTGCACGCTTGGGTCGCCGATGACGGCGTCGACCCGTCCTGGTTCGATGCGACACCGATGCGCCGCACCGCCCGTTGGACGGCCCTCGTCGTCTGGGTGCTCGTCGGCGTCTGCGCGCTGCTCATCACCGCGTTGCTGGTCGAAGTGCTCATCCTCGCTCCACGCTGACCGAGTTTCGGCCATCGAACCTTCGATGAGATTGACCGACCTTGTGTGATTGTGCGTGCGTGGCCCGTGCACCAATCGGACAGAATGACGGTAGATGTCTGACCCCGCCGTCTCGCTCGTAGATCGCCCGCTTCGTATCGTCGCGGTCGACGACGACCCCGGGATCCGAGCGCTCCTCGAAGTGACGATCGGGCTGGATCCACGGTTCCAGCTGGTCGGGATGGCCGCCTCGGCAGCGGACGTCGTGGTCCAGGTCGCCGAGGCCGGACGCGACGCTCCAGTCGATGTTGTGCTCGTCGACGTGAGCCTGCCGGATGGCAACGGGATCGAGGTACTCCCGGAGCTGCGCGCTTTGGCACCCAACGCACGCATCGCGTTGTTCACCGGCTGGAGCGATGCGGAAACAGCTGAGCGCGCGCTAGCCGCAGGAGCGGATGCGGTGTACGAGAAGACCGGCGACCCGATTCGCACGCTGGAGCAACTCTGTTCGCTGCACCAGCCAGCCTGATCAGTATGTCGTAGCTGCAGCGGTAGCGAGCCCTGCGCCATCGATCGCGGCGAGCCCGTCGTCGGACCCATGCGACATGAGATCGACGAATGCTTCAACAACTGCAGGGTCGAATTGCGAGCCGGCGCCAGCGCGCAACCGGCGCATCGCCTCAGCCTCGGGGAGTGCCTGGCGGTATGGGCGGTCGCTCGTCATGGCGTGCCATGAGTCGCAGACGAAGATGATGCGCGCACCAAGCGGGATAGCCTCGCCCTTGAGCTGATGCGGGTAGCCAGCTCCGTCCCAGCGCTCGTGCTCGTGCAGCACCAGCGGGCGAACGCCCTGAAGGAACTCGACGTCGGCGATGATGCGCTCTCCGATGATCGTATGCTCCTTCATCAGCTCGAACTCGTCGTCGGTGAGCGGACCAGGCTTGGAGAGGATCTCGGTGGGCACGCCGATCTTGCCGATGTCGTGCAAGAGCGCGCCGAGCTTGAGATCGCGGATCTCCTCCTCCCGCATACCGAGGCGGCGACCGACGTCCGCAGACATGTCGGTGATCGAGCGAGCGTGGTCGAGCGTGTAGGCGTCCTTCGCCTCGAGCGCCGAGCTGAGGGCCTCGACTGTCTCAAAGTACGAGCGCTCCAGCGACGCGAACAGCTGGGCCTGCTCGAGCGTCCCGCCGAGCTGGTCCGCGATCGTCTCGAGCATGTGCAGGTCGTCCTCACCGAGCACGTCCGGGTCGAGCTCGTAGACAGCGATAGCGCCGGTGATGCGGCGATCACGCCCGGCGATGGGCACGACGATGCGGCCGCGGCATCCAACCGGAGAATCGGCGTCTTGCGTGCGGCCGGCGGCATCCGCCGTCAGTGCTGGCGCAGCATCATCCAGGTCACCGGCAACGCTGACGTAGGGTCGGCCGGTGCGGCAGCACTCCTCCAGCACATCGGTGCTCGGCACGGGGCCCTCCGCGCAGTTCACTTCACCGCTCGATGCCACGATGCGCGGCACATCACCGTGGGTGGGATCAATGAGGGCGATGGAGACTCGACCGAAACCGAAGCCCTCGTGCAGCTCGCGCGCTGCGATTCTGGCGACGGCCTCAGGGTCGCGTTGACCGGTGAGGCTGCGTGCGAGCTTCGGGGTGCATGCTAGGTGACGACTTCGTTTACGGATAGAGCGGAGCATCCGCGTACGCTCAATAGCCCCCGACGCCTGCCGACCAACGGCGGCGAGAATCTCTCCTGTGCCCTCAGCGAGGCCCCCGACGGGCTCATCGAGCACGATCAGGCCGACGAGGCCGTTGCCGTCGCGCAGTCCCTGCACGACCACATCTCCCGCGAAACCAAGGCGGTGCAGCACGACCACGCTCGACTCATCGAGCTGGTCAATTGTGCAGGCGAAGGGCTCGTCACCGGAGTGGTGGGTGAGCTCAGCGAGCCGTGAGCGCAGGCGAATCGAGCCGGAACCCGAGGCAAGGAGACGTGCCACGCCGACCGCGCCAACCAGACGCAGGCGGCCGGAGTCGAGCGCGAAGATGGCGCCACGTTCGGCGCGAGCGGCCTCCGCAGCCTGTTGGACGTGATCGACCAGACGGTCGCGCTGGCGCGTCTCGCTGGCGGCGTGCACGCTGCGTAGCAGGAGCTCGTTGTCGCGGGCGCGTTGCTGCTCGCGGTCAACGACGACGGCTTTGCCGATCGCAACTGCTCCGAGCGCCGCCATCGCGGCAACGAGGGAGTCATCGTCGCCGTGGCGCAGTTCGCTCACGCTCGGGAAGCGACGCAGCACGATGCCGTGGAACGCATCACCCGACCACATCGGGGCAACCACGAGCGCGGTGGAACCCCCGCGCAGCGCGATCTCTGCGGGAAGCGGGCATCCGGCGGCGGCGCCGTCGGAGATGCGTTGTGCTCGACGGGTCACAAAAGCGGCACGGAGCGCGCGGGTCTGGGCTGCGCCGAAGGTGACCTGCGATCCCCACGCGGGCGACCACAGTGCGCGCTCGGTGGCGTCCCAGACAAAGACCTCGAGGCCAGCGCCCTGTGCACTGGCGCAGAGCGCCTCGACCGTGCCGCGCATGCCGGCAGATTCAGTGCCGATCTGCTCAACGGTGAGCATCATCTGGCGCGAGATACGCGCCTGTCGACGGGCCGCGAGCACGGCGCCGCGCATCATGCGCGTCACAGAGCGGTGCAGGAGTAAGAAAGAGGCGAGTGCCAAACCGACGATGAGCAGGGAATCCGCCACACCTACACCGAGCATTTCCCCCGCGAACGCGACGATGACGATGTTGGCACCGACGAGGGCACCCGCAGCAAGGATGCGGTTGGCGTGCCGCTCCATCCACGCGAGCTGCGCATCGGAGGGTGACGTCGTCGGTTGTGATTCGGTCACGCGGTCGTGCTCCCGGGCGGCTTGGAAGACGGACGTTGCGAGCTGGTTCCCCCAGCTCGCGGCGCCAAAATGGTGGTTCCCGCCCCCGAGTGAAGGAAAACACCGAAGGCCGTTGTACGTGGGCAACCCGGTGCCCAGGAACGACTCAGTAGGCCAAAGTGCCGCTGCAATCCAACTCACGCACTGACGGCAGCGAGCTCTTCGCGGCCCGACTTGAGGCGCTCCACCGAACGGGTCTTTCCGAGTGCGTGGATCGATTCCCAGAGGCCGGGCGCGATCGTCTGACCGGTCACCGCGAAACGAACTGGCGCGAACACCTTGCCGGGCTTGATTTCGAGCACTTCGCACGCGCCGCGCAGGGCAGTCTCGAGCGATTCGAGGCCGAAGTCGTCGAGCGTCTCGAGCATCGGAATGACGTGATCGAGCACCTGGATGCCGATGTCGCCTGTCTTGAGCAGGCGGGCGCTCGCCTCGTCACTCATGGCGAAGGGCTCGAGCACGAAGCCGAGGTAGGCGGGCACTTCGCCCCACGTGGCGACCTTCTCCTGCACCAGCGATGCGGCGATCTCGCCCTCCATGGCGAAGGCGGCGGCCTGACGCTCGTCGTCTTCGGCGAGCCATTCGGCACGCCACGCCTCGTAGCCGGCGGCCCAGTCGCCGACAGACATCGCGCGCAGGTGCTCGCCGTTGATGTGCGCGAGCTTGGCGTAGTCGATCTGGGCGGGTGCCTTCTTGACGCGGTCGACGTCGAAGAACTGGATGAGCTCGGTCGTCGACATGATCTCGGTCTCGCCGTCCTTGGACCAGCCGACCAGCGCGATGGCGTTGCGCACGGCCTCGGGCGCGTAGCCCTCGCTCGCGAGCTGCTCGACGGTGCTCGTGTGGTGGCGTCGCTTGGAGAGCTTGGCGCCGTCCTCGCCGAGCACCATCGGCAGGTGTGCAAAGGCGGGCACGGGTGCGCCGAGCGCGAGGTAGAGCAGGATCTGCTTGGGTGTGTTGGAGAGGTGATCGTTGCCGCGGATCACGTGGGTGATGTTCATGGCGGCATCGTCGACGACGTTGGCGAAGTTGTAGAGCGGTGAGCCGTCCGCGCGGGCGATGACGAAATCCCCCATGAGCGCGTTCTCGAATGCGGTGTCCCCGAGCACGAGGTCGGCCACGACGGTAGTGCCGGAGTCCGGGATGCGGAAGCGAACGACGAAGGCGTCGCCGACGGTGGCGCGCGCCTCCGCATCGGAGGGGTCGATGGCGCGGCAGCGACCGGAATACACGAACGGCTGTTTGGCGGCCTGGGCGGCTGAGCGCTCAGCGTCGAGCTCTTCCTTGGTGCAGAAACAGCGGTACGCGTGCTGATCGCTCGATGCGCGGGCGGCGAAGAGTTGGGTGAGCGACTCGCCGTAGGTATCGGCGCGCTGGGACTGGAAGTAGGGCGCGTGGGGGCCGTCGATGCCCGGGCCCTCATCCCACTCGAGGCCGAGCCAGCGGAACACGCGCAGCGCCTGCTCGACGTGCTCGGGTGTGGAGCGCGCCTGGTCGGTGTCTTCGATGCGAAGCACGTAGGTGCCGTCTGCGCCGTGGTGGCGCGCGTAGAGCCAGTTGTACAGCGCGGAGCGCGCGCTCCCCAGGTGCAGGGTGCCGGTAGGACTGGGTGCGAAGCGAACACGGACGGGCGAGGACGAAGTCATGGCGAAGAGGATACCGGAGGGCCGTCTCGCTTCCCGTGTTTCCTCCACTCTCGGGGATTTTTCCGCGGTCGGGAGCGCCAGACAGTGCCCCATATACCGCACATGATTTTCCCGCGATCGGGAGCGCGATCGCACCCCACCCTTCCCCCCATACCGAGGAGACTCGCTCCTGACTGCGGGAAAATCACCGCGGGAAAATCACCTGCGGATTCGGCGTGTCAGCCGAAGGATTCAGCAGCAGTGGCAACGGCAGTGGCGGCAGCGACGGACTTCGGGAACGCCATGTCCTTATCTGTGTCGGCGAGCGCGGTTTCCCATTCGGTGAGATTATCTACGACCGCCTCCATCTGCGTGACTGCACTGTTGAGTTTCGCATCGAACCGGGCCTGCGAATCCGCGTCGCGTATCGTGCCAAGAATCGTCATCGACTTGACGTAGGCAGCGAAGCTCTCGTTGAGCTGCGAGTGTGCCTCTCCGATCCGCTTATTCGGAGTCTCGATCGCCGCAATCGTCGTCTGAAGCTGGGCAACGTCAGCCGCCTGACGCCGAAAGCCCGCTGCCGCCACGTCGATCGTGATCTGTCCCACGTCAGCCTTCGCCATGACGCCCGACGCGCGCGTGATCAGCGGCGCCAGGCGCGTCAGCTGCGGCGCAACCTGCGCGTCGTAGGTGCCGGCAAGCTCCGCTTGACTCGGTCCGTTGTCCCTGGTTGGGACCACATCCTTCGTCGACGTCGAGCTCGACGGAACATCACCGCCGCCGCACGCGGAGCCGACGAATGCACAGGTGACCACGAGCAGGAGCGAGAGGAGACGACGAGCGATCAGATACATCTTGCGAATCCTACCCACCCGTGCAGGCGTCGAGCAGATCGCATGAGAGGCGTAGACTGGGCGTATGTACTTTGGCGCACACCTCTCCTCCTCCGGCGGTATCGACAAGGCCGTGGAACGCGCCGTGGACATCGGCGCGGACGCCGTGCAGGTGTTCACACAGAGCCCGCGTATGTGGCGACCCACCAACCACAAGCCCGAGAACATCGCGCGCTTTCGCGAGCTGCGCGAGAAGCACCTCCAAGGCGCCGTGGCACACGCGATCTACCTCATTAACGTAGCGAGCGACGATCCCGAGCTGTGGGAAAAAAGTACCGCAGCGCTCGAGCAGACGATGGTCATCGGCGCAGAGCTCGGCCTCGACGCCGTCATCTTCCACCCTGGCTCGCACAAGGGCGCCGATGGTGGCACCACCCAGCAGGTCGCCGGGCGCATCGCCAAGGCGTGCCTTCGTGCACTCAAGGCGGGCGCCCAGGCTGGCCAGGCCGCCGACGGCACGAATGGCCCGTGGCTCCTGCTCGAAAACAGTGCCGGTCAGGGTGGTACCATCGGGCGCAATACCGAGGAGCTCGCCTCGCTCGTGCACGCGGCAGACGATCATCCCCACCTGGGCATCTGCCTCGATTCGTGTCACTGGTGGGTGAGCGGTGTCGACGTCGGTGATCGCGCAGTGCTCGACGCGCACATCGGCGAGCTCGATGATGCCATTGGCCCAGAGCGTCTGCGCGTGATCCATCTCAACGACTCCAAGGCGCCGCTCGGCTCCAACAAGGATCGCCACGAGAACATCGGTGAGGGCGAGATCGGCGCCGGGCTCCATACCTTCCTCAACCACCCGCGGTTCGAGGGTTTGGGTGCGTATCTCGAGGTAGCGGGGGGCGGCGACGGCCCGCGCGCCGAGGACGTGGCGGCTGCGCGGGCGATGCGCGCGAACCGACCGGGGAAGAAGAAAGCCGCGACGGCGATCAAGAACGTCGCACGCCCAGAGTTCGATGCCACACCCCCGAGCGCCAAGCGCACGCCGGGTAAGGCGAAGGCGGGCGCCAAGCCCGTCGCCAAGGGCAGCGCCAAGGGTAAGGCGAAGGTCGCTGGTGCCGAGAAGGCGCGACGTGCCGCCAAGATCAAAGCGCGGGCCGAGAGCAAGAACAAGACCGACGGCAAGCGCCCGCGCTGAGGGCAGCCCGCGCTGACTGCACCAACGTCATGCGCGAGCCGCGCATGCTCTGCGCGGGCTCAGCGCAGATAACGGAACGTCAGAAACGTCCCCGTAGCGGTGAACGTGAAGCCGCCCACGAGCACGAGCGCACCGATCAGCACGCGCTTCGGCTTTGATTGCCGCCGCCACTTCGACCGTGCGTGGTTGATCGCGCGATGCCCTGCTACGTCGAGCCGATCAAGCCATCGACTCACGCGCTCTGATTCACCGCTCAGCAGCGCCAGGCCCAAGAGCATGCCGACGATCCCGGGCCCGGGGAATATGAGCATCGCGATACCGGCGACGAACACCACGATGCCCGCGAGCATCGACCCAAGCCGGTGGCGCCAGGTGCCGGTCTTGTTGCGCCGATGACGATCGACAAATCGCGACCCCGGTGTGGCCTCAGAGAAATCACGGTACTGCTGTCGGAGGTGTGCGAACACCGCCACAGCGTACAGCGAGGACCCCCGACGTGCATCGAGGATCCTCACGGAATTACAACGGCGACGGAGGCGCTCTCTGAGCAAGGTGTCGGACCAACGTCACCGTGCAGGTTGAGAGCGCGACCGCCGCCGTGGGGTCACGTGGCGCGAGCGCGGCACGGACCGGAGTCCCTGGCGCTCGCTTAGCAGGCCACGGGAGGCGGCCGCGACAAGATGTCGCAGCCGAGTAACTCTCGGAACGTGCGTGCCGTGTCCAGGGTGAAGTAGAGAAACGGACGAACTTCGCGTCGTCGCGTGCGCCGAACCTTGATCCGCGCGAGCGCGTACTCGAGCACGTGGATGGCGCGTAGGCCCACGAGGCTGACCGCCGCGACGATCATGGCCGCAAGAACGCACACGCCAAACACGGACGCGAGTGGCAGCAGGCTGCGCCAGTCGGCGTACTCCATTCCCAGGCCGAGGCCACCCAGCCACCGCTCGACGCTCGACTGCAGGAGCCAGATGGCAAGGAGCAATGCGGCGACGCCCGAGGTGCGCAACACAAACGCATCGAAGAGCGACGCGCCCGACATGCGCTCAACGACGACTGCACTGTTGCGCGTCGACTCGCAGGCACTCTCGATCTCACACGCCTGGCGGACACGACGTCCCTCAGACCACACGAACACGCACACCGCGACCAGTGCAATTGCCGCGATGACGAGCTGGCCCAACGTGAACGGGAGCTGCGCTATGGGATTGTTCTGTAGCTCCGTGTACTCGCGATCGGACACGCCGTAGTACAGGAAGAAATCGTCGCGGAACGTAGCCACGAGCCGGTTCACCACGAGGGTGCCGAGGGCAAGCGACCCACCGACCGTCAACGCTTGCGCGAGTCGGTACTGGCGGCGCTGGAGGTTGCTGCGGAGAGTGTCGGTCATACGGGCTCGTGTGCTGGGCGCACAGCGGCGTGTCGACTGGGATCGCACACCGCCTGCTGGATATCGGCATCGCCTTTCGATTGCATGAGCCCCAATGTGCGATGCCGAGCGAACCACGATGCGGTCAGGTCGCGGCCACCCGGCTCCACCTGCGAAACGCG
>Ga0105047_10008543_pt1 | contig 17028 bp, 13 predicted proteins | sample MAT04_FD_78384 | JGI IMG/M metagenome (GOLD analysis project Ga0105047, IMG submission 78384) | Freshwater microbial communities from Lake Fryxell liftoff mats and glacier meltwater in Antarctica - MAT-04 (megahit assembly) | ecosystem: Environmental > Aquatic > Freshwater > Ice > Liftoff...
CTCTGTGCCTCTTGTTGCTCTGCCGCCCAGACCCTCAAGGCAGGGTCCGGGCCACCCCGCCGCTTCGGCCAGACGGCGTCGTTCCCGGCTCGCGGCTCAGCAGGAGCTTCGCCCCCCTAGTCTGTGGTGACACGACGAGGGCATAGAGGGCGAGGTTCGGGCGCGGGTGGCTCGTGGTGACGGAAATCCGAATGTCGTTGAATTGGACCATGCGGATTCACGACAGACTGACGTCTGCCGCTGGCTGAGGGGATCGGTGCCGGTTGAATCCCTCTCCCGCCCCCCGTTAGAATCCCGGCTTCCCCGCTGCGGGGCCGGGGATTCCGGTCTCTACGCAGGTCGGGTTCCGTCTCCCATTTGCAGTCTCCACTCCATGGCTACGCACGATATCGGTTTGATTGGTCTGGCCGTCATGGGCCAGAATCTGGTCCTCAACATGGCCAATCATGGCTTTTCCGTGGCGGTCTATAACCGCACGGCGGCCACCACGGACGAGTTCGTCGGTGGGCTGAAGAGCGAACCCATCGACAAGGTCTGGGCCGGGACAGCTGAACGCATTGAGGGCTATCACACCCTGGAAACGTTCGTCAAGAGTCTGAAGCGGCCGCGCCGCGTGATGATCATGGTCAAGGCGGGGGCACCGGTCGACGCAGTCATCGAGCAGCTTAAGCCTCTCCTTGAGCCGGGCGACATCATCATCGACGGCGGCAACAGCTACTTCCCCGATACGAATCGCCGCGATGCCGACCTGCGGAAGGCGGGGCTGCGATTCATCGGGACGGGCGTTTCCGGCGGCGAAGAGGGGGCTCTCAAGGGCCCGAGCATTATGCCTGGCGGGCACCACGAGGCGTGGCCGTTCGTGAAGGACATCTTCCAGGCGATCTCTGCCAAGGTCGGCCCGAACAACGATATCCCTTGCTGCGACTGGGTCGGCGACGCCGGGGCCGGGCAGTACGTCAAGATGGTCCACAACGGGATCGAATACGGCGACATGCAGCTGATCTGCGAAGCGTATCTGATCCTCAAGGAGACGCTGGGGCTCTCTAATGCAGAGCTGCACACAGTCTTCAAGGAATGGAACGAGGGGATTCTGGAGAGCTACCTGATCGAGATCACTCGTGACATCTTCACGGTTAAGGACTCGATGGGGACGGGCGACCTGATCGACCAGATCCTCGACACGGCGGGCCAGAAGGGGACCGGCAAGTGGATGAGCCAGCACGCCCTCGATCTGGGCGTGCCGACCACCCTCATCACCGAGGCCGTGTACGCCCGCTGCCTGTCGGCTCAGAAGGATGAGCGCGTGCGTGCGGAGAAGGTTCTCGCGGGCCCCCAGGACGCCAAGTTCACCGGCGACAAAAAGCAGTTCATCGAAGACGTGAAGCAAGCCCTCTATGCCAGCAAGCTGTGCAGCTACGCCCAGGGCTATGTCCAGCTGAACGCCGCTGCCAAGGAGTTCGGCTGGAAGCTGAACAACGGGAACATCGCCCTGCTGTGGCGCGGCGGCTGCATCATCCGCAGCCGCTTCCTGGGCGATATCAAGGCGGCGTTCGACAATCAGCCGGACTTGGAAAACCTGCTGCTTGACGATTTCTTCAAGAAGGCGATCGAGAAGGCCCAGCCGAGCTGGCGTCGTGTGATCCAGACGGCTGTGCAGCTCGGTCTGCCGACGCCGGTGTTCAGCGCCGCCCTGAACTACTTCGACGGCTACCGCCGAGGCCGCCTGCCCGCGAACCTGCTGCAAGCCCAGCGCGACTACTTCGGTGCCCACACCTACGAACGCCTGGACAGACCCGCGGGGAGATGTTCCACACCGATTGGATTCGGGAACGGACGGTGTAGGGAGAGCGAATCCCGTTTGTGTGAAAAGACGGTCAGGGAGTGCCTGTTCGATCAGGCACTCCCTGGTGAGTTTTAAGCTGCGGGCGTGTCAGGCGAGCGGGCTTGAATATCACTGTCGTTAGGTCTTCACGAGTATCATCGAGCCAAATGTAGAACGGACGTTTCGTCCGTACAGTCCGGACCTGGGGGTCCAGGCTACGATTCGATCCCTTAGGCCGATTCTTGAACATCTCTCTACTGCATTGCCAGACTCAAAGATCGGGTTGACGGGTCGACGATGCGACTGACTGGGAGGGCGAAGCTCCTGCTGAGCCGCTGGTGCCAGACCGCGTCACCCCCGGTCAGCGGCTCAGCAGGAGCTTCGCCCTCCCGGCCGAACCGAACCCCGCGATTTAGGTTGGACGGAGCACGACCGCCAAATCACTTCTTTTGCCAGGTATCCGGGGGCTCTAACACCTCGCGCGGCCCATCTCCATCGAGCCATGCTTTCGCGGGCTCGTCCCCCTGCAGGTACGCATCCCAGAAGGCGGTGCTGAGAGCCAAGATGACGCGGTGGTGGTTGGGGTTCCGTGGTTGTTTGTCACCGGGCAATTTCCGGTCGGTGAAGGCGGAGTGTGCTGCCTGGTCGAGAACCAGTTCATACTTGCCACCCGGCGGCAGGGCGGGGAACACGGCCAGTCGAGACTCGACGGTCGCCCCTCCAATGGACGCCACATCGTGGGTGCCCGTCATCAGCATCCACGGAATCTTCACTTGGCTGAATAGCGTCTTCGGATCGCCAACTGACGGCGTACTGGGGCTCATCGGGAGAGCTGCCTTGATCCGAGGTTCAACGAAAGGGGAACCGCCTCGCAGTACTCCCTGGCCACTGACCGCTTGCGTCGTCACCGCCCCAAACGAGTGCCCCGACATCCCAATTCGTTCCCGATCGATGGCCCCGAATAGCTTGTGACCTCGCTCCTCATTCCAGAGTTCCAGCTGATCGAGGACTGCGGGCACGTCTTTCACTCGAAGCATATAGTTCTCGCCATTGGCAGCTTCCCGCATGGCAGACATGATCTGGAGGGGACGCTTCCCTTGCCAGACCGAGGTGTCGCTGCCCGGGTGTTGAAGGAAGACGGCCACATATCCGCGAGCCGCCCAGTGCTCCCCGAGGAACTCGCCCCCCTCGCGCGAGCCGCCCAAGCCGTGGCTGAAAAGCACGACGGGGGCTGAGTTCACCTCGCCGCAACGATAGACGCGGATTGGGATCTCTCGATTCCGGCCTTTGTCGTGTACGGAGATGTCGAGGACTTCCACCCTCTCGGTGGACAGCTTCTCCATGGGAGCGTACCTCCCAGCGGGCCGATCGTCCGCATTCAGGACTTCCGCGAACAGACACAGAACGAGTACGCCTAGGCCGAGTAAACGCATCAAAGGAACTCCGGGATTCCGCCACGAACATCCGCCGGGATGTGGCTCCAAGTCTATAACCCCGCGACGGTGTTCAGGTTTCGGGGAAGTTTAGAGGGTGAAAGCAATTCCTGGTCACTGGTTGTGCCGATTGTGGAACTGTGGAACCGGGGAACTGGGGAACCGGAGACTCCGCCACCGAGTGTAGAGCGGCACGCATGCCTGGAGAGGGCACAAGCGGTCACTGATTGGCCATTAAGTGCTTTTTCAAATGCCACATCACTCGCCGAGCTGCAATTTCAAATCGGTTGGGCTGTCGAAACATCCGGCGGTCACGGATGACGACCTCGACCTCAGCTTGAGGATTGTGAGTCGCTTCGGCGGGGCGAAATCGGATCTCCAAATCGAGCGGGCAGGATTCCTCGGAAAAAAGAGAACTCAGCCACGATCCGCCCAGCTGCAGAGACAGGTGATTTTCGCTGACGTCGCATACTTTGGCCTTCTGATCCCGAACAAACCCTTCCAGTTTGAGGATCAGACATTCTCGAATATCCTCGACCAAGAACGAATTCCCACGCGTGGTCTCGTCGTTCAGCGACCATAAGGCCAGCGTTTCCTCGGCCGGGACCCCAGTCCAAATGTGCCGACTGTGAAGGATGTACTTGCGGTGTTGCGACATGAGATGGCTCACAGGGAGAGCGGGGGATTCGCGATCCAATCTTCAAACGCGCACGGTTGCCAATCCACACCGAGGCCGGTGGCGATTCAACAACAGTTGCCCAATGACAACATAGGTCGAAATGTGAAGCTCGGCTGTGCAGTTCGTCCGATTTTCTTCGCCCTGGCCATGATCAGACCGGGCGGTCGGCCGTCGCCCATCAGATCGGCTTTCCAATGAAAGACCTCTGGCTGTGACGCAGGGCAGTTTTCGGCTGCGAGTTGTCACTCGCCCGCTTCAACCACAGACGCTACGGCCGGGAAGCAGAATGGAAGGTCGCACCGGGACTGCCGGAATCCCTCTGGGGCCAGCCACTCCCCTTCATCTATTCGCCTTGCCTGGCTTCTTCGCCCCTGCCCAATCTCAAATTCGATTGAACGGAAACACAAGATCCGTGATGACGTTCTGAGCAATTCTGCCCGCGGAATGAGCGAATTCTAGAATGGGGACCGCCAGATTACCTGAAAGAGAGAAACGGGAGACGAAGTGATTCATCGTAAAAACCGGCATCTGATCGCACGAAGTCGAGGTTTCTTCTCGGGGTTCATGCAAAATTCCACGAAGATCTGAAACGGCATGCAATTTGATAACGTACTGAGAATGAAAGAAGCGGCAGCCATGAGGCGGAACTCATTTTCCGAAGGGCTGTTCGTCTGGACTTTCAAACCGTGAGCGTCTGTGGATCGTCTGGGTAAGACATCGACTTCTGAGACGCGGGAACGATCATTCTCGCCCCCAAAAATCGAGTCGACACGGGTGTGAAGATTCCTTAAGGAATTCACTTGACTCCACGGTTCTGGACTCTTGACACCGGAAGTGGCCGATCTCTGGTCGCCTCTCCGATGTCACTCCACTCTGCAATTTAACCCGTTCAGGGCAGATTTCTCTGCCCGAATTCCCTTTCGGTGAAGGATGTCATCATGCTGCTTCGTCGTGTTCGAGCATTTACGCTGATTGAACTTTTGGTGGTGATCGCGATCATCGCGGTGCTGATTGCTCTGCTCCTGCCAGCGGTCCAGCAAGCTCGTGAAGCCGCTCGCCGCTCGACCTGCAAGAACAACCTGAAGCAAATGGGGTTGGGTCTGCACAACTATCATGAAACCTTTTCCCGATTCACTTACGGGGAAATGAATGGAATCGGGCAGGTAGGGAATGTGCCCGCAAAGATGAACCAGAACGGACTGGTGATGCTCCTGCCGTACATCGACCAGGCTCCACTGTACAACACGTTGAACATGAGCGCTCCTTTTGGAAAGTACTCAGGTGCGGGCGTGCCTCCGACAGCCGCGGCGATTCCAACTGGTGCGAATCTGGCAGCTACTGCCACGAAAATCCAGACGTTTTCATGCCCGTCTGACAACGGGCCGGCATTCATCAATAATGACGGCATCTACTACGGCTGCGGGACGACTGGCATCAGCTATAAGTCTTCGTACGGTCTCAGCGTGGATTTGACTCACTACAACGGCCCTTGGTCGAATGTGGCGATTCCGGTTCGGACCGCGTTCGGCGGAAACTCGAATTCCAGCTTGCGTGACTTCACGGACGGAAGTAGTAATTCCGTGCTTGTGGCTGAAATGGTTTTCGATTGCTTCAGTGGAACGATTTCGCCCTGGGCTTGCGTTCAGCATGCCGGGACGGGCACTCGACTCACCGGAGGAATCAACAGGTTTCTTCCTCGTGGCCGGCCGGGGCAACTGGACAATTACAACACCAATGCGAGTTCGATGCATGTGGGTGGCTGTCACATCCTGCTGGGCGACGGTGCCGTGCGGTTTGTCAGCGAAAACACCAACTTAGCCACACTGATCAATCTCGCCTATATCTCTGACGGAAGGGTATTGGGCGAATTCTAACACGGCTCTCGTCTGACCAGGCGACAGTGAATTCATGAGGCGGATAGACGCGGACTAATATTCGCGTCTATCCTTCGTTATGGTGCCTGTTTAGATTTCTTCGAATCCTGCTGGTCTGTTACCTCTGATCAGTTCATTTTTCGAATCCCCGCTGCGACGATGCATAGGAACTTCTGAATGTCTCTTCGATCTATGTTTCTTGTCCCCGGCTTGATCTCCGCTGTTTTTGCGGCGGGTTGTGGTGGCTCAGCCGAGTCATTGGTCCCCGTGAGCGGTACATTGTTGGTCGATGGGAAGCCCATGGATGGAGTGGACTTGACGTTCGTCCCAGAGGGCGCGAAAAATGGTCGCGGAGGGTTCGGAAAGACCGATGAGGCAGGCGAGTTCACCGTCACGGATATCTCCCAGAATCTCCCCGGTCTAGCTGCTGGCAAATACGTTGTCGCCTACTCCCGACGGCGATTGCCGGATGGATCGGCGGCTCCGGAGCCGGTCGGGGGGCAGCCAATCAACCCTGGGATCATTCAGGTGGAAACTTTTCCCAAGCATTTGCTGGCTCCGAATCCGAAAGTTCCGGCGAATCAGGTTGATATTCCCGAGGAAGGCACTTCTAGTCTGGAACTCAAAATCAGCAAGAAAAAAGCGGCCGGGATGGGGGCCGGGATGATGGGGCCCGGTTGATCCGTTTTCATCTCCCTGTCGGTGGGCGCAGCCGTGATCGGCTCCACCTGATTTATAACGATGGCGGCATTGTGAACCCGGGAGCCAGTGTCTAGGCTGACCGTTAATTCGCATAGATCCCGCGCTTCATGAGTTCAGTCATGGCCCCCACCACGCGACGAATTGGCGTCTTGGCTCTCCTGTGTGTCATCGCCGGTGGCGTGGCTTTGTATGGGCGTTGGACGCGCCCCTTAAACGTCCTTCTGATTACCCTGGATACCACGCGTGCCGACCGGCTGGGCTGTTACGGGCATTCGGCGGCTCAGACGCCGTTCCTCGACCAGTTGGCCCGCAAGGGGGTGCTGTTTGAGCGGGCGTATGCTCCGGTGCCGCTGACTCTGCCGTCTCACGCGTCGATGCTGACCGGTCTGTATCCGCCCGAACATGGACTACGCAACAACGGCCAAGCGGCGCTGCCCCAGGGATTGCCCACACTGGCCACGGAGCTGCAATCGGCGGGCTACGAGACGGGGGCGTTCGTGGCGGCATTTGTGCTGGACCACAAGTTTGGCTTGCAGCGTGGCTTTGACACATATGACGATGACCTGTCGCAGTCCGATCCAAGCCTGCACGGGCACCATCAATATCGCGATGGAAGTCTCGTGGTGGATGCGGCACTCGAGTGGCTTCTTCCACGGAGTCGTAAGCCCTTCTTCTGCTGGGTGCATTTGTTTGATGCGCACTACCCCTACCTGGCCCATGAGGATCGGTTCGGGAATCAGTTCGTGGATCAACCGTACGATGGGGAACTGGCCTATCTCGATGAGCAGGTGGGGCGATTGATCTCGACGCTGGAGGAGTCCGGCGCACTCGACCACACGACGGTTGTCATCGTCGGGGACCACGGCGAAAGCTTGGGCGAGCATGGGGAATTGACCCACAGTATGACGATTTATGACGCGACTCTGCGGGTCCCACTGATGATCGTATCTCCCGGAGAGAGTCGACCCGGGCATCGTGTGGCAGAGCCGGTGTCGCTCGTCGATCTCACTCCGACGCTGCTGGACCGGCTGGGACGAAAGCCTCTGCCGCAGGTCAGCGGGCGGTCTTTGCGTGCTGCACTCCGGGGTGAGCCGCTGACGACATTACCTTGCTACGCGGAGACGGACGAACCCTACCACGTGGGACATTGGTCGCCGCAACGAGCACTGGTGACTCCGCAGTGGAAGTACATCCGCAGCCCCCGGGCCGAATTGTACGACCTGATCGCCGATCCGTCCGAACTCCGGAATCTTGCAAGTGAGATGCCCGACCAGGTCCAGAAGCTGGAGGGGGAATTGACAGCTTGGGAAGAACGGATGAATCAGCGTTTGGCAGAGAACGTGGCGCTGACGGAGCAGGAACGTCGCGCGCTGAGCGGGCTGGGGTATGCTTCGTACCGTCAAGGGATTGGTGAAGAGGAGCGGCCACTTCTGGATGTGAAGGACATGCTCGCGTTCCACTACAAATTGAACGATGCCGTCGCGATGAATGATGCGGGACATTACGACATGGCCGAGCCGATCCTGCGCGAGGTTTTGGTGGCGGATCAATACTATTTCGCAGCTCATGGAGAGCTGGGGCGATGTCTATTGAAGCAGAACAGGCTCCCGGAGGCGGTCCAGAGTCTGAGGCGGGCGATGGAACTCGATCCAGGTGCCGACGGAGTCCAATCGATCCTGGGGGCAGTGTTGTTTCTTCAGGAGGATTATGCAGCTGCGGCTGAGGCGCTCGAACTGGCGATTCGATTGAACCCCGATCAGCATCAGAATCATTTTAATCTGGGCATGACTCTGGAGAAGTTGGGCCGGTCCGACGAGGCCATCAAGCACTATCAAGACTGTTTGGAACGGGAGCCCAATGCGGTGCAGGCCCGACAGCGGCTGGAATTCCTGCGGAATCGATAAGACAGCGGGACTGCCGTCAAATCAGGGGGCCATTCCTACTCGGCATGGCCTATCGCATGCCAGGAAAAACCGACGAGGCGATGAAACTGCTCAATCAGGCCCTCACGCTGGACCCGAACTTTGAGCCTGCAAAACAAGTGTCACAACTCATGAAATAATGGGTGTCGTCGGATGACCGCCATCCAATGGCTCACTCTTATCAGACATTGGGTCAATGGAGTCTGAGGGGGTAAATGTCGACTTCGACGCCTCGGCACATGGCGGCGTGGACTGGAGGGCGGGCGGGACGGGCGAACCCGTTTAGTGGGAAGAGTGAGTCCGACCACTGCGGGAGTTCGACTTCGCTGATCTGGTACTGATCGTGGATGACGGTTCCGGTGCGGAACTGCCCCGAGGAAGACTGGGCGAACAGCACGTAACGCTCGACGAGGAAGAAATCAAAACTCCCCGGAGCTGCGAGGTGCGGCACGGAGGCCGGTCGGTAGCGGAACTGACTGACCAGATCGGTCGCAGCCCCGGCTCGATACGAACTGAAGTCGGTCCAGCCTGTGGCTGCATCGCGCGTGCTTTCCATGCGGGCGTGCTGATAATTCAGATGGAAGAACCGACGAGCGGTCCAAACCGCCAGTGATTGATTCGCATCGAGCGAGTAGAACCAGACCCCACAGGTGCCCCGGTCGTCATGGACATAGGTCCGCAGGTTGAGCTCTAGAAAATTTGAAACCCCCGGCACCGGCGGGAACCACCACGGGCGAATGTTCCGCATCCAGAACGGAACGACGCCAAGCCAGGCTTTGCCATCATATGTGTCGACATACAGACCCGGTGGGAGGGTGGCTTGGATCTGCTCGACAGGAAAATCCCAATGCAGGAACAACAGCTCCTGCCACGACTGCTTCATGACCGGGCGACCGGTGGGCCGCTCGCGCATGCGAATTCGATCTTCCGGGGAGGGGGTGGGCATGGCGGAAATAATGAGTTGATGGGCAGCGTCCAGCAGACGCAAGTCTATCGTTTGCTCACTGAGCAGGGGAGGGCCAGGGCTGAAGAGGTGCATGCAGATGTTGAAGTCCCATGGCTCACGAAAGAACACCTCTCTCTGGGGCTCAACTTGACCAGTTCCAGCGGTGCCTCTTCATCAGAACCGGTTTCAAAACCGCTGCGAACGAGCGTTTTTCACAGCGAGAATTCTGATCCAGAGCGGTTTGAATCATCGCTTTCACGCTCCTTCACTCAAGAGAAAGAACGCGACTGGAGGGAGAACGTGAGACCGCTTACGCTCGTCAAACGCATCTGTGAACTCGCAGAGGGCTGGCCAGCGACGTACCGTCCCGCAGCGCTCGCTCTCGCTACGGATTCACCGGCTCCCTCGATCGAACTTCCTCCAGCAACTCATCGATCGCGCGAGTGATCTCGCGACTGCCGAGTTGGAAGATGTCGTTGTGTCCAGCGCCGGGGATTTCCAGGAAGCGTTTCTTGATTCCACTCTTGGAGGTCAGCGGAGCTGAGTCGAACAGCTGTCGCCCTTGCGAGAAGTGAATGATCTCGTCATCAGTACCGTGATAGGTCAGCACTGGGCAATCGACGAGCGGCATGTGCGCGATGGATGGATAGCGATCGATCAAGACCCACCGCACCGGCAGCCACCAATAGATTGAAGCCGCTGTCTCGACCATCGAGGAAAAAGTGGCTCTCAGAATGAGGGCAGCGGGTGTCTCTCCCGCTTGGCAGACCTCGCTGGCAAGTGCGGTTGCCACGCCGCCACCCAGCGATTCGCCGGAGATCACGATCCGCGCCGGGGGGACACCAAGATCCTTTGCCGCAAAATCCCAGACGGAGCGGGCATCGCGTACGAGTGCCCCCTCGGACGGTAAGCCCCCGTTCTCGGCATACCCGCGATAGTCGACCAGCAACGCGTCGCACCCCAGCCCATTGTAGAGGGCCAACTGAGAAACTCGCGAGAGCCGGTTTCCCGCGTTTCCAGCGAACATCACGACTAAGATCCGGCTTCCTGCCCCGAGTGTCGACAGCGGCTGTGACCGGCCAATCTCGCTCTGAGGTTCGCACAGACTTAGCCAACCATGCAGTGCGACTCCGTCGGAAGCGGTGACCTGGCACTCGCGCAGATGAGGGCTCCACTCCTCCGCAGCTGCGACCGGCACCGGCCCTTTGCGAGGGTGATACATGAGCGTGCGTTGGAACCAGGCAAGCATGCCGACCACTCCCAGATAAACCAGAGCCAAACGAAACAGCAGCCGCCTGAGCCATTGGCCCGTTGAATGAGCTGGCCCCTTCAAGGAACCAGCTCCCCCAGCCGTCCCAGGCTCCCTGTTAACGGGGACGTTCGGCTGCGAACCATGCGTCGAATCAGAATCGATGTCGGGCATTATTCTCTTTTCCTTCCACTCTCTTTCTCCCTTTGTTGCCTGGGCTGGCTTCTGTTCAACCACTCTTCCGGCTGCCGAAGATCGCATCCCTGCAAATGCACATTCAGGAATTGAACAGAAGAAAGGGAGGGAAGGAAGACAAGAGGCGAATGCTCAGCCAAGACTGAAAAGTTGGGTCGACGAAGCGACTCATACTTTCGTCAACTGGGCGGGACTCCGAGTGACTTGCCGCCGTCGATGGCGAGTGACGTTCCGGTGACCATGAGGGCGGCATCGCTCACGAGATAGAACACCGCTTCGGCGATCTCCTCGGGTGTCATCATCCGGCCCCACGATTGAGCGAGTGGACTGGCGGAAATACTCTTGCGTGCTGCGGCTTGTGGGTCGGGTTGCACCGCGAGATCCGCATCCATGATGTCGGTCCCTGCGACAGGACCGGGGCAGACGCAGTTAACTCGAACCCGGTCGGCGGCATGCGAGAGCGCCAGACTTTTCGTCAGACCGACCAGGGCCAGCTTGCTGATCGAGTAGACCGGGTCATGCGCCCGAGGGAGCAACCCGGCATTACTCGCCATGTTGACGATCGCCCCGCCCCCGCAGCGGCGCATGTGTGGCAGGGCGAACTTCACACCGAAGAAGGCGGCCTTCAAGTTCGTATCGAGACATTGATCCCAGTCCTCTTCCGTGACCTCGGGGATTTGCTTGACCAGCGTGACTCCAGCGTTGTTCACCAGGATATCGAGACGGCCACCGGCGAGTGCCGCCTCGTTTATCACCGTTTGCAGTTGGTCTAGGTTCCGAACATCACACATCACCTGTTTAATCCCCAGCGGGCGGAAGGTCGCTTCGTTTTCACGCCGCACTCTCAGGTCGCACGCTGTGACGCTCGCCCCCGCCTGAGCCAGTCGAATGGCCGTCGCCCGGCCGATTCCACTTGCCCCGCCGGTGACGACTGCGACACGACCTGCAAGTAATGGCATGGGTATGGCCTACTCGGGATGTCAGACGGGCTTTCCAGCCCGTCCCCGGCAGCCTGACTGTTGGGCGACTCTCCGGGATAGCCTCGAACGGCCGTCCTCCCGCAACTCGCCTACTTCTTCGCGAAGCGGTAGATGCCGTGTCCATCAGCTGCGACGACCATGAAGTAGACATCGCCTTGTTCATCTTCGCCGAAGGAGAGAATCGGGAGGCCGTTGCCTTCGATCGACTCGTTCTTGGTGGCTGTCTGCGAGGCGGCGTCGTAGGTCAAGGCCCACACCTTTCCGCTCACATAGTCGGCGTAAATGTACTTGCCCGCCAGTTCCGGGATGCGCGAACCACGATAGACTGTGCCGCCGGTGATCGATTTTCCGACCATGTGGTCATACTCAAAAACCGGTTCGACCATCTCGGCATTGGCTTCGATCCCCTGCTTGCCGAAGGGATGAGTTGATTCTCGGCGGCTCCAGCCGTAGTTGCCCCCCTTGGTGACGATATTGATCTCTTCGTAGAGGTTTTGGCCAACATCCGCACACCACACGTCGCCGGTTTTGCTGTCGACCGCCATCCGCCAGGGGTTTCGCCAGCCGAGGGAGTAGATCTCGGGCAGGGCTCCAGCCTGACCCAAGAACGGGTTGTCCTTGGGGATCGAGTAGTTCTTTCCTTTGTCATGGTGATCGATATCGATCCGCAGAATCTTGCCGAGCCATGTTCCCAGGTTTTGAGCGTTTCCATGTGGGTCATTCCCGGCTCCGCCATCCCCCAGGGCGATGTAGAGCATCCCATCGTGACCAAAGCTGACGGTCCCCCCATTGTGGTTCCAATAGGGCTGGGGCAGCGTGAGCAGCTCCACTTCCGAGCCGGCATCGCCCTTATCTTTATCGTCCTTCGAGACCTTGAACTTCGAAACGACTGACAGGTGCTCGACCTTCTTCGAAGTGTAGTAGACGACGAGCTCCCCGGTCTCTTGATACTTCGGATGGAAGGCCATCCCCAGGAAACCCTCTTCGTTCTTGCTATCCAGATAGAAGACCCGATCCGATAGATCGAGGAAGACCTTGCTCGACTTCACACCCTGCTCGTTGTCGAAGACGTAAATCACGCCTTGCTGGCTGGCGACAAACACGCGGTTCGATCCATCACCCGCGTGTGTCAACACGATGGGACGGAATGGAATCACTTTTCCCTCGGCAGATTCCGGGGACCAGTTGGCCCACTCCAAAGCGGGGAACGCCTTCTCGACGGTCACCGGCAACCCGCCGTCCACAGGTTCTGGAGCCGTCCCCTCAGCTGTTAAACGGCGCACCTTGATGTTGCGGTACGAGACCAAGTCCCCATGGTCTTGGAGACAGATATGCCCCTTCTTCGCCTTGCCGAAGCCTGACATCTTGGCGAATTTGCTCTTGGCGACCCGCTCGTCCCAGTCCTTACTGCCGATTTGGAACCTGGCGTATTGAATTCCGTTCATCTGGATTTCACTCTGCTGATCCGAGATGCGGATGTAGACCTGATTCCACTCTCCCGCCGGGCGCGTCGCGTCGGGAATTTGCTTCGTAAAGAAGTCGGGCCCCGGCTGGTAAAGTTGATAGAGCCAGCCGCTCAGCTGGGGGTCGTGGCCTTTGACGTTATCCTGAACTTGAATCTCGGGTCCGGACTGCCAGGGAGCGTCGTTCTCTTCGGTGACCCGGAACATGATCCCGGAGTTCCCTTCCGGGGAAATCTTGTACTCGAGGATCAATTCGAAGTTGTCGTACTCATCAACGGTGATGATATCCCCGGCCCCCTTGCCGGATCGGGTCAAAGCCCCGTCGATGACCTTCCAACCATCGCTGATTTTTTCCTGCTTATAGTTCCGCCAACCCGCCGTGGTCTGGCCATCGAAGATCGACGTCCAACCAACTTTGGCTTCCCAGGGAGAGACAGAGTTCTCGGCAGCCAACAGCATCGCGGGACACAGCAGCCAGCACACCAAGCAGGAAAGACGAAGCATGAGAATCCTCAGCGCAGGGGAGTAAGTTTCAGTCCGAGTGCAGCATACACAGCGGGGCGTCTGGCGTCAGCCAGAGAGGGGTGTTTTCAGACTGGGGAGCGTCACGGCTTCAGCCTGCCACGGCGTTAATTGTCGAGACACGCTGCCCCCGAGAACGAATGCCTCGGCAGGCTGAAGCCGTGCCGTTCGGCAAGCAGAGAACAACCAAACGAACTCGGCGACTAAGTCACTTGGTCCAGAACTTCTTCGTCGACGAAAATCGGCAGCGGGGGATCGTAATGGACGGCCAGGGCAATCGCATCGCTGGGACGACTGTCGAGTTCGATCACGTCGTCATCCTTCCGGATGCGAATCTGCGCGTAGTAAGTATGTTCGACCAGATTGGTGATCACGACATCCTGGGCCTCGCCGCCCAGTTCTTCGATCGCATTTTTCAGCAGATCATGGGTCAACGGACGCGGAGGAAGGTTTCCCTGAATCCGACGATCGATGCTCATCGCCTCGAACAGTCCGATGAGAATTGGGAACGCGCGGGAGCCTCCCACTTCGCGCAGAAAGACGACCTGCTGATCGTTAATCTCGCTGATGATAATGCGGGCTAAGTCCATGCGAACTAGCAACGTCGTCCCTTTCGATCGCCGAATCTTCGTGGAACAGGCATCCCCAAGCTGCGACTAGCGGTCGCTCGGGCCACGTCGCCCACGTCCCCGGCTGCTCCCTCGGTCATCACCGCGCGGACCGGACCGGGAACCGCCCCGTTCCTGTGGCTTTGGCTGTCGGCTGACAAGCAGCGAGATGGCATGCTCCCAAGTCGGCACTTCGATCGCCTGGATTTTGCCACGCGGCCGATCGTGATCTTCTTCCGAATCGGAATCAGGCTCTGCGCTGCGTCGGCTGCGATCTGGGGACCGGCTCGATTCAGGCCGTCTTGAGGTCTCATTGGAGGTTGGATTCGAACGAGGTGCGTCGCTTCGAACGTCAGAGCGTTCTCCGCGATCGCGCGGGGCCGGGCGATCGTCTCGGCCACTGCCTTCACGGCGTCCGCCGTCACGTCCGACCGGTTCACGATCGCCGCGAGGTGCGTCCTCAGTGTCGCGGCGACGAGCAGTGGTCTCGCGGCTGGCTGGTCGGTCACTTCGTTCGCCACGATCGGAGCGTGGGGATTTGGCATCCGCATCACGTTCGGAATCTCGGTTACGCGGAGCAGGCTCCCGTCGAACCGGCTCACTACGAGCGGGGCGATCGTCACGCCCTGGCTCGTCACGCCCTCGCTCGTCGCGCCCTCGCTCGTCGCGCCCTCGCTCGTCGCGCCCTCGCTCGTCGCGATCACGTGCGGCAGGCTCTCGACGTGCAGGACGATCCGCATCGTCCCGAGAGCTTCTCTCTGCACGATCAACAGGACGTGCCGAGTCGTCGCGATCACGGCGAGGACGAGAATCGGCCCGACCAGCAGGTTCACGATCACTGCGTGGCTGGTCGTCTCGTGCTGGACTCTTCTCCGTGCGATCCGACCGCTGACTTCGAGCCGGCGCGGGACGATCCTTGACTGGCTGGCGTTCGGGAGTCCGGCGAGGTTTGGCCACCCCTGCCCCAAATCCATCATCCTCATCGTCCAGCGGTTCGTCGTCAAACTCAGCTTCCGACTCGACTGGAGTTGAACTCTCCACGGGTCGATCGTCCGCTGCACCTCGACCACGTCCCCGACGGCGACGAGGACGGCGACGGCCCGATTCCCCAGCTTCCTCGTCCCCAGCTTCCTCGTCCCCAGCTTCCTCGTCCCCAGCTCCCTCCACGTGGGCTTCATCATCACCCGACAGAAGTTCGCCGAGCGACTTCTTCACCCGCGGCTGAGGGTCGTGGACTTCTTCGAAGTGGCGAGGAGCGTCATCACGCGTCGCGGACTTGCGGGCCGACTCCTTGGCTCCCAATCGATCGAACAAGTCATCCGCGAACCCTCCGTCGTCCGCTTCGAAAATCGATTCCTTTTTGGTGGGTGCCCCGGGCCTGGTCGGGCTGCCGGGCCGCGAGGCGCTGGCATCGCGAGACGGTCGGTCATCACGAGACGGTCGGTCATCACGAGACGGTCGGTCATCACGAGGCGGTCGGTCATCACGAGACGGTCGGGCCTCACGAGCGGGACGATCACTCCGTTCACTGCGACCGCGTGAGTCTTCACTCCGCCGTGGACGCTCATCTCGATCCCCTGCTGCCTTCGGTGCTGGTGCGATTTCTTCGCGAGGACTCCGGCCACGGGGGGCGGGAGCTTCGTCGCGGACTGGGCGATCTCGTCGCGGCCGGTCCTCAGGATGGGAACGGTCATGTTCGGGCGTTGCAGCCGAGCGGGGTGCTTCATCGCGAGCCGGACGACCCCGACTACTGCGATCTCGGCTGGACGACGATCGATCTGGCTGATCACTCCGAGACTGAGCCCCGCGCGATCCACGATCAGAACGATCGCTGCTTTCGCTGGACGATTCCCAGTCCCAACCTTCGAGCGCGTCCCAGAAATCATCCTTCTGGTGAGCCGCTTGTGGCTTGGCCTTGACGGGGGCTGCGGACACTTCCCCCTCCACTTCGTCATCATCGAAGCTTAATGACACGGGATCGGGGGCGCGCCGCACAGAGCGCTGCGGAGCGGAGTCCACAATTGCGTCGTCATCGTCGGGAGCATCGATGTCGTCGGACTTCAATGCGATTGAACGCTCCCCAAATTGATCGTCTTCATCTTGGTCGTCGTCATCAAATGCAGCTAACAACCCCGATCCAAACCCATCGTCATCGTCATCACGCGGCACTGGGATCCGAGGCACAGGCTTCCGGTACTGAGCCGGGGCCACTGGCCGGGATGTCCGGCGCGGTTCTTCTGACTCGGGCTCCGATTTTTCGAAAGCTTCTAACGCGGCTGATGAGGCAAACGCGGGCTCTTCCTCGACCGCCGGCGCACGTGCCGCTGAACTCGCAGCGGGCTGTGGAATCGGTTCAGCCAGGGAACCGAAGTCCAACCCGTCTAGATCATCTGGATCAATGACTGGACCTCCGGGCGCAAAGTGAACTCCGAAAAGCTCTTGTGCCAGAGACTTGGAAGACGGCTCTTGGCCGGGACGTGGGGAATTCGGCTGGTTCATAACATCAAACCCTATCTTTTTATGCAGCAAAATGCAAGGATCGGTCGGGGCAAGAGGTGGTTCGTTGGAAGCTGCCTGCCATTTGCTTTCCCGGGGAACCCGAGCCGAAGCCCTTCAGTGTCCCCGCACAACGC
>Ga0105047_10008544_pt1 | contig 17025 bp, 12 predicted proteins | sample MAT04_FD_78384 | JGI IMG/M metagenome (GOLD analysis project Ga0105047, IMG submission 78384) | Freshwater microbial communities from Lake Fryxell liftoff mats and glacier meltwater in Antarctica - MAT-04 (megahit assembly) | ecosystem: Environmental > Aquatic > Freshwater > Ice > Liftoff...
CGTTCTCGCTGCTCCGCCGTTCTCGGCGTTGGCTGGCGCGTTTCGCAGTCGCGGGAATCGCGTTGGGCCTGGTGCTGGTGGCGCTGTGGTGGTGGTGGGAGCCCACGCTGGGGAAGGTGGGTCTCGCCGCGGTGACTCGCGCTTTGCCGGATTTTCGCGTCGAAGCTCGGAGCGTCGAGCGGCGGGGATTGGAGCATTTGGAAATTCGCGGTTTGCGGGTGCGGCTGCGCGCGGATGGGAGCGAGGTGATCGCGCTGGAGCGGGTCGACGTTTTCGCCTCATGGCGCGAGCTGGCGGCGCGTCGGATTCGCGAGCTGCGGCTGGATGCTCCGGAAGTACGGGTGACCGATGCGCTGCTCGCGATGATCGAGGGGATGGGCGGCGGGGACGGCGCCACCACGCCTTGGACGATCGATGCGCTAAAGATCGAGAGCGGGCGAGTGGGCGTGAAAATCGCGGGAGTGCCACCGCTTAGCGTTTCGCTGGAGGCACAGCTCAGCGGGGTGCGCACGGGGGGCGTGGGCGACGATGCGGAGCAGCGCGTGGTGTTGAGCAATCTGCGGCTGGAGACGCGCGAGGAGCCGGGAACGGAGTGGGTGCGGGTGCCGCGAGTGGAAGCGACGTTCACGTGGCGCGAGCTGCTCGACTCTCGGCGGCTGGCCAAGCTGCGCATCGAGAATCCCGAAGTGCGCTACGACCGCGCGGTGGAGCGGACGCTCGCGTCGCCTGATTCCGCGCCGGTCGCAGAGCCTGCGGCTGGCGCGCCGTGGCACATCGGCGTGCTGGAGATCGCCGGGGCGCGGGTGCGGCTCGATGATCTCGGCGCGAGCGCGCCGGCGGTGGCTTTCGGCGTGGACGCGGAGCTGCGCGAGGTGCCGCTCGGTGCGGACCCGGCGGCGGATGCCGAGCAGATGCAGATCGTGACGATCCGCGGACTGGAGGTGCGAGCGCCGGGTGGGGAAGGCGAGCCCTTTGCCCGCGCGCCGCTGCTGCGGGCGCGCTTTCGCTGGCGCGAATTGCTCGCTGATCGCTGGATCAATGCCGTGGAGCTGGACCGCCCGCGCGTCCGCTGGGATGCGGAGTTGCAGCGCGCGTTCACTTCGGCCCCGGCCGCGGCCGCCGCGCAAGCCCCGCCGAGTGCGCCCTTCCGCATCGGCATCCTGCAGATCAGCCGCGCGGCGTTCGACATCGGCAGCATCGCGCCCGGCCTGCCCGGCGCGCGTTTCGAGCTGGATGGCGGCATGACGGAAGTGCCGCTCGGCGCGCTGGCCGGCGAGTGGCCCGAGGCCGAGCAGGCGGTCGCCATCCGCGATCTCGCGCTACTCGCGCCGGATGCGAGCGGCGCGCCGTTTCTCCGCATTCCCGCCGCTTACACGACCTTCACCTGGCGCGGGATTCTGGCGCAGAAGCGGCTCGGCCTCGTGCGGATCGATCAGCCCGAACTGAAGTTCGACCCCGCGGTATCCCGCGCGCTTTCCAGCGGCGCGACCCCTACGGCGAAACCCTCCACCGATCCTGAGCGCGCCTGGCATGTGGACGAACTTTCGCTCTTCGATGGCCGCGTGGAGCTGCGCGATCTCGGCCTCGGATTGCCGCCGATCGGCTTCGGTGTGAGCACCACTTTCCGCGACATGGCGCTCTCGCTGGAGGGCGACGCGCTGCGCAACACCGTGCAGACGATCGAACTCCACAACCTCGCGCTGCAATCGCCGCTCGATCCCTTCACCTCGGTGCTGAAGCTGCCGACGCTTTTCATCCGCTTCACGCCCGCGGGGCTGTGGCGACGGCAGATCGAGCAAGTGGAGATCATCCATCCGATCCTGAATGTGGGGGAGGATTTGTTTTGGTACATCGACCGAGTGCAGGCTCGCGACAGCGGTGCAGTGCCCGGCGACCCGGCGCCGCCGCGCGATGGGCGAAGCTGGACGATCAACCGCTTCGACGTGACCTCGGGCCAGCTCGTGCTCGCCTTCGATGGCCGGCCGAAGCTGCCGCTGCCGCTGCCCTTCGAGACACACGCGCGTGGTCTGAACTTTGAGAAGCTGAGCGAGCTGCGCCTCACGCTCGACCTCGTGGTGCCGGAGCAGGATTACATTTACCCGGAATACGGGCTGACGCTGCGCGGCGTTTCCGGGCGGCTGCAATTCAGCCTGCCGCCGCAGCAGGGCGCGAACAATCTCGTCCACACGCTGAAGGTCGCGGATCTGCGCTGGAAGGATTACCGGGCGCGGGAGTTGTTCGTGGATGTGACGTTCGACGAAAAGGCGATTCACGGAAACATCGGCGGCAAGGCTTACCAGGGTTACTTGCGCGGGGCGTTCGACTTCGGATTGGATGCGGGGTCGTCGTGGAATGGCTGGGTGTCCGGTTCGCGTGTGGATCTGAAACAAATGACGGACGCCTTTTCGCCGGAGAAACTGTCGCTGAGCGGCCCCGCGGATTTTTCCATGAACGTGGCGGCGCGGGCAAAAGTGATCGACCGCTTCGATGGCGACTTCCGCGGCCTCGGGCGCGGCGAGCTGCACATCGGGAAGTTGAACGAAATCATTCGCGACCTGCCGCCGGAGTGGGAACCGCTCAAGCGCGCGGCGACGCGCATCGGCCTTGAGACGATCCGCGATTTCACCTACGACACCGGCCGTGCTGATTTTCGATTCAATGGCCGCAGCGGTCGCGCGAGCCTCGATCTGCGTGGGCCGAGCGGCTCGCGCCGCTTGGACGCGCAAGTCTACGACGCCGCCGGCCAGCCGCCCGCCGTGCAGGTGACGACACGATGAGACGCCTCGCTTTCCTCAGCCTGCTCGCGTTCGCGGGCTGCCTCAGTGGTTGCAAAACGATCGGTGTGGACCTCGGCACGCAGCAGCCGCTGAAGGTGGACATCGCGATGAAGCTCGATGTCTACCAGCACGGCGACCCGGCGCAGCCAAAGAAAAACAGCGCGCCCGCCGCCGACGTGGCGACCACGCGGCGCAATCGCATCGCGGAACTCCAGGCGCTGAAAGACCAGCGGCTGATCGGCGAAAATCACGCGGGTTACGTGGAGCCGAGGAACACGCCGCCGGGGAACTTCGGCGAATACGTGCGCCAGACCGTGGATGACGAAAACGCGGATCGCGCGCGGCTCATCGAGCGGTTGGCGAAGGAGCGCAATCTCACGGTCGCCGAGGCGGAACGGCAGCAGGCGGAGATTTTCCGCAAGGCGGCGTTCAAAGGCGAGTGGGTCGAGGTGCCGGACGCGGACGGGAAGTTCGCGTGGAAGCAGAAGGAGTAAGCCGCGGCCGCGTCAGGCCAGGACGGGCTCGGTGATCGCTTCCGCGACGGGCTCGACGTTGACCGCGGGAGCAGCCGGCAAGGGGACGGGAGCCACCACGGGTTCGGACACTTTTTCTTCGTGCGCGAGTTGGGTCAGCTCGGCGGTGACTTGCGTGGTGCGGGCGAGGAGGTCGTCGGCGGCGGCGAGGATGGCGCGGTTGATCTCGAAGGGCTGCTGCCGGGCAGTGCGCTCGTTTTCGAACTCGGCGCGGCGAGCGCGCAGGGCTTCGGTGAGGCCGTTGCGAAAGTCGGCGACGTAGGCTTGCAGGCGCTCGGTGGCGTAGGTGGTCGGGAGTTTCGGGAAACGCTGGGCGAGTCCGTCTTCGGCGAATTTTTCGAGCGTGGTGCGGCTGGGTTCGCGGAGGCGCTTTTGCTTTTGTTCGAGTGGGATCTCGGCGGTGAGGTCTTCGCCGAAGAGGCGGCGGCGCACGGCGTCCTGGCTGCGAAAGAGCAGGTAGTCGACGAAGGATTTTTGGACCGGGATTTCGTCGGTGGCGAGCGGGAACAGGTAGGGATCCGCGAGGTCGGGCTCGGTGAGGCGCGCGAGTGCGGTCTGGCCGATGGGACGGATTTGCAGGCCGATTGCGTTCAGGTCGGTGACGGCCGCGGCGCCGGGTTCCGCGCCGGCGAAGACGGCGTCGAGCGCGTTGCGCAGGCGGCGGCGGGTGTCTTCGGCGAGTTCAACCGCGGCGGTGGTGACGAGCGGGTTCCACGACTCGGCGGCGAGCGCCTGGATGCTGGCGCTGGAGCCAAACCAGCGATCGAGCGCGCTACGCAGTTCCTGGTTCAGTTGGGTGGCGCGAGTGCGCAGCGTGGATTCGAGGCGGGCGGCGTTTTCGGTGCGCACTTTTTCAAAGGCGGCGTCCCAATCGACTTTCAACAAGCGATCGACCGCGGCGATTTTTTCGTCGATCCCGGCGACTTCGGCGGCCAGCGATTCCTGCTCGGTGCGGAGGGTGGAGAACTCGGGGCCTTCGACGATTTCGCGGGCTTCGGTGCAAAGCGTGGTGCCCTGCCGCAGGCTGTCGCGGATGAATTCGACGAGGTAGTCGCTGCTGTTCAGGTAGCTCGTGAGGTCGGTGAGAAAATCATCGAAAGCGACGCGCTGGCCGTTGGCACCATTCGCGCCATTCGTGGACGGAGCGAGCACGCTGGAGGCGGCGCTGAGCAGGTCCACGGCGTGCAGCCGGAGGCGCTGATTTTCATAAGCCTGCCGGAGCGGGCCGGCCATCGAGAGCGTCTTGAAAGCCTCGATGATGCGCTTCGGATCTTCGCTCTCGGCGCTGGGATGCAGCGAGCCGTCGGGGAGCAGGTCGCGTTTGCTGGAGTCCACATTGATGACGAGGAAAATGCGGCTGAAGAGATCGAGGAGCTGGGTGAACTCGGCGAAGACCTGCTCGAGGAAAAGGTTGTCCGTTTTCACCACGAAAACCGCGCACGCGGCGCTGTCGCGGAACTCGCGGGTGAGGACATCGTAGCCGAAATTCATGCGGCTGTAGAGGCCGGGAGTGTCGACGAGGACGGTGCTGCTTTCGGCCAGACTGGCGACGGGCACTTTCACATCCACGCGGCGGATGGCCTCGGGAAAGTGATGGCCGGGATCGAACTCCACGCCGGTCTGTTCGGTGGCGCGGATCTGCTGCGCGAGGGCGACGTGGCTGTCGGCGATCACGTCCTTGAGCACCATGCTGTTGGCAAAGGTGGACTCGCGGCCGTTGTAGCGCGTGACGGAGAAATTCGCGCGCTCGGCGTGCTGCACGTAGACGAGGCAGGGGTAGCCGGGAAGCGAGGTGACTTCGCTCACGTAGGCGCCGCTGATCGCGTTCATCAGCGTGGATTTGCCGCTCTTCAGTGGGCCGAAGATGAGCAGATACGCCTGCTGGTTGCTGAGTTTTTCCGAGAGCGAACGGAGCCGCGCGCGGATGTCGTTGAGGCCGGCGAGCGGGGTGCGCAGCGCGTCGGCGTTCGGCGAACGTTCGAGGTGGGTGGCGGCGTGGGCGAGGAGGTCGGGGAGGGGGGCGAGCGCCTGGACGCAAGCGGCGCAGAAACGCGTGATCTCGGTCTTCATGTGCGGAAGAGATTGGAGGGGCAAGCGGCGCGGTCAATGCCGGGTGCGAGATTTTTGCGCGGACGCTCTGCGGGGAGAGCCGCCGCGGTCGATTGCCGCTTGCTTCTCACCTAAACGCCTGTGTCATAAGTCCGACACAGTCATGGAACAAACCCAGCCCCGTCAGCGTCCGCCGGAAACCAAACGCACCGTCTCGATCATCGGGACGGGCAGCTTCGTGCCCGAGCGGATCCTGACGAACGTGGAACTCGAGAAGACGGTCGAGACGACCGACGAGTGGATCACTACCCGCACGGGGATCAAGGAGCGGCGCATCGCGGCGGAAGGCGAAAGCACCAGCGATCTCGCGGCGAAGGCGGCGCTGGCGGCGATGGAAAATGCGGGGATCACCGCGGACGAGATCGACCTGATCATCGTGGCCACGGTCACGCCGGACATGTTTTTTCCGAGCACCGCGTGTTTCGTGCAGACGAAGATCGGCGCGCGCAAGGCGGCGTGTTTCGACGTGAGCGCGGCGTGCGCGGGATTTCTTTATGCGCTGGAGATCGCGCAGCAGTTCATCACCTCGCACACCTACGACACGATTCTCGTGATCGGAGCGGAGAAGCTTTCCTCGATCGTCGACTGGACGGACCGCAACACCTGCGTGCTCTTCGGCGACGGCGCGGGCGCGGCGATCCTGCGGCATCGCGGCGGCGGCCACGGCGTGATCTCCACCTACATGGCGAGCGACGGCGGCCTCGCGGACATTCTCTACATTCCCGGCGGCGGGTCGCGAAACCCGGTCACCAAAGACAACGCCGACCAGCGGCTGAACTGCATCAAGATGAACGGCAAGGAGACCTACAAACACGCCGTGAACTCGATGCTCGCCGCCGCCAACCGCGCGCTGGCCGACGCGAATCTCAAGCCCAGCGACCTCGCCTGCATCATTCCGCATCAGGCAAATCTGCGGATCATCGAAGCCATCGCCGGCCGGATGAACGTGCCGATGGAGCGCTTCATGATCAACCTCGACCGCTACGGCAACACCAGCGCCGCCGCAGTGGCCATCGCGCTCGACGAGGCAAACCGCACGGGTCGGATGAAGGTGGGCGACTACGTGCTGCTCGTCGTCTTCGGCGGCGGGCTGACGTGGGCGAGTTCGGTCATTCAGTGGTAGGGGAGGCGGGTTGAGAGTTGAGTGCTGAGAGTTGAGAGGCGCCAACTCCTGACGGACGCTGCACTTTCAAAAAGACGCCTCTCAACTCTCTGCCCTCAACTCTCAACTTTTCCCCATGCTGATCGACACCCACGCCCACCTCGACTTTCCGGACTTTGTGGAGGAAACCGACGCGGTGCTCGCGCGGGCGGCGGCGGCTGGCGTGGCGGAAGTCATCACGATCGGCACCACCGTCGAGGGCAGCGGTCGCGCGATTGCGCTGGCGGAGCGGTTTCCGACGGTCTTCGCGACCGTGGGTGTGCATCCCTCGAATGCGGACGAGGCGGATGCGAACTTCATCGACGCGCTCCGCGGGCTGGCCGCGCATCCGCGGGTCGTGGCGCTCGGGGAAATCGGGCTGGATTACCATCGGCTGCCGAGCAAGGGCGTGCTCGAACCGCAGCCGGCGTGGCTCGCCGAGACGCCGTTCAACGACCCGCGCGAAATCGAGGCGGCGATCCGCGACGGCGCCTGCAAGGCGCAGCAGGCGGATGTTTTTCAGGCGCAGATGGACCTCGCGGTGGAGCTGGGGCTCAACGTCGTGATCCACGAGCGCGATGCCTGGGATGATACGCTGCGGATTATGGAACCCTACACCGGCAAGCTGCGCGCGGTTTTCCACTGCTTCGGCAAATCGATCGAACAGGCCCGCGCGCTGCTCGAGTGGGGGCACCTCGTTTCCTTCACCGGCATCGTCACTTTCAAAAACGGCCAGATCGTCGCGGATACCGCGGCGCAGCTTCCGGCGGGCTCGTTCATGGTGGAGACGGATTGCCCGTACCTCGCGCCGGTGCCGCACCGCGGGAAGCGCTGCGAGCCGGCATTCACCCGGCTCGTCGCGGAAAAAATCGCGACGCTCCGCGGCGAATCACTGGAGTCGATCGCGCGCGAAACCACGCAGACTGCGCGGCAGTTTTTCGCCTTTCAGCGCCGGGAAAAATAACGGCGCAGCGGGAGAGTCAGCGCCCGCCGGAGGGTTCCGGCTTCGGCCACGGTTTGCCGATCAGCTTGCGCGCCCAGTGGTCGATCCGCGGATGGAGTCGGAGCCGGTCGACGTAGTCGGCATCGTAATCCGGGACGCCGACGGCATTGAGCGAATCGATCGCCGTGGCCATGTGGACGGCGGAGAGCGGGGTGAAGGTCCGATCCTCCGAGTGCGACGGTTGAGCGTAGAATCCGACTGCGTTCAGAATCGGGAAGGGGATGCTCCAGGAGGCGAAGATATAGCCAGCCAGTTCCGCATGGGTCACGCCGTAGGTCTGGCGTTCGACGCGGGCAAGACTGATCTTTTGTTCTCCGGCCGTCCGCAGCATTTGATCGTAGCCCTCGGGCAGATTCGCGGCGAGCAGGAGCACGCCGAACTGGTGGAGCAGTCCCGCCGTGAAAGCCATTTCCGCGAGGTCGCCGTTCCCGGTTTCCCCCGTGGCGATCTGGCCGGCCCAGGTGGCAATCTGCAGGCTGTGGTTCTCAAAGTTCTGGGCGGAAAAGGACGCGCATTTCGAGGCATCGCACTGCCCGAAGAGGCTCGTCGCGAGCACGAGCGCCCGCACGCGTTGAAAGCCGAGGAAGCTGGTCGCATCGCGAATGGAGGTGACGCGCTGGGCGCGGGCGAAGACCGGAGAATTGACGACCTGGAGCAGCTTGGCGCTCACGGTGGGTTCGCGAGTGATCAGGTCGGCGAGCTTCTCCAGCGAGGTGTCTTCGCTCTTCAGCGCCTCGCTGATCTGCAGGTAGAGCGAGGGCAGCGCCGGGAAGTTTTTGATGTGCTCGCGGAGCGCGCCGAAAGCCGGGTCGGCGCTCCAGAAGGCGGTCGCGAACATGGTGCGCACTTGATCGTCCATCACCGCGAGCGACTCGGTGGGCTGGATGATGGGATGCCCGACGGCGATTTTCCCCATCTTCGCGAGGTCGGCCCGGAGGCCGCACGCGAGCGTGGGATGGGAAGCGGACGCGGCGTTGAGCAGCGCGAGATTTTTTCCCACTTCGCGGAGGCCGGCGATCAGCCCGTCGTAGGGTTCGGTGGCGAGCGCGTGCAGGGCTTCTTCCTTGGTGTTGACCCGCAGCACGCGGCGATCCGCGAGCGCGGCTTCGGCCGGGATCCAGCCGAAGTCTTCCCCAACGAGGAGCAGGCGCGGTTCCCTGGCCACGCCGTCGTCGGTTTTCGCGGGGTCGGAATGAAACAGGTTATGAAGTAGGCTCATGAGGTGTGCGCGGTCGGGCGAGGGTTTTCCTAAGCCGGACTCAGGGTAAACACTGAGCACAAACAAGGCCCGCGCCCGCGAAGAAGTTTCCCTTCGTAAGATAAAGCGATGGGCTCGCCCGGCAGAGTCGAGGCTGGGGCGCGGGAGCGCGTTTCGCCCTTTCCAACCGAATCATTCGCGCGCATGGATTTAGTCGCGTGTTTATGCACCGCCGCATCTCCCCCCTCGCCGTCGCCCTGGCTGCGCTTTGCTCTTTCGCCCGTGCGGAAGAAAAACCGGCCGCTCCACCGCCGCCGGCGCAGCTCGCGCTCGTGCGCTACGATCTGCCGCGCGGCCGGAGCGATGGCTTCGCGCCGACCCGCCAGCCCGCGCTGCGCAAAGACGGCGCCGACGCGGTGGACTGGCCGGCGTTCACCCTCAACGGCCAGCCGCTCTGGGCCGATCGCAGTGAAGCCGCCGCTCCGCTCAAACTCCGCCGCGGCGCGGAAGCCGGCTCGCCCTTTCGCCTGCCGAGCGACGACGTGATCCAACCCGGCGGCCATTGGCTGCGTTCCATCGAATGGCCGCGCGGTCGCAGCCATCTTTACACCGCGGATCGCACCGCGCGCACCGCCGGCAATGCGCCGCTCGGCCCCGGTCGTTACGAGCTCTGGGCGTTCCCGATCGTCATCCGCGGCGAAGGCGGGCCGGTGGTCAAAAACGTGGAGCTGAAAACCGACGGCCGCACGATCTATCGCCGGAACGGACCGTGGCGTTCGCTCACGCTGTTGCTGCCGGCGAACGAACGCGGCCACCCGTACGAACTCATGGTCGACGGCCGCGGGCCCGTGAAATTCGACGCCGGCCTGGCGCCCGTGAAGCTCGGCGATCCGCATGAGCGCGTGATCCCGCTCAATGTGGCGCTGCCCGGCGACGGACCGAAGATCGCGGTGAAAAATCTCACGAGTCCCGAGGAGTTTCCGAATCCCAAGGAATGGGCCGCCGATCTCGCCGCGCTCGCGCAGCCCGTGCCCGCTGCTGCGATCACGCGCGGCACCGGCCTGGCGCGTTACCTCGGTGCGGAGGTGCCGGTCTCCCCGCTCACGATCTACGCCGCGGGCCTGCCGCGAGGGCAAAGCGGCGGCTTCTTCAAAAAAGGCGACGACCTCAACGGCTACGCGCGGACCCTCGCCGCGACCGGCTACGACACGATCTTCGAGCCGGTTTCAGTGCTGCCGGGTTCCACCGATCCGGAGAGCCTCGAAGCGCGCGCCGCCGCGTTCGCCCGCCACGGCCTGCGGCTCGGCTTGCAATACGACAACAACTCGACGCGCCCGTCTTTCGCGCACCCGAACGTCGCCTTCTTTTCGCACACGCTGCCGGACTGGCACGCGCCGCTCTACCGCAGCATCTCGCTCGCCGCGCAGCGCTTCGGCCGCTGGCCAAATTTTGCCGGCTTCAACGTGGGCGCCGACCATGCGGGTTACGTGTCGCTGCTGGCTGCCGCACCGCCCGCGCCGGACCGCCCGTGGGGCGAGGCGATGATCGAATTCGCCGGCACCGCCCAGCCGCGCATCCCGCGCGCCCCGAGCCTTGGCGCGGCGGAGTTTCCGTTCGAGCAGGCGGCGAAAACGCAGGACGAGTTCATCAAGTACGTCTCGCGCTACGACCTCACGTACCGGCAGTACGGCTACTTTGCCGAAGCGGTGCGCGAGATCAGTCCGCGGCTCGTTTTCACCACCGCCTCTTTTTGCAATGCGGCGGGTGCCGGCGCGCGCGGCGGCTGGCCGGGAGCGAGCGTTTCCGGCCGCGAAATGTTCGAGGGCCTCACCACGCAACAGGCCTACGACCTGAACGAAACTCGCGCCGCCCGGCCTTTGCTCAACGTCGCCCTCGTCGACCGCCTGCGCAGTTACCGCCCGCGCACGAAAACGTGGGCGTTGCTCGACAACAACCGCTTCCTCTACGGCCGCGAAGGCTGGCAGCGCGCCTGCGCCCTCGCGCTCACCCGCGGCATCGAGGGCCTCGGCACCAATTTTCTCGCCGGCCCGGAGGGCGAAAGCAGCGCATTCCTCGGCTGGCAGGGTGAGATGAACGCATGGGCGCGTAAGTACGGCGGCGTCTTTGCGGCCACCGAACCCGCGCCGGTCATTGGCGTTTTTTACGGGCATCATCAGGCAGTCCAGCGCCGCGTGCTGCCGGATAATGCGGCGCTCGCCGCGCAGGCGCTCGGTTCGCATGAAGGCAAGGTCACGGAAGCACTTTTCATCTGCCACGCCGCGGGCTGGCCGGCGCGAGTGATCACGTTTCAGGAGCTGCTCCGCGGGCCGCTACCCGCCTCGATGAAGGCCATCCTGCTCGTCGGCCTCGATCAACCGGATGCCTCGTGGAATTGGGCGACGGGTGCGGAGCCGGCCTTGCAGAAATTCCTCGCTGGCGGCGGACGCATCCTCGCCGACGACGAATCGAAATGCCCCGTGCCGACGACGCCGACCGGGATGAAAGTCGCCGCCTACATCGGCAGCGGCCCGCTCGACGCGACGCCGCAGCTTTTCTCCCGCAACACCGTGAACATCGTGAAGCTGACCGACGCGATGGACGGCATCGACGAGCCCATCGCCGTCTCCGAAGAGCCGACCGTCTGGGCGATCCCGACGCAGGCCGGCGATACGCAATACGTGACCGTCGTGAATCAAGCTTCCGCCGACAGCGGCGACTCGACCGCGATGCTCCGGCCCGCCGATCCGCGCGCCAGCAAACCCGAGATTTGGAAATCGAAAGCCAACGCCAGCCTCTACGTGAAACCGCAGCGTGCCGATCTGCGCTGGAATACGGATCGCCCAATCTACGACGTGCGGCTCGCGCGGAAATTGACCGTCGAGGAAGCCCGTACGGTCGATCTCACCCGCGACGCTTTCCAATGGTATGCGCTGCCGCCCGCGGAAGTCGTCGCGCCGCAACTCGGCGTCAGTGCGGGCGTGAGCGGATTTTTCGAGGCGCGCGTGACGATGCAAAACGGCCCGCGTCTGGACGGCATTCCGGTGGAAATCCTCGTCGCGCGCGACGGTGAAACGGTGCGCGTCTACGGCGCCACGGGCCAGGCCATCCGGCTCCCGCTCAATCAGCGCGTCGAGCGCGGCGACTTCACCATCACCGCCCGCGAATTGCTCACCGGCCTGCACACTGAAACGAAAATTCACGTCGAGCCGCCACCCGCGGCGACCGCTGCGGCCAGCGCGGTCACGATGCGCGAACCCGCGGTGCTGGCGCGCTTTGCCAAACGCAAACAGGTGCCGCTCACCATCGCGCTCACCGCCGAGCAGCAAAAGGACGCCACCATCGTCAGCCAGGCGCAGGTGCTCGCCGACTTCTACCGGCAGCAGGGACGCTCCTTCACGCGCGTCGGCCTCGCCGGGCCCGGCGGCGTGGTCGAGAGCCTGCAAGTGCTCCGTTCGCCGCACCGCTTCCCGCAGTGGCAGACGGGCGCGACCGATCTCGTGCTCTTCGGCACCGCGTCGGACAACGTGCTCCTCCTCGATCAGGCGCGCGCCGAAATCTTCCCCGCCGGCCTCGCGAAGCCAAAGCCCGGCCAGGCCACCGTCGTCTACACTCGCTCGCCCTTCGTCGGTGAATGCGATGCGCTGAACGTGATCGCGAGCGACGCCGCCGGGATCACCGCTGCCGTGCAAGCCCTCGTCTCCGCCGCTCGCACCGCCGGGCGCTAACACGCCCGGGCCAAAGAGGGCGAAACCGCAGAGGCGCGGAGGCGCAGAGGTGCGAACCGCAGAGGCGCGGAGGCGCAGAGGTGCGAACCGCAGAGGCGCGGAGGCGCAGAGGTGCGGAGGTGCGGAGGTGCGGAGGTGCGGAGGTGCGGAGGTGCGGAGGTGCGGAGGTGCGGAGGTGCGGAGAGAACGACGATCCTTGTTTCCCTCCTTCCTCTGCGCCTCCGCGTCTCTGCGGTTTTCCCTGGCCCGCCCGAGCCGCACATTCCGCTATCGCAAAAGCACAAACGCTTTGCAGCCGCGCCGGGCCGCGGTTTCATGCGCCTGCACTTTCACCCCAAAACCCCACTCGACCTATGCCCAACCCCTGGACCGGAAAAGGAAACCCCTACACCCGCCAGGAAGTCCGCGACCGCCTCCAAGCCACGCTGGATCGCGGCGAGCCGATCATCGCCGGCGGCGCCGGCACCGGCATCAGCGCCAAGTTCATCGAGAAAGGCGGCGCCGACCTCATTATCATCTACAATTCCGGCCGCTTCCGCATGGCCGGCCACGGCTCCACCTGCGGCCTCATGGCTTACGGCGACGCCAACCAGGTCGCCATGGACATCGGCGAATATGAAGTGCTGCCGATCGTGGAAGAGGTGCCCGTGATCTGCGGCGTCCACGCCACCGACCCGCGCCGCCGCATGTGGCACTGGCTCGGCCGGGTAAAGGAAATGGGCTTCTCCGGCGTGAACAACTTCCCCACCCACACCATCATCGACGGACACTTCCGCCAGGTCCTCGAAGAGACCGGCATGGGCGTGCAGAAGGAGTTCGAGATGGTCGCGCTCGCGCGGAAGATGGACCTCTTCACCGTCGTCTACGTCGCCACTCCGGATGAGGCCAAAGCCATGGCTGAAGCTGGCGCCGATGCCATCATCGCCCATGTCGGCACCACCGTCGGCGGCAGCATCGGCGTCACCGGCGCCGTCGTCTCCATGGACGACGCCGTACGCCGCACCCAGGCGATCATCGACGCCGCGAACACCGTGCGGCGCGACATCTTCTTCCTCAGCCACGGCGGCCCGATCTGCACCCCCGAAGACGCCGCGCACGTGAACCAGCACACCGACTGTGTTGGTTTCGTCGGCGCGAGTTCCCTCGAGCGCATGGGCGTCGAAGCCTCGCTGGTCGAGATCACGCAACGATTCAAAAAGATCCCGGTTCCCGCCGCGCAGCGGCGCTGACTCCGCGGGAGCGGTCGGCCGGATTTGGGAGAAACGGAGCATCGCCCCGACAAATCTTGTTTTGGAAACCAGGGCGAGAGCCCAAACACAACCGCGCGCCTATCCCTCGAAGGCCGTGGTGACGAGCGTGGCGTTGTGGCCGCCGAAGCCGAAGCTGTTGTTCAGCGCCACCTTCACCTTTTTCTCCCGCGCGGTCTTGGGCACGAAGTCGAGGTCGCACTCGTCGCCGGGGTTTTCGAGATTGATGGTGGGCGGAATGATGCCGGTCTCGATCGCCTTGAGACAGACGACGGTCTCGACGGCGCCGGCGGCTCCGAGGAGGTGGCCGGTCATGGATTTGGTGGAGCTGGTGAGCAGCGCGCCGCGCGCGTGGTCGCCGAAGACGGCTTTGACGGCGCGCACTTCGCACACGTCACCGACGGGGGTGCTGGTGCCGTGGGCGTTCACGTAGTCCACGTCGGTGATGTTGAGCCCGGCTTTGGCCAGCGCCATTTTCATGCAGCGCTGGGCCTGTTCGTGATTGGGAAGCGGCGCGCTCATGTGGAAGGCGTCGCTGGTCAGGCCGTAGCCGGCGATCTCGCCGTAGATGCGGGCGCCGCGCGCCAGGGCGTGGGCGAGTTCTTCGATGACGATCACACCCGCGCCTTCGCCCATGACGAATCCGTCGCGATCTTTGTCCCACGGGCGCGAGGCGCCGATGGGGTCGTCGTTGCGCGTCGAGAGGGCCTTCATGGCCGCGAAGCCGCCGATGCCGAGCGGCACGATCGCCGCCTCGCTGCCACCGGCGAGGAACGCGTCGGCGTCGCCATCGCGGATCATCCGCCACGCCTCACCGATCGCGTGGGCGCTGGTCGCGCACGCCGAGACCGGCGCGAAATTCGGTCCCTGGACTCCGTATTCCATGGAGATGATCCCGCTGGCCATGTTGCTGATCAGCATGGGGATCATGAACGGGGAGAGCCGGCTCGGGCCGCGCTGCATGAGGACGGTGTGCTGATCCTCCGTCGTCTTCAACCCGCCGATGCCGCTGCCGATCATGCAGCCGAAACGCTCGGGGTCGCCGATCGGTCCCGTGAGCCCCGCGTCCGCCATCGCGCTCTTCGCGGCGGCCACGGCGAGGTGGGTGAAGCGGTCGGTGCGGTTGACGTCCTTGGGCGTCTTGAAGTGCTCGACAGGCACGAAGCCGCGCACCTCCCCGGCGATGCGGCAGCGGTAATCGGTCACATCGAAATGCGTGATCGGGCCGATGCCGCTGACGCCAGCCGTGAGGTTGCTCCAAAAGGTCTGTAAGTCGCTTCCGACGGGCGTCACAACGCCCATTCCGGTCACGACGACTCTGCGCGGGTGGATCATAGGGGCGGCAACGAGAGAGGGAATAAGCGCGGCATGCAAACGGAAATTGTCCCCGCGCGGCGGCTGGCGTTTGCCGGGAAGCCGTCTAAGTTCGCCGCCCGCGATGCCCGAACCCACGCTGAAGATCAACGAAGTCTACGAGTCCATCCAGGGTGAAAGCTCCTGGGCGGGCTGGCGTTGCGTCTTCGTGCGGCTCACCGCGTGCGATCTGCGCTGCACGTATTGCGACACGGAGTACGCTTTTTACGAGGGGAAGAAGCGGCTCGTGAGTGAAGTGCTCGCCGAGGTGCTGGCCTACGACACGCCGCTGGTCGAGATCACCGGCGGCGAGCCGCTGCTCCAGCGGAACGTTCACCCGCTCATGACCGCCATCGCCGAGGCCGGCCGCACCGTGCTCATCGAGACGAGCGGCGCGCACGACATCTCAGTCATCGACCCGCGCGTCCATCGCATCATGGATCTAAAAACGCCCGGCTCCGGCGAGTGCGCGCGCAATCTCTGGAGCAACATCGCGCACCTCAACCGGGGCGACGAAGTGAAGTGCGTGATCGGTTCCCGCGAAGACTACGAGTGGTCGCGCGACCGCGTCCGCGAACACGCCCTCGCCGCGCGCTGCAACACCGTGCTTTTCTCGCCGATCTTCGGCCGCATCGAGCCGCGCGAGATCGTGGACTGGATCCTCGAGGACAAGCTGCCGGTGCGCTTTCAGTTGCAGATGCACAAATTCATCTGGGAGCCGCGGGCGAGGGGAGTGTGAGCGAGAAAATCTTTTGGCAACGTGCGTCGCTCTCGCCTACTAGACATCCATGACCGATGAAGTGCGCAGACTGATGAACGCCGAGCCGTTCAAGCCCTTTATGGTGAAGGCTTCTGACGGCAAACAGTATCGCGTAAAGCATCCCGATTACGTCGCGATCAGCCCGAAAGGCGGTCGTATTTCACTCTACGACGATGAGGAAACCACGACGACCCTGAGCGCGCTGCATATTGTCTCGGTGGAAACGCTGAAAGCCCGGACCGCCCGCCGCTGACGATGCGAGTCCGCCTCACCAAAGACTTCACCTTCGAAGCCGCGCAGACGCTGCCGCTCGCGCCGGAGGGGCACAAGTGCCGCAAGATGCACGGGCACAGCTTTAAGATCGAGATCAGCGTCGAGGGCGAGGTCGATCCGGCCACGGGCTGGTTTTACGATCACGCTGAGATCAGCAAGGCGATGCGGCCGCTGCTCGTCGACCTCGACCACGGGTATCTGAATGAGATTCCCGGCCTGGAGAATCCGACGATCGAGATCATGGCCGCGTGGTTTTGGGCGAAGCTCGCGCCGCAGTGTCCGGGGCTCGCTGAGATCGTGATCCATGAGACGCCGACGGCGCGTTGCAGTTACCGCGGAGCGTAGCGGTGGCGAGCGGACTTTTCGCTCGCATCGACCTTCCGCGCGAGTAGCTTCCGGCGCTCTTATGAAATGGCTTTCCGTTCTCTCCGTCAGCGCCCTCGCGTTCTTCTCGAATGCCTGCGAGAAGCACCCCGCTTCCGCCCTCGACGATCACTCCGGCCACGGCGCCGCCGCACACCACGCGGAATCCAAAGCGGAAGCTCCCCACGCCGAGCCGGAGAAGAAGGCCGAGGAAGGCAAGCCCGGAGAGGCGCCGAAGTTTTTCCCGGAGAAAAAGTAGCCCGCGATGGCCGAACTGCGCGCGGCGAATCCGCCCACGCGGGGGCATCTGGACCGGAGCTTTCGCTACGCGCTCCGCGGCGACGATCGACGCGCTGATTTTAACGCATCTGCTCCGCTGACCCACCCGCGACTTTCGCCGTGAGCCAGCCGAGCAGCGGCGGAAACATCCGCAACCCGGCGCTCGCGATCTGTGGATGGAGCACCGCGAGCCGGGCGAGCCGATTCACCCAGAGCCGCCCGCGATACAGCGCGGCATGGCTGGCGGAATAAGCCGTGAGATCC
>Ga0105047_10008545_pt1 | contig 17024 bp, 11 predicted proteins | sample MAT04_FD_78384 | JGI IMG/M metagenome (GOLD analysis project Ga0105047, IMG submission 78384) | Freshwater microbial communities from Lake Fryxell liftoff mats and glacier meltwater in Antarctica - MAT-04 (megahit assembly) | ecosystem: Environmental > Aquatic > Freshwater > Ice > Liftoff...
AAGAACCGGCCGAGGGACTCGCGGAAGCGGGTGAGCTTCTGGCGCAGGCCGTCGGCCTCGCCCTGGAGGTCGGCGAGCGAGAGGTCGTCGGGGGCGGGTTTGGCGGCGGGCATCGGCGTCCGGGTTCCTGGCATGGCATGGCGGGCAACGGGTGAATTGTAAGCGCCCGCGGAGGGCGGGGGAACCTCGGGGGCGGCTTGAGCCTTTCAAAGTAGGCGACTCGCTCCGCGAGTCGTCGTTTCGGGACGGGACGGGCGCGAAGAGAGCAGAAACGACGACTCGCGGAGCGAGTCGCCTACTTCCCGGCGGGCTTCACCGGGGCGATCACCCGCGAGGCGCGCCCCTCGCTGTGGTAGAGCAGGTTCTTCGCCACGACCGTCTTCGCCGGCGGGTCGAGGGTGAGCGGGTCGGCGGTGTTCGGGTTCGCCTCGTAGAACGGTGCCCCCGTCCCCGCGACTGTCACCCGGATGCGGTGGCCGGCGTTGAACACCTGGCTGAGCCAGCCCACGTCGAACGCGACCGGGACGACCTTGCCCGGCTCCAGGAATACCTCCTTCTCGTACCCCTCGCGGTAGCGCGCCCGACGGACGTAATCCATCACCAGAATCGAGCGGCCGTCCGGGTACACGTCGCTGACGCGGACGATCGCGTCGGTGTCCGGGGCGGACGACGACACCCACACCTCGGCCCGCACCTTCCCCGTCCACTCGACCGGCGCGGCGAGCGCGTCGGTCGTGAACGTCAGCACGTTGGCTTGCTTCTCGAAGCCGCGGGCGTCCTTCGCGCCGGGGAAGCCGCCGGCCGGAATCGTCGCCGGATTCGTCGGGTCGGCGACGTAGGCGGTGGTCGCGGCCTCGGCCTTCGCGGGCGGGGCGGTCGAGAGCGTACCGCCGGCGTGGAGGTAGTACGGCGTGGCGTCGGCCGGCACCGGCCAGTCGGTCGCGGTCCGCCACACGTTCCCCGGCGCGCCGGCCTCGCCGACCGCCCCCATGACGTAGTAGCGCACCGTCGGGTCTTTCTCGGCCCCGTTGTCGATCCCCTTCAAGTAGTGGTCGAACCAGCGGAGCATGTGGGCGTCGGTGTCGAACTTGGCGTTCTCGGGGTAGGTCAGCTCCCCCGTCTTGTTCGTGTTCTTGAACCGCCCGTGGAGCCACGGGCCGACGAGGAGTTGCTGCGTGCCGCGCGAATTCGGGCCGCCCTTGTGCTGCCGGGCGGCGTAGCTGTCGATGCTGCCGACGCACATGAAGTCGTACCAGCTGCCCACCGTGAAGCAGGGCACGTCCATCTTGCCGACGTGAGGCGTGCAGTCCTCGGCGGCCCAGTAGTCGTCGTAGGTCGGGTGGGCGAACCACTCCTTCACCAGCGCGAGGTTGTGGGCCGGCTCGCGGCAGACCGTGCCCATCTGCTTGAACCGCAGCGGGCGGGTGGTGCCGCCGATGCGGTAGCCCTCGTGGAACAGGCTCAGCCCGGTGTCGATCATGTACTGCGCTTTGAGCGCCGGCGGTTGCGTGACGGCGAGGAAGTTCTGGGCGAACCCGGCCTGCGAGCTGCCGAACGTCCCGACCTTGCCGGTGCTCCACGACTGCTTCGCCAGCCATTCGACGGTGTCGTATCCGTCCTGCTTCTCGCCCCACCCGAGCGCCCGGTAGCCGACCCAGGTGCCTTCCGACTTCCCCGCCCCGCGGAAATTCTGCGCGGCGACGACGTACCCGCCGGCGGCGAGCTTGGCGAACCCCTTGCGGGTGGCGGCGGCACTGAGGTCGGCGTAGCGCTGTTCGAGCAGCACCGGCCACGGCCCCTTGCCCTCGGGGAAGTAGAGGTAAACCGACAGCCGCGTTCCGTCGCGCATCGGCACCATGACGTGCTTTTCGGTGACGGGGCCGAGATCGACCGGCGCGTCGGCGGGCGTACCCGCGCCGGCGAGGGCGACGGCCGCGAGCGTGACGAGAAACAGGCGGGGGGCGGTCATCGTCGCAGCTCCGGTAGCGCGGGGGCGTTTCGGCATCGTCTTACCGGGCGGAAGCCGGTGCGGTAGGAGAATTCCGATTCTAACGGTTGTGAGTGGCATACGAGTGCCTCGGCGCAGTACAACAGTGCTTCGATTCCCGCGTCACGGAGGATGCATCATGCGGCAGTTCGCGCTCGCGGTCGGGCTTCTCGTCACCGTCGCGGCCCCGCCCGCGGGGGCCTCCACGGAATTGGTCATCACCGGCCTGCCGGCGAACAACGAGTACGTCCCGGGTTCGACCTTCTCGTTCGACCTACACGCCCCGAACATCGCCGATTTCAGCAACTACAACATTGACTTCGACGTGACGACCAACGGCGCGATCACGGACTCGATCGTCAGCCTCACCGTGGCGAAGAGTGGGGCCGGCTACCCCGACTACCCCTTCCCCCCGCCGTCGAACTTCCACAGTTCCGTCGGTCTGGTTTCGTCGAACCAGCTCGCCGTCCACATCGACGACAACGCCGCGCCGGTGGACACTCGGCCCGCCGGTGCCGCGGACTTCCTCGTCCGGGTGACGGTCGTGACGGCCGCGGGAGCCACGGACGACATCCACTTCGCCTTCAACCCCGGGACGTTTAGCGTGGGGCGGAACGAGGAACTGACGCCCGATGTCTCACCGCCCGCGGACTTCACCATCCGGGTCGCCCGGGCGGAGCCGCAGCCCGTCCCCGCGCCGGCGGCGTGGGTCACACTCGGACTGGGCGGCGTGGTGCTGGCATCGGTCCGGAAGCGACTCGCCCGCGTCTGACGAATTATTTCGCGGGCGGGCGGCCGAAGGCGGCCGCCAGGTTCGTGTAGCTCGTCTTCGCCGCCGCGACCGGGTCGTACCCCGGCTTGTTGCTAATCATCCCGCTCACCTCGACCACGACCGGCCCGCGGTACTCGGCGGCCGCGAGCCGGGCCACGAGGTCGGCGTAATCCGTCCCGCCCGTGCCGGGTAACGAGAACTCGAACTTCTCCGCCGTCCCCTTCGCGTCCTTGACGTGGGCGAACGCGGCGTGGGGCGCGAGCGCCGCCACCGCGGTGGCCAGCTTCACCCCGCGCAGGACGAAGTGGCTGTAGTCGAAGGCGAGTCGCAGCCACGGGCTGTTGACCTGCTTCATCAACCACACCGCCCCGTCGAGCGTGTGGAGGGCGTTGCCGACGTGCGGCTTGACCGCGATGACGGTCTTGGCGTCCTTCGCCACCGCCGCCCACGCCCCGAGGCGTTCGACCATCCGGTCCTTCACCGCGTCCCAGTCCGCGGGCTTGCCGCCGAGGACGGTTTCGACCGGCGGCGGGGCCGCCGGCGACAGCGCGTGCCCGAGTTCGGCGGCGGCCTTGAGGCGGTCGAGGTTCGCCCGGTGAACCGCGTCGGCCGCGGGTTCCGCCAGATTCTCCATCAGGCCGTGCAGGGCGAGGCGGGAATCGGCGAGGCGGGCGCGGAGTTCCTTGCGGTCCGCGGCCGACAGCGCCTTCGGCTCGGCCGGGTAGCCGGGCATCAGGGCGAGTTCGACGCCGTCGTACCCGACCGCCGCGCACGTCTCGAATGCCCCCGCGAGCGGGAGCGACTTCATCCCGTACAGGCTGAACCCGAGCGGCAGCGCGGCCGGCTTCCCGGCGGCACCGGCGGGGCGCGCGACGGACAGGGCGGCCGTCGAAGCCAGCCATTGGCGGCGGGTGGGGGCGGGCATCGCGGACCTCCGTGGGTGCGAATCATTGGACCCGCGGCGGGGCGGCGACCCAAGCGGCGGGTTCACGCCACGTCGTCGGCGGGCGGGCCGACCGGCCGGCCGAACCGGGCGTAGAGCGGCGGCAGCAGGAAGAGGTTCAGCAGCGTGGACGTGACCAGCCCGCCGAGGATCACGACCGCGAGCGGGTACTCGATCTCCTGCCCCGGCTTGTTCCCGGTGACGGCGAGCGGGAGCAGGGCGAGGCCGGTGGCGAGGGCCGTCATCAGGATCGGGGCGAGTCGTTCCTCCGCCCCGCGCAGCACGAGGCCGACGCCGAACGCCACCCCCTCGGCGGCCTCCAGGTGGCGGAAGTGGCTGACGAGCATGATGCCGTTGCGGGCGGCGATGCCGAGGACGGTGACGAACCCGACGAGCGACCCGAGCGACACGACCCCGCCCGCGACCACGACCGCGAACACCCCGCCGACGAGGGCGAACGGGATCGTCAGGGCGACCAACCAGGTCGGCCGCCACGCCCGGAAATCGACGTAGAGGAGCAGCACGATGCCGATCACGGCGAGGCCGGCGAGGGCGTACAACTTGCGGGTCGATTCCTGCCGGGCGGCGTACTCGCCGAGGAATTCCGGGTGGTACTCGCGGTCGAACGGGATCGCGCCGACCTTCTCCTCGACCTCGCGGGCGACCGCCCCGAGGTCGCGGCCGGAGACGTTGCAGGTCACGTCGAGCCGCCGCGAGGCGTTCTCCCGGCGGACCTCGTTCGGGGCGGCGACCACCCGCACGTCGGCCACGTCGCCGAGCCGCACCTGCACCCCGGCCGGGGTGTCGATCGGCAGCGCCTGCACCGCCGCCAAGTCGGTGCGGACGCCCGGCACGCCCCACACCATTACGTCGAACTTCTTCTGCCCGTCGAAGACTTCGCCGACCTTCAGCCCCTTCAGGAAGGTGGTCGAGGCGCGGCGGACGTGGCCGGCGGTCAGCCCGAACGTCTCGGCCGCGTCGGGGCGGAGGCGGACCTCGATCTGGGCGACGAGCACCTGCGGCTCGACCTTCAAGTTCACCACCCCCGGCACCCCCGCCATCGCCGCCTCGACCTCCTTCGCCTTCGCCCGCAGGACCGCCGTGTCCGGGCCGTACAGCCGCACCACGACCGTCGCCCCCGACCCGGTAAGCACCTCCTTGATGCGCTCGCGCAGGAAGGTCAGCACGTCGCGGTAGAGGCCGGGGTAGGCGTACACTACGGCCTCGACCCGGCCGACCGTCGCGGCGTAGTCGGCGTCCGGGTCGATGCTGATCCAGAGTTCGGTGAAGTTCGGGCCGACGGGCTCGTCGGCGACTTCGGCCCGGCCGATGTGCGACCCGAAGTTCCGCACCCCGGGGATCGCCCGCAGGTCGCGGCTCGCCCGCTCGGTAACGCGGGTCATGGCTTCGAGGGACGTGCCCGGCTTCTCGACGAAGTGCATCAGGAAGTCGGTCTCCTGGAAGTTCGGCAGGAACTCCTGCCCGAGCCGGGTGGTCGCGGCGGCGGTCAGGCCGAAGGCCGCCCCGACGGCCGCGAGGCAGACCCACGGGCGGGCGACGAGCGCCGGCAGGACGGCCCGGTAGCCGCGCTTGAGGACGCGGGCGAGCGGGGCGTCGCCGTCCGTGCGCCCCCGGCCGCCGGCGAGCAGCATGTACGACAGCGCCGGGGTGACGGTCAGGGCGACGAGCAGGGACGCCAGGATGGCGACGACGTAGGCGACCGCGAGCGGGCGGAAGAACGCCCCGGCGAGGCCGTCGAGGAAGAACACCGGGACGAAGACGAGGACGACGATCAGGCTCGCGTACACCACCGCCGAGCGGACTTCGAGGCTCGCCGCCAGCACGATCCGGAAGGCGGAGGCGGGCGGGCCGCCCCGCGCCTCGCGCAGCCGCCGGTCGATGTTCTCCACGTCGATGATCGCGTCGTCCACCACCTCGCCCAGCGCGATCACCAGGCCGGCCAAGACCATCGTGTTGATCGTCGCCCCGGAATACGAGATGACGAGCAGGGCGGCGACGAGCGAGAGGGGGATCGCCGTCAGGCTGATGGCGGCCGTGCGCCAGTCGAACAAGAAGGCGAACAGGATGACCGCGACCAGCCCGCAGCCGACCGCCAGGGCGTGCGTCAGGTTCCCGATGGCCCGCTCGATGAACGTCGCCGGGCGGAAGATCGTCGGGTCGATTTCGACATCGGCGAGGCCCGGCTTGAGGGCGGCGAGGGCGGCTTCGACTTGGCGGGTCAGTTCGAGCGTGTTCGCCTGCGGCTGCTTCTCGACGATCAGCAGCAACCCCGGCCCGTCGTTGATGACGGCGTCGCCGATGGGGGGCGGGGAGCCGACCACGACCGTCGCCACGTCGCCGAGGCGGATCGGTGCCCCGGCGCGGAAGTCCACGACCGTGCGGGCCAGGTCGTCGGGTTCCCGCACGGGCGACAGCTGGCGGACCGCGAGCCGCTGGTTCGGCGTGTCCACGAACCCGCCGGCCTCCAGCACGACGGCGTCGCCGGCGGCCCGCGTCACCATGTCGAGGGTGACGCCGGTGTCGCGCAGGCGGGTCGGATCGACGAGTACCTGGAACTGCTTGTCGCGCTGCCCCCACACCGCGACGTTCGCCACCCCCGGCACGGTCATCAACTTCGGGCGGACGGTCCACATCACGACCTCGGTCAGGTCGCGCTGCGACAGCACCTTCGACCAGACGCCGATCTTGAGCACCCGGCTGGTGGACGACAGGGGCTGCAGGATGACCGGCGGGCGGGCGACCGTCGGGAGCCGCCGGGCCTCGGCCGCGACCCGCTCCTGGACCATCTGCCGGACCGCCAGCGGGTCGGCCCCGGTGTCGAGGATGAGCACGACCTGCGACAGCCCGAGGACCGACTTCGACCGCACGGTCTTGACGTGCGGGATGCCGGTCAGGGCGTTCTCGACCGGGACGGTGACGAGCGACTCGACTTCGTCGGTCGAAAGGCCGGGGGCTTCGGTCTGGATTTCGACGACCGGCGGGGCGAACTCGGGGAACACGTCGAGCGGTGCCCGGCGGATCGACCGCGACCCGACGACGAGCAGCACGACGCAGAGAGCGAGGACGACGACCCGCAGCCGGACCGAGTTGGCGATGAGGGCGGAAAGCATCGGCGGCCCCGGTTACTTGCTGAAGCCCGTTTCGGTGCCGAACAACTCGGCGACCCCGGCGACGACCACGGCCGTCCCCGGCGGCGGCCCGGCGGCGAGGACGGCGGTGTCGCCGGCGACGTACCGGACCGCAACCCGGCGGCGGGCGTAGGCGCGGTCGCCGGTCTTCTCGTACACCCACGCCCCGCCGGAGGTGTCGTACACGACCGCCGCCCACGGCACGGTCAGGCTATCGGCCGGGCCTTTGAGCGGGAGCGTCGCCCCGACCCGCTCGCCGGGGCTGTAGCGGGCCTCGCGGTTGTCGAGGGCGTAGAACCGATCGACCGTGCCGGCGGCCGGGTTCGCGGCGGGCGGGGCGGCGACCGGCGCGGCCGGGCGCGACGGGTCGCCGGGGCGGGCGGTCAGCCCGGCGACGGCGGCGGGGGCGGCGGGGTCGATCTCGGCCAGGTCGCCGACGTACACCGGCACCCGGACCCAGACGCGGTCGAGGTCGATCACCTCGAACAGCGCGGCCCCCGCCGGGACCGACTGGCCGGGCCGGGCGGAGACGGCCCGCAGCACGCCGGCGACGGGTGCGGCCACGGGGATCGGCGTCGCGGTGCCGGCGTCGAGGTCGCCGACGACCTTGCGGAGCAGGGTGCGGCGGGCGGTGGCGGCGGCGAGCGCCTGTGCCGCCACGTCGGCCTGGGCCTGGGCCTCGTCTACCAGCCGCTGGCTCCCGGCCCCGCCGGCCAGCACCCGCTTCGCCCGGTCGAGCGCGATCCCGGCGGCCTTCTGCTGCTCGATCGCGTTCTGTACCTGCCCTTCCGCGTCGACGGTCGTGGCCGTCAGGTTCGCCTGCCCGACCGGGTCGAGTAGGGGCAGGAGCTGGAAGATCGGCTCCCCCTGCGCGACCGCCGCCCCGGGCACCGGGCCGTCGCCGGCGGCGGGTTTGAGGGTGCCGGCGAGGGGGGCGGAGACGATCACCGCCCGCCCCGGCAGGACCACGATCTCGGCCCCGTAGACGCGCGCCCGGGGCATCGGCTTGCGTTCGACCGGGGCGGTTCGAATGCCGAGCCGGGCCTCCGCGTCGGCGGTCAGGGTGACGGCGGCGGCGGCCTCGTCGAACGGCTTCCCCACCGTCGCCGGGACCGGGTGGGCCGCCGTCTTCGCACGTCCGTCCGGTTTGCCCGCGGCCAGCCACCACGCGCCGGCGACGGCCCCGCCCCCCAGGAGGGTGAGGACCACGCCGGTCAATACGCCGCGTTTTTCGCTCATCGCGGCACGCCCTCGGGGGGAACGGGCGGGGCGAGCCGCCGGCCGACGCCGCGCTCGAGTTCGGCCCACGCCCGCCGCAACTCGGCGTAGAGCGCGGCTTCCCGGGCGTAGGTGTCGATCAGCTGGCGGTTCGCCTCCAGCACGATCAGGTAGGTGGCGTTCCCTTCCTTGTACGCGGCCTCGGCCCGCTTGATCGCCGCCTCCACTTCCGGCCGGGTCTTGCGGCGGAGGAGGTCGAGTTCGGCCCGGGCCTGCTGGTAGCGGGCGAAGGCCGTCCGCACGTCCATGACGATCTGGTTGTGGACCGTCTCGCGGCGGCGGTCGAGCTGGGCGAATTCGGCCTCGGCCCGCGCGACCCCGCCCTGGTTCCGGTTGAAGATCGGGACGGTCATGCGCAGCGCCGGCCCGAACTCGTGCCCGGTCCCGCGGCCGCTGGTGGCGTCGAGTATGCCGAGGAGCCGCACCCACCCGAGCCGGGCGATCCTCCGCCGCTCGCCGGCGGCCCGGGCCGCGTGGCCGGCGGCGACCGCGTCCGGGCGGGTGGCGACCGCCTCGGCGACGAGGGCGTCGGCCTCCAGGTCGGTCCGAGGGTCGAAGAGGGCGTCGTCCGGGACGAGCGGGATGGAACACGACGAGAGGCCGAGGAAGTTCCGCAACCGCTCCTGGGCGACGGTCACGTCGTAGCCGACCCGCGTGAGGTCTTGCCGGGCCTGAAGGCCGTCGATGCGGGCGGTGGCGGCTTCGAGCGGGCTGGCGTCGCCGGCTTCGAGCCGGGCCTCGGCGAGGGCCGCGACCCGCTCGCGCAGGGCCACCGCCCGCTCGGCCACCCGGACGCGGTCGTGGGCGAGTTGCAGGTCGGCGTAGGCCTGCCGGGTGTCGCGGATCAGGTCGAGGGCGAGCTGGGTGAGGCGGGCGCACGCCCGCTCGTTCTCGGCGGCCGCCGCCTTGATCCGGACCGGGCGGAGCCAGAGGCTCTCGACCGGGAAGTCGAGGAAGTACTTGTACGGCTTGTCGTGGACCGGCCAGAAGTAGACGAACTCGGGGTTCGGGAGCAGCCCCGCCTGGACGAGGTCGGCCCGGGTCAGGTCGAGTTCGACGAGCGCCTCGCGGAACGCGGCGTTGTTGTGCAGGGCGAGCAACACGGCCCGGTCTTCGGCCAGCACGTCGCCGCGGGCGAGGTCGTCCGGGACCACCCGGTCGCCCCGCCCGCCCGCGTCGGTCGGCTGCCCGAACCGCTCCTCCACCCGCCGCGACACGCCCGCCCGGTCGTGCCCCCGCGGCGTCGCGCAGCCGAGGACGGCGAACGCCGCCAGCGCGAGTAACCCAGCCCGGCCCGGGCGGGCGGGTCTGTGGTACGGGGGTATCGGGCGCTCCGTCATCCGTCGCGGCATCCTTGCGAACCCCGCCCGTGCTTACAATCGGGAGGCGGCGGGTCGTAGTAATAGTATCGGCGGTGGGGAGGGGGCGTCGGGGCAAATTCCGAAAGTGGAACCGGCGAGTCTGCCGATCACTTGTAGAAGGCCGCCGGCGGCCGATCCCACCCGCCGCGGAGTCGGTCATGTCCCTACCGCGCGGTCGCACGCTGGCCCTCACCCGCGGCCGGCGGTGGGTCGGCGACCTGATGTACTTCAGCCGGTCCGTCCCGCAGGTGGCGGTGGAGCGGGCGGTGCGGATTCCCGAAGTCGCCGCCGCCCGCGACGCCGCCGACCCCAAGCCGGGGTGGTACCCGGTGCTGCTCAAGGCCGTCGCCCTGGCCGCGGCGGCCGTCCCGGACCTGCGCCGGTCGTACCTCTCGTTCCCTTACGTCCGCCTCTACGAGCACGCCTGTAGCGTCGCCGCGGTCGCCGTCGAGCGGGAACTCGACGGCGAACCGGCCGTCCTCGTCTTCCAGGTGCGGCAGCCGGAGGCGACCCCGCTCGGCGCGATCGACGCCCGGTTCCGCCGCGCCAAATCGGCCCCGCTCGCCGCGGTCGCCGAGTTCCGCCGCTTCCTGCTACTGTCGCGCCTACCGCGCCCGCTGCGGCGGTTCGTGTGGTGGCTCGGGCTGCGGGTGTCCGGGGGCTGGCGGCAGAAGTTCTGGGGCACGTTCGGGGCGACGAGCGTGGCGACCGCGGGCGGCACCCTGGTCGCCCCCATCGCCCCGCTCACGGTCGTGTTCACGTTCGGCCCGGTGGCGGCCGACGGGTCGGTGCTGTTGCGCCTCGTGTTCGACCACCGGGCGATGGACGGCGTCGCCGCGGCCCGCGGGCTGGTGGAGACGGAGAACGCCCTGCGCGGCCCGATCCTGGCCGAGCTGCGGGCGCTCGCCCGGCCGCTGCGCGCCGCCGTATAATGCCCGGTATGTCCACCCCACTCGCGGCGGCCGACCTCGTTGCGGACGAAGCCGCCATCCGCCTCGGCGGGGGGCCGAAGGCGATCGACCGGCAGCACGACAAGGGCCGGTTGACCGCCCGCGAGCGCGTCGCCGCGCTCCTCGACCCCGAAACCCACTGGCTCGAACTCGGCCTGTGGGCCGCGTGGGGCATGTACGCCGACTGGGGCGGCGCGCCGTCGGCCGGGGTGGTCACGGGCGTCGGGACGGTGGCCGGGCGGCGGGTGATGGTCGTCGCCAACGACGCCACGGTGAAGGCCGGGGCGTTCTTCCCGATGACCTGCAAGAAGGTGTTGCGGGCGCAGCGCATCGCCCTCGAAAACCGCCTCCCGCTCGTCTACCTCGTCGATTCCGCCGGGGTCTTCCTGCCACTCCAAGACGAGGTCTTCCCGGACGAGGACGACTTCGGCCGCGTCTTCCGCAACAACGCCGTCATCTCGGCCGCGGGCGTCCCGCAGTTCGCCGCGATCATGGGCAACTGCGTCGCCGGCGGCGGCTACCTGCCGGTGCTGTGCGACACGCTGCTGATGACCGAAGGGAGCGGCCTGTACCTCGCCGGCCCGGCGCTGGTGAAGGCGGCCATCGGGCAGGTGGTCGATTCGGAATCGCTCGGCGGGGCGAGGATGCACGCGGCGATCAGCGGGACCATCGACTTCCGCGAGAAGGACGACGCGGCGTGCCTGGAGCGGTTGCGGCGGCTGGTGGGGATGCTGCCGGCGGATACGGTCAAGGTGGATCAAAGCCCAGGGACCGCTGTCCCTGGGCTTTCGGAGTGGGAAGTGTTCACCACGGCCCCCGAGTACGACGCGCGCGACCTGCTCAAGCTCGTCCTCGACCCCGACGCCCCGTTCGACGAGTACAAGGCCGAGTACGGGCAAACGCTGGTGTGCGGCTACGGGCGGCTCGGTGGGGTCGCGGTCGGCGTGGTGGCGAACCAGAAGAAGCGCGTCAAGCCGCCCGACGGGCCGTGGCAGTTCGGCGGGGTGATCTACGTCGATTCGGCGGACAAGGCCGCGCGGTTCGTGATGGACTGCAACCAGCTGCGGGTGCCGATCCTGTTCGTCCAGAACGTCAACGGGTTCATGGTCGGCAAGGACTCGGAGGCGGCCGGGATCATCCGGGCCGGGGCGAAGCTGGTCAACGCCATCGCCAACAGCGTGGTGCCGAAGCTGACGCTCATCACCGGCGGGTCGTTCGGGGCCGGGAACTACGCCCTGTGCGGCAAGGCGTTCGACCCGCGCTTCGTCTTCGCGTGGCCCGGCGCGCGGTACGCCGTGATGGGCGGCGACCAGGCCGCCGGCACCCTCCTCGACATCCAGGTGCAGGCGCTCAAGCGGGCCGGGCGCGAGCCGGACGCGGACGAAATGGCGGCGCTGCGCGACAAGGTCAAGGCGAGCTACGAGGCCCAGACCGACGTTCGCTACGCCGCCGCCCGCCTGTGGGTGGACGCGATCATCCGGCCGGACGACACGCGCTCGGTGCTACTGGCGGCGCTCGCGGTGGCGACGCGACACGACGACGGGCGGGCGTTCAAGACGGGGGTGCTTCAAGTGTGACGGACAAAGCCCACCCGTTGCAACGGGTGGCTCTCATCTCACTTCTCGTCGAACAGCTTCCCCAGGTCGAGGCGGTGGGGGTCGCGGCGGGTGGCGGGGCCGTCGCCGTAGGCGAGGTGCAGCACCCGTTCCTTCGGCTCGAACACCATGCTCTGCAACGTCGCCTTCCCCTGATGCACCTCGTCGAGGCGGCCGAAGACGTCCTTCACCCCCAGCTTGTCGCTCCCATTGGCGCTCAGCGGGGCGAGCTTGTCGAAGCGCCAGCACTTGGTGTCGAACGTCAGCGCCTCGGTCCGGAAGTGGTTGGTGCAGCAGCAGACGCCGTTCTCGGGCGGCCGCACCACCAAGTTCTTCGGGGTGATCTCGAACACCGCCCCGCCGGCCGCGTCGCACACGGTCAGGCACGCCGACGTGGTCCGCTCCATGCCGCGCAGCAACGCCTCCGCCTCGGCGACGGTGGCGCACTCCTCCAACACCCGGCGGAAGGCGAACAGTAGCGGCGTCCCCTTCCAGTTGAACGCCGCCCGGTCCTTCGACTTCCTGAGGCTGATCTCGTTGATCGTGACCGCGAGGCCGGCGTCGTTCATGCCGGAAATCACCCCGGTGATCGGGGCCACGGTCACGGCCGCGAACGCCCGCTTCCCCTCGCCCTTGTAGACGACGACGAGCGTGTGCTCGGTGATCCCCTTCGACGGCAGCCAGTCGAAGTTGCGGCCGAAGAGGGGGGCACCCGTCTTGCTCCGCTCGGGGCCGACCACGACCGTCGAACACCCGAGGCCGCTCGACAGGTCGGCGACGGTGTTGGCGAAGTACAGGCGGTTCTCGTCGCGGTCGGCGGAACGGGCGGCGGCCTCCATCTCGGCGAGGTGGGCGGCCGGAATGTTCGGCTTGAGCGCCCGGGCGAGCTTGACGATGTACGGGTACATGCGCTCCTGCCCGGAGTCCTTCAAGAACTGCTGGTGCAGGGCGGTCAGGTCGGGGGCGTTGCGGATCGCCAGGACGCCGAACTGGTCGCCCATCTCGGCCGGCTTGCCTTTCAGGATCAGCACCGGCACCCGGTCCACGTACTTCAGCTCGCCGCCTTCGTGCTTGGCGGCGGGGAACGACTTCGGCTCGTCGCCGCGGGCGGCCGTCGCGGTAAGGCAAAGGATCAGGAGCAATCGCAAGGTCATGTGCGTCTCCACGCAAAAAGCCCACCCGTTGCAACGGGTGGGCTTGGTTGCGGCAGGTATTCTACTCTTCGGCCAGCAACGTCGTCCGGCCGAGGGCCACGTCGAACTCGCTCAGCAGCGGCACCAGCATCGCCGAGATGGCGAACCCGAACGCCCCGCCCAGCGCCAGGAACGGGAGGAGGGGGTCGGCCGATTCCTCCGTCCCGGGCTTGGCGATGAGGACGTTCACCACGCAGTAGAACATGGCGACCGGGCAGACGACGGCCGCCAGCGTGAGGGCGGGGGAGGGGCGGTCGGCGCTGAGGACGTAGAGCAGCCCGCCGACGCCGAGGACCAGGAAGGCGACGAAACTCACCCACTGGTTGGCGAAGCTCCCGCCGTTGATGACGATGAGGTAGATGCTGATGAGCGTCCCGACCGACAGGAAGAAGACGGTGCCGAGCGTGTTCCCGATCGCCAGCCGGCTGTTCGTGACCCGCAGGGCGACGTGCAGCCCGAGCGTGGCGGCGAACGCGAGCAGCACGACCAGCGCCCCAAGGACGGTGAGCAGCGGGCCGAAGTTGACCGCGAAGGTGGTCCCCGGGTCGGCGTCGGGCGGGGTGCGCGTCAGCGCCCCGCGGGCCGCGTAGTACACGGCGACGAGCAGGGGCGGGAGCAGGTATTCCTTCGTGTTGTACGCCACCCCGAGGAGCTTGCCGAAGACGAACTCGTGCGGCGATACGTCGGTCACGAGCAGCACGTCGAGCGCCCCGCCGTCGCGCTCGGACGTGACGGCGGTCACGGCCTGGGCCGAGACGAGCAGCAGGCTGAGGACGGCGACCGGGACCAGCCCGTAGGCGGCGGCGAAGGCCGGCCGCCCGCCGGGGCGGTCGAGTTCGCCGGCCGCGAAGTACAGCACGAGCGCCAGCACCACGCCGAACGCGACCTTCACCAGCAGCGGGCGGCGGCCGTAGGCGAGGGTGCGGATCTCGCGCCACAGGATCGGGTTCGCCCACACCTCGCGGGCCTGGCCGGGGGCGGCGTGGGCCTTCGCCCGCTTCTCCACCTCCTCCGTCTCGTCGGCCGACGCCGCCGTGGCCGTCTCGCGCTGCATGATCGGCTCGCCGCTCGGGTTCCACGCCCGCAGCTTCCACACGCCGACGCCGTTGAGCAGCCCTGCCCACCCGAGCATGACGAGGACGAACCCGTAGGCCGGGGCCGGCCCGCCCCGCCCGGCGGCCGGCGGGTCGAGGGCCGCCCGCATCGCGGCGAACGGGTCGAGCCAGGCCCGCACCGCCTCCCAGTCCACGCCCCCGGCGACGGCCGGGCCGATCACCCCGACGGCCTGCGTCAGGCAGAAGTAGAGGCCGAGGAAGAGGACCGACAGGGCCAGCGCCTGGAACGTCCGCTCGCGCCACAGGGCGACCAGCCCGCCGAGCGACCCGGCGGCGAGGGCGGCCGCCCCGAGGATCAGCACGGCCTGCACCACCTGTTCCGGGTCGATCCCGCCGAGGAGCAGGAGCATGGCGAGGACGGGGGCGGTGACGAGCAGTTGCACCGCCATCGGCAGCAGCGCCCCGAGCAGCTTGCCGAGGACGATCTCGTAGTCGCGCATGTCGGTGAGCAGGAGCAGGACGAACGTCCGCCGGTCCTTTTCCTGCGACACCGCGCCGGCCGCCGACAGGGCCGCGAAGAAGATGGTGAGGAGGAGTTGCACGAACGCGACGATCTGGAAGAGGAGCAGGCCGAACGCCGCCGTCTCGCCGAGGGTGGCGTCGCGGGAGAAGCCGACGGTCGCCTGCCAGGTGGTGATGCCGAGGACGCCGAGCAGCCCGACGACGGCCGCCCGCGAGGCGTAGTGGCCGGCCCGGCGCGGCACCGTGACGAGCTCCCGCATGAAGATCGGGCCGAGCAACGGAGCCGCCTTTCTCGGGGTGCGGGCGTGGGACCGGGGGGCGCGTCGCCGCCCCGTTAAACTATTCGCCCCGGCGATTCCGGGGAGGCCGGCCGAACCCGCGGCCGGCGGGTAGAATCCGGGGGGTATGAGAGCAATCGTCGTCGTCGCGCGCGGGTGCCCGGCCGGGTGGCTGGGCCTATACGGGAACGAGTGGGTCGCCACGCCGGGGCTCGACCGCCTCGCGGCCGAAGGCGTCGTCTTCGACCGCCACCTCTCCGACTGCCCCGACCCCGCGGCCGCCGGCCGCGCCTGGCTGACGGGGCGGCACCAGCTTCCCGCGATGGCCGGCGACCCCGCGGGCCACCCGCCCGCCCCGATTCTTCTCGCGCACCTCAAGGCCGCCGGCGTGCGGACCGCGCTCGTGCGGGCGAACCGACCCGCGAACGACGCCCCTGCCACGTTCTACGCCGGGTGGGACGAAGTGTTCGACGCCCGCCCCCGCGCCGGCGACGATTCCCCCCTCGCCGCCCTCGTCCGGTCGCTTCCGGCGCTGCTCGACCGCCTCGCCGAAGTCCCCCGCTGGCTCGTCTGGGTCGAAACCGACCGCCTGCTGCCGCCGTGGGACGTGACGCAAGAACTGTTCGCGGCGTACCGCGCCGACCCGGACGCCATTGAGGAAGCCGAAGCGGTGGAACCCGAGGACGAGGAAGACGACGACGACGACGAGGAAGTGGCGGATGAAGAATGTGTGATGACTGCCGCGGAGCCGGTCGTGCCGATAGAAGTCGTCCCCCCGATCACCGACCCGCCGACCGGCCCGTTCGACCCGGCCGACCACGACGCCCGCGAACGGCTGCACCAATCCTTCGCGGCCGTCGTGTCGCAGTTCGACGCCGAACTCGACGGCATCTTCGACCAACTCCGCGCACGCGGCCTGGACCAGACGGCGGCCTGGCTCCTCACGTCCGACTGCGGCTACCCGCTCGGCGACCGCGGGCAGGTCGGGCGCTACCGCCCGTGGCTGCACGACGAGTTCGTCCACCTGCCGTTCGTCGTCCGCTTCCCCGGCGCGGCGCAGGCCGGGCGGCGGGTCGAAGCGCTCACGCAGCCGGCCGACCTCGCCCCGACCCTGCTCGACCTGTTCGGCGGCGACACCCCCACCGCCGTCCACGGCCACAGCCTGCTGCCGCTCGCCCGCGGGGAGGCGGAGGCGGTCCGCGCGTATGCGTGTTCCGGGCTGGGCCTCGGCGGCGCGTCGGAGTGGCGCGTCCAGACCGACGACCGGGCGTACCTCGTCCCCGGCCCGCCGCCCGCCGGCGACCCGCCGCGCCCGCCGCGGTACTACGAGAAGCCCGCCGACCGCTGGGAGGTGAACGCCCTGCGGCCCGGGGCGACCGACTGGGCGGAGCCGTGGGAAGCCGTGCTCCGGGCGTTCGCGGCCGCCGCGCAACGCCCCGGCCCGCTCGTCGCGCCGCCGCCGCCGGGCGGGTGAGAGGATCGGCGGGCGGCGGGGTTTCGACACGGTCCCGTGTGGGAGTGGGGAGCAGACCGACGCCGCCCCGGTTCCGGCCGATACAACGTCCCTTCATTCGGGAGACGCGGGCGCAGCGCGAGGGACCGTCGTGAAAGTCGCAGTCATCGGCACCGGATACGTCGGCCTCGTCACCGGCACCTGCCTCGCCGAGAGCGGGAACGACGTGGTGTGCGTCGATAACAACCTCGACAAGATTCGGACGCTCAACGACAACCGCCTGCCGATCTACGAACCCGGGCTGCAGGAACTCGTCGTCCGCAACAAGGACGACGGGCGGCTGGCGTTCACCGCGGATTTGGCGACCGCGGTGCGGGCGGCCCGGCTCGTCTTCATCGCCGTCGGCACCCCGCAGTCCGAGGCCGGCGACGCCGACCTGACGGCCGTGTTCGCCGTCGCCGACGCCATCGGCGACGCCCTCCGCGACG
>Ga0105047_10008546_pt1 | contig 17023 bp, 16 predicted proteins | sample MAT04_FD_78384 | JGI IMG/M metagenome (GOLD analysis project Ga0105047, IMG submission 78384) | Freshwater microbial communities from Lake Fryxell liftoff mats and glacier meltwater in Antarctica - MAT-04 (megahit assembly) | ecosystem: Environmental > Aquatic > Freshwater > Ice > Liftoff...
GAGGCTGATGTGGTCCGCGAGCCGCATCCCCGCGGCGATCGTCGCTGCCGTCCGCGCCATCGGCTCCTCCGGAAAGATGTCGGAGGAGAATCTACACCAAATCCACCTATCTGGACAGTATTGGGGCTAAAAGAGGAATGCGTCACGTGTTCAGTCCGGCTCCCAGCCAGCGTTTTCGTTGCGCTGTCGCGAAGGGTGCGGATGATGCAACGATCAAGGCGATTCCCGAGTCGTTCGAAGTGGCCGAGATGGTGTGTCATCCGGCGAAGTAAGCGCTTGTCATCAACGTGTTGTGATTCCTGTCAGGAGATCGTACAGTACCATGCAAGAGTCAGCGCGAATGTCACTGGCGCTTTTAGCGTTAGGCGTTCGAACCCGAAGAATTCAACTACGCACGCCTGCATCGCGACGACTCTGATGTTGCTGATTTTCGGCGAGTCTTTAGAAGTGCAACGGCAATTTACTGAGTGTCAACCATGAGGCGTGCGGATGCCACGACAACGTTTGCGAGTTCGGGCGTTAAGCTTGATACATTTGCCTTGTGCGCTGCAGCTCGGCTCGAGAGTCAAGATCCCGCTCAACCAACTGCACAAATTGCCGGAGTGGTACGAGACACCGGCGGCATTCCAATTCTGAATGCGTCAGTTGTCCTGCCCGAAGTGCGTCGGGATTTCCGAACCAGCGCGGACGGGACATTTCGAGTCTCTGGGCTTGTTCCGGGCGTTTACACTTTAAGCGTTCGAGCCATAGGATACATTGGTACATCTCGAACCGTCGTCATGGATACTGGAAGCACAGCGATTGTTGTTGAGTTGTCGCGCTCATACACGAGCTTGCCTGCGGTGGTTTCCAAAGCGACGCGTGGAGGCCTGGCAGGAATTGTACGGGATTCTTCCGGCTCACCAGTTGCTGGTGCCGAAGTGAGAGCAAACGGTGCAGGGGTCGGCGCGACGAAGACGAATCATGCTGGGCAGTTCTTTTTGGCCGTGAAAGGCGGACGGTATTTTGTGCGAATCGAAAAGAGTGGCTATCGACGGCAGATGGTGAGTGTCACGGTTCCCACAAACGAGGGACGTCAGATTGTTGCTGCGCTTTCACCTCAAAACGGCAACCGCAATCCGAGAGAAGCTGCCAACCTTTTCGATCTTCAACAACGGATGATCCGTGCTAATCCGGTTTGGTCTCGGTTCGTATCACGAGAAGATATCACCAACTTCAACGTCAGGAACGCGAAGCAAATTGCGCAACGGTTTGCTGCGAAACTTCTAGACGATGACGAGTGCGCACTGATTGATGGAGGTCCGTTAGATGCGCCACTGTGGTCGATCGATGCAGATGAAATTGAGTTTATGGAGACGACCGCAGCGTCGCCGCGACGCCGCACCGGCGCGCCAGCGATATTCGACGGGACGAGTCGTTCGATTGCAAGGCGAGCCTGCCGTCACGTGGTGTGGCTGAGGAAGTAGTGACGCATGCGGTGTGCATCTGATTGCACCCAAAATTCTCTATGAGGATCTCACAGCAATTAGTGCAGGGATTCTTTCAGCGGTGTTAACAGCATTCTGGATATTGCGACTTCAAGCTGGCCGTCAGGCTGTGCAATTGTCGTCAATGCCGTGCTGTCACGACCGCTTGGGACGTGGAGTCGCCGACGATCGCATTCACTGAACCGTATTGCGTTCAAACTCTTTGTCCACTTGAACGGGTCAAGTTTAGTGACTTACAGCAGCTCGGCAGGTGACAGCGGTGCACCGATAGTCATACCGTTTGCCGCTGGTAACCCAAACGCTCCGAGCATTGTTGGCATTCATTCCAGCTCAAATGGTATGAACCGGTATTTCACGCCGATCAATCGCATCGGCATGGTGTTCGGCTACGCATATTACTATCAGTGATAGAGACAACCATGCGAGACCCCAAAAAAGCCGGAACTCAGAACGGGAGCGCTATAATGCCGGTGACATTCGCCGCTCGGTGGTCGCGCGTTTACTCATCGAGCATTGCAATCGTTTGTGTGCTTGGGTCAACTGCAGCGTGCACGCGATCAGTGGTACCGGGACCACGCGACGTGCGCATCGCGCCGACTAAAGTTCGATACAGCAAAGGAGATACGGTTCGAGTGCTTATCTCAAATGAAAGTGACCGCGTTATCGAATTCTCTGTTTGCTCGTCCGAGTTACAGCGGTTCAGCAGCGGAATTTGGACAAGCATCTTGCTGAATGACCCATCGGGGCCTAGCTGCGGTGATAATCTGACTACGCAGGCACCGCATCAAACTTCACCAACATTTATCGTCGTCTTCCAACAATCTTCGATTGCTCTACCGCAGTCTCTTTCGGCTGGAACGTATCGCTTCGTGATTCCAGCACTTTACCACGAAAGTCCGCGAATCGCGCTTTCGCTTGAGAACAGACAGTCAGCTGCTTTCGAAGTTCAGTAACCCCGACCCCATTGAGCGTCTCCGTGATGGCGGAGACGTTCGACAAGGCCTCACGAGCGGCCAGCCAGCGTCTCCAGCATTGTACTCACGTAGCGCTTTGATACCCCGGCACGCACATCTCGGCGGGCCGCGCGTGGACATGCAAACGAGAGGATGGCGACGTCGCACTCACAGATTACCCAAGTAGCCCATGCTATTGACCCGTGAAAAGGCACACCCCGAAATAGTTCGGTAACGCGTTACATCGGCATTCGTGTCATGCTCCGCGCATGTTCCCCCCTTGCGCATCCGCCCTCGCCGAGCTGACACTATGGCCATGCCCATTTCGGTTTCGAAATCTGCACGCAAAGTGTGGACGATCAGCGATCTCGAACGGTTGCCAGAAGACGGCAACCGGTACGAAATCCTGCACGGGGAATTGCTGGTGACCCCGATGCCGTCCACCGGTCATCAACGCGTGACGGCACGCCTGTTCGTGAATCTTGCGAATTGGTGTCGTGCAAATACTGGGTGGACTTTCTTGAGCCCAGGTGGCGTGTACATGAGCGAAACCACCTGGCTCGAACCCGACATTGCGATTTACGCGACTCCCGAGTACGAGGATGCCGACTGGCGAGAAATGCCTCCGCCCGTTCTGGTGGTTGAAACACAAAGCAAGTCAACCGCGCGACGTGACCGCTTTCGGAAGCGCCCGGCCTACTTGTCGCACGGCGTCAAAGAAGTGTGGATCGTCATCGAAAAGACCCGCACCGTCGAGCGATGGACGTCCGCATCGGAATTTCCCGAGGCGCACGGCGAATTGATTACGTGGCGACCCGCGGCGACCAAACCAGAATTCTCAATGACGGCGCTTGAGCTGTTTGGCGCGATCAAAGGGTAGCGCGGACGGGTGAAATTCGCGCCCGATTACCTGTCAGTCACTTGCCTCAGAGCCCGACCCCCGTGATGTTTCGATGCTGGACTGACAGCGGATTCTGACACGAGTTCGCTCGCCCTCCAACCAAAGTCATTTCGTAGCATTTTCATCGTCGCCAGCCCGCTTTTTCATGTACACACTGCTCCTCACACTCCTTGTCATCGATGCGGTCCTGTTGATCGCAGTCGTCCTTTTGCAGGCAGGAAAGGGTGGCGGTCTCGCGGCGAATTTCGGCGGCGCCAGCTCGTCCAGCGATTCCCTCATGGGCACGCGCCAAGCAGGGAACCTGCTGACAACCTTGTCGTGGTGGTTTGGCGGTGCTTTTCTTGGTCTCGCGTTCATCCTGCAGATCATGGGCGCAAAGGGTTCTTCCCCGAAGTCAGTGCTCGACAAGCTGACGGGTCCGGCCGCTGCTGCTCCCGCCGCACCGACTGGACCGTTGCCCGCTTCGCCGCTAAGCGCTCCTGGTGCTGCCAGCGGTACACCGGCTGTGACCCTTCCACCCACGCCGCCTGCAACAACTCCGCCGGCCACCACGCCGCCGAAGAAGCCCTAAGTCACCGGGACATTCCGTTGAGCGAACTTCTGCCAGAAGGGTTCCTCCTCCTCGAGGACGGGACCCTTTTTCCTGGACGCCTTGCAGGACCGACCGTGCCGACCGTCGCCGAAGTGGTCTTCACGACCAATATGACGGGGTACCAGGAAGTCTTTACTGACCCGTCCTACGACGGGCAGATCGTCGTGATGACCGCGCCAGAAATCGGCAATTATGGGGTCAACGCCGAAGACCCCGAGTCTTCCAAGCCGCACGTCGCGGGCGTCATTGTGCGGGAATTGTCGCGCACCTACTCGAATTGGCGTGCTACGGGTGGTCTGCCGGAGTGGCTGGCAGCCGCCAAGGTGCCCGTGTTGACGGAGGTGGACACGCGACGCCTCACGAAGCATCTTCGCTCGATTGGCTCGATGAAAGGGGTGATCGGCCTGGGCAATACGCCCACCAAAGACGCCCTCGCCGCGCTCGACGCCTGTCCGAGCATGGAAGGCCTGGATCTCGCAACCGTAGTGTCGACGGTCAAGCCGTACGCGTGGGGCAGCGCCCAGGCACCGTATCACGTGGTGGCGGTAGACTATGGCATCAAGCGCAACATCCTGCGCCTGTTTGACGAGCACGACGTGCGCGTAACGGTTGTCCCGTCCACGAGCACGTCGGCGGAAATTCTCGCGCTCCATCCCGACGGCGTATTCTTGTCGAATGGCCCGGGAGATCCGGCCGCCATCGGCTACGCGCCGGCGACCATTCAGGAACTGGCGAAGGAAAAAATGCCGATTTTTGGCATCTGCCTGGGGCATCAGCTCGTGGGACTCAGCTTCGGCGGACACACCGTGAAAATGCCGTACGGTCATCGCGGCGGAAATCATCCCGTTATGGACCTCGAAACGGGCAAAGTGCTCATCACGTCGCAGAACCACGGCTTCGCCGTGGCCGGTACCAAAGACGGCGTCGAGGGAGCGCCCGAACTCGAAGTGACACACTTCAACCTGAATGACGGCTCGCTGGAAGGACTGCGGCACAAGACGCTCCCCATCTTTGCGGTTCAGTACCATCCCGAGGCCGCGCCGGGACCACATGACGCCGTGCCGCTGTTTGATCAGTTCGTCACCGCGCTCAAATTGCGTCGCAATGAAACGAGCCAACCGCTTGACTGATAAGCACTAAGGTCATAGGTTCGGTCGTTCGACTCCACGTGTCAGCGCCTACTTTCGGCACGTGCCGCCCTCCTTGAAGAGCCCATGACGAAAGCCGATCTGGTTGAGAACGTCACCGCGCGAATAGCTCGAACGGCCGGCCCGACGATCTCCAAGAAAGACTGCGCACGCGTTGTGGATGCGTTTCTGGATGCGATCAAGGACGCGCTCAAAGAACAGAAGAACATTGAGGTGCGTGGGTTTGGCACCTTCAAAATCCGCCAGCGCAAGACGCGCATGGCCCGCAACCCTCGAACGGGGTCGCCGGTCGAGGTCTCAGCCCGTCCCGTGCCGGTATTCAAGCCCTCCAAAGAGCTGCGCGCTGTTGTGGCCGGCGTAGACGAGGCGGACCTTGAGGACGACCACGACGACGATTGAGCGGCTCCGGACGATTGAGCGGCTCCGGACGATTGAGCGGCTCCGGACGATTGAGCGGCTCCGAACGATTGACCAGGTCGTCGAGTGTTTTCGGCGGTAGAACGGTGAGCTCCCGAGGCGCGAACGACTAAGTTGCAATCCATGACATCGCCCACCGTCGGCACCATCAACGTCCTGCTGTTTGCGTCCTACGCGGATGCGTTTGGCGCTCGCCAGGTGAGTGCACCTATCGCCGCGCCGTGCCGCGTGTCGGATCTCGTCGAAGCCCTGCGCTCCTTGCCCGGCGGATCTCGCCTCCCGGCGAAACCACTGGTGGCAGTAAATCGCACCTGGAGCGCGCACGACGCCTCCATTGCATTGGGAGACGAAGTGGCCGTTATCCCGCCTGTCGCCGGCGGTTAGGGCTATGCACCCGCCTCACGCCGCTTTGGTAACGGAACCGATCGACATCACCGCGCTGTTACTGCGCGTGAGCGACGAGGGCGTCGGTGCAGTTACGCTGTTTTTGGGCACCGTGCGCAACCTCAACGACGGACGCGCGGTCACGGGTATCGATTACGAAGCGTACGGCGCAATGGCCGAAAGTGAATTGCGGGCGATTGCGAATGACATGGTGCGCGCGAATCCGCAATTGCGACTCGCGATCGAACATCGCATCGGGACACTCGTGTTGGGCGACGTAAGCGTGGCCATTGCCGCAGGACACGCACATCGCGCGCAAGCTCTGGATGCGTCACGCGCGGTGATCGAAGCAATCAAGAAATGCGTTCCAATCTGGAAGCGCGAACACTATGCCGAAGGTGATTGGAACTGGGTCGATCCAACCGCGAGTGGGCGCACAACACACGATCTCGCGACCAGTGTTCTCGCATCAAACCTGCGCGCGTCGGGGGGATCATGATTGCGCCCGTCGAGTCCGTCCTTGGCGGCACCGCGACGTCAGACGTCACGAACGCGCCGGTCACGCTCAAGGATCAACACGGGCGTGGCATCGAATATCTGCGTATTTCCGTTACGGATCGATGCAATTTTCGCTGCTTGTATTGCATGCCGCTTGAAGGACTCAACTGGTTACCAAAGTCCGACATTCTGCGCTACGAAGAGATCACGGAAGTGGTGCGACAGCTCGCACCGCTTGGCCTGCGCCGGTTGCGATTGACGGGGGGCGAACCAACACTTCGTCCCGACCTCGCACGATTAGTGGGCATGTTGCGCAGTGTGTCAGGCGTAGAAGACATTGCTCTGTCAACGAACGGTGTACACTTGCCGGCGATGTCGCGCGATCTCGCGTCGGCCGGGCTCACGCGCGTCAACATCAGCGCTGATTCACTGCGCCCCGAACGCGTCGCACAGATTGCACGACGCAACCTTGATTTCGATCTCGTGCGTTCGGCCACCGCCGCGGAAGAGGCGGGAATCGGTCCGATCAAGATCAACGTGGTCGTTATGCGTGGCATCAACGATGACGAAGTGGCAGATTTCGCGGCGCTCACGCTGAAACATGCGTGGCATGTGCGCTTCATCGAACTGATGCCGGTGGGTGACCTGCGCGATCTTACCTGGGATCACGTGGTGCCCAGTAACGAAGTGTTAACACGCGTGGCATCACTGGGTGTGTTGACGCCGGATGCCGGCCCGACACTCGGCAATGGTCCAGCGGCGTATTACCGGTTGAGTGGAGCACCGGGTACGGTAGGTGTGATCACGCCAATGACTCACACCTACTGCGGCACATGTAACCGCGTGCGCCTCACTGCAGATGGTCGGCTGCGCACGTGTTTGTTTGGTGATCACGAGGTGCTGTTGCGCGACGCGCTGCGCAACGAAGAACCGCTCGAACCGTTATTCAGAAAGGCGCTGGCCGAGAAACCACTGGCCCACGAGTTGTTGCAGATGCGTGTGGGCGGTTTGCGTGCGTTAAGCGAGGTGGGCGGGTAGTGACGCTGGAGCCGATGCGTTTTCCCGAGTATCGCTCGTACTGCGTTGATTGGCGAGGGTGCTCCACCAGACAATCCGGTGTGGTCAACCAGTAGCATCCCGCGCGACACGAGTGCCGCGCAGTACAGCATCATCACGTTCACCAGTTTGTCGACAACGGGCGCGGCAGGAACGTTTTCGCTCAAGGCAGGCGCCGCCACGACCAATGCGATTGGTGCCCGCTACGGCAACGGCACATTTAGTGTGAAGTTCCAGCGCTTGGCGAACGGCGACAGTTTGATCGTCTACCCCAAATCAGGCTATCGGAATGGTCTCGTAAGTTGATTGATGGCCGAGTGTAATTCGGGGTCGCATCGCGCGGTCCCCGCGTCTAAATTTCATGTGTTGTTTATCACGCGCCGCAGCACAAAAACAGCAGCCCAGGCGCGAACACTTCACAGAGCGGACAAACCGACACTCATGGTCAACAAGATCACTGTCGTTGGCGCGGGAAACGTAGGCGCCACGACCGCCCAGCGCATCGCTGAAAAGACACTCGCGCGCACCGTGATTATGGTGGACGTGGCTGAGGGCATCCCCCAGGGTAAGGCGTTAGATCAGTGGGAATCGGCGCCGGTTGAGGGATTTGACACCCGTGTCGTCGGAAGCAACGGTTATGCCGAAAGTGCTGGCTCCGACATTGTCGTCATCACCGCTGGTATTGCACGCAAGCCTGGCATGTCGCGTGACGATTTGTTGAACATCAACGCCGGTATCGTGAAATCCGTGGGCGAAGAGATCAAAAAGTCGTCACCGAACGCGATCGTGATTGTGGTATCGAATCCGCTGGACGTGATGTGTTATGTCGCGATGAAAGCCACGGGTTTCCCGCGCGAGCGCGTGATTGGTATGGCCGGTATTCTCGACACCGCGCGTTACCGGTCCTTCATTGCCGAAGCGCTTGATGTGTCGGTGCGCGACATTCAAGCCATGGTGTTGGGTGGACACGGCGACACGATGGTGCCACTCATCTCCTACACCACCATTGCGGGCATTCCGGTAACGCAGCTGATGCCACGCGAACAGCTGGACGCGATTGTGCAGCGTGCGCGCGATGGCGGCGCCGAAATCGTGAAATATCTCAAGACGGGTTCGGCGTATTACGCGCCGTCTTCTGGTGCGGTGGAAATGGTCGAAGCCATCGTGCACGACCGCAAACGTATCCTGCCGTGCGCCGCGTGGTTGCAGGGCGAATACGGTATGAAGGATCTCTTCCTCGGTGTTCCGTGCAAACTCGGCCGCAATGGTCTTGAGAAAGTGCTCGAAATCGAGTTGACGGCGGATGAGCGTACGGCACTTGGCAAATCGGCCGACGCAGTGCGCGAACCCATGGCGACACTGTCACTCTGATTTTCACGCGTGAAAGTGCGCGCCTGATGTTGCAACGTTGCGCGCGCTCCCACTTCAATCAAAACCCATGTCCGGCTTGATGCGGTTCTGGCACAGCACGATTGGCAAGAAAGTCGTGATGGCGGTAACAGGAATCATCGGCATCGGCTTCGTCGTTGGACACATGGTCGGCAATCTCCAGATGTTCTATCCAAATGGAGAAGAGGCCATGTATCACTACGCGAAGTTGCTGCGTATAAGCATGCCAGTACTGTACACGGTTCGCGCGGTGTTGTTGGTCGCGGTGCTGCTGCACATTCTGGCGGCGTATCAGCTTACTCAAATGGCGAAAGCTGCCCGCCCGCAGGACTACGTGCAGCGCAAACCACAAGTCACCACACTGGCGGCGAAGACCATGCGTTGGGGCGGTGTGCTGCTGTTGGTGTTCATCATCATTCACCTGTTGCAGATTACGCTGGGTGTGAGTTTCCTGATGCCAGGGTTCGTGCATCTCGATCCGTACAACAACCTGCGTTTGACCTTTGCGAATCCGTTGTGGACCGGTTTTTACGTGGTGGCCATGGCGTCGCTCGCGCTTCACTTGTATCACGGCGGCTGGGCCGTTGTGCGCACCCTTGGTGTTGCACGTCCAAGCCGGGAACCGCTCAAGCGCAAAGTGTCGTTGATCATCGCGGTTGGGGTCGCGGTTGGCTTCGCCATCATTCCTATCGCTGCAACGCTCGGCGTGTTCAAGGAGCTGCCGTCGGCTGTGCTCATTGACGGAGGCGCTCACTAACATGACTGAATTCAACGCGAAAATTCCAGACGGTCCCATTGAGAAGAAGTGGGATCAGCATCGTTTTTCGATGAAGCTGGTGAATCCCGCCAACAAACGTCGTCACAGCGTGATTGTTGTGGGTGCCGGACTTGCGGGTGCATCGGCATCGGCCACGATGGCGGAGCTGGGGTACAAAGTGTCGACTTTTGTGTTTCATGATTCGCCGCGGCGCGCACACTCCATCGCGGCACAGGGTGGTATCAACGCCGCCAAGAATTATCAGAACGACGGCGACAGCGTTCGCCGCTTGTTCTACGACACGATCAAGGGCGGCGACTTTCGCGCGCGGGAAGGCAACGTGTATCGCCTCGCGCAACTGTCGGTCAACATCATCGATCAATGCGTGGCGCAGGGCGTTCCGTTCGCTCGTGAATACGGCGGGTTGATTGCCAACCGTTCGTTTGGTGGCGCGCAGGTTTCACGCACGTTCTACGCGCGCGGGCAAACCGGCCAACAGTTGTTGCTGGGCGCGTACCAGGCGCTTGAGCGGCAGATCGCCCTGGGCGCTGTCGACATGCACACGCACGAGGAGATGCTGGACCTCGTTCTGGTGGACGGAAAGGCGCGCGGCATCGTCACGCGCAACCTGGTGACCGGAAAGGTATCGACGCACGCGGCTGACGCGGTGGTGCTCGCGACGGGTGGATATGGTAACGTGTATTTTCTCAGCACGAATGCCATGTACGCCAACACGACGGCCATCTGGCGCGCACACAAGCGTGGCGCGGCGTTTGCGAATCCGTGTTACACCCAGATTCATCCCACATGCATCCCGGTACACGGCGAGAATCAGTCAAAACTGACGCTCATGTCCGAATCGCTGCGCAACGACGGTCGTGTGTGGGTGCCGATCAAGAAAGGCGACAAACGCGAACCCAGCGCGATCCCGGAAAATGAGCGCGACTATTATCTCGAACGCAAATACCCAAGCTTCGGTAATCTTGCGCCGCGTGATATTGCGTCGCGCGCGGCGAAAGAAGCGTGCGACGAGGGTAGGGGAGTTGGCCCCGGCGGTTTGGGTGTATATCTCGATTTCGCCGACGCCATCAAACGCCTCGGCAAACAAACCATCGCGGAACGCTACGGGAATTTGTTTGACATGTATCAGCGCATCACGGATGAAAATCCGTACGAGCGTCCGATGCGTATTTATCCGGCAGTACACTACACGATGGGCGGCTTGTGGGTTGACTACAATCTCATGAGCAACGTGCCGGGCTTACATGTGATGGGGGAAGCGAACTTCTCCGATCACGGCGCGAATCGTTTGGGGGCATCCGCACTGATGCAAGGTTTGGCCGACGGCTACTTCGTGTTGCCGTATACGATTGGTGATTACATCGCCAGCACGAAGCTCGAAAAAGTTGATACCAACCACCCGGCGTTCAAGGAAGCGGAAGCCGGTGTGGTTGCACTGCAGGCCCGGATGCTTGGTATCAAAGGCAAACGCAGCGTCGACTCATTCCACAAGGAACTGGGCAAAATCATGTGGGAGTACTGCGGCATGGCGCGTACGCGTGAAGGACTCACGACGGCGCTACAGCTCATTCCCAAGTTGCGCGAGGAGTTCTGGTCGAACGTGAACGTCCCGGGCACGGGCGAGTCGCTCAATCAATCACTCGAGCGCGCCGGTCGCGTCGCGGACTTCATCGAACTCGGTGAGCTGATGTGCCGGGACGCATTGCATCGCGAAGAATCGTGTGGCGGTCATTTCCGTCTGGAGTATCAGGAAGACGGTGAAGCCAAACGCGACGACGAGAACTTTGCGTACGTGGCCGCGTGGGAATTCAACGGAGTAGGCAACGCGCCTATTCTCAACAAGGAACCCCTCGTGTACGAGAACGTGCACTTCTCAACACGGAGCTACAAATAATGAAGCTCACGCTGAACGTCTGGCGTCAGCCGGCGCCAAAGGCTCAGGGCAAGATCGAGACGTATTCGCTGGACGGTGTTGATGGTGACATGTCGTTCCTCGAAATGTTTGATATGCTGAACGAGCAGTTGACCGACGAAGGAAAAGAACCGGTTGCTTTTGCCCATGACTGCCGAGAGGGCATTTGTGGTTCGTGTTCGATGATGATCAACGGCCAGGCGCATGGTCCGTGGAAAGGTGCAGCGACGTGCCAACTGCATATGCGCGCATTCAAGGACGGCGATACGCTCACCGTAGAGCCGTTTCGTGCGGGACCATTTCCGGTGGTCAAAGATCTTGTGACCAATCGCAGTGCCCTTGACCGCATCATCCAGGCGGGCGGTTACATCTCGGTCAACACCGGCGGTGCGCGTGATGCCAACGAAATTCTGATCGGCAAAGATGTCCTCGAGGAAGCGATGGATGCCGCGGCGTGTATCGGCTGCGGCGCGTGCGTGGCCGCGTGTCCGAATGGTTCGGCGTCGTTGTTCACGGGCGCGAAGGTTACGCACCTTGGCATGTTGCCGCAGGGGCAACCAGAGCGAGACAAGCGTGCGCTCGCGATGGTTGAGCGCATGGATGAAGAAGGATTTGGCGGCTGCACGTGGACGGGGGAGTGCATGGAGGCGTGCCCGAAGGAAATCAGCATCGACGTCATCAAGAAGCTCAATCATGATTACCTCATGGCCACGCTGCGTCGTCGTGAGCCGCGCGAGGCCGTCGGCGCGGGGTGATTTGACCTAACCAACGAAAGCGCTTCGGAGCAGAGTGATGCTTCGGAGCGCTTTTGTTTAATTTCATCATGCCTTTGCACCTCTGGTCGTCTGCCGCATACGCAATCCCGTTGCCCGACGGCCATCGGTTTCCCATGGCCAAATACGCGTTGATACGCGACGGCGCTTTGCAACAAGGGTTGGTCGATTCCCGGCACCTGCACGATCCGGAGCGCGCCCCGATTGCGGACTTGCTCCGCGTTCACACGCCCGGCTATGTAAACGACGTCACAAATGGCACGTTATCATCAGCCGCACAACGTCGCTTGGGACTGCCCTGGAGCGAACTGTTTGTAGAACGTGCTTATCGAGTCGTGCGTGGTACCTGCGAGGCCAGCGAAGCGGCGTTGCACCACGGCGTCGCGATGAATCTGGCGGGTGGCACCCATCACGCGTTTGCCGATTGTGGGGAGGGATTCTGCACATTCAATGACGTCGCGATCGCTGTGCGACGGTTGCAACAATCAGGACGTGTGAAACGTGTGGCCATCGTGGATCTTGATGTGCACCAGGGCAACGGCACACACTCGATCTTTGCGGGTGATGACGATGTGTACACGTTCAGCATACACGGTGCGAAGAACTTTCCCTTTCACAAAGTTCCGGGAACACTGGACGTCGAACTGGTTGACGGTTGTGATGATGCGACCTATCTCGAATTGCTGCAGTATCACTTGCCACGCGTCATTCGCGAGGCACAACCGGACTTGGTGATGTATCTGGCCGGCGCCGACCCACACGAGGGGGACAAGCTAGGACGTTTGTCGCTGACCTTTGACGGCCTGTTACGGCGCGATTGGGTGGTGCTCGAGTGTTGCCGAGCGGTTGGAATTCCGGTGTGTGTAACCATTGCGGGTGGCTACGGCCGCGACGTTCGGGACACCGTGCAGGTGCATCTCAACACGGTCAAAACCGCTCGACAATTTGTATAGCGCTCGCGCGTCAGAACTTCGCCGAAACACGCAGACCCGTCGTAGCATTAGGCAACAATGTTGGCGTGACCCGCAGCCCGAAATTCTGAATCACGCCCGAAATTGACGAGACGCGACCGGTTGGCAAAACGGCGGCGCCACGCGTTGACTTGCGCGCGAAAATGACCGCTTCGAGCGCCGCAACCACTGTCAATCCGGCCGCCGTGGCGACGCCTGGCACCAGGTACTTTCGTTCGGTGAATTCCTGGATGTACGGTGCGGGAATGCCGTTGGGATCGACGTAGGCGATTTGTTTAGTCGTGGTCGTTTGCAGCACTGCAAGTCCAGCCGCAGTCGCAACGCCCGCTAACACAAACACGCCACGCACGGGGCGTCCGGTATAGAATTGCCCGAAGCCTGGAACAATTCCGCGAATGAACGCCGATCCGGGGCCGTAAACCGGACGCCGCAACACGGTGATCGTGCGCGTGACTTCCGCGCGGTCTTCCGCAGCTGGAACGGCGGCAAGGTACGCTTCGAAATCTTTGAGCGCTTCCGCGCGGCTTCCCACCGCGGCGCGCATCAAACCTCGATTGAAATAACCCTCCGATGCCAGCGGAGCCTTCTGCACGACTTCGTCAAAGGCACGCTCGGCCGCATCATAACGTGCGCTGTCGTACAGGAAGAGTCCGAGGCGGAACTTCGCGAGGAGATCCTGTGCAGTTTGTGCAGCGGCTTTGGGCACCAACTGCTGTAAACGCGCGCGAACGTCTCCCGCTTCCGGGCCCGCGGGTGAGAGCGTGAGATATCGACAGTACTCGCGAATAGCCGACGTGGAATCGTCGAGCTCTTCATGAGCGCGTCCCAGGTCGTACGCGATGCGATCATCCACCGGGTTAAGGTCGGCGGCTTTAGCGAAAGCGTCGCGCGCGGCTTTCTGATCACCAGTGAGTGCCGCTTCCTGTCCCGCGGCGGACAGTCGACGCGCTTCAGCAATATCGCGACGGGCGTTCGCGGGTCGGGCGGCTACGTTTGCGCAGCCCGGTGCTACGCCCACCGTGAGCGTACGCTTGGCGCGCAATGACTGTGCGTTGGATGTGTGTGGCGTAATGGCCGCCGTTCCACCGGCAAGCAGTGCGAGGCGGAGCATCAACGTCACGACGCGACGCCTGCTACTTGACACCGATAACGAACGTACCACGCACACCCTCCGAAGTGGCGGTGATGGTCACGAATCCACTCGCGACCCCAACAACCGCACCAGTGCTGGAAACAAACGCGAGATTTTCGTTGGTCGTCGTCCACGTGACGACGCGATTGGACAGCGTTGCACCGCCATTGTCACGAACGGTTGCCACAAGCTGCACCCGTTCACCGACTGCGATAGAAGTAACGCCACCCGTAATGGTGACCGACGCAATTGCGGGAAGTTGAACAGTAATCGTGGAGAATCCCGCGACGCCCTCAACGACACCAACAATCAGCGCGACGCCCGGCGCGATGGGCGTGACTACACCAGACGTGCTCACACTGGCAACCGACGGTGCGCCACTGGTCCATGTGATGCTGCGCCCAGGCAGCACCGAACCCGTTGTGGACAACGCTTCCCAGTTCAGCTGACGCGTTGCACCCATGAGTACCGTGGCGACGCTCGGCGTGATTTGTACTGCAGCAACAGGGAGGGGACTAACCACGATGTTGGCCGTACCAGTTTTGCCTTCGCTGAATGCCGTGATTTTGACTGCCCCTGGTGTCAGCGCGGACACAAGCCCGTTCGCGTTGACGCTCGCAATGGCGGTGTTATCGCTGGAATAGCTGATTGGACGACCAATCAGAATGTTGCCAGCGGGATCGGTAATTTGTGATGCCAATTGCACCGTAGTACCAACGATGATGTTCGCCGAGGAAGGCGTGAGTGTCACCGTACTCGCCAACCGTGCGAGCACCAGAACGGCAGCCGTTCCGACTCGCCCCTCGCTCACGGCCGAGACGACGGCGGCTCCTGGAGACAATGCGGTGACAACACCGGTAGAGGAAACGGTCGCGACTTGCACGTTGCTTGAGTTCCACGCGATGACACGATTGGTGAGTACCAATCCACCAGCGTCACGCAGTGTCGCGCTGAATGGCGCATCGGTACCAACGCCCAGTGTGTCGCTGCCGGGCGCCAGCGTGATCGTCGCGACGGGATTCAGCGTGACAGTGACGGCGGCAGTACCGCTCTTGCCTTCGCTGGTAGCGGTGATGGTTGCTGCGCCTGCCGCAACTCCGGTAACGGTGCCCTGATTGTTGACCGTGGCAATGGCTGTGTTGCTGCTGCTCCAGGCAATGGCGCGTCCGGTGAGTGCACTGCCTTCGGCGTCGATGGTTTGTGCGGCCAAGCCGAACGTTGTGCCGATGCGCACAGATACAGACGCTGGCGCAATTTGCACGGCCGCAACTTCGCGATCGAGAATCGTGATCGGCTTCGTCGCACTTTTCCCCAATGCCGTTGCAGCAATGGTCACTTGGCCGACAGCGTTGGCTGTCACGACTCCGGTGCTGGAAACACTGGCGACCGACACATTGCTGCTGGACCAGTAAATTGCGACGTTGTCCAGCGGTTTCCCGGCAATATCCGTGAGTTTTACACTCATGGTCAGCGTCGAACCGGCACGCACCGATTGTGCCGGCGCGGTGAGTTCAATGGCCGAAATAGCGGACGGCTCCGTGGGTGACGGGTCGGCGCAACTCATCGCAATCGCAGCAAAAAGCACGATGGCGGAACCGAAGAATCGTTTGGAATTCACCAAGAATACGCCAGAAAGTGTCATGGCGTTACTGCATCTTGCTGACGGTGATGCGCGCCTGTCCGGATTTGCCTTCGCTAGTGGCTACGATGTTTGAATTTCCGTTTTTCACTGTTGTCACAAATCCGCTGGCGTCAACCGTGGCTATGTTTGTGTTAGACGAAGACCAGGTCACGGTGCGACCCGTCAAGACATTGTTATCAGAGTCTCGCAGGACCGCGGTGGCTTGCGAAGTCTCGCCTTCCTGCACAGAGCTGTCCGACAGTAACACGCTCACGGATGATACTGGCGCCGGCGCGGCGGTGACGGTCAGCGTGGCAAATCCCGACTTGCCTTCGCTGGTGGCGATAATATTTGCGGAGCCGGCGATAAGAGTTGTCACGAGCCCACTTCCGTTGACGGTCGCAACTGCGGTGTTGGACGAGGACCAAACGACTGTGCGCCCGGTCAACGTGTTGTTGCTTGCGTCCTTGAGCACAGCCGTGGCTTGCGAGGTGGCTCCGGCCACAACCGGCGCAGGCGACAACCCGACTGCTACAATGGCAACGGGCGCATTCACGATCAGGGTCGCCTGACCTATTTTGCCTTCACTCGTGGCAATGATGTTGGCTGAGCCGCTGCTCAGTGTCGTGACCAGTCCGCTGGCGTTCACAGTGGCGACCGCCGTATTCGAAGACGACCAGGACATCACTCGGCCCGTTAGCACGTTGTTGCTCGCGTCGCGCAAAACAGCCGTAGCTTGCGACGTTACGCCAACGAGCACCGATGTGGCCGACAGCGACATTGTCACGGTGGCCACTGGTGCAAGCACAGACAGTGTTGCCTGACCGGTCTTGGTTTCACTCGTCGCAACGATATTCGCAGTACCGGCGCTGAGGCTTGTCACCAAGCCGTTCACATCCACGGTCGCGACCGCCGTGTTCGACGACGACCACGCGATAGCGCGGCCCGTCAACACGTTGTTACTCGCGTCGCGCAACACCGCCGATGCTTGCGAAGTGGCGCCCGCAATGA
>Ga0105047_10008547_pt1 | contig 17020 bp, 11 predicted proteins | sample MAT04_FD_78384 | JGI IMG/M metagenome (GOLD analysis project Ga0105047, IMG submission 78384) | Freshwater microbial communities from Lake Fryxell liftoff mats and glacier meltwater in Antarctica - MAT-04 (megahit assembly) | ecosystem: Environmental > Aquatic > Freshwater > Ice > Liftoff...
AACCTGACTTCGACCAGCGGGAAGCGATGCTGTGTTGGACTGAGAAATACTGGTCCACGATAAACTCCTGGTTCCCGGGCTGAGTTTGCAACGCTGACATCAATTGAGCGTACTCAATTGAAATTGAAGTTCAAGAGCTGGCCCTCGTCGCACTCGGAGACAACACTCCGCTGAATGGTCCGGCGCGTCAGCCATCCAGCATGGTCGTTAGGCTGTCAGGACATGACCCGCTAACCAGCAAAGAGAACTCTACGATGTCTTGAATTTGGGTATGCAAGGTCTTTGGTAGACGTCTCAAAAGATGAAGCGTGCGCTAAGTTTGTGAGATTCATAATACCGTGACGATGAATGGCCGTTGCCGAGTCGAATCGCGACATCCGGCATATGGGTTGCTATGCATTGAGCCGGGGAATTGGATTAGTCGCCGTGCGATCGAGTGGATCGACAACCTGGCGACGAGCAACCACATCACACACAAGGGAGCGAGATATCATGGAAACGTTGCACGAACTTTTGGTCGACGAACTCAAAGACTTGTACAGCGCCGAGAATCAATTGCTGAAGGCATTGCCACGGATGGCGAAAAAGGCGTCGAACGAGGCGCTGCAGGAAGCGTTCACAGCGCATCTGGAAGAAACCAAGGGGCAGGTCAATCGGCTGAATCAGATTGCGGAATTGTTGGAGATCAAGCTGTCCGGCAAGAAATGCAAGGCGATGGAAGGCCTGCTCGAAGAGGGGAAGGATATCCTCGAAGAAAAAGGAACGTCACCCGTCATCGACGCCGCGCTGATCGGCGCGGCTCAACGAGTCGAGCATTATGAAATCGCGGCTTACGGCACCGCGAAAGCGTTTGCCGAGCATCTCGGTTTGACCGAAGTGGCGGAATTGCTGGCGGAGACGTTGGACGAGGAATCCGCTGCCGACGAGAAATTGACGGCAATTTCCATCGATGAAATTCTGCCCGCGACAGACGCTGAGGAGGAAGAAGAGGCCCCGGCTGCCAAGGCGACCGCTCGCAAGTAAGCTCAGGGATGACCGATGCGGAAATGACCGGGGCGTGATCAATCAGATCGCGCCCCGGTCCAACGGCATTTTGCGGCAGCGAATAATGTCGCTGCCATCTTTTCACCGCCCCTTGGAGCGGTTTTTCAGAGCCGTGGTGGGAGGTTGAATTGCAGCAGGCGGCGACATTCCCACAACGAGCAGCGGGGTCGCAGCCGGAGCACCGACTGCTGCCGAGGTCATAGGAAGCGGAACTGGCATGGTCGGTTGGTCGCCGCCGGCTCGGGGTTCTAAAGTGAACGTGTCGAGTTCGGTCATAAAAATCTGAACCAGCGCGTACAGACATGAAGCGATAATCGGGCCGAAGAAAATGCCCCACAGACCCATCACTTCCAGCGCGCCCAGCACACTCACGAACGCCAATAGTGGATGTAGCTGGGCGTCGCTGTTGAGGACGTAAGTGCGGATCACGTTATCCAGCAGGCTGACGACGATAATGCCAAACATCGCCAGGCCAATCGCGGCAGGATAGTGGCCCTGAAAGGCGAGGAGCGCCGCGCAGGGTGCCCAGACGATCCATGTTCCCGCCAATGGAACCAGCGCGGCGATAGTCGCGGCGATGAGAAACACGAAGAAGTGACCCATCCCGACCACTTGTAGCGCCAGTGTGGTGGCGATTCCCTGGGCGAAGGCGGCCAGGAACGTCGCCATCACGACGGCGCGGACGACCTTCGCGAATTGATCCCGCAGCCGGCGCTGATGTTCGAGCGGCAACGGAATCAGCGCTTCCGCCGCGGCGATCATCGACGGCCCGTCGGCCAGAAAATAATAGAACGCGACTAGAAACATGCCGCCGGCCAGCAGTAACGAGAACACCGTTCCCACGGTTGAAGACGCCCAGGAAAATGTCTTCCCGGCCACCAGCTGAGCCAAGGCGGCTCCGTTCTTCGGCAATTCCGCGTTGATCGCGTCGATTTGTTCCGGCGTCACCAAATGCGGGAACCACTTAGTCACCTGCTGCAATGCCGGTTTGACAAACTGCGTATTCAACTGTTGCAGACCGCGACTCCAGTCCATCGTCTGCCATTGATCCTGCGTCAACTTGTTGAGTTCAACGGCTGCGATGAATGTCCCCACGACGATTGGCGTCACCAGCAAGAGCGTCACGCCGGCTGTGAGAATCGCCGCGGCGACATTCGCCCGATGCCCGACGTACGGCAGCATCCGCAAAAAATACGGCCGGCAGAGAATCGCCAGGATCGCCGCGAGTAACAGCGGCAGCAAAAACGGGGCGACGACCTGATAGAACATCGCTCCCAAAAGCACGATGCAGGCCAGGAGTACGCCGAGAGTCACCAGGCGACCGGTCACGGGAGAATCTTTCGACGAATTTTGTTTGGAAGAAGCAGAGTGCAACAGTATGGCGTACGAACCCAATGGCGGGAAGGATCACGCATCATGCATGACATCCCGACATCCCGTGCCACGACTTGTCTTCAAGTCGTGCCCGATCAAGCACACGACTTGAGGACAAGTCGTGGCACGATGATCTGGCGCTATGACATTACTCGCGTCTCACACCGTAACAACGAAAAAAGGCGTCGGCATGATGCCGACGCCCGGAAGAAGTCGGGAGTTGTTTCAACGTGATTTCATTACCGGTCAACGTCTGCGAGCGAGATGTCAGACGCGGGGCCAGCCGGTAATTTTGGGGTCCGGGCGACCCACTGATTGAGACGAACCATGGAAGGAGGAGAGGTGCGCTTAACGAGCGGGCGAGCTTCCGGGGACTTCGTCACCGGGCCATTGGCCGGCGGGGCGACGGAATCACGCGGAGTCGGACGTTCCAGAGCCGCACCCTTGGCCTTGATCGGGACATCGTTCTTGTAGTTGTTCGGATCAGTTTCCGGGCGGAAGGTGTCCTTCGGGCGATTCAATGCTTCGCGGCTTTCCAGCGGGCGATTCACCGAGGTCGAGTAATCGGGTGTCGGTGCCAGAGCCGAGGCGGAACCATAACCGAACGGAGCGTAGGACATTTGCGTACCGATCGGGACTTGCCGCATCACGGTGCGGGGCATCATCGCCGTCGTCTCGACATCTTCATAGGTGACATGATTAACGGCGACCTGCCGTGTGGTGCGATTGGCGACCATCTTCTGAACATTGTAAGTCACCTGTCGCGTCCCCTGCACGGCGACCCGGCGAGTCACCGGGACAGTCTGCATCACCGTCTGCGGCACAAATTGGCGACTGACAGTTTGAGCCGGGGTGAACGACGAACGGACACCATAAGCCGTGCGGTTCATCCAGCCCAGAAAACCTTGCCGATTATCGTATTCGCAAGGCGACACTTTGCAATTCTGCTGCACATTCGTCTGCCAGTAGCCAGCGTTGCGGCAGACTTGCTGATACTCGGTGACATCCTGATACGTCGTGAAGGGCACGTCGGCGACGCGCTGCTCATTCACCGGCTGATACTCAACCACATCCTGGCTCACCATTCGCTGTTCCACCCGCGGGCGGCGAACGATCTGCTTCACCGGCTGATACTCGGTGACGGGCACCGACTGGTAGCAGGACTGCGCCACCGGCTGCATCACCTGACAACATTCGGGGGGTGGGGCGCAATTGTTGCAACCTCCGCCAAAAAGCTGAGCCTGGGCGATGGACCCGCTGGAGAACACGGCCAGCATTGCACATCCTGCGGCAAAACGCGTCAAACAACGCAACATGGGTAACTTCCTGTCTGAAGTGACCAAACCAAAACGTGATGGGAACGGAGATTCGCGAGAGATGAGCCGCGGAAGGCGAACTGAAGTCGTTCTCGTTCGCGGCGGCGGATTTGTAGAAGATCGTGCCGATTCGGTCAAGACCACGGCAATTTTTGCCGACTGCTCGACATCACCGGCATTGAACTTCACTGGCTGACACGACTTACGGCAGATTCGCGCCGCTGCGACAGGCGGTCGGCAGAGTTTGCCTGAACAGGACGGGTGACAATTTTTCTGATTTCCCAGCCGTCACGGTGATGTTTCGCAACCTAAGCTCACCATAGCGACGATCCCTACATCAGCGCTGCGGAATTGAACGTGTGGTCATCGCGACCGTTGCCGGTTCCGCCCCCTCGGCGTCTTGACGATCGAACATCATGTCGGCCCTCCACTTCGTTGACCCGTCGCACTCCCTGAGTGATCGCATTTTCCACGCGCTCGAGCGTCAGCCGCATCTGGTTGGCCGCCGCGTGAGTTATGAAATTCTGGCGGACGATGTCGTCTTGACCGGTTCCGTGCGGACCTATTTCCAGAAGCAGATGGCTCAGGAAACGCTCCGCAACATCGACGGCATCAACCGCATCATCAACGACCTCGAAGTCATCAGCCACTAAAGCCCGGCGATGGCATCGCCGGGACCGCCTCGCAATCCCAACGTCGTTCTAAATTTGGGTGGCCGGGGCTGGACTGAGGCTTTGCGAAGGAAGCCCCGGTTTGGCGAGCGGCACGGCATAAGCCCGCCGTGATTTTATGCGAAGATCGGGGCTTCGCGAAGCGCTCCAGCCCCGGCCACCCATGCAAAATGACTCAAAAGGAACAAGACATTCGCCGGGATCGTAGCGCGGCGAACCTTTGCGTGTTTCCCAGTGAATCGGCATGATGCATCCATCATGTCCGAATTCGCATTCATCGACTGGATTCGTCAACGCATCGCGGATCGTCCGCCGGTCAGGCTGGGGATCGGTGATGACGCCGCGATCCTGGAACCTTCCGCCCAGCCGCTGCTGGTCACCACCGACATGCTGATGGAGGGGACCGACTTCACGTTCCCGGAGACCACGCCCGAACTCGCTGGGCGAAAATCGCTCGCTGTGAACCTCAGCGACATCGCCGCTATGGGCGGCACCCCAACTGTCGCGTTCGTCTCCGTTGCTTTGCCCAGTTCTTTGTCCCCTCGCCCCCGCCAAGGGGGAGAGGGCCAGGGAGAGGGGGCGAGCGCTCCAATCGACTCACAACACGCGCGGCGGTTCGCTGAGGCGTTTTTCACCGGCCTGCTCGATCTCGCGGACGAATTCGGCGTGATCATCGCCGGCGGTGACACGAACACCTGGGACGGTCCGCTGGTGGCGAATATCACCTTGCTCGGCCATCCCGTCGGCCAAGCGGCTGTCACCCGCGGCGGTGCCAAACCGGGCGATTGGATCTTCGTCACGGGCGAACTCGGCCAGAGCATTCTGGGGCATCACCTCACCTTCACGCCGCGAGTTCGTGAAGCCAGACAACTTCTCGACCTGGTCGATCTCCACGCGATGATCGACATCAGCGATGGCTTGGCGGCCGATCTGCATCACATTCTGGCTGCAAGCCACGTCGGCGCGATTATCGACGCGGACCGTTTGCCACTCCGCCACCCGAGCGGGGGGCGTCAGCCCCCTGATTACGGCATCCCTGCGCAATCCGCGCTGAACCAAGGGGCTGACGCCCCCCGCTCGGAAATCCAGCGCGCGCTCGGCGACGGCGAAGATTTCGAGTTGCTCTTCACCGTCTCCGCAGTGGATGGCGAAAAGTTGCAACTGCAATGGCGCGACAAAACGCGATTAACGCACATCGGCGAAATCACGGCAAATCAAGACTGCCGCTTGCGCTTCGCGGACGGAACGACGACCACGCTACCCCCCTTGGGGTGGGTGCATGAGTTGAGATAGTATCGCAATCAGGCAGTGTGCGTTGCAAGCCGTTTTACAGAATGTAGAGCACTTGCTCCGCAAGTGCAAAATACACTTGCGGAACAAGTGCTCTACATTCTCAAGCAACACCGCTGAGGAGTTGCGTCCACAATCGTTATTGATGGGGGGCTAAAACAGATCTTCGATCCACGCGCCATAGCAGATACTGCTTGACGATCTCGCCACGGACACTGATCGGGAAGGTACCAATCAGCGTCGGGTTGTGCGAAATCGAAACCAGCGGATTCTCATCCGCATCCGACACAAAATATGCGGCGTCGCAATCGAACACACTTTGTGCCGGGAACGTGTAATGACTCGGGCGTGAATCCCCCTCTTGTCGCGCATCCACGCCGTGAAAACGGAGTAATGCCGTCATTTGATACGTGTTGGTGAACGTAGGAATCACCTCGTTTCGGGCATGAATCGCGGCGGCTAGTTGCTGCGACATCTCCCAGCGGGCGTGCTGCTTGCTCAGGCGGTCGAGTTGCACCGGTAGCAGCGATGCCGGTGTGACGAGAATTGCTGTCAGCCCGATGACGGCCACCGCAGGAGCCAGGAACGACGCGGCGGTCAACCAACGCCAGCGGCGGGAGGCTCGCACCGTTTCGTACCATGCGGCGGCCACCGGCCAAACGCTCAGAAACGCCACCAGTCCCCAGTTGCCTTCGAGTTCGGTCCGCGTGGCTTTGTAGAGGAAGAACGCCAATGGCACGAGATAAAAGGCGCTGCAAACCCGCAAGCGCGGTGAAAAGTGGCCGAAATGACGTGCGGTCCAGGGGATGAGGTAGAGCGGGAGGGTGCCGAACAATAAGAATTGGACGCCGAAGAATTCGACGAACGTGATCAGCGTGGCCGGTTCATCGTGCATGGCGTGCCGCCATTGGAAGAGCAGCGGCTCGAAATTGTGCTGGGCATTGTAGATGAGGATCGGCGAGGCCACGGTGACGGCCACCACGCCATGCAGCAGATAGCCGGCGAACCACCGCCGCCACGGCAGGCCGGACATCACGCAACTGAAAAAACCCGCGGGGACAGCGAGCACCATCGTGTACTTGCTCAAGCCGCCGAGTCCAAGCAACACGCCGCCAATGATCCACCACACCCAGTATGACTTGGGTGGCACGTCCCTGAGGCTCTGCGAAGGGCGTGGTCGTTCATAGAAGACCACGCCCTTCGAGGACTCAGGGACGTGCAACCCCATGACCAAAGTTTCTTGGATCAGAACCATCCAGAGCATGTAGGCCGACCAGCAGGCGATGAGGGGGGCATCCGGGGTGATCAGGATGCCGCCGAAGGTGAACAGCGGGGTGAGGGTGACGCCGAGGAGGATTGGTCCCGCCGACGCCATCGGCGGGCTTTGAGTTACGCGCTGCGATAGAAAGGCAATCACGGCGAGCGTGAATGCCACGCAGACGCAGGCGGGGAATCGCATCCCAAGGATTGTGTCGCCGAAAAGTTGCGTCGACAGCCAGATCAGCCAGGCCGTCATGCCGGGGTGATCGTAGTAACTGAGTTGAGGCGTCTTCGACCACGACCAGTAGTAAACTTCGTCATCCATCGGCGGCAGCGCTGCGGCGACCAGCGCGTAGGCAATCACCAGCGCGGCCCAAAGTTTCCAGGTGCGTCGGAAAAATCCCGCTGGCGTCTCGCGCGCGTCGTCCATGACGGCAACATCTCAATGAATGATCAATGCCAAAGCCCGCTGTCAGCGACGGCGGGACTACGCTCGCCGCAGCCTCCTCGATATTCCCAAACATTTCCAGACCGCTCGCACAGATTTCCCGAAGAAGCATTAACTTTCACTGATTCATCATGTAGAATTGGGCGTGTCAGCATGCACGGGTCTCCCTGCGTAACTTCAATCAGGATTATAGGGTTATGCCGCGAAATGTCGGGCGAACACTCCTCGGAATTCTGGTGGCGCTGCACGCCGTCGCGGCCGCCCCCGTTGATTACGCGCGCGAAGTGAAGCCCATTTTCCGCGAGCATTGCTCGGCTTGTCATGGCGTCCTCAAGCAGAACGGCGGGTTGCGGGTCGATACAGGGGAATTTCTGCGAACCGGTGGCGAAACTGGCCCCGCGATCGTTGCCGGCCAACCTGATGTCAGCCTGCTGCTGAAAGTCGTCTCTGGTCGCGGCGATTTTCTGATGCCCCCCGAAGGGGAAGGCTCGAAACTCTCCTCCGCGAAGATCGATATTTTGACGCGATGGATTGCCGAAGGGGCATCCACACCGGCGGACGAACGTCCTGATGAAGATCCGAAGACATACTGGTCGTATCAACCTGTGCAGCGGCCGGTTGTGCCATTGATCCCACTCGCCAGTGCGAATCACCCGCTCGATTTTCTGTTATCTGCCGAACAGGTGAAGCACGGACTGACAGCGCGACCGCGAGCCGACCCTGCCACGCTGCTGCGGCGTGTGACATTGGATCTTGTCGGCTTGCCGCCGACCCGCGCGGAATTGCATGAGTTTCTGGCGGACACCGCGCCGGATGCCTACGAGCGGCAGGTGGATCGCCTGCTCGCCAGTCCGCTGCATGGGGAACGCTGGGGCCGGCATTGGATGGATGTCTGGCGTTACAGTGACTGGTACGGCAGCCGGGGGATTAACGAAATCCGCTACGGCCAACGGCATGCCTGGCGATGGCGCGACTGGATCGTCGACTCGCTCAATGCGGATCACGGCTACGACCGCATGGTGCGGGAAATGCTCGCCGGGGATGAAATCGCCCCGGGTGATCTGGATGTCACGCGCGCGACCGGTTTCCTCGGCCGCAACTGGTACAAGTTCGACCGCAACGTCTGGATGTTCGACACGATTGAACATACTTCGCAGGCGTTTTTGGCGACAACGTTGAAATGCTGCCGGTGTCACGATCACAAGTTCGATCCGCTCGCCCAGCAGGATTATTACCGTTTCCGAGCCTTCTTCGAGCCACATGATGTGCGGACAGATCCCTTCACGGGCGATTTATCGACCGAGAAAGATGCCACGCTGGGGCAGGTGCTGAAATCGGGCGTGTCATTGGCGTTCGACAAGCAGCCGGATGTGAAGACGTTCGTTTTCAAACGGGGCGACAATCGCTATCCGGACGAAACCCAGGTGATGTCGCCCGGCGTTCCCGCGGTGTTCGGACTGGGAGAGATCACGGTTCAACCCAGGGAATTGCCGCTGGCAGGTTGGTACCCGGCGTTGGCACCGTATGTCGTTGCCGGGTTGGAACAACAAGCCGCGACGGCGGTGACTCAAACCGTGGCGGATGTCACCGACAAGCAACAACTCATTGCGGAACTGACGCTCAAGGCCGAGCGCCGCGCGGCTGAAGAAGCTGCCGGAATTGCTGGCGATCAACAGTCGTTTGGCAGCGTGTTTCAAGAGCGGTTCGAGCTATTTCGCCCCGAAGTCTGGCAAATCGCGACTGGCGAATGGACGCATGAGCCGGGCAAATTGTTGCAAAAAACGCCGGGGAGTTTCGTGACGATTGCCGCGAATGTCACGCCGCCGCGCGATTTCATGGCCCGCGTTCGTTATCGCACGCTGGAAGCCGGCGCGATTCATTCCGTGGGATTGTTCTTCGATCTCATCGAACTGCGACAGGCGCAGGCCATTTACTCCGCGACGAATAATCAGACTTCCACCATCCAGGCATTTCATCGTCAGAACGGCACCGAAGCCTATCCTGCGGCGGGCATCACCCCGTGGCCGATCAAGATCGGTGAAAAAGTGACACTCGACCTGGCGGTGCGTGGGCAGCAGTTGAACGTCTGGGTCAATGGCGGATTGGCGATTGCTTACGCACTACCGATGGCCCGTGCCGATGGCAAATTCGGATTGTGGACGCATGCCGGGTCGGCCGAGTTTCTGGAAGTGTTGATCGACCCGTTGCCGGACGATTTTCGTCTGGCAACAGTGGCGACGGAAAGAATTCGCTCGCCGTTCGCCGGTCAAACGTCCGCCGATCTCAAACAGCTGATTACGACAACAGCCGAGCAAATTCCGCTGGCAGAGCAGCAACTCGCCATCGCGCGCGCGGAACAATCCGCACTGTTGGCGCGTGTCGCCGCCGAGCGTGAGAAAGTCGCTCGCCTGATTCAATCGCCCCCCTCTGCTCTGCTGCCGGTGAATCTCCCACCGCTGGCGACCCCCTTGGCATTGTCCGCCGCACAAGCCGAACGGCAGCTGGCGCTGCTTAAAGCCGAACGTGAGGCCCTGCTCCTGGAACGCGACAATGCCACCGTGAACTCGGCGATCTATGCCAGTGAAGAGGGCAAAACGAAAGCCATCGCGGCAAGTCAACAGAAACTGGATGCCGCGCGGAAGACCGTGGAAACCGCGCAAGCCGCGCTCGCCTCCACCTCGGCCGCTTACACCCCGCTGGGGCAAGATTATCCGCAGCAGTCGACGGGCCGGCGGACCGCGCTCGCGGACTGGATCACCGATGCCAGAAATCCCCGCACCGCGCGAGTCGCCGTCAATCACATCTGGCTGCGACACTTCGGCGAGGCGATTGTCCCCTCGGTGGCGAACTTCGGCCTCAACGGTCAGCGGCCCAGCCATCCCGAATTGCTCGACTGGCTGGCCGCCGAATTGACCGACTCCGGATGGGAGATGAAGCATCTGCATCGGCAACTGGTGAGTTCGGCCACTTACCGCCGGGTGACGACGGATGACCCAACGGGAACGAACGTCAGCATCGATCCGCGGAATCGCTTCCTGTGGCGGATGAATTCCCGGCGGATGGAATCCGAAGTTGTCCGCGACAGCGTTCTCGCCCTCAGCGGCCGGTTGGATCACACTTTCGGCGGCGTGGAAATCCCCGAAACACAGGGCGAGCAAACACCACGGCGGAGCCTGTATTTCCGCACGACACCCAACGAAAAGATGGCGTTCCTCGATGTCTTCGATCAGGCGAACCCCAACGAATGTTATCGCCGGGCGGAAAGCGTGATGCCGCAGCAGGCGCTTGCGTTGACGAATAGTTTGTTGTCGTTGACTCAGGCGGCGGCGTTGACGGAAGTGGTGCTGGAAGATCTAAGGTCCGCGAATCAGCCAGCGACCATTACTGCCGTGATTCCCGCGGCATTTGAACACGTGTTATCTCGAGCGCCCAAGCCGCAGGAAGTTGCCGCATGCGAAAAACTGTTAAGTAAACACGCGGCGACCAGCGACGCGATCTTACCGGTCGCGGCGGTGCAAAGCCTGATTCATGTGTTGATGAACCATAACGATTTTGTGACGATCCGTTAATTCGCGACGCTTCGCAGAAGCGTGGTTTTGATTGAGGAAATGATTCCATGTCCCACAACTACCCCTGCGGCCGCGTCCACCGCCGTTCGTTCCTCGCCGATTGCGGACTGGGCATGACGGGCCTGGCGCTCGGTGCGATGCTCAATCGCGATGGCATCGCAAAAGGGAATGACGCCGCGGCCCCCATCGGCCAGGCGCATTTTCCCGCGAAAGCGAAAAGCGTGATCTGGTTCTGCATGCTGGGCGGGACGAGTCATCTCGAAAGTTTCGACCCCAAGCCCGAGATCGACAAATACGCCGGCAAGACGTTCGCCGAGTGTCCGCATAACGAGGCCATTGTCAATTCGCCGTTTTATCGCAAGAACGTCCGCGATTTCGCCGGCGTCCCGCGCGATTTAATGCCCACCATTTATCCAACGCAAATCGGTTTCCAGCAGCGCGGCGATAGTGGTATTCCCGTCAGCGACTGGTGGCCGCATGTCGGCGGGCAGATCGATAATATCTCTGTCGTCCGTTCGATGTGGACGACCGACAACGATCACGCCGCGCAACTGCAATTCCATACCGGCCGGCACATTTTCGACGGCTTTCACCCCTCTATCGGTTCGTGGATTCATTACGGCCTCGGTTCGCTGAACGACAACCTGCCGCAGTTCATCGTCATGGGGGGCGGTCCCGGCGATTGCTGCGGCGGCATCGGCGCGCATGGTGCGAGTTACCTCGGCCCCGAACATGCCGGCGTGCCGCTGACGGTCGATCCGAACAATCCGCTGGCGTTCGGCAAGCGGGCGGTCGCGGCCACGGAATCGCAGCGGCAGGATGAACGCGAATTGCTGCGGGAACTCAACGGATTCGCACAAGCCGAATATCCGCACGACGCGGCCCTCACGGCACGGATCAAATCGTATGAACTGGCATTTCGCATGCAGATGGCGATTCCCGACGTGCTGAACTTGAAAGCGGAAACGCAGGAGACGCAGCAGGCTTATGGCATGAACGATGCCACAACCAGCCGCATGGGCCAGATGTGCCTTGCCTCGCGCCGGCTTGTCGAACAGGGCGTGCGGTTTATCCAGATTTATGATGACGGCTGGGATGCCCACTCGAAGCTGAAAGAAAATCACGGCACGCGGTGCGCCGCTGTCGATAAACCAATCGGCGCGCTTATCGCCGATCTCAAGCAGCGTGGACTGTTGGAAGAAACGCTCGTCGTCTGGGGAACCGAATTCGGTCGCACGCCAGGAGCCGAACGGTCCGACGGCCGCGACCATCACCCGTATGGCTTCTCCATCTGGATGGCGGGCGGCGGAATCAAAGGGGGCATGGTTCACGGCGCGACCGACGAACTCGGCTTCCACGCCGTCGAACATCGGCATTATGTCACCGACCTCCACGCCACGGTACTGCATCAACTCGGACTCGATTCGCACCGCCTGGAAATCCCCGGCCAGAAGCGGCTCGAAATCGACTTCGGCAACCCGATGCGCGAGATTCTCAGTTAGTCAAAGCCCGCCGATGGCATCGGCGGGACGGTTCGTCGGCCGCTGCGAACTCGCAAGCGATCACTTTAGTCGTGATGTTTTTCACCAGTCATTTTTTCCATCATTGAAAATGCCCATTGAACTTGTTGATACCGGCCTTGTCTATCGCAATCCGAAGCCATTTTTGTGCGCGAAGCACACGTGGCATCCTTCGCTGGCGTTGCTGCCCAACGGTGAACTTCTCTGCGGGTTTGATATCGGGCAGGCGGTGGAATCGCTCGATTACCGGACATACACCGCGCGATCCACCGACGGCGGTGCCACCTGGACCGAACCGAGTCGACTGATTCCTGACACTGCCGGCCGGCCGTCGACCCATTCGATCCGGCTCGGGCAATTGAACGACGGCACGCTGATCGGAATCGGCGGGCAGTATTACCGCGACAACCCCGAAGAAGGACTCACGAACCGCGAGAACCTCGGCTTCGTGCCGATGGATGTGATCACGATCACGAGCCGCGACGGGGGACAATCGTGGTCGCCGCCGCGGATCTTGAAGACGCCAATTATCGGCCCGGCGTTCGAGGTCTGCCACAAGGTCATCGAGTTGCGGGACGGCCGCGTGCTGGCCCCCACGGCGACCTGGAAAGGCTGGAACGGCGAAGCCCCCCACGGCATGCAGGCCGGGGCGTTCGTCTCGCATGACCGGGGCGAAACCTGGCCCGAGTGGCTGCCGATTATCAATCAATGGGACCGCGAGATCGTGTCCTGGGAACAGGGCCTGACGCAACTCGCCGATGGTCGGCTACTGTGCATTGTCTGGAGTTTTGATTCGCGCGCCGGCAAAAGCCTGCCGAACAAATATGCGATTTCGTCCGATGGAAAGACATTCTCGCCGCCGCTCGAGAACGGCATGCAGGGTGAGACTGCGAAGATCATCACCTTGAAAGATGGTTCCGTGATGTGCCTGTATCGCCGGCTCGATCAACCGGGATTGTGGGCGAGTCAGGTCCGCATCGAAGGCGATGACTGGCGGCAAATCGCGGAGACCTGCGCCTGGCAAGGCCCGAAATCGGGCCTGCTCGGCGAATGGAAATCGGCCAGCGACGAACTCAGCGCGCTGAAATTCGGTTTCCCCAGTCTCGTGCAACTCCCCGATGGCGATGTCTTCGCGGTCTTCTGGTGCCACGAGAATTCCGTGAACAACATCCGCTGGGTGCGACTGCGAGTCCTCAAGTAGGGTTTGCCGAGGTTTTTGGAGGCGAACCGTTTTGACGTGGGAATCACGAAGATGGTTCGCCTCCCCAAGCCTCGGCAAACCCTACAAAAATCCATTCATTCCGTGAACTGAAACGAATACACATCCGCGTCGTAGAGCTGAAACTTCAGCCGCACTGGTTGGCCGGCGAGCGAGGCGACATCGGTCTTGCCGCTCCAGGTGATCTCGCGATCCAGGCTGTCGCCGAAGGTTTCATCGCAATCTGCGGCCGTAAACCCCGGTAGCGGTTTGCCGTCGGTGTCGGTGAGCTCGACACGCAAGCTCCCTGCCGCCGAGGTGGCGAAGTTGAGCGACAACTTTTTGCCGGTGAAAGTGATCGGTTTCGTCAGCAATGTGCCGCCGGAGAGCGGGCCTTTGGCGGCGACGAACCCATCGATCCGCATTGTGTATCGCCGGACTTTGTGCGAGATCAGCCAATAGTTCTCCGGCACATAGAGTGAAAATTCCTTGGCCGCACCGGGTAACTTGCTCTCCGTTTCAATCAGGCCATGCGCGGCGTAGCAGTCGCCGTAAACCCACGATCCGGGCCGCTCGGGGCCGATGCGCAAAAATGCTTCGGGCCAGCGGTGGAAGTTGAAGCCGTCGCGGCTCGACATGAAGACGGCGTCGGAAATCGCGGTGCCAATCCGTTGCCCGGCTTTCGCGCGGGTTTCCCGATTGGCAAGATCCGGCAGCGCCCGCATCGACGGTGACCAGCTCCGTTCGACATACCGCGCGGGGTAACCAATGAAGAGGTGCGGCGCGCGGGGATAGCGGCCGATGCAGTTCGTGTAATACTCTTCGCCCTTCACCACCGGCGTCACATTCAGAATTTCGGGCACGGTCCATTCGCGAAAATCGGGCGAGAATGCCAGCCGAATATCGCGCAGATTATCATGAAAATCGCGGATGTACGCCCGATACTGGCCAGTCTCTGTGTCCCAGAAAATCGTGTTCTGCGAATCGAAGAAGCCTTTCTTGATGATCGGTTCATCGCCGAGCCGTTGCCAGTGAATCCCATCCGGCGATTGCCAGGCGATCAAGCCTTCTTTCGCATAGCCCACGGCTTTGTATTTGGATTCCGGCGGGCAAGCGGGATTGTCGTCGCGGAACGGTGTGAAGTTGTCGGCAAAGCCGGAGAAGCAGATGTTATTCTCTTTGGAGCCATCCGCTTCCACCAGGCCGAGATTTGGCTTCGTCCAATGCAGGCCGTCCTCGCTCTCGGCATAGCAGAGATGATACGGATGATTCGGCTTCGGGTCTTTCGGATCGAACTGCCAGTGCGCCCCCTGATACCACATCCGGTATTTGCCGCCATCGGGAATGATGCGGAAGTAGATGCAGGTATTCCCTTCCCACGGCTGATCGCAGTTGAAGACGATTTCTTGCGGCTGCGGGTGCTGCAATTCGAGCCGAACATCGGTCATCGATTCGATGAGAGCGTCATCGACGAACAGTTCACGTCGCGAGCCGATGTCGATGGGCTTCTGGTCCTGGGCGGTGACGGCACTGGGCAACAACGAGATTGCCGTGAGGATGAGAATAAAAACTGAGCGAAACATAGTGATGATCCCGGAAAAGGTGACTTCGGATAATGTAGAGCACTTGCTCCGCAAGTGCCTGCTTTTTTTTCTGCACTTGCGGAGCAAGTGCTCTACATTCAAGATTCAAAAATCTATGGCCAGTCGATGCGAAGGGTATCCACGGCGACATATCCCTGGGCGATGCTCGATGGCCACACGGGGTAATCTTTGCCGGCGCGAAGCTGATGCGGGTCGCCGGTGATTGGGCCCATCGGCTTGGGCATCACGGGGAACAGCAGTAGATACAGATTCACGTTCACGTCTGACAGAATGCGGTTCAGCGGCGTGCGGCCGTAGAAGTCGAGCCGATCGTGCCGCGCTCCCAGGCAGGTCCATTTCGATTCGTCCGGGACGAGTGTGACGGCTTGCTCGGAGTATTCCGGCGTTACGGCGAATGTTTCGCCAGTGTAAATCCAGCCGGTCACCATGCCGTCCTGCGCGCCCTGAATGAGAACGCAAATCTTCGTGCCGGCAGCTTCCAGTTCCCCTTTGAGGCGCAAGGAAATTTTGGCATTTGTCAGATCGCGGGAATAGCCCCCCTTCACGAAACGGTTCTCACCACCGGCTTCTTTCAGGGTTTCCCCGAATGGGCCTTTGGTGTTCAGGCACATGAGGAGCTGCAAATAACCGGCCCCCGGCGGCGCATGGTTGTAGTCGACCCACCACGGCCCGTAGGACCAAAGCGCGCCATCACGCGTCGGGAGTGCGGCTGGGGGCTGAATGTTGTCGACCACACGAACCCAGCCGCCAGGCCCCTGATCGAACGATTCGACATAACTTTTCGCGGTCATACTACGATTCTCTGAAGGACACCTTGATGCATCGTTCTGGCAGAATAGCGTCTTTTAACAAAAAAATCCCGCGTGATTGAATCTCGCAAAATGTCTCGCTAGTCTGACGTAGAGATTGCCAGATTGTTTTTACGGATGAAGCAGCATGCGCGTCGTGGAACGAGGACTGGTGTACGATGCTTCCGCAAGGCCGGCCTCGGAACGGATCGCGTTTTTCAGCAGCCTGTTCCGCTTACAAAACGGCGAATGGTTGTCGGGCTACACAGTCGGATACAAAAAACACGATCCGAATGGCTCAATCCGCTGGTCCCGCAGCCGTGATGGCGGGCAAACGTGGTCCCAGGTTGAGTTCCGTCCCGAGACTTCAATCAATGGCGTCCACGGCTCACTGGCGGGGACGGAGTTCGTTGAAGTCGCGCCCGGAAAACTGCTGCTGTTTTGCACCTGGTTCGACCGGACTGATCCCGACAAGCCGCTGTTCGATCCGGTGACCGAAGGCATTTTGCATTCCAAACTGCTTGTCGCGGAATCGAACGATCACGGCAAAACCTTCGGCCCGTTCCGCGAGATTCCCACACCGGGGCTGACGGGGACCGCGCTTTGCGGTCCGCCAATCCACTGGCCGGATGGTTCCATCGGGTTGACGTTCGAGAGCTTCAAGCATTACGACGATCCCAAGCCGGCCTGGCATGCGGCATGGCTATATATCTCGCGCGACGGCGGGCGAACATTCCCGGAAAAGTTCCTCGTCGGTGAAGATCCGAAACACGAGATCTTCTATTGGGATCAGCGATTGATTGCGTCCAAAACTCCCGGCGAATTTATCGGGCTGTTCTGGACACATAACAAAGCCGCGCAGAAAGATTTAAACGTCCATTTTCTGCACGCCGCTCTGACCGATGGCGACCGGGCCAAGTCCATCCCCAGCGACACGC
>Ga0105047_10008548_pt1 | contig 17019 bp, 14 predicted proteins | sample MAT04_FD_78384 | JGI IMG/M metagenome (GOLD analysis project Ga0105047, IMG submission 78384) | Freshwater microbial communities from Lake Fryxell liftoff mats and glacier meltwater in Antarctica - MAT-04 (megahit assembly) | ecosystem: Environmental > Aquatic > Freshwater > Ice > Liftoff...
AATCGATCAAAAGCCAGAAAAACCCAGGGAAACCAGGCCAGCAGCAGCGTATCATTGAGCGCGGCGCGCACATAGATATCGACCAAATGATAGGGGATAAAGACGTAGAGCAAGCCCGCCACCACGGCACACAGGCGCGCCGGGTCCAACCGTTCGCGCGTTGGCACCGCAAGCAGGGACGCGGATTCGGCATCCTGTAGCCAGTGCAAGACCAAGCGATAGACCCCCCATGCACTTGCCAGAAAACCAACCACCCACGTCAGCTTGGCCGCCAGGGTAAAGCCGGCACCGAGCAGAACAAACAGCTCTCCCAGATAAAATCCCAGCGGGGCCTGGATCATAAAGGTGGGATAGCCATAGCCCTGAATGTGATGCATGGCCCAGCGCGGCCAGAGCGCGCCATCCTGCACTGACGCGTCAAACATCATCAAATAGAAGACGCTATGCCGGCCATCATGGGCGGTATAAAAGTAGCCAGGGGCCGCCAAGGGGGTCAATGCCAGCAAACTCAAGCCGAGAAGCAGCATGAGATACCAGTCAACCTTGGCGGCTTTGGCAGTAAGCCAAGCAACAATGTTTGTCAGCATAGGCAAGCGATGATTATCAATTCGGGTTAGCCGGCATCGGTTGGTAACAGCGGCGAGGTAATGCCCCAACGGTCGCCAAAGACAAATTCCGTCAACGGGCGACGGCTACGCTCGGTTAGTTCGCTCTCTTTATGCCGTTCCGCCAACGTATCAGGATCACCCAGGTAGCCCAGAGCAAACATGGTCACAGCTTCGTGGTCAGCCGGAATAGAAAATTGCTCGCGCGCTTTATCGGCAGAAAAGCCGCCCATAAAGTGAACATAGAGATCCAGCGCAATCGCCTGAATGGCCAAGCTTTTCAGCGCCATGCCCAGATCGTGAAAGGCGTGCCGATTGAGTACCTCTGGCCGGCGGAAAAGATTGGCCACGCCAATGCCCAATACAGGGGCGTGCGCAGCCCAGGGCGCATTGCCCTCACCCAGGCAACTGACCAAGCGCGCAAAAATTTCTGGTTCTTCTGCTTTGCGTCCCACAATAAAAGACCAGGGTTGCAGATTACCCCCAGAAGCCGACCAGCGGGCCGCTTCAAAAACACTTTGTAGTTTGGCGTTTTCCACGGATTTGGGATCAAACGCGCGCGGACTCCAGCGGCTGCTCAGCAATTCGTGGATCGGATAATCGGTCAGTGCCTGCTTGTTAATCAGGGCGGCTTGGCGTAAATCGGTTGACATGTGTACTCCAACTTCTGTTTAGGATCTTGATTTTAGTTTACTGGGCCGCGATCATTCACGACGGCGGCGTGGTTCTAGCAGATCATGCTTCAGCACTTGCAACATGGCCGCTGGTGCAACTTGCCCGATGGTGGTGACAACTGGCGCTAAACCAGTCCGATCCCACCAGCAAACGGGTGGTGGCGGCCAAAGCTCCATGGGCCAATCGCCGCTGACCACTTGCAAGGCTGGCCAGTGGGCCAATTCTAATGGCCGCGTCCCCGGTTTGACAAAGCGCAATTGCACGCCCTGTTCTGCTTGCACGGCCCAGACATGCAGCCACCAATGTGGGGTGCAATAGAGGCCGTGCAACATAGGCAAATCTTGGTATTCCATCCAAACCTGGATCATTTGCGCAAAGGTGGCTTCTAGATTGACAATGCGTCCCGGGGCCGTTACCCACTGATTCAGTTGGCTAATCCCCGGCATTTGCTGACAAAGCCGCCAATAGTAGTCACTCAACGCTACCCCTAGTGCAGCTGGCTGAGCAGCCCCTGGGGCAGGGAGAATATTATCCAGCACTGTGAATTGCAACGGGCCATTGATCTGGCGCAAATTGGCTTCAACGGGCGCGGCACACCAGCGGTTCCCAGCATAGAAGACCGCCGGGCGTTGGCCGGGGGGAATGCGCTCTAGTGTCTGTGCGACAATTCGGCCCAGTTGCAACAGCCATTGTTGAGCCTCGGGTGCCGGTGTATCATAGCCACCCACCAACACCAAGGTCTCGGGATGGGTTTCCAGCAGTTGGGTCGCTAACTGTGTGCTGGTCAGATCAGCGGTTAAGGTAGTCACACCCACCAGTTGCAACGGCGCACTCGCCAACGCACGCCGCGCTGCGGCCACGCTGCCGCCTTCGGTAAGCCCAACCAACCAGATGCGCATTCGTTGACGTGGTGACATGCCAATCGCCACCTGTTCAATCGGTGGATACGCAATGGCATTTGCGCTGCTGAGCAGTGGTCCATCTGCTACTTCATTCCACAAGGGACGGCCCAGTTGGTCGCCCAATCGCTGACAGAGTGCCGCGCATTGGTGGGATGGCGGAATGCCGGCCTCGCGCGGCAGAACATCCCAGGCCGCCAGGCGGTAATAGCCACTAATATTTTCTAACAGGCAGAGCGATATCTTTTCCAAGGCAATGCCAAAGGTCAGCAAGGTATCTGTAGCGTTGCCCAGCGTCCCTGTCAGTGTCCCCGCCAGAGGACGTACAATGGTCATTTCGTTCAAGCTCACCCTCCTCCCAATAGTTGCCAAATGCGTTCCGCACTCTGCCAAAGCAAGCTTTGCTGAAACGTGAGCAACAGAAATTGAAGGCGACCGATCAACAAACTCAAGTGGGCGGCCAGCAAGCGAGCAAAGATCACACCGGCAGCAAACCAGAGTGCCCGCTTGCCAAGGCCACTCCACAGCGCAAGCAATCCTTGCACCCAGCGCGGTTGTTGGGCGGCGAGTTGCGCGGTTGGCGCAGTCCAGTGTAGCAAGGTAGCAGTTGTGAGCAACAGCACGAGCACGCTGATCAATGATTCATCGAGCGCCGTAGACCAGACAAAGCCACTGCGTGCCGTATACCAAAATTGCGGCCACAAAGAGCCCTGCAACAAGCCCAGCAGGACAGCCGAAACACTAACGCCCAGCATCAAGGCCACAGGAATCATGCCGGCCAGACGCAGCGTACGTCGCCAGGCCGCAACCGGTTGGTTTGTCGGAAGACGCAGCCACATACGCTCGATGGCAGCCAGCCATAGCAGCACACCCAGCAAGAGCGCCAACCAGCGCGTCCCATCCTGCAAAGGTGCTTGCCACAGCGGCAGCAACAGGCGCGGATTCAGCACATGTTGCCACAGCAGCACTCCCAGATAGCCTAGGCTAACCCCCACCAGAAGGTACTGGGCAACTTTCGCCACAGCATGATTGCCAGCGAGCACGCTGAAGAGCATCAGGGAAAAAACAAAGCCGATCCAGAGTGCCCAATTCTGGCTGAGCAAGGTAAGGCTGACGCTATCCACGACGGCCTCCGCGGCCCAAAGCAGCCAAGTTGCCCAACACCAGCACCAGGAGCAGGCCAAAATGACCCCAATTTTGCAGAACGACTTGACGACCCAACAACGCGGTTTCGCTCACGGCGAGCGGTACAGAGCGTAGCTGTTGATAGGCAATCGCACCATCAAAGCCACTGACTAATCCACTCAACTGGCTACTGGCGAAATAGGGGCGTAATACGGGATCAGCACCGGCGCTGGTAAATGCCAACACGGGCGAATATTGCACAGGTTGCCCTTGTTCCAGCCACTGTTGCACCCCTTCGGCCTGGGCAGCTACGACAATGGTCAGCGCCGGGCGTGTTGTCGCGGCGCTGGACAAGGGTTGGGTAACCCCATCCGCGGGCGCAAGATCTGGCACATGACGCAGCAACGCCACCGCCGGATCCTGGGCAACGAGCGAAAGCAAAGCTGCGCCCCCTGGCAGGTAGCCAGCAGCCAGATAGGGTTCGCGACCAGGAATAAGCCGAAAAGTGCTGGTTGTTTGCAGACCGGTCATGGCCCGATCAAAGAGCCGTTGTGCCACGGCCAATCCACCCGGCAATTGACTGATGATGACCGGCTGAGTCTGGCGCTCTAGGAGATGCGAGGCGAGCGGCAAGGCAACCAGGTCCAACTCGGCAGCGGTTGCCGGATCATACGCCCACACTAGCAACACGGCAGCATCGGCAGGCAGTGCATTAATGGCCGTGTAGGCTTCGGCCACGCCGGGCCACTGTTGGGGTGTGCCAATCGGTGTCTTGACATCCAACAGGATCGGGATACCAATCAACAGGCTGAACAGCAGCAGCACCCAGGGCAAATGCAGGCGGACAGCACTTTGCCCATAGGATGCCAATGGCATATCCAATAGCACGGGATCTTGGGTGAGCAACGTGCGTATGCGGCGCAGTTGTTCAGCCGGCAAGGCGACTGGCTCTGCCGCGAGCGACAGCATTGTTTGGGTTTCTGCACGCTCGGTCAGTTCACTGGCGATTCGCAAGGGATCGAGCAGCCCTTGTACGCCCGTAATGAGACGCCGCGAAGTTGGCGCGGCGGATGGCCCCGGTGCTGGCGGCTCATCCTCTTCATCGAGCCATTCGTCTGCGAGAGCATCGGGCGGCGGGGGCGGCGGGGCGCGCCGACCACGGGCCGCAAATTCGGCACTGTTCCACAAATTGATCGATGGATCATAAACGGATTCAGTTTCGTCCGTCGCTTCCGCTGCCTCCGCTGGCTCCTGGTCAGCCGTCGGCGCGGCTTCAGACTCTGCCGCGGGATCAGGCCCGAAATCGGCCGATGGGGCAACAGGCGGCGCGATCTGTTCTTCGGGTTCATCGCCACGTAGATCGGTGCCACAACGGTTACAGAAATTGGAACCGGCGCGATTGGTGGTGCCACAGTGGGAACAACGAATCACATTCATGAGCGGCTCCGGCCCAACAGAAAGCGCATACCAACGATCAAAAGTGCCAACGTGCTGCCCAAGATAGCCCCGCGCACAATTGCCATGACCGGCACTTGCAACAACCAACCGACCCATTCGCCATAGACAGCTGGCAAAAGGGTATAGCTGGCAGGCATTTGGGCAATCAGGACAATCAGCGCACCGGCCAACATCCACCGGCCAGCCGGATAGCTCAGGCGCAAATATTGATACGCCGCCGCCGCCATAAAAAAGAAGATCAGCGCATAGAGGGTTGCTTGGCCGGGTGCAATCAGCGCATCAAAGATCCATTCGACGGTGGGGCTGGTCACGCCAGAAGGTTGCAATAAACCCGCTACAAACACGGCCAGACAAGCCGTTACCAGCACCAAGCTATAGGTCCAATCAGGCTGCCCCTGTTGAATCCGCCGTAGATGAACAACCAACACATGCGCAATGCCAAACAGCAGGGCAAAGCTGGCGAGCAACAGCAACCATTGGTAGAGCGTGACCACCGTTCCATGCAACAGTGTCGCAACACCCGAGCGGTCGAGCGCGATCAAAATAAAACAAAAAATGATCAGAAATAGAATTAAATAATTTGAGCCAAACCGTTGAGACGAAATCATTGAATCGATCGTTTATATAAAAAGCGCAACAATGAGTAGCCCAACGACGACCAAGAGGGTGAGCCACTGCAACCAGCCATCACGCTCTGCCACCCCAGCGTCAGCACTGGCGGCCTGGGCAACCAAGACGAAAGGCAACGAGGACCACAGCGCTGCGATCCCCGGCTGCGTTTCTGGCATGAGCAATGAATGCATTGCCAGCGGCAGGCCAGTCGCAATGTGCTGTCGCGCATGGGTAGAAACACTGGATAAGGTAGCCAGACTTGCCTGATAGGTAGCCGGGTCGGCCCCTGCATAAAACGGCATAATCGCTGGTACGAGGGTTGTAGTACTCGCCGCAGGGGTCAGCAACATAGCCGACCATGCCACGCCATCCCCCCCCACCAGCAGTAAGGGTGATGTCACATCAACACGTTCAGCGGCCAAGCGTTCCAGCGCGATCAAAGCACCGAGGCTATGTAACACACTGGTATTGACACCTACTTCGAGCAGCAAAGCTTCCCCAGCTTCCAAACTCTCGTCGATCTGAGATTGCCAGTGGGTGCGGATCGCAGCAGCATCCTTGCGGTAGCTCATACAGTTTCCTTGCGCCTTTCTGCCACAACCCCCAAAACCGCAGCGACCGGCATCAGCAGTAACCAGAATTGCTGGAGGATCCAGGGCAAAGCGCAGTAGCCAGTCGTCAGTAACAATAGCGGCGCAAGTTGCTCGCGCTGTTGCAGTTGATCAATAGCAGTCGCTACACCATCACCGGGCGCAACGTGTGGCTGGTGTTGATCGGCAATCCATAATTCAGGGGGCACAGCGCTGTGTAGTTCGGTGGGCGATGTAGACATAGACGGCATAGCCAATCAGCAGACGAACAGATGCAAGACAGACGGCAAATGATAAGACAACAAGCGAAGCATATTCTACCACAAATCAGATTATGGTATACTAATCGCGGTCGAGCAATTATTGGCTGCTACCAATCAATGAAGTTTACATGAAAATTTACAGCGTTGCGCAGCCGGTGGTACATGCGTAACATCTACGAAAATCTACATATCCTTACTGCATAAACTCCTTATCTGTTGCCAAATAGCCAGCGAATCTAGCGTGTAAATCGCTGTGCCATAGAAGGATTTGTGCGAAGAGAACAGCTACAGCATTGAAGAATAGGTACATGCATTCTATGCGTCGTTTCATACGGTTTCAACCACTTGTTTTCCTCTCACTTCTGGTCGCGGCAAGTTTGCTTGGGTGTACCACCGCCGGGCCATTGCCCACGGCAACACCAACCAAGACACCATTAGCCGCGGCGGTGGCCCCCACCGCAACGCCCACCGCGACCACTGCCCCCCCGACGGAAACGCCAACGCCTGTTAGTGCCACCGAAACCCCGACACCACAGCCCGGCGATGTTGCACCATTCACGGGCTTGGTGGCCGAAAATCCCGAAAATTTGACCCAGCGCCCGCTCCTGATCTGCATCAACAATGACCTTGTCGGACGCAGTGCGCATTATGGCTTGAGCCAAGCCGATTTGGTTTATGAATACATTGTCGATGGCTTTAGCATGACGCGGCTCACGGCCCTCTACCAGAGCCGCAATGCCGAGCGCGTGGGTCCAGTTCGTTCGGCGCGCTATCCCAACATTTGGATGACCTATATGTATGACGGTGCGCTGGCATGTTCAGGCGGCAGCGACCCGATTCGCTATCTGCTCAAAAATGAAGTCGGCTTTCCCTATTTAGATGCCGACTTGGATGACCCGTCCAACAATCGCTATTTCTTCAGCCTGGGCAGCGATTATCGCACGCGCATGCAAGCACGCACCGACGGCGTGCGCGAATGGTTGACGAACAATGGCCTGGACAAAGCGTGGAGCCGGCCTGGCTTTGAATTCGACCCAGCGCCGCCAGCCAACAATGCGGGGGAAGCGACTGTCCTCAATATTACCTACCCTGGCGGCAACAGTGTCGAATGGCGCTATGATGCGAGCCTGGGTGGGTATCTGCGCTGGCAAGGCGGGCAACAGCAAAGTGACCCGGCCACAGGCCAACCCATTGTGGCCGAGAATATTGTTGTGATTGTAGCAGTGCACCAATTGACAGATATTGTTGAAGATAGTTTGGGAACCAAAGGCGTTGATATTACACTATATGGTTTTGGTGATTTTCGCATGTTCCGCGACGGGCGGATCTATGAGGGCACCTGGCGCGCCGATCCAGAAACACCGCCACGCTGGTTCGGTCCAGATGAAGCCATTGTCAAAATGAAACCAGGCCCAAGCTGGATTCAAGTCATTCAACAATTGACCGATATAAGTTACTAACCGAGTTTCCCATCAAACGGCGTGCTGCTTAACCCAAGCCAACACAGCGCGCCCCAGATGCATTTTCCATACCATACCGTACTATTTTGTTTCGTCATCATTGTTGCATGATCATTGTTTCCTCATACAACATCGTCATAATGATAATGTCACAAAATAGTACGGTCTTATTGCGCCTCTTATTCTTTTAAGCTCCCGAGCAACCCTAGGAGGAAAAGATGAAGTTTCCAGCAGTCTATCACCTGCATACAACTCTACAACGTCAGCCACGCAGACGCTATGCCGTCATTGTAGGATGCATGCTACTATTCGCAGGATCTATGCTTGCGCTCTCCTGGGCTGCGACCCCGGCCATGACTGTCCAAGCGCAAGCAGCGACACCAGCAACAGAAGCAGCAACCGTCCAAGAGACAGTGACAGTAACAGCGACGGTAACGGTGACGCCAACCACACAACCGGAAGGCTACACCTATACTGTGCAACGGGGCGACAACTGGTTTTCCGTGGCGGCGCGCACAGGGATCAGCATTAGCGAATTGAAAAAAGCCAATCCCCAAGCCGTGCGCGGCAGTGGCTGGCTGATCACGGGCGAAAAGCTGTCGATTCCTGGCACGCAACCCGCAGCACCCGCAACAACGACCTATACAGTACAACCCGGCGAATCTTGGAGTGTCATTGCCAAGAAATTTGGCATCTCGATTCAACTGCTCAAGGCCGTCAATCCCCAGTCGATTCGCTATGATGATGTGCTTCGACGCAACGAGACACTGACAATTCCGTTGCCGGCGGATGCCGTTACGCCAGCAAGCACGCCACTCGCCAGTACAACAGCCACCGTTACTGCCACGGTTACTGCCACCGTTACTGCCACCGTTGCCGTCACTGCGACTGTCGCGATAACAGCGACGGCTGGCGTAACCGACAGCGTAACCACCACCGGCACGGCAACCGTCACCGAAACAGTCACCGAAACAGTCACAGTCACGCCGACAACTGCGCCCACCGAAGTCCCAACGGCCACCGAAACCGCCACCGTTGCACCGACGGCAACAGAGACGGCGACAGGGACAGCAACACCCGAGCCAACGGCGACAGAAACCAGCACCGCCGCCCCCATCGAAACTGCGACAGCGGTGCCCGCAGAAGAGGCCGTCGCGCCTAGTGCTCCCTGTCCCAGCGCGTTTAGCGACTACCCAACCGCAGTGCTTACGCAACTGAATGAGCAAGGCGGGATCGAGCCACTGCAAGGCTTTTTGACGGGCTGTAACGCCGCCCCCGCCACGCCACTCGTAGCCCAGGATCTCACGGGGGATGGCAATGACGATCTAGTTTTGCTCTATCAAAATCCCGATGAAGCACTGGTCCAACCGGCTATGGATTTGCTGATTTTAAATGGCAGCGCCGAGGGATTCACGATTGGCTATCAGGCGCGCGCCGAGAGCGAGGTAACGCTGCTCAGCGAAATTGATGTCAATAGCGACGGTCAGAATGATGTGGCATGGGTCGAGACGACCTGTGGCACCGACACTTGCTTTGACACGGTCCAGATCTACAGTTGGAATAATTCGCTTTGGCAGAATTGGACAGCGACCAAGATCACCATGGCCAATGCCGAAACGCTGCTGGAAGACCAAAACGAAGCAGGCCAAGGCTTAGACCTTGTCCTGACTGGCGGCGAATATGGTGATGCAGCCGCCGGGCCCCAACGCAGCCGCACAGAAATTTGGGGCAGCGTGGATGGGGCACCCTATAGTCTGCTAGAAACAAGCTACGCGCCAAGTGATTGCCTCTATCATACGGTACTTGATGCCAACAACGCCTTTTTGGCGGGAACCACTGACAATTTTGACCAGGCAGAGGCGCTATACACCAAGGCAGCAACGGACAGTAATTTAGTCGCTTGCGGACAGCGCGAAAACGAGCTGAGCGAGCTCCAAAGTTTCAGTCTTTATCGCCTCGCCCTCATTGCTGCCTACCGCGGTCAGGCAGATGTCGCCGCCGATCTGGTCAGTAGCATTGCCGGCACGTATCCCGAAAGCGTCTATGGCGCAGTGGGAACAAGCTGGCTAGAGGCCTACACACAAAGCAATGCAATCGACGCCGCTTGTGCAGCCGTCACAACCTATGCCGAAGCCAACCCCGCAGCCAGCGAAATTCTAGCCGATTATGGCTATGCTAATCCAGGGTTCAGCGCCGCCGAAATTTGTCCAGTGCTCGAGGTAGCCGTGCCTACGCCCGCGGCCAGCACAAGTGGCGCAGCAACAGAAAGTTCCACTGCAGCGGTGACCGCAACCATTACGGCTAGCACAGAAATTACGGATACTACAGAAATTACGGGTACGGCAACCACCACGGAAACAACCGGCGAGACAGCCGTTACACCGGCTGACCTAGGGCTGACCGCCTGCCCTGATGATCTGATGGGCTATGTTGATACGTTGCCCACCATTCTGGCCGACACAGCACAGGATGAGACACGTGTCGAAACTTGGCTGCGCGCGTGTAATGCCTTGGACGAGGAACGCGGGGCGTTTCGACTGGCCGATCTCAATCAGGATGGCGCACAAGATGCGATCTTCTTGCCAACAATTGTCAGCGATCGCGGGTTTGGTCCCAGTGGTGGTCAGGGTGCTGTGTTAATTTATCACGGGGCAGCCAATGGCAGCTATACGCTGGTAGAAAATCCCGAAATTTATGGGCTGCCCACGCTGCTAACGGTTGAGGATCTCAACGCCGACAACAAGCTTGATATCGCCTGGAGTGTAGAAGGTTGCTCTGCTTCTTGCGTCAGCGAAGTCCAGATTGTCACCTGGGACGGCACGGCCTATCTGCCAATCATTGAGCCGGGGGCAACCATTGCCGAAGGCAGCGCAGCCTTTACGCCGATCAACGCCGAAGATCCTGGTCAAGGCAAACAGTTGGTCCTAGAGGGGGGCGTTAGCAACACCACCGAAGGTGGCCTGGCCGTGCCCCACACCGAGATCTGGCAGAGCATTGAACAACAACCGTTCCAACGCATTCGCTGGACCTATGATCGCACTGTCGAGGGGGCTAACTGCCTGGGCTTGCGGCTGGTTGAAGCCGATGTTGCCTTGCAAGCGTCCCATGTGCTTGGCTATGAACCGGTCATCGATCTCTACACAAAAAGCATTGATCCCAGCCTACAAGCGTGTAGCCTCTTTGGCATGGCCGCCGCAGAAGAGTTGCCCTTGCTGCAAGGGTTGGCCAGTTTTCGGCTGGTACAAGCACATGCAATGAACGGCGACTTTGTGGCGGCAGGCGATGTGCTCACCAGTTTAAGCCAAGGTCAGCCGGAGAGTAATTATACAAAAATTGCCCAACAATGGCTGGCCATCTATGAAACGAGTGGTGATGCCACCGCCGCCTGTGAGGAGATTCAACCAATCTTGACCGACAATGACGAGCTATGGCAGATCACCGATCACTACGGCTTTAACCATCCGGCATTGGCTGCCGAGCAGATCTGCTTTATTCCCTGAACTCGCCACTGGTAATCACTGGGGTGCCGGCTTGCATGGCTTCAATGACCATCAGGCCAAAGCCTTCATAGAAGCTAGGAAAGAGATAGGCCGTGGCCAGCGCATAGAAGGCCGATTTCTCCCCTTCCTCAATCCAGCCGCAGAATTGCACCTGTGATGTCAGGTTCAATTCTGCGGCGATTTTTTGGGGATCGGGTGTGAACGGTGTATCTTGGGCAGGCAACCGACCGGCAATCACCATACGCACAGCCCGATCGCCCCCACGATCCAAGTAACGGCGATAGGCTTGCAAAGTCGTGCGCACATTCTTGCGCACATCAAAGCCACCCAGATAGAGAAAGAAGCGCGGCGGTAACCCATATTTCTGGCGCACCGCGGCCAACAGGGCTGCGTCGGGTCTATCGGCCTCTGGTTGGGCACCGTTGTAGACAACATGAACGCGCCCGCCAGGGATTTGCAATTGCGCCACAATATCGCGCGCCGCAGCATGGCTCACAGTGATCACCCCGGCCGCGCGTTGGGCCGTATAGCTGACCAAACGGGTATAGAGGCGTTGCAGTCGCCCCCCACGATAGGCTGGCAGCAGATGGTGAATGAGGTCGTGTACGGTCACGACGGTCGGGCAGGGCTGCCAAAGCGGTGCCGCCCAATAGGGTACCCACAGCAGATCGGCACGCAAACGGCGGGCGGCCATGGGTATTGTCACCTGCTCCCACCACAGCTTACGTAGATTGGAGGGCAGCGATGGCAGCGGACGATAGGCCAACGTTATGTCGGGCCACAGCTCAGCCTGGGGTGTCCTCTGGGTTGCGGGACACAGTAGCGTAAAGCGGATCGGTCCCGCGTGCTGTGCCAACTGTGCCATCAGCTGGTGTACATATTGGCCACTGCCAGTGGTTAGCTGATTCAAAAACCAACCGTTGATCAAAACATGCATGAGACAGCTTTGTTTGGGTGCAGATAACTTGCGCACCCGCCTATCTGGCTAATGTGTGCGCAAGTCGGGTTAGAGTACAAAAACGATCAAGCGCGCTGGCGCATCCAGGCGACGACATTGCTCAATCCGTGAAACAGATCAACCTGGGCTTCCCAACCGAGGACCGCTTTGGCTTTGCTGCTATCCAGATAGGTTGCCACCACTTCGCCCACAGGGCGCGGCATATAATCAGCTTCCAGCTGATAGTCGGTAACATCGCTCAATACCTCATGGACCATATTGATATCGGTGGGAACACCCGTACCCACATTGAAAATACCGGTCGCATCACTTTCCAAAGCAAGTCGATTGGCGCGCGCAATATCGCCGACATAGGCAAAATCGCGAGTTTGTTTGCCGTCGCCAGCAATGCGGGTGGGCTTGCCTTCGAGCATTGAGCCAGCAAAAATCGCAATCACCCCTGCTTCGCCTTTGCTATCCTGGCGCGGGCCGTACACATTGGGATAGCGCAAGACTACGTACTTTAATCCATAATTGGCATTATAGAGATCCAGATGAAATTCCATGCTCAACTTGTTCGCGCCGTAGTTGTCTTTGGGCTGCGGCCAGGTTTTCTCGGTAAAGGGCAGTTTGCTGCCATCTTCGCTGTAACCTTCGCCATAGACGGCACCGCCTGTGCTGGCAAAGACGATCTTGCGGCAATGGTTTTTGCGCGCCTGCTCTAGGATGACGAGCGTGCCAATCACATTCGTATTGGCATAGGCCAGCGGATCGGCCATGCTTTCGCGCACATTGGCGCGCGCCGCTTGATGGGAAATAGCTTCGATCTTTTCTTCGGCAAAAATGCGGGCAATAGCGACGGGATCGCAGATGTCTGCTTCATAGAAAGTGGCGCCCGCAGGCACATTATGGCGATGGCCGGTGAGTAGATTGTCAACAATCACCACACGATGCCCCGCGGCCAACAACTCATCGGCAATATGGCTACCGATAAACCCAGCGCCACCGGTTACAAGTACGTTCATAAAAGTCTCCCAGAAAATGTTAAGTCCATTTAATTTTTTAATTGCCTGCCTACAGCGCAAACTTAGCCTATTATACTTTCTTCTGGCTTAAAATAACATTTCGTAATCTTTGCAGATTTAAGTTGCGGTTTACTCATTTTTATAAAACAATTATTGCACAAGCAACGATTGCCGGCCACGTTTTTCCCAGGTACAATGCTTGCATTGAGCCGACAGAAATTTCATTTTGGAGCCCTACCAAGTGGCAGAAAGAGAAGCACTATGCTAATTCATAACGCAACGGTTGTCACGTTTGATGGGCAAAATCAAGTGCTCGCACAAGGCGCAGTCCACATTGCTGGTGACACAATCGATGATGTCGGCAATAGCCAGACCTTGTTGAGCCAATATCCCGATGAGCCACAATGGGATGCACAGGGCATGTTGCTCATGCCCGGCCAGATTTGCGCGCATACCCACTTTTATGGCGCCTTTGCACGGGGTATGTATATTCCTGGCACGCCAGCCAAAGATTTTCCCGAGATCTTGGAACGTTTATGGTGGCGGCTTGACAAAGCACTAGGCGCAGCAGGCGTGCAAAGTTCGGCAGAAGTTTGTTTGGTAGATGCGATCCGCAACGGCACCACTACCCTGATCGATCACCATGCCAGCCAACGCGCGATTGATGGCAGCCTCGACATCATTGCCGACGCCGTAGCGACCAGTGGACTACGCGCTGTGCTGTGTTACGAAGTCACCGACCGTGACGGTCCCGAAGCGGCCCAGGCCGGCATTCGCGAGAATCAACGGTTCATGGGGCGCATTGCCCAAGCAAAAACGTACAATCCACAATCACCGCTTGCGGCGCGCCTGGCCGCCACCTTCGGTCTGCACGCCAGCCTTACCCTTGGCGATACGACATTGGCAAGCTGTGCCGCGGCGGCACAACGCTTCCACATTCATGTTGCCGAACACCCAGCCGATGAATACGACAGCGTAACAAAGGCAGGGCAACGGGTTGTCGAACGCTTACATGCATTTGGCATTACCGGGGCCGAGAGTATTATGGCGCATTGTATCCACATTGACGCTTGGGAGATGGCTTTGCTCCAGGAGACAGGCACTTTTGTCACCCACCAGCCACGCTCCAACATGAACAACGCCGTGGGGGTGGCCGATATTACGACAATGCTGCGCGGCAATCTGCCCGTATGCCTGGGCAATGATGGCTTTAACAATGACATGTTTATGGAAATGAAAGTGGCAGATTTGCTACAAAAAGTAGCACACAGCGATCCGCGCTATCTGGGCGCAGACAAGGTGATCCAGATGGCAGTGCATAACAACCGTCGCCTGGCCAATGTTTTCTTTGATCAACCAGTGGGTATAATTGCGCCAGGGGCCTATGCCGATCTCATTTTGCTGGATTACTATCCGACGACCCCCCTTTCCGCGGCGAATCTACCCTGGCATATCCTCTTTGGCATGAGCGGGGGCCATGTGCATAGTACCATTGTGCACGGGCAGGTATTGATGCGCAACCGAGAATTGCTAACAATGGATGAAGCGGCGATTACGGCCAAGAGTCGTGTGGTGGCCAAGCAAACGTGGGAACGCTATTGGGCAATGTTCTAGGAATTAAAAAAGAGGTTTGTACACAAAGATACAAACCTCTTGGCAACCATCGTGCTTACAGCTTACAAGGGTAAGCGCCACGCAAAGTTGATAATTTCGGGCGGCACGTGATAGAAGAGATGATCGATGCCCATGCCCAGAAAGAGGAGGGCTAGATAGAGCAGACTATATTTGTAGAGACGCCAAGTATTGGCATTGGTTGGTCGCCGCCAGATGTCAATCGCTTGTCCCAGAAAAATACCATTGAGGAGCAGAGCAAAGACAAGATAAATCGGCCCCAGCAAAAAGAGAAAGAAAGGTGCCAGCGAAATCAGAAAGAGCAGCACGCTATAGAGCACAATTTGGCGATGAGTTTCGCGGTCGCCAGCAACGACTGGCAACATAGGCACATTGGCCGCCCGATACTCTTTTTGGCGCATCAAAGCGAGTGCCCAGAAGTGAGGTGGCGTCCAGTAGAAAACGATCAGAAAGAGCAAGATTGGCAGCAAGGAAATTTCATTGGCAACGGCGGCCCAGCCCACCAATGGTGGAATCGCGCCCGCTGCGCCGCCAATCACAATATTCTGGGTGCTGGAACGCTTGAGCACAATTGTGTAGAAAAAGATATAGTAGAGAATACCCGCCAGGGCCAACAGGGCAGTCAACAGGTTGACAGTCCACCACAATTGCAGAAAGCTGATCAGGCTCAGCGCAATCCCAAAGAGCAAGACTTGGGCCGGCTGCATACGCCCACTGGGCAAGGGGCGTAGCCGAGTGCGTACCATCACATGATCGATATCGCGATCGATAAATTGATTAATCGTGTTGGCACCACCAGCGGCCAGAAAACCACCAAACAGCGTCCAAAAGATCAGCAGCGGGCTGGGCGGGGTCGAGCTTGCTAAAAACATGGGGACCAGAGTAACGGCGAGCAATAACGAGATCACCCGTGGTTTGGTCAGTGCTATATAGTCACGCAAGGAACGCTGCGTCGGCACAACTTTGTTTTCATCTGCCGGCGGCTCTAAACGCTGCCCCTCTTTGATTACGGAAGTGCGTAGCATGAATTATCCTTAAACATCATAACTTGTCAGGTTTGTGCTCTATCTGGATGCAGCCGGCAACGCGTCCGCTCTCCAGATAGAGCACGATATCATCGTGTGCTGAATTATCAACCATAACACCCAGCGCACGACATAATGGCGCTAGGTCATCGCTGGGACGTCAGCCGGGACATCAATGGAGGCGTCTGGGTCGATACCGCCATTTTCTGCCAGGGTCTTGAGACGTTGGCGGCGCTGTTCCTGAAAGTGCATATAGGGCAAATAGCCGCCACCCAACACAGCCGCAAACATAAACCACTGCAAGGCATAACTAAAATGGTTGCCTTCGCTTAGCTCAAAAGGCACCTCACGATAGGGCAGATCGCTATAACCGCGGCCCGGTTCGGGCAGTTGTGCCAAAAAGGCGGGCATTAATGGATAGGGCAATTGTTGTTGAATTGCTTCAATATCAACGCGGAACCATTCTGTCTGCGGCGAGTCGGGCGGTTTTGCACCGGGCAGCAGTTGCGATTGTTGTAGCATCCCAATTATCGTTGCTTCGCCGGTCGCTTCGTTAAACTGTGCCCATTGTTCCGGCTTGGATTGGTCCAACGGAATCCAACCGCGCGATACCAGAATGGCCCGTCCATCGGGCAAAATCAAGGGGGTTACCAAACCAACCCCAGGACCACTATCGCGGTTCTGATTTTTCAGCGCAATTTGGTTTGCATAATCGAAAGAACCAGTTACCTCGACGCGCCGATAGCCCAGCACATCCAGTTCGGCAGGCAACGCTTCTTGGTTTACATCAAAGGGCGCTTGATCCCAGCGTTCTACCACCAATTGATTGAATGCTCGGCGTTCTTCTAAGCGCTCGAGCTGCCAGAAGCCCAAACGGGCCAACACAGTTACACCCAAAATCACAAAGAGTGTGACAAACCACCAACGGCGGCTAAATAGTTTTGTGAGTATCACGAATCATCTCCTTGGCCTGCATCCGGTTCCACACACCGATGAGACCTAGCAAGAAAAATAAAAGCACAGCAGCAGCAGCAACCAAAGTCCAGTTGATTTCGCGAGCAGGAGCGACCGCGCTCATAAACTCAGCTTGCCCCTCACCCAGCGCGCCGCTAACTTCAATTGTAAAACGCCACTCGCCGGGGGTCGGCAATGCTGCATCCGCTTCATAATAATAGCTGCCCATCTGTTCTTGGAGAACGGCTGGCACGCTGAT